>Ga0222675_1000011_pt1 | contig 170698 bp, 161 predicted proteins | sample AntAcemetagen868_FD_179818 | JGI IMG/M metagenome (GOLD analysis project Ga0222675, IMG submission 179818) | Saline water microbial communities from Ace Lake, Antarctica - #868 | ecosystem: Environmental > Aquatic > Non-marine Saline and Alkaline > Saline | place: Antarctica: Ace Lake...
CTACAAATATTCCAATAAATATAAGGAGGCTTGTTCTCAAAAGTATCCTTTTTTAGCAGCTAATTCATTAGCTCTCAAGCACTGTTTTGACCAAACCAAAACGTTTTGGACAGTTCTGATAAATTATATAAGTTTGTCTACTTTAAATCGGTACTAAAAGGGGGAAGCCTACAACTTCCTATTAAACAATTATGTAAAAAAAGGCAATTCAAGGTCAAAGAACAGGGTGTATATTGTTCATCGCCTGGATAGAGAGACCTCGGGTATTTTAGTGTTTGCGAAAAGCGAAAATGCTAAACGCTTCCTACAAGATAATTGGAAAGAGTTTGATAAAACCTATCACACAGTGGTATATGGAAAATTAACCGAAAAAGAAGGGGAAATCGTCTCATATCTACTTGAAAATAAAGGGTTCAGAATGTATTCCGTTAAGGATGCATCCAAAGGGAAATATGCTAAAACAGGTTATAAAGTTTTAAAAGAATCAAGTAAATTTAGCCTACTCGAAATCAATCTCTTTACAGGCAGAAAAAACCAAATTCGTGTCCATCTCTTTGAAAAAGGACATCCAGTTGTTGGAGACAAAAAATATGGAATCATTGACAAAGGTATTAAGAGACTAGCCCTTCATGCCGCTGCCTTAACTATATTTCATCCTTTTTCTGGAAAAGCAATGACTTTTAAAGCAGAGATACCACTCTACTTTAAAACTCTCCTTAACAAATAAGAAATAAGAAATCTACCATTAATATTTACTATGCCTAAACTTATACCTGATTGATTCTAAGTTAAGTGGCACGTGCTATTTTATTTCAGAAAAAGCTTACGAATTCCAACTAAAAACAAAATCAAAATCGAATAAGTGATAAAGAAAGGTATTATGTAAATTTCAAAATTAAGTGCCAGCATTATACTCATAATCAGCAATTGAAATCCCAATCCAAGAGTTGATACTAATGCCATAAACCACTTAGGAAATGGTTTGCTATTCATGGCATTTTTATCCAATAGGTATATCGATTTATCAAAAGCAATATAGAGAACATTGTAAATTTTATAAAAGACATTAACGGTACGCTGATCTTCTCCTTTCAATGCTTTGGGAACCGAATCTTCAAAAATGCGACTTGTCACATCACCATTTACCCTATTCCGTAAGATAACGTAGTAATAATTATAAAGAGTTCCTTGCAGTTGAATACAGATAAATGCCAAGAGCATATATATAATTGAAACCTCAGAGACATACCAAATTGACAATAAGAAAAAGAAATTCAGAATTATGTCGGCAATAGAGTCATAATATCGCCCAATATAAGAAGGGGTATCCTTTACCCTTGATAGCTCACCATCCGCAGCATCTAAAACCGATTTTAAAATTAAAAACAAGGCTGCTAAAACGTAAAGTTTTACAATGATGCATATGATTGCGATTAAACCTGAAACAATAAACCACGAGGTAACCTGAATTGGTGTAACAGAAGTATCCTTTAAAGCATTGGCAATTCTACGAGCTACAAACCTACCATAATCTGATAAGTCGATGAATTGGTATTGTTTTGGTAATTTTGGCATTCAATACTTAAATGTAAAAAGTGTACAGCATCCACAAAACTAAGGCTAAAACAATGCGCTTCATGAAATTCGCAATATGAAAACAGTCTTATATTTGTTAAAATTAAAGGTACCTAAATCCATTTGTTAATTTTAACTGGATAGAAATGAAAAAAGCATACCATCAAGATCATCAAATTGCCAAGATGACCTTTGCCTCAGTATATCCGCATTATATCACAAAGGTTGCAAATAAGGGTCGAACGATTGAAGAATTGCATCAAGTAATTTATTGGCTTACAGGGTATAATGAATCAAAACTCCTAGAATTCATTTCAAGTAAAGCAACATTTGAGGTCTTTTTCAATGGGGCAACACCAAATCCTAATACCCACTTAATTACAGGTATAATCTGTGGTTATCGGGTAGAAGAAATAGAAAAACCTTTGACTAAGCAAGTGCGGTATTTAGACAAATTAGTAGATGAGTTAGCCAAAGGGCATACGATTGAAAAAATCATACGGCATAAATAAATAATTTTTACTTAATTTCAAATAAAAGCATCTACTTATCCTTCAATTATAATAATTCTTAAATAACAGATATGACAACTCGATTAATCATTTTCCTCATCCTCAATTTTGCTGCATTAGGCATAGGAGGTTTTTTCACCGGTAGCGGCGTAAGCTCCGACTAGTATGCAAATCTGAACAAAGCACCATGGACACCCCCAGGATGGGTTTTTGGAGCAGCCTGGACATTCATAATGATTTGCTTTTCTGTGTACATGGCTTATCTGTATCCATCAGTTGCTAACAAAAACCTAATCATAGGACTTTTTAGCATTCAATGGGTCTTAAATGTTATCTGGAACCCGATTTTCTTTCATTATCATAATGCAGCGCTAGGATTAATTTCCATTTCTGCTTTAACCTTATTGGTTGGGTATTTTCTTTTTCACTTCTATCCCTTATTGAAAGTAAAATCACTATTAATCCTTCCATACTTTATTTGGTTAATTATAGCTACTTCCTTAAATGCATTTATTCTGTTCAGGAATTAAATGCTTATTCATCAAATATGGATAATACGGTATTTTAAGTTTTATCAGCCTTTCTGATTAGGCTTACATTTGCTCCTTCAGTGGATTTTGAAACCCTCTATATTACCCACAAAGACTTAGTCTACAATCTGGCATTAAATTATTGCCAAAACACAGAGGATGCAGAGGAAATTGCACAGGATGTGTTTCTTGCTTTACATCAGAAGTTAAATACATTTAAAGCCAAATCTGAATTAAAGACCTGGGTTTACCGGATTACGGTTAACAAATCCCTAGACTTTCTGAAAGCTAAGAAAACCTTAAAACGAAGCTTCTTTTTTACAGCTAAACGAATTGATGACGAATCCACTTTTAACATTAGTGATTTCAGGCACCCAGGCGTCTTGCTAGAAGAAAAAGAATCCATGGCAAAGATATTTGCGGCCATTAACTCTTTACCAGAAAATCAAAAAACAGCCATAATCCTATTGAAGATAGAACAGCGATCTAAGCAGGAAACTGCTGAGATAATGGAAACTAGCGTAAAAGCCATTGAATCTCTTTATCAAAGAGCTAAGAATAAGTTAAAAGAAAAATTAAACGAGAACGAAGGAAAATGAAAGTTAAATCGTCTATTGAGTTAGAAGGCAAAGGAATGGAACAACTAAAAAACATACAAAAAGTAAGTGCACCTGCACATTTGTATGAAAACATTCTACAAAAAATTGAAGAGAATAAAACTTCTGTAATCCCTATGCATTGGGTAAAAGTAGCAGCGGCTATTGTAGTATTATTTATCTCTGCAGATGTTTTGCTTATCGTTCGGGAGAATAGCACTTCAGAGCAAAGCGCATTAACAGAACTTGTACCAAACCAAACATTATCCTTTTATGAATAAGAATAAATTATTAGTAATTATTTGTATTGGCTTGCTAATCTCCAACCTAATATTGATTGGTTTCATTCTTATGAAGAAAGCTCATCACAAAGAAGCAAATGGACCAAAAAACTTGATCATTAAAAAATTAGATTTAGATGAGACCCAAGTAAAATCATTTGAGCTTCTGATAGCTAATCACAGACCTAAAATTAAAGGGATTGCAAAAAAAATTGGAAATACCAAACAAGCCTTATATCAAACTTTAAATAAATCAGATTCCCTAGCATCCGATTCTCTTATTGCTAAACTTAGTGAACTGAATACAGAAATAGATCAATTGTTCCTTTCTCATTTTAGAGATATCAGTAATCTATGTAGACCAGATCAAAAAAAGCGTTTCGAAGCCTTAACCAATGAACTAGCAAACCTGTTTTCACCACGAGGTAAAAGACCACCCAAAAGGTGACGATCAAACGATAATAATTTATTTTTTATAATTTTAGAAGGCTGAGCTAATACTCAGCCTTTTTTTCGTTTAACACAATTCATATATGCTTTAGCAGTTGAAACCGCCTCCTTATACATTTATACAAAATCGGCATCATTTAATTAATAAGTTTGTCTTAATGAAAAACAAATTATTCAAAACAGGAATACTAATGCTTTTGGGAATGCTCTCATTCTCTACATTATCTGCAAATACAGATGCATTTATTAGAAGAACCAAGATTAGGAAAAAACAAACTACTCACTACAGAACATCAGTTATTACTACCAATATCACTTATGTGGATGACAGTGGTGAAGTAGCATCCATTAAAGTAGCTATAGAGGTGGCTGATAAAGAAAGTCCTCTTCCTAATCAAAAAGAATTCTTTTGTAAACCTTCCGGAAATAAAAAGAAGAACAGATATGAAGCTGTTTGTGACTTAACCTGTGAGTCTGGTATTTGTCTATTTGGAGGAAAGTTAGTTCTGGGGAATAGATACAAACTAACTACGACTATGCTAAATAAAGAAGGGAAACAAGTTGGGAAGACAAAAACGGAAACGGTGACTGTAAAAGAAGGGGGCAATAGCTTTTGTGATGAAAATTACACTTTCGATAGAGCTACAGTATCAGGCACAAATTATAGAAAACTTGAAGCTGGAGATAGACTAATTTTTCCACCTTTAGGTAAAACGGATAATTCTATGACCATACCTATTATACCAGGGAATGGGACAACAATAAGCAGTGTAGATGTGTATAGTGTTTTAGAAGACTGTAATGGAAATGTAAGCACTTCTATTAAACCAGCAATCTACAATACCAAAACAAAATTATATGAAGCTCCGGCTCCTGTTGGCAATGATAGTAAATGCCAATCAAGCACTAATGATCTAGTTGTACTCGTAAATAACACCTGCCTCGAAACCAAAGCTTACAAAGTGCAGGTGGACAATGTAATTGAAGTTAAAAGTGGAGATATTAGTTTCCCTGTTAAATTTCAAAAAAAGGAAAAAGAAGGAAAAGGTGAATCTAAAGATAGTTGCGATGTGATTTATTCAATTAAGTCAATAACAAAAACAAGTACTGAAGTACAAGGACAATTTATTTTCGGAGTTGTTTTTGGGTTAAACAATACAAAAAAAGAACCATCAATACCTCAAGTATTAGGTCAAATTGAAAACTGTGATGGAAAAATAGAAAATATTAGCATGAAAGTTTCATTTGATGAGAAAAGTAATACCTACGTTGGCTCTGCTTTAAGGACTCACGATAGAAGCTGCAAATGGAAGTTTATTGGAGTTTCAATTACCATTAAAAATAGCTGCGGTAAAGCAAGTAATTATTCAGACCGAGGTTTCAAACTAAAATAAGCACCAAATAATACCAAAACAATTAAACCGTTAGCCTGCAGGGCTAGCGGTTTTCCTTTTTAGACAGTGGTATAAGTTGATTTACAATCACTGTTTTATCCATTTTCTTTGTAGAATGAAATCTACCAACAGAAAGGTTGCTATATTTTTTATGCTATGTGCTTCATTGAGTCTGGGAAATGCTCAGCGCTTTTTAGAACCTATTTTTAATCAAATAAAGAAAACCAATAATATTCAATACGGTTCTGCAACCAACTATTTAGGCACAAATGAAAACCTTATGCTAAATGTATATGAACCTGTTGGAGATACCGCTAGTAAGAGACCATTAATTATATATATTCATGGCGGTGGTTTTATAGATAAGAACCAATCCAAAGACTTGGTTCATATTGTTGCATTCTGCGACAGTTTTGCCCGTAGAGGATACACCATAGCAAGTATCAATTACCGATTGGATTCTGCCATAAATAACAGAGCTATTATTAACCCTATGCATGATGCCAAAGGAGCCATACGTTTTCTGCGCAAGAATGCAAGCACATACAAGATTGACCCAAGTGTTATATTTATAGGTGGCGAGTCGGCTGGAGCAATAACCTCATTAACTGCAAGCTATATTGATAAAGCAGCGGAAGTTAATTACCCAACCACCCTACCAAATGCAAAGGATAGAACCGTAGAAGGGAACAGTGGTTCTGCCGGCTTTAGCTCTAAAACCAATGCTGTTTTATGCCTTTGTGGAGGTGAAGAAACCTCTACCAAGGAAAAACTTTTTGATACCTCAGCAATAGAAAGCAAATCCGATGCACCATTGCTCTTTGTCCATGGCACTAAAGATGCTCATATATCTATTTTAAGCGCTGTTAAGGTTGCCAAACGCGCAGAGCATTTAGGAATAGGCAATTTATTCTAACCTATGCCAGGAGCCATTCATTGTCCTTGGACCTATCCCTTAACAAACTCTTGGAAATACCTAGATACATTAGTGAATTATACCAGTAGTTTTTTAAATGCTGCTGTACAGTTGCATTATGCTAGTACTCATTCTTCAAATCCGTTAAATAGCATTACAGTTTATCCTAATCCAAGTCAAGGGAACTTTCAAATTCAATCTTCCTTATCAGCTTCTAAGAAATTTGATATTCAGATTTTTAGTATGCAAGGTAGATTTATAGATAATCGTATGGGCTTAGTGGCCGGTAAAAGCATTAACATTTCTGATTTACCCAGAGGAACATATTTAGTTAGAATTAGTGATAGTAATCACTCCAAGTCTCAAGTGCTCATTTTAGAATAAGTTCACATTTACATTTTTTAAAGGTGGGGTATTAATTTACATGAAATCCCTAATAAAAGACCCTTGCTCCAAGAAGTGGGAAGATTTGCATCCCAATGATAAAGGCGCATTTTGCAATGCCTGTAGTAAAACAGTTATTGACTTTACCCGTAAAACCGAATCCGAAATTCTAAAATACTTAAAAGAAAATACAGGCCAAAAAACCTGCGGGCGAGTTCTTATTCCTAAGAAAAAATCATGGTTTAATTGGAAGTATGCGGCAGCCATTTTAGCCCCTTTCATATGGGCATGCAATGGCTTTGGTGGTTCCAATAGCATTTTAGGTAAAATTGTTCATTCTCCAATAGATACAACAAAAACAAAGGATAGTTTGAAATGCCAACCCAAGATGGGTAAAATGATTGTACCTCATTCCATTCCAATGATAGATAGCACGGAAACTATCGAACTATTGGGAGATATGGAAATGGGTGAAATGCCTGAGATAATTGAAGAAGAAACGCTTAAAGGAGAAATCCATATTGAAGAAAGGTAAGTCCAGTCCAAATATGTGTATTTTTGAAGGATACAGTAATCTAACCCATGAAAAACATTCTTCAAACCATTGGCTTAACTATTGTCCTTCCATTGTGTTTAAGTCTTAATGCTCAGAACCCCATATTCTATCAATTTAATGGAAACCCTGTTTATAGTAATCCTGCATTTACAGGTTTAGCGCATGTAGGTAAAATAAACAAGGCTCGTTTTACCGCAAATTATAATGGGGGCTTCTCAGGAGTTTTATTTCCTCAACGTATTCTTCATCTCTCCTATGATCAAAATGTAGACCAATTGGGTGGCATAGGTGCTCAACTAATTCGAGATGGGAATGGGGTCATTACGCGCACCGAGATTGTTGGCAATTATGGTGAACAAGTCAGATTAACTGATGACATCATGCTTTCTGGTGGAGTGCAACTCGGATTTAATATGGTAAGCCTAGATCCTAGTAATTTAAAATGGGGAAGTCAGATCAACCCTACCCAAGGTTTTGGTTCAGGTTCAGGATCCGACAGCAACATGGTAACCAATATTTCCTATTTTAATGCCTCAGCAGGAGTTTTATTAGCATCAAACAATTGGTTATTTGGCTTTAGTGCATTTAATATCAATCAACCTAATAAGTCATTTTATCGCAATCAGAAGGCCAAGGCTTATGTTCATTTCTCTGGTTTATTAGGGTATCAATTTAAAACTAGTGAACACATCAGCATTACTCCAACATTCCAAATGCATGTCCAAAGTAACTTTCAAACATATTTGATAGGAGGTTTACTAAACATTAACCAATTTCAGCTATCCGCACAATATCAAGATTATGTAGACGTTTTCACAAATTCTGCAAGATTAAATGTGGGTGCTGGCTACCAATATAAGTCTGTACGATTAATTTACAATATCAGTAGATATTTGGATGGAAACATTCCAATGGATAGTCAGCATGAATTAGGGCTTCGATGGCTTTGGGGTAGTACTGGAGATGGCAATCACAACAAGGATATCCTATCCCTATTCTAGCCCATAGCCCCTACAATCTTCCACTTCTTGTCTTCTTTGATTAAGTGAAGGGGTTTAATTTTTATGAGTTCCCCATTCTTCAGTTGAATATCAATCTCTAAATCCTTGCTGCCATCATCATTATTGATGCTTTTTATCACTTTCCAATAATTGATTGTTGTCCAGTCGGGGCACTTGTACTTACCTGTTCTTGTATTTCCACAGCATAATTCGGAAAGGAATTGAGCTGTATCATATTTCAAAAACTTTAATTGCTCTTTTTGATAAGAAGAGCTTACATATTTCAGAAATTCATCTTGGTCAGCACTTTTAAAACTCTCATTAATTTTCTGAACCCATATTTTGTCAGCTTTTTCTATATTGCTAGATTCTCCTGAATTAGCCATTTGCATGGATCCACAACTCGAGGCAAGCAATAAAACTGTAAGTATAGCTAATCTCATAGTTGCTCTATTTGAATAAAGCTCTTATGCACCCATTGGTTCTCAGCAATTCTGAACCAATCCCCATCTTCTGACAAGACTTCTACCCTATCATTTCGATTCAAACTTTTCACTACAGAATGAGAAGTTCCTGGCCCCTTTCGAACATTTAAGGTTGAAGCCATAACTTTTCCAGCCCTGCTAATTATTTCTAAAATGTACATCGAATGAACCCATCTATTGGTTCCAATACGGAACCAACTGTTTCGTTCTTCCAATATTTCAACTTCTTTGTTCTGTTTAAGCTTTCCTACTTTAGGTTGGTTCGTTCCAGCCCCTCTGCGAATATTTAATACTGCCGTATTTACCAGACCTTTACGAATAGCTTTTTTAGATTTATCAATAAAGTCTTTATGCACCCATCTATTATCACCAATATGATACCAGCTGCCCGATTCTGAAAAAACAGAACAGGTATCGCCTTTCTTTATTTTCCCAACAATTGGAAAACTTGTTGAGGCTCCACTTCGCACATTTAAACTTGCCGTATTCACTACTCCCTCAAAAATATGTATGTTTTCATTTGGCAATACATCGTCGGTTTGTACCAATGGTTGTGCAGTTACAAAGGCCTTGCCTACCCATTGTCCTTTGCCTATGCGATACCACTCTCCTATGCTTTCGAAAATAGAAATCTCGTCATTTTGGTTTAATACGTTTACCTTGGAAAAATAAGACCCATTTCCTTGTCGCACATTTAGCGTAGAACTATTTACTCTGCCTTTTCCCAATACTTTAGACTCATCCTTAAACACATTATGGGTTACAGACTTTTTAAATCGTGTCCATCCCTCATCCTCTTCCTTGCACATCATTTTCGGACAATCCTTGCCCGTAATATCAAAATGGCGCCACACTTTAGCTGCTGACAATCCATGCTTATTCATTAAATGTTGGGTAAGTTCCACTGTGTTCTTATACGTAGTATCCCAATCTGACTCCGGATTAATGCACATTTCAATGCCTAATAAGAAGTGGTTGGGCGAAAAACCGTTTTCCCGTATTTCATTTCCAATGGTTCTATAATTTCTAGAACCTACATGATAAGCCACTTCATCATCTGGAATAATTTGAATGATCTGTTTACTATCTACAAAATAATGGGCAGAAGCTCCCACTGCATTATTCTGAAAAATACCTAAAATGAGCATCTGCATCAGCGTTCTTACCCGGATTAGCTGTCCAATGAATTATAATTCCTTTAAGTTTTTGCAGTTTAGATTTAGGTCTATTCCGGCTTTGTATAATTAACGATTGAGTGATTGGCAACATGGCTTAAGTATTTTAGATTTATTCGAACTTAAGTAAAAAATATTTAATATAAATATTCAGGTATTTTTATAGCATTAATTCTATTTCAACAGATTGAGTATAAATAGTGCGCTACAAATATTCAAGAATAGCTAATTTAGCAAGATAAATGATGAAATCTATTGCTCAATTAATCCTACTAATCCCATTTCTGATTGCTGTTCCAGCTTTTGCTCAAATGGGGCACCCAGATTCTCTCAGAAATTATCAAGTACGTGCTTCTCAAACGGATCCTAATATTTCCTTTGAATTGGTGCAACATCAACTCTGGTTTAACCCAGATGCGCCAACTAAAAACGAACTATTGGTTTATATGAGTGGCACTTTCGACAATCCAAATCAAACGACTCTGTTTCCTTCATTAGCAGCAAACTTGGGCTATCATGTTCTCAGTCTTAAATATCCAAATGGCAAATCAGCGCAAAGTGCCTGCAAGAACAGTTCAGATACTTCTTGTTTTAGTAAGTTTAGACAAGAGATAATTACTGGAAGTGATTTAAGTAGTGAAATAGAAGTTGACACCAATGATTGCATATTGAATAGACTAAGCAAATTGCTTAAGTATTTGGGCCAAACCCAAGCACAAGAGAATTGGGATACCTTTTACACTGGAAGTAAACTTAATTGGGATAAATTCACACTAGCCGGTCATTCACAAGGAGGTGGTCATGCCGCTATAATGGCAAAAGATTATAAGGTAAAACGCGTGATTATGTTTGCCTCTCCAAATGATTATAGCAGCTTTTACAAGAAGCCAGCAAACTGGACCAGCGACCCAAGTCAAACACCTGCTTTAAATTACTTTGCTTTTGGTAACCAGTTTGATGATATCGCCGACTTTGGAGAACAAAAAGAACAATGGGCAAAAATTGGACTTCCCGCTTATGGTGATACCATAAATGTTAGAAGTGCAAAAGGTCCATTTAAAGGTTCCCATCAATTGTATACCGATGAAAATACCCAAGGCCTTTCGGGTAACCACAATAACATGGTTCGCGATGATGAAACGGCAATGGTAAATGGCAAACCCATTTATGAAGAGGCATGGATGTATTTACTTGGAGTACCTTTTGTTCCTGGGAGTACTAGCCAATCTAAAATACCAAAACCTCTTGTATATCCTAACCCAGCTTCTGGAATGGTGCATTTTAGATTTACAAATAGCAAGCTAAAAGAGCTAAGCATACTAAACCTTAATGGAAAAAGCATTTTGCCAAGTGTAGTATCAAATGATATTGAATTAAATATTGAAATTTCCTCATTAGCATCTGGAATTTACATTTATCAAACGAAACAATGGACTGGCAGTAGTTTTGGAACTTTGGTAGTGGAGTAATTGCAGAGTTACGCTTAGATTCTAACATTTTTCTGAACAACAAAGACAATATTCGACCCAATTCTTAACCCTATCAGGGTTATACTATTCTAGCCCGAAGGGATAGAAAGCACCTAAACACCATAGGTGTGACACAACAAAGACAAGCAGTGAATTTTCCAGTAGGCTCGCCTTGCATGGCGAGCCTACTGGAAATCTTTTCATACGAAACTAGTTTCTTAATCTTATTTATCGTAATATTGCAATACACAAATAAATGGGCTTAGTAAAAACAGAAATATTCAGTGACCAAGAGAATCAATTGGCACGTTTTGCAAAAGCTTTTGCTCATCCGGCTAGAGTAGCTATCCTTCAGCACCTGTTTAAAATGAAATCATGTATTTGTGGTGATTTAGTTAATGAGATTGGATTGGCTCAGCCAACTATATCTCAACACTTAAAAGAACTAAAAGAACAGGGCTTGATTAAAGGCAATATAGAAGGCACTTCTGTATGCTATTGCATAAACCCAGAAGCTTGGGCAGAAATGAAAACGTTGATTGCAGGCTTTTTGGACCAAGACTTATGCAAGGATAATAACTGCTGTTAAAAAAATTTGAAACATATAATCGAAATATAGCAATATAACAATTAAGCAAACATCATGAAACTAGAAAAATTAAAAAACACATTAAAAGACCTTACCGAAATAAGCATTATGCAAACCAATGGCGTTTTGGTACCTCCTCATTTTCACCTTACCGAGATTGGAAAGGTGACTAAAGAGTTTATTGACTGTGGCGCAACCAGACGGAAAGATGAAGTAATTAGCCTACAATTATGGACGGCCAATGATTTTGATCATCGTTTGGAACCTAGCAAAATGTTGGGTATCATTGAGCAATTTCAAAAAACCTTTAAAGTCGATGATTTAGAAATTGAGGTAGAATACCAAGCCGATACCATTGGTAAATTTGGACTGGATTTTAAAAACAACAGGTTTGTTCTTACAAGCAAACAAACGGATTGCCTTGCTAAAGACAATTGTGGAATTCCAGAATACTTGATTGATGCGAAGGAGGCTGTAGCATCATGCTGCACTCCAGGTTCTGGATGCTGCTAAAGACTATATTCTATTCCCATAAAAACTCATAGGCTTTATCTATAAGTTGTGTCATGGGTTTGGTTTGATGTGCATCTACTTTAAGATTAAACCGCTTTTTCATGTCTTCAATTGTTTCACCTGGCGACGTTTTTACAAAGTTTAATGCTTGTGCAGATACCAACCATTCTATGGCAATAACTCTGCGTGAATTATCTAATACTTTGAGCAATTTGGTTGCTGCATTAGCTCCCATACTTACATGATCTTCTTGTCCATTACTGCTGGTAATTGAATCTACACTGGCAGGTGAACACAATTGTTTATTTTGGCTTACCAATGAAGCTGCAGAATACTGCGCAATCATATAGCCACTATCAGTTCCCGGTTTAGGACTTAAGTAAGCAGGCAAATCTCTAAAACCACCCATTAAGAAATAGGTCCTACGTTCACTAATACTCGCAAACTCAGCAATGGCAATAGCTGCATAATCCAAGGTGAGTGCTAGTGGTTGACCATGAAAATTCCCGCCACTGATGATTAATTTATCATCAACAAATACATTTGGGTTGTCAGTCACCGATTTGAGCTCGGTTTCCCAAGTGTATAAGCAATGTTGCAAGGCATCCATACTTGCACCATGAACCTGCGGTATACATCTAAAACTATAAGGGTCTTGTACTTGTTTTTTTTCGTTAGATTCAGCTTCCTCTAATAATGCTAAAATCTGGCTTGCCACATTATTCTGACCTTGATGTGGTCGGATTGCATGAAGCTGAGGCAAGAATGGTTCGAGTCTTGCGTTTACTGCATTTAAACTAGCCACGGCCACATTTGGTAAATTCATAATTATATCACCTATAACATTGGCCGCTTCCATAGCATGTGCTAACATAAACTGAGTTCCATTTATTAAGCCCAAAGCCTCCTTGGCTTGTAAAATCAAAGGTTTTAAATTTCTTCGTGATAGTTCAGGTAAGGCTTTAGCAGGTTCTCCATCTCTCCAAAAGAAACCCTGACCTATAAGAGGTAAAAACAACTCAGCCAATGGGGCCAAATCTCCGCTAGCACCTAATGACCCTTGAGAATGTATGGCTGGTATCAAATCCAAATTATACATATCTACCAAGCGCTGCACCACATTACGAGAAACACCGCTATGGCCTTTTGCAATATTTTCTATCTTTAGCAAAAGCATGGATTTACTCAATTCCTTACTAAGCATTGGTCCCACACCAGCGGCATGAGTTATGAGTAAATTCTCTTGCAATTTACCTAATTCATCCTTTTCAATTTCAACCTCACATAATGAACCAAATCCTGTATTTACACCATACACTGGCTCTTTTGCATCAGCAATATGCTGATGCAAATAATCATAGGCTTGATCTATAACATCCCATTCTTCTTGGCTAAGCTTTAATTCTTCTCCTGAATGCAGGAATTCGTTAAATTGATTAATTGTATCTAAACTCATGCTTTCTGTATGAAATCAGCAATTGCATCCCATTTCACTTCTGTCTGTTCTCCGCTTATCAGGTCTTTTAACATCACGGTTTTATTCTCCATTTCATTTTGCCCAATAATGGCTGCAAAACGAATATCCTTGGCATTAGCATAATCCAATTGCTTACGCAATTTAGCAGCTTTTGGATATAGCTCTACACTAAGGTTCTTTTTTCTTAGGCTTGTGCTTAACTCATACCCTTTGGCCATGTTTGGGGCATCCATAATACAAATAAGCAAATTGTTGTTTGAATCTTTGTTATCTTTAAATAGTTCACCGGCTTCCATTACATCATAAATGCGATCTAAACCAAATGATATTCCCACTCCTTGTCCGCCATCAAAGCCAAACATCTCGGTCAGCTTGTCGTAACGACCTCCTCCTCCAATACTGCCAACGGAGAACCCCTCAGGCAAAGCATTTGATTGTGGAAGAACTTCATAAATTATTCCAGTATAGTAACTTAATCCTCTGGCTAAAGTGAAATCTAATTCTACTCGGTTAGCCGAATCTGAAATGCATAAATCTAAATTACATGCTAATTCTTCACTTATTTCTTTTGATATATTTGAGAATGATTGATTTAAGATTGAAAGCTTCGCTTCATTCGTGCTTTGCTTATTCGCTTCCAATAATTTAGTCCAAATGTCTAAAGCCTTTTGACCAACTTCTTCTAATAGTAGATCATTTACTTTTTCACCAATCTTATCATATTTATCAATAAGCTGCATAAATCGCATGCCTTGCTCATCACTTAAATCAGTTAATATAGCGTCAAATACTTTTCGGTTATTGAAACGAATAGTAACTGGTAAATTAAGATTGGCAAATGCCTGATTGTATAAGTCCAATAGTTCAATATCACTGTATATTGAAGTAGAACCAACAATATCAGCATCGCATTGCCAGAACTCTCTGTATCGTCCTTTTTGTGGTCTATCTGCACGCCAAACCGTTTGCATTTGGTAACGCTTAAACGGAAAAGTAATATCACCACGATTCATGCTGACATACCTTGCCATGGGAACAGTTAAATCATAACGCAATCCTTTTTCTGCAATCTTATTTAAAAGTTTTTTACTGTCTTTTGGACTGTAATCTTCATCTGAAACCTTACTTAAGAAATCTCCATTATTTAGAATCTTATAGAGCAATTGGTCCCCTTCAGTTCCATACTTTCCAGTCAGTGTTTTTAGATTCTCAACAGCAGGTGTCTCAATGGCTTGAAAACCGAATTGGATAAAACAATCCTCAATGGTTTTCATGATAAACCTACGTTTCTTCATCACTTCAGGACCAAAGTCCCGAAATCCACTAGGTAAGGATGGTTTATTTGAACTCATGGAAATGCGTGTACAAATGTATAGCTATGCATTGAAAATGAGAAGCCATGAATTGAAAATTAAAAATTGAGAGTTGAAAATGGCTCATTTTCAACTTTTCATTCTCCATTTTCAATTGCGCTACTCCTCCGGTAGCGCATACCATTTTAAATAGGCTCTATGAAATATCTCAACACTTATCAATACCAATGCGATACTGGCTACCTCTCCCCAACCCGCAAATTCTCCTCTGTCATACGGATTGGTTAAATAACTTTTAGTATAAGGTGCAGACATAATCTCATAAACAAACATGCTAACTATAACGCCTAGGCTTGGCAAGGTCACAAAAACATAGTTCATAGCCATTCCATGAAAAATGCTTCTATACTTGGCATGCCGTAATTGAAAGGCGATTAAAACGAATATCCCAAAAAATATAAAGAATACAATGTATGGTGCATAATCAAAATTATTCATGCCAGCTAGAGCCAAAAGCCCCATAGTTATTCCATATAAAGCAGCAATTAAAAATCCTACTCCAAACGAAACACCAAAAGTTTTTAAAGTAACATGACGGAAAATAAAATAAAGGATACATAAAACCATACTTACCCAAAACATAGCATGAAACCAGCCATGCATAGTGCTGTTACTTGGCCATAAACTGTATTTTGCAATCTCCTCCATATGTTCACTAACCTCATCTATTTCACTATCAATTTTTTCTTGATACCTAATTTGACTGCTATTCAGAGCATCGTAATACCAAGCCCGTTCTTCAGTATCAATATCCTCATAATCATGTTGGTATATATCACTCGCATATCTGCTTAGATACAACCAAGCTTGAATCCTTTGCTTATCCAAGAAACTGTAATTGAAATACTTGTCTCTCAAGTTTAAAAACTCCATTACATTCTGCTCTGGCTTATTTAAGGATTCAATATCCCATTTTTCCTTTTTTGTGTACCAGGGTCTGCCTTCATGTTTTAATATATTATGAACTTTTCTACCAGAAAAAACGATCGAGGATTCTACAGGTTCCTTGGTATCGTATGCGGAATAGTTAACTTTTCTAAAGGAAGAGAACCCGTAGGTTATTATCCGATATTTCTGCACAACAACTGAATCACTTTCATATATATAAGAACCTTGTTTTGGATATGTTTCTAATTTTAGGTACTTCTTTAAATTTTCATTCTTAATTCTCCAATCAGATGTATCTCCACTATTAACGAATGACTCGGTTTTAATATCATCATAATTAGCCATACTCAATCTCCAATAATTGAGATTAAAGGTATTCATATCATTTGCTATTTCAGATTTATCAAAGGTTAAACTTGTTCTTACATATCTGCCAAAATCCATACCTATTGGAATCATAGACATGGCGTAAAGCAATACCCAAACCAGAAGAAAATGCAAAACACCTTCTCCCTTTTTAATCTGACCAAAAACCTTCCATTTATTGAACCTGAAAACGTGTACTAGCCAAAAAACTAGTCCAACCACTATAAATACATAAGCTATTGCAATGGCAACCCCTTGATCAAAGTCCTCATAAATGGAAGGACTTTGTGCTACTCCAAAAATAAAACAGAGCAAGAAGGCGACTAAAATTGCTGGTATTAGGTAATGAATCTTTAAACCCCATAAAACTGGTCTATGAAGCCTTAAATTCTTATCGATATTATTGAATAATTCTCTCATGATTAGTTTGCAAAAAAGCGTTTAGTTGATTCGGTTATGTTTCTAAAATATTGTATGTCTACTTTATTCTGGACTAATTTACTCAAGCATTCATCCGTACTTCCTTTAAATTCAATTTGGTAAACACCCCCATTAAATTTTATTGATGCTGCTTCATTGCCCAGGCTCTTAAGAATAAGTTCTCGATCTGCTTTGGTTTCTAATTCCACAAATAGCATTTCATTCTCCTTTTGCTTTAATTCCGAATTATACTTTCCTATTCCATTCTGAATAAACAAAACTCGATCTGCAACTTTCTCCACCTCATACAATTGCTGAGAAGTAAGCAGAACTCCCATTGGGTGCGCCTGACTCTTGGCAATGAATCGCAAATCCTGAAGCAAGGTTTGCTGTGCATTAATATCAAGGTTGGCTAAAGGTTCATCCAACACCAATAATTTAGGTCTTAACAATACGATTCGGGCTACTTCAAAGCGTGTTCTATAGCCACTACTAATTTGATTCCAGGTTAAGTTTTGAAACTTACTTAAACCAAAACGTTCTAGAATAAAATCAACGGTTATTTGATTTTCTTCCCCTTTAATTCCATGAATGGCTGCAGTAAACTCTAAGTTATCCCGCAATTTGCCAAACCATTTGGGAATTCGCTGTGGGATAAATCCGGTATGTTGTTTTAAACTATAGAAATAATTTACTTCAACAGGATAATATGAATAATCGATGCTACCGCTATCTTGGTTTAACTCACCCGCTAAATGCCTGAGAAATGTTGTTTTACCGTTTCCATTCTCCCCTACTATTCCAACAATCTCCCCAGAGTTTATGGAAAAGTCTATTTTCTTCAATGCAAATTTTCCTGCTTTATAAGCCTTAGAGACTCCTTTGGCTTCTGCCAGCAATTTGTGTTTGCTCTCTTTAAAGCTAAACCCTTCCAGACTCTCTAACAACTCATGAGCACGTTTCTCCCAAGCATCATCAGGAATTGGCAAATGGTCCTTGGAGTAGTAAGACTTGCTCCAAGCAATACCCTCTTTAATTTTATTAAGGTCTGAGGTATCGTAAATTAAGTCTAGTAATCGCTTGCGAGCTAAATCAAAATCCTTGCTTGCTAAAAACTTCTTTATAGAAGCAATTGGGGTTGGATTATTCATAAGAACAATATTACGTTGATAGTTAATGATTTATTTCATTCCTTATCCAAATTTTAGGTTTGTTCATCCAAAAATCGCAAATTCGCAGTATAGTATTATGAATCCAATATTGGTACATATAAAGCGAGGCGAAGTTCTAGAAAGCTTTCACCGCGGTGTAATTTGCGTAGTCGATGAAAAAGGAGATGTGATCTACTCCGCTGGAGATATTGAACAACTTTGTTACCCCAGGTCAGCGATGAAATACTTTCAACACTTACCGCTTTTACTAAGTTCAAATTTTGGTTCATTAAACCTCAGTGAAGCAGATATTGCTTTAATGTGCGCTTCACATAATGGAGAACCAACACATACGAAAGGTAGCGAAGCCATTTTAGCGAAAATTGGCTTAGACCCGAGCTACTTGCAATGCGGTATTCAAGATCCAAATCTCAGAAGAGACCGAATTGCCCTATTCGAGAAACAAGAAAAACCCACAGCTCTGCATAATAATTGTAGCGGCAAGCATGCGGGCTTTTTATCCTATTGTAAAGCAGAAGGATTACCAACAGAGAATTACTTAGATCCAAACCATCAATTGCATAAGGAAATAAAGAAGTGGGTAGCCACATTTTATGAATGCAATGAGAAAGATATGCTAGTTGGTAAAGACGGATGCAGTGCACCCATCTTTTCGGCAACGGTAAAACAACAAGCCATAGGATTTAAAAACCTGAGTACTCCTGAACGTATAGGAGAGGACAATTTGGTGAAGGCATGTAAACTTATGCTAAAATCTATTGGCGAGAATCCATATTTAATTGCTGGAGACAAAAGGTATTGTACAGAATTAATGCAAACCACCAAAGGAAGAATCATAGGCAAAACTGGTGCTGACGGAGTTTACAGCGCAGTTATCCCAAGTTTAAAGATTGGCATTTCGGTTAAGATAGATGATGGAACCATGGGGCCTCAATACACAGTTATGCAAGAATTGCTTAGTCAATTGGGATTGTTAAGCGCTGATGAACAAGCTAGCTTAGAAAACTACCATCACCACATTACCACAAACTGGAATAAGAATGAAACTGGTATTGTAGTGCCAAGTGGCGATTGGAAAGCTGAAAGGCTAAACTAAGAATGAATGCATCCCAGAACATAGCCAAACACTTAAAGGAAGTACATTTTGGGGGCAATTGGACTTGTTCTAATCTCAAAGATCAATTAGAAGAACTGACATGGGAACAAGCTACAACAGCAGTTCATGGATTAAACAGCATTGCTGCTTTAGCATATCACATAAACTATTTTATTTCTGGAGTTACTAAAGTATTGGAAGGTGGCGCGCTTACTTCTAAGGATAAATTCAGCTATGATCATCCTCCAATTCGTTCTCAAGAAGATTGGGAACAAATGTTAACTCGCATTTGGATGGAAGGAGAACGGTTTGAACAAATGATTTCAGCTTTACCTGAAGAACAATTGGCAAAGGATTTTGTAGATAAAAAATACGGGAGTCATTTTAGAAATCTTTTTGGTATCATAGAACACAGTCATTATCACTTGGGACAAATTGCGGTGATTAAGAAGTTAGTGCTACTCCCTTATATTTGAAGTAAGTTAGAAAAAATAGTATTTGGCTGATTCAGAAGCATAAATCAAACATTCGCACTCAATAATTAAGATGAAAACACTTCTAGATAATCAAACAATACTAATAGAAAACACAGGCATCTCTTTACAGTTTCTAAGGAACTATCCTAGGTATAAAAAATCAGTAAAAAACAAGACATCATTCCATGTAAATGTTCTTTATAATTCTCTCAGAGACCAAGTAATTCTTTCCATTGACAAATTAGTAAATAAAAAGGAGACCTACTCCGTATCAAAGCTGCGCACAGAGTTTTTCAATCATATTTCATCTGACAACCCAAGTCTTAAAGAACTTAAAACAAAAATCAAAGCCATTAACCTCCTTTATGATCAGCTTGAAATAAATTATATTAGAAAAAAACACGTAGCTCATTTAGATAAAGACCGAATTTCTAAAAGTATAAATTGGGATGAGGTAAACAATCTTTTAGTATTGATTAGTCATTCTCATAACATAATTAACAAAGAACTTTATAATACTAGAACATTGTGGTTTTCCAATATAAAACAACTTGATCCAATTTATAGAACTGATATCATTTCTCGAAACATTAGACATAAAGTTCTTGATTTGAAAAGAGAAAATAAAACTACTATGAATCTAATTGATGTAACAGAAATTTTGAAGAGTCCATGGTAAAATCATTAAAAACTAAAACAAATAGGCAGTCAACTCCTATTCCAAGTATTATGTATGGTTATACCTTATTTGATATAGGGCAATGCCAAAAAGTAGAGTAAATGAACTTCTAATTTAATAAGTTTAGTTATACGAAGGTTTTTTTTTGCCTTTCTTTTTTTCCGTAAAAAAGAAACTAAAACCTCCCCGCTAGATTCATCTGTTTCTTGAAAACCACACAAGCTGCCTTGCTCACAAAAACAAACTCGCCACTTGCAGTGACTCTAACAGGTTTTTGCCCTTCCTCTTCTACTTGTTGGTTTTCTACGAAGATTCATAAGGCGGGAAATGGCCTCTGAGTAAAATAAACAAAGGAAATCTTAAAATCTACCTTACCAAAACCTTCTAAAAATCAATCAATTAACAATCAAAAATTATTTGGTTGACATCTTCTAAAAAGATTTAATACTATGGTAACATTGGCCATATATATTTGCCTCGATTATTACTAAGATTTAGATTATGAAAAAGATTTATTACGCCCTAGCAGTTTGTACTGCTGTTTTAATTTCTAGTTGTGGAGGTTCTTCAGAAGGAGGAAACGACGCTGGAAACTTAACAGGAACAATTAAAATTGATGGTTCATCTACCGTTTACCCAGTAACTGAGGCTGTTGCTGAAGAGTTTAGAGCTGTTCAACCTAAAATAAAAGTAACGGTTGGCGTTTCTGGTACAGGTGGTGGATTCAAAAAATTCTCAAGAGGCGAAACAGATATTTCAGATGCATCTAGACCGATTAAAGACAAAGAAATAAAAGCCTGTGAAGAAAACGGAATAACCTATGTTGGGCTTTCTGTTGCTTACGATGGTTTGGCTGTTTTAGTTAACCCAAATAACAATTGGGTAGATCACTTTACAGTGGCTGAACTTAAAAAGATATGGGAACCCGCAGCTCAAGGAAAAATAATGAAGTGGAATCAAATTAGAGCCGAATGGCCAAATGAAGAGATTCATTTATTTGGACCTGGTGTTGCATCTGGAACATACGATTACTTTACCGAAGCTGTAGTAGGTGAAAGTGGAGCCAGTAGAGGTGATTTTACAGCTAGCGAAGATGACAATGTATTAGTTCAAGGAATAGCTGGAGATAAATTTGCCCTGGGATTTTTTGGATTGGCTTATTACGAAGAAAATAAAGAAAAGTTAAAGTTGATAGGAGTTGATAATGGGAACAGTCCTATTTTACCTTCTTTAGCAACGGTAAAAGATGGGTCTTATGCTCCATTATCTCGTCCATTGTTTATTTATATTAACAGCACTGCTGCTGCCAAGGAAGAAGCAAAAGCCTTTGTAAGATTCTATTTAGCCAATGCACCAGAACTTTCTGCAGAAGTTGGATATATTCCATTACAAACTGAGGAATATGCAAAAGAATTAGCTAAGTTTGAAGCGTTTGTAAGTTCTCTTTCAGGTGAGGCTAAAGAAGCCGATCCAGCAAAGGAAGAGAAGCTTGAAGAACCAACAAAATAGGTAAAGATTTAGCTTCTTGAAAAGCATTAAAGAAAGAATAATAGAATCCATACTCTTCCTCTGTGCGCTTGTTACAGTGCTAACAACCGTAGGAATTATATGGGTGCTCTTATCTGAATCTTACTCTTTTTTCAAAGTCGTTTCTTTAAAGGATTTCTTTACAGATTCTCAATGGACTCCTTTATTTGCCAAGAAACACTTTGGTATAATGCCACTGGTTACGGGTACGCTTTTAACTACATTTATTGCTATATCTGTTGCCCTTCCAATGGGATTGACAATAGCAGTCTATTTGAATGAATATGCACCCAATAGTGTACGAAGAACCGTTAAACCAATGCTTGAAATTCTTGCCGCTGTTCCCACAGTTGTTTATGGATTTTTTGCTTTAGTAGTGGTTACACCATTCTTGCAAAGCATTTTCCCTGGTCTTTCTGGGTTTAACGCCCTTTCGCCGGGAATTGTAATGGGAATTATGATTATTCCTTTTATTTCATCTTTGAGTGAAGATGCCTTAGCCGCCGTTCCTAAAACATTGAGAGAAGCTTCTTATGGAATGGGAGCTACCAAATTACAAACCTCATTTAAAGTTCTTATACCTGCAGCTTCTTCAGGTATAATAGCATCCGTAATTTTAGCATTGGCTAGAGCCATTGGAGAAACCATGATTGTTGCCATTGCTGCTGGTCAGCAACCAAGATTAACACTAGATCCAACCGTTCCGATAGAAACCATTACCACCTACATTGTACAAGTAAGTATGGGTGATGTTCCGCATGGGTCTTTAGAATATAAAACCATATTTGCAGCAGGTATTACCCTGTTTGCATTGACCTTCTTATTGAATAATATCAGTTTCTGGATTAATAAAAAATACCAACAGAAATATGAGTAGTCTCAAACGAAATAAAATGAAGGACAAAGCCTTCCAGTACTTTGGAGTATTATGTACATTCCTAGGTATCTTTATTTTATGCGTATTTCTATTTGGAATTATTTCAGATGGAATTGCTCGAATTGATTGGGACTTCATGAAAAACCTCCCTTCCTATCGCCCTAAAAGAGCTGGAATTCTTACCGCATGGACCGGAACCTTATGGATATTTGGTTTAACTGCAATAGTTGCTATACCTCTAGGAATAGCCGCGGGAATATACCTACAAGAGTATGGGAAGAAATCAAGGCTATCTAACTTATTAGAGATTAACATTACCAATTTAGCTGGCGTACCTAGTATAATTTATGGTATTTTAGGATTGGAAATTTTTGTACGCATGTTTAAGTTGGGTGGGAGTTTATTAGCGGGTAGCTTTACATTATCACTGCTCATTTTGCCGGTTATAATAGTTGCAACTCGAGAGGCTTTAAAAGCAGTTCCTACAACTACTAGAACTGCATCTTATGCATTAGGAGCTACCAAATGGCAAACCATATGGAACTTGGTTTTACCAGCATCTTCGTATAGTATTATTACAGGAGTTATTCTTGCTTTGGCCCGTGCAGTTGGAGAAACTGCTCCACTTATTGTTATAGGTGCATTGGCTTATGTTCCATTTGTTGCTAAAACACCAATGGATGAGTTTACGGTGATGCCAATTCAAATTTTTAATTGGATATCTAGACCACAACATGAATTTACCGTTAATGCGGCAGCAGCTATTGTTATATTGCTAGCATTTGTATTCCTAATGAATGGAATAGCCGTTTATATAAGAATTAAAGCCAAGAGGAAATTTAAATAAAAGAATACTAGCATCTACTGAAAAATAAAAATGTCAGAATCAAAATCACAATCGTCATATAAACTTGAAGCCAGAAACGTAGATGTTTTCTATGCGGATAAACAAGTTTTAAAGAACGTAAACATGCCTATTGAGTCTAATTCTGTTACGGCATTAATTGGACCTTCGGGTTGTGGCAAATCTACTTTCCTGCGCTTATTCAATCGCATGAACGATTACATTGATGTGTTTCACAAAAAAGGTGAAATACTAATTGATGGAAAAGACATTTATAGAAAGAAGACCAATGTAGAGGAACTTAGAAAGTCTGTTGGAATGGTGTTTCAAAAACCGAATCCATTTCCAAAAACTATTTACGAAAACATTGCCTATGGATTAAGAATCCAAGGAATAAATAAAAAGAGTTTATTGGATGAGATAGTTGAGAAATCAATTCGGCAAGCTGCACTTTGGGATGAAGTAAAAGATAACCTTAAGAAAAGTGCTTTAGCCTTGTCTGGTGGTCAACAACAACGTTTATGTATTGCCAGAACCTTAGCAGTAGAGCCTTCCGTAATTTTGATGGATGAGCCTGCCTCGGCTTTGGATCCAATCTCAACTGCCAAAATAGAAGAATTAATACGAGAACTAAAAGAACAGTATACGATACTAATTGTTACGCATAATATGCAACAAGCAGGTAGAATTAGTGATAAGACCGGGTTCTTTTATATGGGTGATTTAGTGGAGTACGACGATACCCAACAAATTTTTACCAACCCTAAAAACGAACAAACGGAAAACTACATCAGTGGTAGGTTCGGATAAAGCAGCAGTGTAACCATATTTAGTTATGTACCAATGAATATTGAAGAAGAATTAAACCAGTTAAAAGATGCCTTAATAGAAATGGCAGAGCTTACGATTAGCCAATTAAAAAAGGCTAAAGAAGCATATGTAAATAACGACTCAGAATTGGCTGAAGAAATCATTCATCGCGAGAACAGAGTCAATGCCATGGAACTTAATATAGACAGAGACTGCGAAAGAATCTTTGCTTTACTTAATCCAGTGGCTTCAGATTTACGCTTTGTAATTTCCAGCCTTAAAATCAATTCTGATCTAGAACGAATTGCCGATTATGCAGATGGCATTGCAGATTATGTGATTGATTCAATCGGAGACTTTGATCCCAACCTAGCAGAATTAACAAAAATTTCAAGCATGTTTGACATTGCTATTTCAATGGCTGAAGACATTGTGGTTGCACTAAAGAATGATGATGTAAAGCTTGCACGTAAAGTATACAAAAAAGATACAGAGTTAAATAAAATCAATATAAACGCCTCCCGTATCATTACTGAATACATTAAGGAAAATACTAAAACTATTCGTCAGTCCTTACTCATGTTCTCCGCTATTCGCAAATTAGAAAGAGCAGGAGACCATATTAAGAACATTGCAGAAGATATTATTTTTTATGTAGAAGCCAAAGTGCTTAAGCATAAAGAAATGAAAAAATAAAACCTCTTCACTCTATCTATTTCTAAAGTTTACAAAGCCTTGTTATTTAGCATGGCTTAATTCTGTATTTTTGTTTCTTAATGAAGTCCCAAAATATTGCATTTACTAATGACGAAGGCTTGGAGCTTTCAGCACGACTTACTTTTCCTTTAAGCCAAAAACCAAAGGCCTTTGTTCTCTTTGCTCATTGTTTTACCTGCAGCAAGGACCTTCATGCCGTCAGAAACATTGGAACCAGTCTTAACCAAAAAGGCTTTGCTGTATTTAGCTTTGACTTTACTGGCTTAGGTAAGAGTGAAGGGAAATTTTCCGAAACTAACTTTTCATCCAATGTAAATGACTTGGTTTCTGCAGCAAATTATATGGAACAGGAATTTGAATCTCCTAAATTAATTATAGGGCACTCATTAGGTGGTTCTGCAGCAATCTTTGCAGGTGCAGAGATTGATTCTGTACAAGCTATTGCCACGATTGGTGCTCCTTCCGACCCATCACATGTTTCCAATTTGTTCAGCTCAAATATTGATGAAATTAAAGAAAAAGGGCTTGCCCAAGTAAATATTGGCGGTCGTAGTTTCACTATTCAAAATCAATTTATAGAAGATATAAAAAGAAGGAACCTTAAAGAAGTATTAACCAAACTTCGAAAGGCCATCCTAGTAATGCATTCGCCTCAAGATAGCATTGTAAACATTGTAAATGCAGCGGAGATATATGGCAATGCTATGCATCCCAAAAGTTTTGTATCATTAGACGGTGCTGATCATTTACTAGGAACCAAGAAGGACTCTGAATATGCAGGAAATGTAATTGCAACCTGGGCTTCGCGTTACTTAAACCTACCCAAAGAAGTTAGTTTAAGCACAGCTAAGCAAGTAATCGCACAAACTGAGGGAGACTCATACACAACGGATATTCTGGCTGGCAAGCACTCTCTTAGAGCTGATGAGCCCGAATCTGTTGGTGGAAATGATTTTGGACCTACGCCTTATGACTTATTGCTTTCGGCCTTAGGTGCTTGCACCAGTATGACTTTGCGCATGTATGCAGATCGGAAGAAATGGGATTTAAAGTCGGTGGAAGTTCATTTAAGTCATTCCAAAGAACATGCACAAGATTGCGGTGATTGTGAAAACAGCAGCAGTAAAATCGACCTCATTCAAAGAGAAATAAAGATGGAAGGTGATTTAAGTACGGAACAAAGACAAAGACTTTTGGAGATTGCTGATAAATGCCCGGTACATAAAACGTTGCACAATACCATTAAGGTTAATACCGTAGCGGTTAATTAAATCTAAAATATAAAATTATTCTACCTCACTATAAAGGCAACCGATTCGCCAGCGGAATGAAGGAAATAAGTACCAGGCGAAACCTGATTTAACCTTACTTCATTCTCCGTCCTTACATAATCAACTTTTCTGCCTTTAGCATCCGTAATATAGAAGGTCTTCAATCCTTCAATTTGAAATACCCCATTATTCGGATTTGGAATAATCTTAAAAATAGAGCTAAGTCTAAATGTACTATTGCTTAAGGTATTCACTTTAAACTCAGCCTCAGCATCACAGCTGTAAGTATTTACAGCAGCAATCGTGTATAATCCAGAATCCATGGCTTGGATGCTTCGCTTTCCATCAAACTGACTCAATGCGATTCCATTTAGCGACCATTTTAAAGTTGTATAATCACCATTCACTTTTAATGAATCGCCATTGCGGGAAATAGAAACTTGGTAAGCTGGAAGGTTTATCAAACTAATTTGGTTACTCATATATTCACAACCATATTCATTCTTAGCTAGGACATAAATATTCTGAGTACCTGCTTTTGAGTTTTTAAGGGTTGTACTTCCATTAATTACCCCATCAAAAGTTCCATCTAAATATAGATTGGCATCAGAAACTTGTGTCAAGTTCACATTGTACTTATCTCCAAAACATACAGGATTATTGCTCAAGCTAATCTTAGGATCTAAGATGGTGCGCTTTGGAGCATCATATTCCTTAGAAGTGATGCATCCCATATTTGTTTTAGCATTAATCCAAATAGAACCCGTATCTGTTGATTTAATATACGTTTCACCAATACTACTCACTGGCCAATCTTGCCCATTATGACTGATGCTTTGTTCATCGCTAATTTTAGTAAACTCAATAGCTACAGAATCCGTTTTACAAATAAAACTAGGAATTACAGCTTCAAAATCAGGTAATGGATTGATTACCGGATACACAGAAAATGAATCCTGGCAACCTTCCGTCATTTTTGCAAATACTTTTAAACTATCCTTGCCTTTATTTTGAATGCTAAATACAGAGTCTGAAGAGTTGGTATAAATCACATTGCCATTTTGATAAACACTATAGCTTTGATCTTCTGATAAAGTAAGTGTGTAATGCTGCAATGCACAAATGGTATCGGTTAGTCTATAGGAAACAATAGGCAAGCTATGAACCTGAATATATGCTGTGTCCTTATACGAACAGCCCTTGGCGGTTTTGGCGGCTAAGAATACTTTACTCTGACCAGTCTTTGCTAAGAAGCTATGACTTACTATAAAGTTAGTTTCACTTTCACCCAAATTGGTGAGGTAATTGCCCGTATGTCCGTTGTTATAGGTTAGAAGAACAGACTCTCCATTGCAAAAATTGGTATTTACCGTAAAATCAGGTTCCTGTCTTTCAACTTCAAAAAGTGTGCTTCTTTCATTAAATCCTGAGCTTAATCCTTCCATCCGCATTTCTAAACTATAGTTCCCTGATGCTAATGAGTCAGCAAGTGTTAAGCTATCCTCATACCATTTGTTCGTATAATTCAATCTAAATCGTTTGAGGTGGTTTTTCTCAGTTCCATCCGCATTCATTAGGTACAGATTAAAATATTTATCAGCTGGATTGTTATTGATTTTATAAGAATAATGCAATTTAGATTTACGACAGAAAAAGGAATCGTTCATACGAACCTGCACATTGGGCAATAAGGTTGCCAAGGTTGTATTGGTTCTCACCGGTTTTTCATAATCAAAATAAATATCCGCATGGTTACCAATCTGTTGTCTCTTAGCCAATGTTGGTTTTGAATTTAATGTAAACTGAACAAAGCCTTTAGAATTTTCTTCACTCGTTGTAGTATCAGTTAGCAATGCATTGGGTAAGTTAAATTTAAGTACTCCCCTGCTCAAACTCATTTCTGCAGGATGCGACGAATTAAGCAATTCCACTGATGACATCTCTAACCTTTCATCTAAAGTATCAATAAGCACCACATTAAAAGCGGTATCATTTCCATAGTTCTGAAATTCTATGGTATACACAATTGGGTTGCCAGCAACTATACTGTCTTTGCTACTTATGGTTTTTTCGTTTGGGTCGTATGGGCCAACAATTCTGTGGTAAAAAGTTTGATTGTGATTCCTTTGCAACGAATCATTAAAACCGTTACTCAAAGTCACCTCAAATTTTAAATATTCACCAGTCCTGAATTCTCCTGGTGGTACATAGAATGAACCTCTCTCATCTTGGGATTCATTTCTTTTTAAATCGGTCACATCCCAACTTATTATACCTTTTGATGTATCAAGATTTCTATAAATATTGACAATTGGAATTAGTTTCTTTGGATAATTTAGATTCAAATAAGGCAATTTAGGTCCCACATATTTTGATAAAATACTATCACTATTATTCAATACGGTATTTTTAAACAAGAACGTACGTCCTCTGCGAGCTAAACTCATTCCTAGCTTGGTTTCTAAATCAAGTGGGAAGTGTACCGCAATTTTACCACAATCATAAATTGAATCTATGGCCATCTTAATTCCATTTAATTGTTTTTTATCTGAACATGAATCTGCACTTTCCAAGACGCTGATATTCTCATAATTGGTATCCAACGATAGTTCAAAAGAACCATCAGACTTGCTTATAGTCTTGGAGTTTATGGAAGAGAAGTGAACTCCTGGAATGTATTCATCCTTAGGTGTGTAATAACAGCTTCTATCTTTATCCAGGTAAACCCTTCCTTTCACTATTGGAAAATGGTGTAATGGCAATTCATAATTAATGATCGTATCCTTATCAAAAAAAGAAAGTGAATCTAGCGCTGAAGTGTAAAAAAAATCACTTGTTAAAGGAAGCTGAATAACTTGCTGGCCTTCGGCAACCCCAATTTCTACAAAGCCTTTTGAGTCGGTTTTATAAAAAAGTCGACTCCCAAAAGTATCTAAGGTTTCTAAGTCTAAGTTTTGAATCAGTCGTTCTGCATTGTCTCGTGTTCCATTATTGTTCCTATCTACAAAGGCAGTAATCCTGTAATGCGTTTTAGGAGGAACTACTCTAATTTTAATGCCTTTGGTAGCAGTAGCTATTCTGTGTTGGGTTTGTTCTCTTACTCCCAAACCAATACTGATAGTTTTGTCATCAAAAGAGGCATCTGGTTTCCACCATAGTTCAAATTCTTTTTCTCGAGCAGATGAATCCTTGATTTTAATGTATGCATTATTTGGCAACCAGGAGGAATAAACATCCAAGGTATCAGGAGTAGTTTGATGTGGAGTGAAGGTCTCATCTAGTGCCTCATAAACAGAAGTATGATTCCATTGACCACTGATAAATTTATCAGGAATACTCCAGCCTCTTATTTTAGGAGATTTATTATACCCACAATCATTTTGTACATAAACCTTATGAGTAACCAATGTATAACCAACCCACTCCCACTTTGCATTTTCCAACCTCCATTCGTTCATTTTATAGCAAATAGTTCCTGATTCGCTGCAATTAGTTGGTGTGTAAATAATATCACCTATTTCCTCACTCATATAAAAACCTCTTGGAGGGTGTGCATTTATGTTCGGCTTACAACTTATAGAAATACTTGGAATACAGAATGGGGTGATAGGATAATTATACGTGAATGGTGACCTATATGATATTGATCCATTAGGAAGGCTGCGTAAAGCTGGTGTTAATTTGAAATCAATGCTATCAAAATCCATGGTATCGCTACCAGCCCCTGCAGCATACTGGGGTTGATTGCAACATACAAATATTCTAGGGGGAAAATGCTTAATGGGTGAAGAGTTCTTTCGAAAATTCGAACTAGTATCCTTTCTATATTTAAATACTGCCTTTAAATGCAATGCTGGAGGTCCTTGACCCGTTCCACTATAATATGGCAGTGGTCCTACTGCATAAAAACTTACCTCCGGACATGATAGATTTTTTGTTGCTGAATAATCATTTAAATCTACGCTATATTTATATAGATGGTCTTCTACTCCCTGACTACCAAATTTCTGATTATTTCCACAAGTAATAGTATCACCTTTACTTATCATGGTTACATCGGTAATAGATATACGAGTAGCAGTAATATTAAATGAACCACATGTACTGCTTCCATTAGTTCCAAAGAACAATCCAAACTTCAAATCTGAACTAGCCAAGGTTTCACCACTGCAATCCCTATAAATATGATAATACACATCATACCTATCCAAGGTATCATGCTTATAAGTAATGTACCCACCTAATACATGATTAGCTTTTAATTGAATTCCCAAACCTAGGAAAAGCATAATTAATATGGATTTAACAAAGTAGTTTGGCTTCATATAGTATTACTGACAAATCTAAAATATAAAATGTTGCCTTTCCTATAAAAATCAGGCTTTGCAATTGGCCTTTATAAATTGTAATTTTGCACCATAAATTATGACAGGATTTTTCAATATTCCAAAACCTATAAACGAACCGGTAAAAGACTATGCCAAAGGTTCTACTGAACGTGCAAATTTAAAAGCAGCCCTTGTGGAAGCAAGAGCTGAAGTTCGCGATATTCCAATGTACATTAATGGCAAAGAAGTACGTACTGGAAATAAAGTAGATATATTTCCACCGCATGATACTTCGCATAAAATTGGTGAGTTTCATAGAGGAGATGCCAGCCATGTAAACGATGCCATTAAAAGTGCCCTTGCGGCAAAAGAGGATTGGGAAAACATGCCTTGGGAGCAAAGAGCAGCTATCTTTTTAAAGGCAGCGGATTTATTTGCTGGCCCTTATAGAGCTAAAATTAATGCAGCTACCATGTTGGCGCAAAGCAAAAATGCATTTCAAGCAGAAATAGATGCTTCTTGTGAATTAATTGATTTCTTGCGTTTTAACGTTCAGTATATGACTGAAATCTATAGCGAACAACCAGGTGAAAACAGTCCAGGGGTTTGGAATAGATTAGAATACAGAGCTCTTGAGGGTTTTGTATTTGCACTAACTCCTTTCAACTTTACAGCTATTGCAGGTAATTTACCTACATCCGCTGCTATGATGGGAAATGTGATCGTTTGGAAACCAGCTGATACTCAAATTTACAGTGCGCAGGTTCTAATGGAAGTATTTAGAGAAGCGGGTTTACCTGATGGGGTTATCAACTTAGTTTATGTAAGTGGACCAACCGCAGGTGAAGTAATATTTAACCATAAAGATTTTGCTGGAATTCATTTCACAGGAAGTACTGGTGTATTCAGACATGTGTGGCAAACGATTGGAAACAACATTGCTAAATACAGAAGTTACCCAAGAATTGTTGGGGAAACAGGAGGTAAGGATTTTATTCTGACTCATGAAACTGCTGATGTTGATGTAGTTGTTACGGCTATAGTAAGAGGAGGTTTTGAATTCCAAGGACAGAAGTGTAGTGCAGCAAGTAGAGTTTATATTCCTAAAAGTCTATGGCCAGCAGTTAAAGAAAAATTGGTAAAAGAAATGGCTACCCTTAAAATGGGACCAACGGAAGATTTCACCAATTATATTAATGCGGTAATTGATAAAAAAGCTTTTGATAAAATCAGTGGATACATTGATCAAGCTAAGAAAGACGGCGCAGAAATATTATGTGGTGGCGGTTATGATGATAGCAAAGGATACTTTATTGAGCCAACTATTATTATGGCACCAGATCATAAATACACAACCATGTGTGAAGAGATCTTTGGACCTGTATTAACGATTTCCGTTTATGATGAGTCATGGGAAGATATGTTTAAGATAGTTGATGAGACTAGTGAATATGCCTTAACAGGAGCAATCATTGCGCAAGATCGTTATGCATTAGCTTCGGCTACTAAGGGATTACGTCACAGTGCTGGTAACTTTTACATTAACGACAAACCAACAGGAGCCGTTGTAGGTCAACAACCATTTGGTGGTGGACGTGGAAGCGGAACCAACGATAAAGCTGGATCTAAGGTAAATTTATTGCGTTGGGTAAGTCAGCGTACCATTAAAGAAACATTTGTTCCAGCTAAGGATTATAGATATCCTTTTCATGAGGAATAAGGATTAGCTATTTTAGATTTAAAAAGCCCTCTTTGCGTCACTTATGTAGAGAGGGCTTTTTTTGTTTGTGGTTTGTAAAAAGCACAAATGACGCTAGCAACTACTATACTGAATGCCTATATTTGATTTAACCTTTTATGAAAAACATCCTAATTCTTCTTTTACTAATTGCCAGTCTTGCCCAATGCAAAAAAGATGTTAGAGAAATTACCCAATACGAACATATTTTTTATCGAATAAAACTAGATGCCCAAGGTGAAATAGAAAGCTACTCTTATTCAAAAGGAGATGACTCATTTAAAGGTACTTATTTCAATACTAGCTCTAAACGTAAAACCATACGCATTGAAAAAAATGGGCTGCTGATAAAATATGATGTTTATGAAAAAACTCCATTTAACCAATGGTACTATTATAGTGATTCTACCCCATGGCGAGATAGTTCATTTGTAATATACCGCGATTTTATTACCGCTTACGAAAATGGGTTACCCAGAACTTACGCAGAACAAGCTTATTCCAGAAGCCCAAACTCCATGAGTAACTTCCACACCTATTGGAGTGGGCTTTATATAAGTTGGAAATATGAGAATTATACTCGCCACGGTCATATTGAAAGCAACACCACATTTGGATACAATACTTTAACGTATAATCCAAAATGCTTTTTTCTTCCTTCCTTAAATCTAAAATATCAAACAAAAAACCTACAATCAACTCAAAAGTATTGGAGCAGAAGTTATAGGTTTTACTATTTAGACAGTTCACATGACAAACTGTTTGAGTATGAATTAAATAATGAGAATTATGTCATTGAAAAAATTGATAAACATGTCTCGCACACTGATGATTTTGTAGGCAAACAGATACACCATCACTATATTTATGAAAAGTAAGAATCTTAAATATTACTTTCTTCCAGCAATTCTATTCTTTTTTGCAGCAGCAAAAGGCCAAGAGATTAAGGAAGTTCATAAAAATAGCATTTACCACTTTCAAGCGGGAGTTTTAAGCGCTGTTCTCATGCCTGGTGAATTTACCTCCGGAAAATATATGCTAAACAAAGGAATTTATTCCAACCTAATGCTTCAGCGAAAGATAAAAACATTGAGCATTGGTTTAGAATACTTTAGTAAGAACTACAAGGATAATTTTAGCAAGGGAGTTCAAAAGAATTACCTAAGCTATGTATCAGTCCCTGTTCATTTTGGCCTATTATTTAATAATTATAGCAATGTACAGTTCAATCCATTTATTGGGATAAATACAACCTTTAGAGTCAGCAGCTTAGTAAGACCAAATGCAAACTCAAAGACCTACTACAACTTAACAAAAATGTATCAGAAAAATCTAAATTTTCATTCAACCCTTGGAGCTAATTGGATTGTGAAAACCAAATACCCTAAAACTAAAGTTCGTTTTGGGCTTCAATTTCAATATGAGATTTGGGATGATTATGAGCAACAATATTCAACAGGTTCAAGTCTTGCCAGTGCGCCAAGTAGTAATTATAGAAGAGCATTATTGTTTAATGTTGGTATCCATAAAACTCTCTAGAGGCTTATTCTTTTAAATAGAGGTAATGATCAATAGAAGTTTAAATCAATAATCATATTTCTACCATCTAAAATGCCAAATCCTTCTTTTTATCCGCTTACTTTGTAGTCATGCGTTACATTTTATTCTTTTTATTATTCCTTCTTGGAAACCTAAATGCCCAAAGCTCTTTGCGTGGCTTATCTGTGGTTAATGAAACAACGGCCTGGTGCAGTGGAAGTAAAGGCTCGGTGCATATAACAACAGACGGAAAAAAATGGAAAGATGTGAGCCCAAAAAGCTATGAGCAAAAAGATTTCAGAGCCATTTATGCTTATGATCTGCAAACTGCTTTGATTCTTTCTATTGGTGATAGCACCGTAATATTGAGAACTATAGACGGAGGAGAAAATTGGTCTCTTGCTTATGAGAACAATACTCCAGGGATATTCTTCGATGATTTTGACATTCATGGTGCTAAGGGATTTGCGCTAGCCGACCCTTTAGCTAATGGCACTGTATTTCATCACCCCTTTATCATCACCAATGATTCTGGAAAAAGCTGGCACCCTTATCTAAATAGGGTATTTAATGATGCACATAAAGATGCCGGATTATTTGCCGCAAGCGGATCTAATGTAATTTTAGACCATGATCATCTTACTGCCATAGTTGGAGGGCCACAGGCCTATTTCCTATCCACTGAATTCAGAAAAGTTGCTCTACCTATAAAATCTGGTGGGTCTTTTGGTCCTTATAGCATGGATCGATATAAAAAGTACTTTGCTGTTGTAGGCGGCAATTATGCTCAGAAAGAATACAAAGATTCTATTGCATGCTATAGTAAAGACAATGGAAAAACATGGAAGCCTTTTAAAACTATGCCTTCCGGATATAAGAGCAGTATAAAATTCTTTAATAATGGCAAATGCCTAGTTACAGTAGGAAGTACTGGCGTTGATGTAAGTACAAACGGTGGAAAGACTTGGAAAAACATAGCTAAAACTGGATACAACACCGTTGAAGTTTATGGCAATTCCATTTGGATGGTAGGAAATGGTGGACTGAAGTCCAGGTTTGAGGTGAAGAACCTAAAAAAGTTTACGATGCCTGTTCCTTATAAAAGTATGGGAAACCCAGATTTTTAGAGTGCTATTTTAATGGCTAATAAATCGTTTGAATCCAACGCATAAAGAAAACATCTGCCACACGGTAGTATGAATTTTCTAATTCCTGAACTTTAATAATAAGCTCCAAATCTAAAAGCACTGGTAAGGTTTTGCTCACAGCTGCTGAAGATTTTAAGTGATGCTCTCTCAAAAAATTTGAAGCTGTTGGTTTCTCTACTTTTCCCTCTTGTGCCAAAGCTTTGAGTAAATTCCATTGGCCTTTACTCAATATATCGCGGTATGTAAAATAGTATTGCTCAAATGTTTTGAATATATCATTTAGTACCTGATGCACGTGCATTTCTTCCAATTCTTTAATTCCCAATTCATACAGTTTATTACAAACCATCTGAACATACCAAGTGTGTCCTAATGTTCTCTCCATTATTAAATCAAGTACTTTAGGATTAGGATGCATTTTAGATTTTTTAAAATGCTTCGCAATAAAGGATTGGTACTTATCCATTGGAATCTCTTTCAAAAAGAGCATATCCGTAGACTGATAGAAAGGCCGGTTAGGCGCATGAAACATCTCTTGGAGCATGTGTACTTTACTCCCAGAAAAAATAAAGCGAGCCTGTCGTATTTCCTGAATATAGGTTCGCAATGTGGCTTCTATTCGTTGCCCATCTGGGTACTGGTTAATTTGCTGAAATTCATCAATGGCCCATACTATGGTTTCGTCTTTTGACTTTATGTAATTAAAAATATCGTCTAAGGTATTCCAAGCTTGATTGGCATCACCAAAATCTATACTTACTTCTGGCTCTGCTGTGAGTGGGTTAATACTCAACATTGGTCTTACCGATTTAAATATATCGGCAATCTTGGAAAGCAGTTTCTTTTCTTGCTTAATATGTGAAATTAATGTGAGGGATAAAGCACGGGCAAACCCATAAATATCAGTGGTTTTAAACACATCGGTATACAGCATGTGTGTTTTGTTTTGCTTTTCTAAGGTATATTGAAGATGCTTAAGCAAACCACTTTTGCCCATTCTTCTTTGAGAAAGCAGGGTAACATCCCTGCCATTTTCAATGGCTTTGCATAATCGGATAAGTTCATCTTCCCGATCACAAAAGTATGCTGGACCTTGATAACGCTTTACCAGAAATGGATTTACAACAACTCCCATAGCTCAAAGGTAGGCATAGTTTACAAAACTAACTAATAGTTAGCAATAAATAGTTAGCAACTAATAGTTAGCTAATTCTGGAGATTGAAGTTCAAATTACCTTATTTAGGGGTAAATTAAAATTCAGGTGTATTTAAGAGACAGGAAAAAAACATGAAAAATTTATTCATCCTTGGCCTAGCCGCCATTACATTATTTGCTTGCGAAAAACTAAGTGACTTATCATTCTCAAAAACGGTTTCTACCGGTACTTTTATTATTCCCGCTGATTATTGCTGTGGAATTGACCAAGACTGCGATGGCGATGTTGATTTAGCACAAATAGCACTAGACAACGGCGTAAACATAGAAAATATAAAAACTATTACCATTAAAAGTGCCCAACTAAAAGGAATAGATCAAGACTGCGACGGTATTTCTACTGTAAATATATCTGCCACGGATGCGGACGGTGGAAAAGTAGAAATACTTTCAAAAGAAAATAGCACCCCAACTGGCGCCTCCTTTTTAGACCTAGATGTAAAATCAGATTTAAACTTACTGCCATTTATTAAAGGGACAAGTCCAAAATTTAAGGTAACCGGTTTGATGAAAGACAAGTCTCCAAATCCTAGAAAATATGGAATTGAAATTAATTACTCCATAACAGCTCAAATAAAATAATCAAAGAAAATATAATTAAGGCTGCAATTGCAGCCTTAATTTTTGATACTATATATCCAAGCCGTGTTCCCTAGCTGTTGCTAAAGCAATATCGTAACCAGCATCGGCATGGCGAATAACACCCATTCCTGGATCGTTTCTAAGAACTCTACTCAATCGTTTGTGAGCCTCATCTGTTCCATCGGCAACGATAACCATTCCACTGTGAATGCTATACCCCATACCAACTCCACCGCCATGATGTAGACTTACCCAACTGGCACCGCCAGCAGTGTTTACCAAAGCATTTAATATTGGCCAATCTGCAACCGCATCACTTCCGTCTAGCATAGATTCTGTTTCTCTATTTGGACTAGCTACTGAACCGGTATCTAAATGATCTCTACCAATTACAATTGGAGCTTTTAGCTCACCAGACTTAACCATTTCATTAAATGCTAATCCAACTTTTTCACGTTCTCCTTGCCCAATCCAACAAATTCGAGCCGGTAATCCTTGAAATTCAATTTTCTCTTGTGCCATTTTAATCCAACGATGAAGCGATTCATTCTCTGGAAATAACTCTAATAATTTATCATCCGTTTTCTTAATATCTTCTGGGTCTCCACTAAGAGCAACCCATCGGAAAGGTCCTTTTCCTTGACAGAATAATGGGCGAATAAAAGCCGGAACAAAGCCAGGGAAATCAAAAGCATTTTCTAATCCATCTTCTTGAGCTCTTGCTCTTAGGTTATTACCATAATCAAACGTCAAAGCTCCCATATCCTGTAATTCCAACATCTGTTTTACATGTCGGTGCATAGTAGCATAGCTTAATTTAGTATATTTCTCAGGATCGGACTCTCTTAACCGATCGGCAGCTTCCACATCCATATCTTGTGGGTAATACCCAATTAAAGGATCATGAGCACTGGTTTGATCAGTTAATGTGTCGGGAACAATTTTTCTATCAATTAAAGCTTGTAATAAATCAACCGCATTGCAAAGAACTCCAATAGAAACTGCATCTCCTTTTTCTTTGGCAGCAATAGCCATATCAATTCCTTGGTCAATGTCTCTTGCCATAAAATCAAGGTAACGCGTTTCTAAGCGTTTGCGGATTCTCCATTCCTCTACTTCTGCAACTAATGCAACTCCCCCATTCATGGTAATGGCTAAAGGCTGAGCTCCTCCCATTCCACCAAGTCCGGCAGTTACATTCATGGTTCCTTTTAAACTTCCATTAAACTTCTGTCGAGCAGCTTCTGCATAAGTCTCATAGGTTCCTTGAACAATTCCTTGCGAACCAATGTAAATCCAGCTTCCTGCGGTCATTTGACCATACATCATTAAGCCTTTAGCTTCTAACTCTCTAAAATGCTCCCAAGTGGCCCATTTAGGGACTAACATACTATTTGAGATTAATACACGTGGTGAGTCTTCCGTAGTTTTTAAAACAGCAACGGGTTTTCCGCTTTGAACCATTAAGGTTTCATCATTTTCTAAATTCTTAAGGCATTCTAGAATTTTTTCAAAAGCAGGCCAATTTCGTGCAGCTTTACCCAAACCACCGTAAACGATCAATTCATCAGGCTTTTCTGCAACTTCAGGATCAAGGTTATTCTGAATCATGCGATAGGCTGCTTCTTGAACCCATCCTTTACAATTTAACTTGGTACCTGTTGGTGCTGTAATAACTCTACTTTTGGTTTCCATTACTGCAAAAATAACGCACTAATGCCTAAAAAGTTTGTCCATTTAAAGAATTCCAATGGTTTAAATTTCAGATGAAACTCCTTTTATAACCCATCTGTGGATAACAGATTTTGTCCTCGCCAGCCTTCGTGACTTATTTGCGCCTACTGCATGCATAAACTCCTTATCATACTTCTTGGAATAAGCATATTTTCTTGTCAGAATGCAGTATCAAAAAAGTGCAAGAAACAAACGGTTAAGGATAATGCAATCCAAAACATAGACTTAGAATGCTTTAAGGAATATGGTAGAAAAAAACAAGCACATAAATTCTTCTCATTTTTACACAAGGATAGAAAATTTAATGGCAACATACTCATATACACCAATGGAGAACTTTACAGGGAATGTTTTGGTTGGGCAGATATACCAGAGAAAACTCCATTAAGCAATAACTCCCAATTTCAGATTGCAAGCATGAGTAAGCCATTTGCTGCTGTGAGTATCATGCAATTAGTAAGCGCTGGAAAATTAAAATTAACCGATACTATAAATCAATACTTGGAGTCATGGCCTTATCCCGGAATAACAATTGATCAATTATTAAGTCACACGAGTGGAATACCTGAATACATGAATCTAGCAGACAAGTATTGGAATGACACTTTAGGCTATTTAAACAATCATGATGTAGAGTGTCTTTTCACAGAAACTAAGTTTCCTGTCTATTTTAGACCTGGAGCAAAACACGATTATTGCAATTCTAATTTTGTGTTGCTAGCCAATATCATTGAAAAAGTAACAGGTATGAAATACCCAGAATACTTGAGTAAAAACATCTTTCAACCTTTAGGAATGCAGAGCACATTTGTATTTACTTCTACAGATAGTTTAATGAAACAGGAAGTGAAAGGCCATTATGGATTAGGGCATTATTTAAAAGACCACTTCTTAAATGGTTCTTATGGCGATAAAAACATTTGGAGTACCACGGGTGATTTACTTCGGTTTTACAAAGGAATCTTTAATCCTAAATTCTTAAATGCCAAACAAAGAAACCTCATGTTTCAAACCATCGTGGAAAAAGCTAGAGGCACTTCTCAATATGCAAGGGGCTGGCGTAAAAAAATCATAGATAAAGACACTTGGATTTTTCATACCGGCTGGTGGAAAGGGTTCAGAACTAATCTTTTCTTTCACAGCAAAAAAGAGCAGTGTTTTATAGTACTTAGCAACCGATTAAAAGCTGGGACTTTTCAAAGTGATATGGTGGCCGACTTCTTTTCTAAGGGTGGATATAGAACAGCTTATGCCTATTACTTCGATTCTAATCAAATAGATTTAAAGTCATTTGACAGCTTTAGAAGAGAAAAAGAAAATCAACTACGAATCCGCAGAGATTCGAACTAAACTATTAGATTTGTTTTATGAAATCATTACTCAGATCTTTTCAGACTTATTTTCCATGGCTGCATAATTTACGTTTTAAAATTAAGCTCTGGAAAATGAAGCAATTCAAGTCAGTACATGAAAATGATTTCGCTGCTTTAGCTAAATTTAAACCAAAAGAAGATGAAGTCTTTATTGACATTGGCTCCAACAGAGGAGAAGGGATATACTCTCAATTCATAGGATTTGGGAAACCAATCACCATAATTGGGTTTGAACCCAATCCTCTTATCTATCAAAAACTCAAAGATGCCATTGGTAAACTAACTAATGTAGAGGTGCATAACATAGGACTTGGTTCTAGCTCAGGTGAATTTGATTTATTCGTTCCATTCTATAGAAAATGGATGTTTGATGGGCTTTCTTCATTTTACCAAAAAGAAGCGGAGGATTGGTTAAAGAAAAATATGTGGAATTATAAGTCTCAACTTCAATCGATTAAAAAAGTTAAGTGTAAAGTTGAAACCCTAGACTCTTTTAATATAAAACCCTATTTCATGAAACTTGATGTTCAAGGATTTGAATATGAGGTTTTAAAAGGAAGTATTGAAACACTAAAAGAACATTCTCCTGTTTTGCTCATTGAAAGTATAAGTCAAGAAGTAATGGAATATTTAAAACTAATGGGATATGAATTTTACACATTTCAGAATGAGAGATTTACCCTTGGTCATGAAAGTTTGAATACTTTTTGTATTCCAAAAAGCAAAAGTGAGATATTGGTTTAGCTAGTGGAAACGGTCACCTCTTTGTTCGAGGTTCTCCATAATTTTAGCTTCAGAAGCTAAGAATTCTTGCCAGCGATTTTTAACGTATTCTTTGTCACCATATTCATAAGCCAAATTAATAAACAAGGTATAATGTCCTGCTTCGCTAACCATGAATTCGTGGTAAAAATTTCGAAGGTATTCATCAGAACAATGTAAACTAAGCAAACGAAACCGTTCGCAGCTTCTTGCCTCTATCATGGCAGAAGTTAGTAGTTTTTCGATCAGCTGTTCTTCCCTACTCCCTCCTTTTTTTTGTATGTTCATCAGCTGAACGACATACTCATCTTTGCGGGCAGGTCCCAGCTTAATCCCATGCTTCTTCATCTCACTAAGTACAGCCCTAAAGTGAGCCCACTCTTCGCTTACAATCGGAGAAACCTGTTCTACTAGCTTCTCTCTTTCTGGGTTCTTTACAATAAGAGCAATGCAGGTTGTTGCAGCTTTCTGCTCACAGAATGCATGATCAATTAATATTTCATCAATAGATTTTTCAGCAATATTAACCCATCTCGGATCTGTAGCTAATTTTAAGCCCAGCATCCTTACAGATTCTAATTCCTTTTCTCTTTGGCTCATGCCTTAATTTTATTTACCCGTCTTTCATGACGACCGCCTTCAAATTCAGCATCTAAAAAAGAATCTACAATAGCAATTCCTTTTTCAGGGCTTACAAAACGGGCTGGAACACAAATAACATTGGCATTGTTATGTTGTCGTGCCAATGTAGCTATTTCTGGTTCCCAGGCAAGTCCTGCAATAATTCCAGCATGTGAGTTTGCCGTCATGCAGACACCATTTCCACTGCCACAAATTAAAACGCCTAAATCAGAAGATTTCCCTTCAACACTTTTAGCAACTTCATGCGCAAAGTCTGGGTAATCAACACTATCTGCCGAATCAGGTCCGCAATCGGTGACTTCATAACCTTGTTCAATAAGATGAACAATGATGTCTCCTTTCAATTCAAATCCAGCATGATCGCTGCCTATAGTTATACTCTTATTTTTCATCTTCTAGTTTTTCTTTTTCTAATTTATCTTTTTCCACTCTCTTGGCTAAATAAACACCAAGGAAGTAGAGCATAATTAAAGGCAAACCCAATACCATTTGGCTAAAAATATCTGGAGGTGTTGCCAAACCTGCCAAAAGGAAAATGCACAAAACTGCATACTTCCAATATTTCATTAAGAAGGCTGAGGAAATCAATCCGATTTTAGTTAAAATCAATATAATTATGGGCAATTCAAACACCAGGCCGCCAGCCAGAGACATATAGCAGATAAAACCAGTTACACTATTTATCGTGAATATATTTTTTACATCTGGTCCTAATTGATAGCCAAGCAAAAATTTTGTAGCAACAGGCAATAGAATAAAGTAAGCAAACAAAACACCCATAAAAAAGAACATAGAAGCAAAGAACAATGATCTATTCACTCTCTTAACTTCTAAAGCGCTAAGGGCGGGTTTAATAAATCGCCATAATTGCTGAAGCATAAAAGGGAAAGTCCCTATAAGTCCCATTACAAATGAAATCTTAAATGCACTAATAAATTGTCCTTGAATTTTAGTACTCTGCAAAGCCAATTCAGGAGGAGTAAAACAAAGCAACTCTTCCTTGCCCAACCATTTACCTAAAGAACAATACAACTCATGGCCCCAAAAATCTGATCTCAACGGTGCCATTATAATGATTTCAAATAAATCCTGTACGAAGTAAAATGAAACAATTATCCCAATAAATAGTGCAATCGCCATTCTAAACAGGTACTTTCTTAAATCATCTATATGATCAAAGATGCTCATGTTTTTCTCGTAAGGAAATATCTTTTCTTGATCTAAGGGCATGGCTTTTGTTCTCACAAAATTAGGTAATTTAACTTCCTAACGATTACCTAATAAAAATTCTTATTAACGTTTAATGGGTATTTCAGATTTGAGGATTGAACCCGCCTGTTGCATAAAAAAGCCTCCTCTTCTTGAGAAAAGGAGGCCTTTAATTTTAATATATTATTTACATCAAAGTGTACCTAAAACCTATGAATCCATTAATTCCATTAGATGGACCCCATGCATAAGCAGCATCAAAAAATTGATTGCTCGTGTTGTTGGTAGAAAGAATAGGATTCTGTTGTCTTACATTCAGAATGTTCTCCACTCCTCCATAAAACTCCCAGGCTTTCCACGTTTTCTGCACTAAACAATTTACGATATTCAACCAGGGTGTTTTTTCTGGTCTGCGCAAATTAGCTGGCAAAATATCAGCATTTGGATATCTAGATGGGCTATTAACTTGCCAAATAGCATTAAAACTCCATTTGCTTCTTGTTTCATAGCTCAATACGTTTACAAAACGATGCGGTGATTGAAATACCTGCTGCTGCCATTTGCCATTTGTCTTTTGCATGGCTTGTGCAAATCGGTAGGAGAAGTGATATTCCATTCTACGTCTAGGAACAACCATTAAATCAATTTGACCAACCTGGCTATATGTTCCTTTTTGAGCACTAATCAATAACTCAGTTGGATCAGAATCTCTATCCACCACTAACTGGTTTTGGAAGTAGGTAAAGAAAGCATCTGCAGACAAAGTTGATGTATATCCAAATAATAGAAAGTTGGCTGTATAACTCAAACCAGTGTTATACCCAATCTCCTGATTTTGTCCATACGCACGATTGTTCAAACCACCAATGGTATCAGAAAAACGCAAGACTCTGTTGGAAATTAAGTATGGATAATTTTCAGCAAAAATAAATGGAGTTCTTCTACCACCACCTGCTTGAAAATGCAAAGATTGCTTCTTGCTCAGTTGTTGCCTAAAATGCAATCGAGGGGTAAAGAATGTTCCATATAAATCACTATGATCTACACGTGCACCTAAAACCAAAGTGGTTTTTTCCCATTCCTTTGTCCATTCCGTAAATGCTCCAACGACATTCTCCACTCTTTTAAAATTAGTCGTATTTGACAAGCTGGAAGTTGCCGTATAACTATCATACATGTCATCTCGGTTTAGTTCAATCCCAGATTTAGTCTCAAACCCTCCAACTTCATAGGCGAGCATCCCAACATACCTGAAATGATCTTGATACATGGTTAAGTTTCTACTTGTTCCAGGAAAAGGATTTCGCGTGTTGATATTCATATCATTGGAATTAAATTGAAATATGTTCCCAATGCTATTTCCTTTTGGTAAGAATATGCCAAGCTTTCCAAATACTTGCAAATTTTGATGGCTGTTGTCATACTTGAAGTTACGGGCAGAAGGATCAAACTCTTCATTCCATTTCTTAATCTGACCGCTTTGAACAGTATTATCTACATACGTAAATCCTACCATCCCTTCTACTTTATCTCCTTGGAACTTTAATACATCACCAATTCTAAGCATTTCATTGAGAGGCATATCTGCGAAACCGTCATTATTATTATCAACGGCACTCTTCATTCCCATTCTATGGGCATAGGCTACATTAATTAACTTTTTGCCTAAATCTTCTCTCCATACAATATTTTGCTCATTTCGCGACTGATTATTGTAATAACCATTCACGAATAAATGGGGTGCTTTTTCTAACTTCAAAGCAATATCAATTCCACCAGTTATGCTTTCGTAGCCATTGGTAACAGAACCTGCACCTTTGGCAACATAAACATTCTCAACCATAGGACCTGGAATTTCTGACATCCCTGTAGAGGTATTTACTCCTCTTATAAGCGTCATTTGATTTCTAGAAATCAGCACGTACTTACTGGCCAATCCCAACATTTCAATTTTCTTAACACCAGAAACGCCATCTGTACTTGAGACTTCTACCGTATTTGTGCTTTCAAAGCTCTCACTCAGAGTACAACATGCCGCTTTCTTGAACTCATCCTTATTCAGGATTTCACTTTTTATCCCACCTGTACCATTAATTCTAAAGCCGTCCTGTTTCTGGACAATCCTCACCGTATCAGAAACCTTCTGTGAACTGTCTATTTGGGCGTTTAAAGAAAAAGATACAAAGAGAAAAGCGATTACCAGTCTTCTTTCTCGTGATCGCATTTGGCTCCTTCTCTGTATTTACAACATCCTGGTAAACCAGCGTAAACTTTATCTGTGGCTTTAACCTTATCGGTATCATGGCCAATACCTGCAACAATGTTATGGATTTGAATTTCATCCATTTTATCAGCTCGGTATTTAACAGTTAAATTCTCAGATTCAACATCATAGATTGCCTTACATATGTACTTTACATCTAGCGCTTCTTCTATGCGTTCTTTACACATTCCACAAGAACCTTCTACTTTTATAGTAGTGGTTATAACTTTACGCTTATTTGGCGCAACAAAACTTAAGCAAGCCATTACAATGACTGCTAATCCTATATTTTTAATTTGATTTTTCATTTTTTCTTATTTGATTATTAAAATTTTAAATTGAAGATATTCATAAAAAAACGAACGAAACTCTTCATAAATTTCATCCTATTCCCTTAACAGAAATAGGTATCAAATAAGAAACACCCCTGTAAAACTAGACTCAGTGGGGCTTTGTTTGACTTTATACTTAAATGAACTTGCAATTGCTTGATTTAAGCAAGGCACAAGTTTGACTTCAAGGTTAGTAGGTGGAAGAATAGTAATTAATTCTTTTGCCTTTATATTTACCTTCTTAAATGCATCCTTAAATTTAGCAGTAAGCATGTAAACATAAGTGGTACTGCAGTGATCATCTGTTTCTTCTAAGCTTCCACTGCAACAATCATCGGCATCCGAACAGCTTTCCGCAGCAATAATTACTCCTGAATCATCACACATATGCTTAGCAAATTGAGCAAACCCACTAGAGAGGGTTAGCACTAAAAGCATAAGTGTTGAAGCGATTTTCACTTTACAAAGATAAAAAATAAAGCATTGTATTGCAAATGCGATATTTACCCCTTTGTTTGCGGTGTGAATTTTCTACAATCTATACGAAGGCGAAAGACTGATTTTGGCGAAAGCAATAGTGGTTTAAAACGAGTCTTAACTTTAAGAGATCTTGTTTTCCTTGGTATGGCGGCCATAATTGGTGGTGGAATTTTCAGTTCAGTTGGAGAAGCTTGTGTCAATGGCGGTCCTGCAATAATCTATTTATTTATTATTTGTGCTATTGCTTGTGGATTTGCTGCCCTTTGTTATGCAGAATTTAGCACTAGGATACCCGTTTCTGGCAGCGCATATACCTATGCATATGCATCATTTGGAGAATTATTCGCTTGGATCATTGGTTGGGCCCTTTTAATGGAATATGCAATAGGAAATATCTACGTCTCTTTTAGTTGGAGTGGCTACTTTGTGAACTTATTAGAAAACATGCACCTGCATGTGCCAGAGTGGTTAACCTTGAGCTATGTAACGGCAAAGAAGTCAATAGGAACAGATGCTCATGCATTAGCAGCTTGGAACAATGCACCTATGATAGGCGGATTGCGAATGATTCTAGATTTACCTGCTTTGCTAATAAATATCTTTATTACCGCGCTTGTTTATATTGGTATTAGCGAAAGCAAAAGAGTCAGTAATATTATGGTTATGTTAAAAGTGGCTGTAATTATCATGGTGATTATTGTAGGTTTCTTTTACATAGACTTTGACAATTACACTCCATTTATGCCCACAGGTTTTGGCGGAGTAATGGGAAGTGTAAGTGCTGTATTCTTCACCTATATAGGATTTGATGCTTTAAGCACCATGGCTGAAGAATGCGAAAATCCCAAACGCGATTTACCCAGGGGAATGTTATACTCTTTGCTTATCTGTACCGTATTGTACATTTTAATTTCTTTAGTACTTACTGGAATGGTTAATTACACCAAGTTAGGCGTAACCGACCCTCTAGCATTTGCATTAGCCGAAAAGGGCTTAATTTGGATGGAATATATTGTATCTGTTAGTGCCGTTATTGCAATGACTAGTGTGCTTTTGGTTTTCCAAATGGGTCAACCCCGTATTTGGTTTAGTATGAGTAGGGATGGTTTGTTGCCAAAGAAATTCTCAAATATCCACCCAAAATTCAAAACCCCTTCATTTGCTACCATAGTCACTGGTTTTGTAGTAGGTGTTCCAATTCTTTTTACAGATAAGGATTTCGTACTAGACTTTACATCTATTGGGACATTGTTTGCCTTTGTTTTGGTTTGTGGAGGGGTATTGCTTTTACCCAGACGTGATAGAGAAAAAGGCAGGTTTCATATGCCGTCCATCAATTCTCAAATCGTTTTTCCAGTGTTAGTAGTCCTAGCCATAATTATTAGTCATCTTTTAATTCCAGAATATTTTTCTGATATGATTAAGCCTGAAAATTTCAGCAGTGTTTTTGGTATATCACACATTCTATTTTGGATTATTATGATCATACTTTCAGTATTTGCATATTTGAAAAAATGGTCTTTGATTCCTTTATTGGGTGTTAGTACTTGTCTTTACCTGTTAACAGGGATGGAGCTAAGCAATTGGTTTTGGTTTTTCATATGGTTCTTGATTGGTATAGCCATTTACTTTGCCTATGGGCACAAGAAAAGTGCATTAAACATCCCTAAATAGAAAAGCCCCCTTACCGCCGAAGCAGCAAGAGGACTTTTACAATAACCAATCAATCTTATTTTTGAATAATAATTAATTTTGTTTCTATCACTTGATTATCTCCATTTACTTCTAGAACATAGGTTCCATTAGTTAAGTGAGTCAAATCAATCTGATTTCCTGTTTTAGCTTTACCATTGGCAATTGCCTGTCCAGATATAGTTTTAACCGTATACTTGTATTCCTGTGAAGTTTGGAACTTTAGATTTAAGATTCCAGTACTTGGTACAGGGAAAACACTTACACCATCACCATTGATATCATTTACTCCTGCTGGAGTTGAGCAATCTATCTTAATAGTATCGCAGAAACTCACTTTGCAATTGTTAATAGTATCTTTTACTGTTAAGCAGAAAATGTATTTTCCATCATTTGGGAAGTAGTAAATAGCATCTTGATCACTGCTAAGGAATGTTCCATTAACCGTCCAAGCATTTACATGACCAATATCTAAATCACCATACAATTTAATGTATCCACCTCTGCAGCTAATTGCATTCGTAAAAGAAGGGCTAAGCTTACAAGGGTTGCAATCGATTTTTACTTTTTTGCATATTGTTCTCTTGCATCCATAAACCGTATCTTTTACAGAAAAGCATACTTTATAAACTCCATCTGATGGGAATGTATAACTTGCATTCTGATTTCCACTTAAGAAAACACCGTTTACTGACCAACTGAATGTATGTCCGCCATCTGGGTTTCCGTAGAATTTAACGATTCCATCTTTACAGCTAACTTTAGTTCTGAAATTAGGCTGCATAACACAGCATTCAATCTTCACTTTTTGGCAAACTGTTTTCTTGCATCTGTTTATGGTATCTTTCACTGAGAAACATATGGTGTAAATTCCATCACCTGGGAATGTGTAAGAAGCATATTGATTACTACTTAAGAACACTCCGTTTACAGACCAGCTAAACAAATGTCCGCCATCTGGGTTTCCGTAGAATTTAATTATTCCATCTTCACAACTCGTTTTAGTTCTAAAGCTAGGCTCCATATCACATGGGTTACAGTCAATCTTAATGCGCTTACATACTTCTCGTTTGCAACCAAAGATTGTATCCTTAACTCCAAAACATACCGTATAGATTCCATCTCCAGGGAAAGTATATGATGCATATTGATCACTACTTAAGTAAACTCCGTTTACAGACCAGCTAAATGTGTGACCACCATCAGGGTTGCCATAAAATTTAACGATTCCATCCTTGCAGCTGATTTTAGTTCTAAAATCTGGCTTCATATCACAGCACTCAATTTTAACTCGCTTACAGATTTTCTTTTTACAATTGTTTATTGTGTCTTTAACAGTAAAACATATAGTGTAAATACCATCTGATGGGAAATTGAATAATGCATTTTGATTACTACTTAAGAATACACCATTTACAGTCCAGTTAAATAAGTGGCCTCCATCTGGATTTCCGTAAAATTTAATTATTCCATCTTCACAACTTGTTGCAGTTCTGAAATTTGGTTCCATATCGCAGCACTTGATTGTAATTTTTCTACAAACTTGTTTCTTGCAATCTTTAACCGTGTCTTTAACGGTCAAGCAAATTTCATATGTTCCGTCTTGAGTAAAGTAGAATGGTGCATCTAATTGATTACTTAAAAATACGCCATCAACAGTCCACTGAAAAAGGTGTGCACCATCTGCATTTCCATACAATTTCAAAAGTCCTTTTTTACATGTTAAAGCAGTTCTAAAGCTAGGCTTTAATTTGCAATCACTTGGGCAATCACATACTGTGATTTTAAAGCAAAAAGTATCCTTACATCCTTTAGCATAGTTTTTTGCAATTAAACATACTTTGTACATTCCTGGACTTAATACTGTTGAAGGGCTCTGACCTGTCAAAACATCTCCAGTGCTTAGCACCCAGTTAAAAGCTGTTCTTCCTGGTATACCAGACGAAGCTACAAATTGCACTTTACCAGTTCGGCAATCAATTTTGTAGGTTGCATCTAATTTCAGATTACAGTCTTTTTTTACAATTCTAATCGTTTGGCATTTGGTAGCTATACAAGAACCATCGATAACAGAAATTGCTTTTACACAAACTTCATATTTACCTGGTTTTGTAAAACTGTGCTTTAATCGTGTTCCTCTATAAGTAGATCCATCGCTAATTTTCCAAATAAAATTGGCTTTCTCGTTTGACTTAGCTACAGCAGCTATTGTACGGTCCCTCTGCTTTAGTTTAAACTTTACTTTAAGCTTGCATGGTCTGTAGATACGTATAGTTTTACATACCCTAACAACACAATTAGGTGCTTTCCCATAGGCAATCAAACAAACAGTATACGTTCCACTTTTCGCATAATTATGCTTGGTACGTATTCCCTTTGCAAAAGTCCCATCGCCGAAACTCCATTTATATGCGACCGCATTTCCTGTAGCTTCAGCTTTAAAATACAAATTAGACGACTTGCTGTCGAATTTTGCTTTAACATTACACTTGGCTTCTACCTTTGCAGAACCCAAACAAATCATGGCTGCCATCAGCATACCAAATGATTTTAATCCGTTTAATTTTGGTAAATTTTTCATTTTTTCATTCCTTTTGTTTAGTATTTTGTCATGAAACATGGCTAAATGGTTGCATCAAAGGCCAAAAACTCTAAATTACAAACCCATTAATTCAGTGATTATTAGTCCTATAACCAATGCTATGGCTGAGTTATAAGATAAAAAGACAAATATGTATAAAATATTTACTCCTGTTGATTACTTGATGTAACTCTCCCCTATTTTTGTAATGCAAAATGATTAAAAAGCAAAAAGACGCTAAGCACAATACCATTAATGATGTAATGGGGAAAATAAATAGTCGCTATCTTTTTGCATCTAAATTTACTGAGATTGATTTAGAAAAAATATGGCCAGAAATTGTTGGGCCCATGGTCGCAAATTGTACTAGCCAGATCAGAGTTATTAAAGGAACTATCTATATTAAATTCAATAATGCCGCTGTAAAAAACGAGATGTTTAATCGACGCGAACAACTCATTGCAGCTATTAATAACGGTTTAGGTCGTAAGCAAATTCAGAAAATATTTATTCAATAAGGCTAAAGAAACAGAGTTCTTGAAAATATATCTCCATTGTTCAAGCTCAGCTTAAGCACCACTACCAGATTTCTGATACCATTTGTAGTTAAAATTAAGGATTTATCCTTGCTCAATTCTTTTAGCAGCACTTTTCCATTTAAGTTATATATAATGGCCTCATCAATAGTATTGATTGCACTAATTCTTATTTCAGCATTCACCAAATCCACAACAATATTTGCTTCATTCTTAAGTGTTTGAGCTATTGAAAGATGCTTCTCACCGCAGGAGCCAGCAAAAATTTCTTTTTGCTCAACCCTGTCATAGCTAGAAATCGTATTTGACCCGGGGGCATTCGGAATTCCTATAGAAGCCCAATGTTTAGAGGCTATAAAATTTGGTTTTGCCTTATAGGCATATGTTTTTCGTTCTAAAACAGTGCTTCCACTGGGAACTAACTTCCCTTTATCATAATTTCCATACAAGAAATGGCTATCGCCTAAAATGGTATAATTTACTAAATTATATGGGAAACTGTTATTGGTTATTTCATTGGCAACAAAATTCTGTTTGGGTGAGTTTGCAGCACTAAAGAATATACCAAAACCTTGTGCTCTATTCCTAAAGAATGTATTGTAAGGACCATTTGGACCATGCGAATTGTCTATTACTATGTTTTGGCAAACATTCTGTTCAAACAAGTTCATATAGACAAAGTTTCCATGCAGAACCATGTCTCCTGACGAATTTGAAGGTGTTAGCGGATTTCCAGAATCCCAAAAAGGATCATTCGAATAATTATATGAAAACACATTGCCATTGGCTCCTGCTTGCACAATAATTGAGTGCCTCAAGTGCTCAAATATATTATTTTCAATCCTATTTTCCCCAGAACTTAGGTGAACCATCACTCCATATGCTCTACCTCCTCCACCATAACCATGAGCATGATGCATGTAGGATTTTTCAATAAAAACATTTGTGCTTCTTTCTAATTCAATATGAGCAAATGTGCAATTAGCAGACTCTATTCCGGACACCCAGCAATTAGCAGCATAATTAAAAACAATATTGCTAGCCTGTTCTGGTGCTGTATTATCCTTGCGAACAATACTCATACATTCAATGCCAACATTTGAAGCCAGCAAAATCTTTTGTACAAAAGGTTTTCTAAATAAATCAAAATTCTTGCGAAGAGGAGATTCTAACTCCAGTTCATTTCCAACAATACGCTTAATTTTTATTATTTGACCAACATAAGTCCTTGCCCAAGAAGAGGTTATTAAATCAGAATCATTCTGAATTAACCTGATCCAATCCCCTGGCTTAAAAAGATTTGCAGATTTAATCTTTAGCAATTTAGAATTATGAATTGCAGATTCTTCTAAAAAACTTTTAACTGTGCTACTTGAGCCTGTAACTACTATTCCATCACCTTTTCCACCAAAATCCATTGTAAACTTAGTTTTGGAAGGACCTAAGCCTCGAATAACAGTATTACTTGGTAATTTTATAGTTTTACCAAAGAGAAAATCTCCTTTGCCAAAATTTAATATGAGTCCAGGGAAAGTAGATTTAGAAATAACTGCGTTTAAAATTGAATCATTGTATAGTATTCCATCTCCTATGGCGCCTCTTTGGATCATATCTATTTCCTCGAAACCAAAAGTAGAGGTATCTCTTAATCCGGCCAGTGTCCAATCAGTAGTCCGATTGGCGGATATACTTTGTGCAATCAAGGCATTTGTAAAAAATACCACTATTAGCAATACAAACTGGCGCATCACTTCAAAAATGGCTCGATAAGATTAGATTACCAAGAAAATATAAAATGAAATATGCAAAAAGCCCCGTCCAATAGGACGAGGCTTTCTGTTTTTAAAAAAATCTATGTATTAAACTATTTTAACGTTTACTGCATTTAATCCTTTTTTTCCTTCAGTTACTTCAAATTCAACTGAATTTCCTTCGTCAATCCTGTCAATAAGACCTGATGCGTGTACGAAGAATTCTTCGTTTGTTTCGTCTTCAATGACAAAACCAAATCCTTTGGCTTCATTGAAAAATTTTACGGTTCCTTTTTTCATTAGTATTAATTATTTAAGGTGCAAAGATAAATCAAATTAATATTTATTGATTCTATTTCGGATAGAATAGCGTCTAAAATCTTTAAAATTATAATAAAACCCACCAATATAGCAGTGGTAGCACAATTCCTCTATGTTTAATACCTTTATTATAATTTGAATGATATACAATTTGGGTCATTGTAATTATCATAACACTAAAAATGATTAATAGCCTTAGACCACTATAAATTATCTGTAAAAATGTTAAAAAAGAGGGTAAATCCTTTGCAATCTACCTTCTTAATAAAGCTATCTTTGCAGCACGATATGAGCAACGTTGCTAGCCTAGATCAAGCCACCCAATTGGGTCTACTACCAGAAGAATATGACAAGATTTGTGAAGTACTTGGAAGAAAGCCAAACTTTACAGAAATGAGCATTTATAGTGTAATGTGGAGTGAACATTGCAGTTATAAAAACTCCATAAAATGGCTTAAAACCTTACCTAAAGAAGGAAAAAAAATCCTTGCAGCTGCAGGTGAAGAGAATGCTGGGTTAGTTGATATAGGTAACAATATAGCCTGTTGTTTTAAAATTGAAAGTCATAATCATCCAAGTGCCATTGAACCTTATCAAGGAGCAGCGACTGGAGTTGGTGGAATTAATAGAGATATTTTTAGTATGGGAGCAAGACCAATAGCTCAGCTAAACTCATTGCGTTTTGGTAATATCAATACCGATAGAACCAAATGGTTAATGAAAGGTGTTGTGAAAGGAATTGGAAATTATGGAAACGCATTTGGAATACCAACCGTAGGCGGTGAAGTTTATTTTGACGATTGCTATGAACATAATATTCTGGTAAATGCTATGAGTGTTGGTGTAATGCCACATGGTAAAATGGTCAGTGCCGGAGCAGGAGAACCGGGGAACCCAGTTTTTATCTTTGGTTCAGCTACTGGAAAAGACGGTATTCATGGGGCTGCTTTTGCCAGCAAAGACATGAGTGAGGATAGCGTAAATGATTTACCAAGTGTACAGGTAGGAGATCCATTTGTAGAAAAGTTAATACTAGAAGCAAGTATGGAAATTATTGAAACAGGTGCTGTAGTCGGAATGCAAGACATGGGTGCTGCAGGTATTACCTGTTCTACTAGTGAAATGAGTGCAAAAACTGACGTTGGTATGGATATTCATTTAGATAAAGTTCCAATGCGTCAAGCAGACATGAAAGACTGGGAACTATTATTAAGTGAAAGTCAGGAACGCATGTTGGTTATAGTAAAGAAAGGCATGGAAGCTAAGGTAACTGCAGTTTTTGATAAATGGGACTTAGCATACAATGAGATAGGAATTGTTACTGACACCAAACATGTGAGGTATTATATGAACAATCAACTTTGTGCTGATATTCCTGCAGAAAGTTTGGTTTTAGGTGGTGGAGCTCCAGTTTACGATAGGACATGGAAAAGACCAACATACTTTGACGAAATAGAAAAATTTGATTTAAACAATATTAAAGATATTACTTTAAATGAAGCCAAAGAGGCTGCAAAAAAACTTGCGGCATTGCCAAATATTGCTAGCAAACGTTGGGTTTATGAGCAATACGATAGCATGGTTGGAACAATTAATGAAAGCACCAACAAGGCAACGGATGCAGCGGTTACTAAAATAAAAGATACCGACAGAAGTTTAGCATTAACAGTAGATTGCAATAGCCGATACGTTTATTCTGACCCAGAAATTGGGACACAAATAGCGGTTGCCGAAGCTGCAAGAAATATTACCTGTACAGGTGGAACGCCAATTGGTGTTACCAATTGTTTAAACTTTGGGAATCCCTATAATGAAGAAGTTTATTACCAGTTTAAACATGCCATAGATGGAATGAGTAAAGCTTGTAGGAAGTTTGATACTCCTGTTACTGGAGGTAATGTGAGTTTTTACAATCAAAATACGAATGGCAATTCGGTTTACCCAACACCTACCATAGGTATGATAGGTGTGATAGATAAACCAGAACATATTACAGGTTTGGCATTTCAGAATGAAGGGGATTTCATTATCCTTCTCGGAGAAAGCAAAAACGACTTGGGTTGTTCACAGTATCTAGCAAAACTTAAAAATGTAGAATACTCACCTGTTCCTTATTTCAATTTAGATGAGGAATATGAATTACATCAATCTATTTTAAAATTAATTAAGGCAGGTACATTAAAAAGCTGCCATGATCTTAGTGAAGGTGGATTGTTTGTTAATTTACTAGAAAGCGCCATGGCAAGCGGATTAGGTTTGGATATTTGCAGTGATACAAATGTAAGATTAGATGCTTATTTATTTGGAGAGGCTCAAGGCCGTGTAGTAGTAAGTATAAGCCCAAGTAAAATAGAAGAGTTTACCAACTTAATTGGAAATATACCTCACACCCATATTGGCGAAGTAAAATCAGCTGGTATTCATGTAAATGGAGAGTTATTTGGCAATCTAGAAGACTTTTCCATTCCATACAATACTAGCATTGAGAAAACGCTAGAAACATAGCACTTGATAAAAACACCAAAAGAAAACGGTCCCTATGGGACCGTTTCTATTATTTGCAAATTACAATTATTTAATTCAGTTTATAATGCTTGAGTAACCAGCGCAAGTCCCTTTTCCATTTAGGAAAACTATTGTAGTATCCATACAGAAAATCAACAATTTCAAATTCATCTTTTGCTACTCTTCCACGCTTCTTTTCAAACTTTCGATGGATAATATCTAGGTAATACTTCCAATCAACCATTGCATCGTACCAACTTGGATACTTAGCATAGTTGTATTTTCCACATGCATTACTCGTTGTTTTTCTAACTTTTACGCATCGCATGCCACAAAGGTTATTATACTCTCTGGCATAATAAGAGTTTTTGCCATCAGCCCCACTCTCTTCAATCTTCATAATAACAAACATCTTTGCCCATTTACCAAAAATGGGTTGAGCTGCCTTATACATATCCTTTGCCTTAGGAATAGTATTCAAACTATATCCAGTACCTTTAATAAAAATAGAGTCTTTGGTTCTTCTGTTTCCAAATTCATCAAGAGTTCCAACTAACATACTTGTATCTGAGATAAGGGTGTCATTCTCAGAATCAACATTTGTACTATTAGACAAATCCAAAGCTTCAACAATTCTTCCTTTGTTAATCTTTGCTGAAGTTAAAATGACTAATGCAAGAATACTTGCCATAGCTAATTTCTTTTTCATGGGTGCAAACTTACAACTTAACTAACGAACGTTAGTTAGGGGTGTTAAATAACTACATATATACTACTTAGCACCACAACCCTTCATTAACTCAAATTTTAGCTATTGATAATCAATGAGTTACAACCTTATACACATAAGTGTCAAAAATGGCTATATTTGGTACACTGTTCCACCCAACTCATTAGCAATCCGTAACTTAGCTTCATTCAAAAAGTTGATATGTATTTGAAAGTTCAACTTACTTAGTTCTTTAATCCATCAATATCCCAATAATAAACTGTCCCACCCATAAGGTTAGCCAAATCTGTTTTTCTTGGATTATATTCCATATTGATGTGACTTAATATGTATGACTGTTGATCTAAAATATCTTCTATTTTATTCTCAACCGTGGAGTAGCCTTCAGTATCTTGAGTTAAAAGACTGAGTGCTTCTTGAAGACTATCAAGTTCTTTACCTAATTCTTTAACTTTCTTGTTTTCCCCTATTATCATTCTATGAAGAAGTTTCATTCTTATTCTTACAACAATATCTACTAGTTCCTCTTTAAAATTAGTATCCTCTTCACGTATATATATTTGATGCTCCTTAGCCCAAACCTTGCTCAACTCTTCTTTTTTAAACATTAATTCCGCAGCTAGTGAAGCTATATCTGCATCAGCATGGTTAAGATAATGGATATAACCTGGCCAAAAAGGAATACCTATCTCTTCAAATTCACTAAACACCTTAGTAATACATACATTAGAAAAGCCAATTTTAGGGTTATACTTAAACTCATCGATTATTCTTTGAAAAACAGTTACTCCTTCCTCAAAATCTTCATTTCCATAAAGCAAGATTAATTTAAAGACTGCCTTTTCTTGCCAATCTTCAGTAAACGGCTCTAGATATAAGTACTCTTTATCTCCTATTGTTGCAAGACCTTTTACTTCTTTAGAAAATTCTACTTTTTTCTCAAAAGAAGACTTTCTAGTAAGAGACACTAATTCCTCAATGAGAACTTTTTCATCAATCTCACATATTTCAGACAAGGAAGGAATTAATGCATTGCGTTTAATGCCATCAGGGATTTTGCTTACAGATACTAAAATATCCTTAATCTTTTCAGCCTTAAGAATAGGATCCTTTAAAACAGCTTCTTCAAAAAGGCTTCTAGCCTTAAAATAGATAAAGTTCTGCTCTTTTTCAGATAAGAATTCTATAAACTTTTCAGGTCCTAATTTTTGGCAATAAGAATCTGGATCTTCTCCTTCTGGAAATGCTACTACTCTTACATTTAACCCTGCCTCAAGTATTATATCAATACCTCTTATACTGGCTTTTTGTCCGGCTGCATCACCATCGTATAAAACAGTGATATTATTGGTAAACCGTTTTATTAATCGAATTTGGCCTTCAGTTAAGGCTGTCCCCGAACTAGAAACTACATTTTCAACACCAGACTGTGCCAATGAAATCACATCGGTGTATCCTTCTACCAAATATACTTTTTCTGCTTTTTTAATGGCAGTTTTGGCTTGATACATACCGAAAAGCACATTGCTCTTATGGTAAAGTTCCGTTTCTGGAGAATTAACATACTTTGGTTCTTTCTCAGACTTAGCCCCTAGTATTCTTCCTCCGAAAGCAATGATATTTCCACTTACGCTATGAATTGGAAATATGACTCGGTTTCTATACCAATCATAAAAATCTCCATTCTCCTTTTTTCTTAAAAGACCCACATCGGCAAAAACATCTAAATCGTACTTTTCTTTCTTCGCATCGTCGTACAATGCCGTCCAAGAATCTCTTGCAAATCCTAATTCCCACTTTTTAATAATGGCAGTACTATACCCTCTTTGCTTAAAGTAAGATTGTCCTATTGCTTTTCCTTCTTCATGTTCCCACAAATTAGCCGTAAAATGCTTCAAGGCATAATTCATGGCAACCTGCTGGTTTTGTTTTTTTAATCTGCCCGCTTCATATTCTTCCTTGGAACCATCAAATGTTTCTTCTAATTCAAAATTATATTTGGAGGCAAGTGCTTTTAGCGCTTCAACATAAGAATACTGTTCAATTTCCATAAGGAAACCAACAGAATTACCAGCTCGTTGACAGCCAAAGCATTTATAAATACCCATACTAGGGGTTACAATAAAACTAGCAGTCTTTTCGTCGTGGAATGGGCAGCTACCTTTAAAACGGCTACCGCTGCGTTTTATGTTTACATAATCGCCTACAACATCCTCAATTGCAACAATATTGAGCAATTGCTCTATGGAAGATTCCGCGATCATAGCGCGAATTTACTTAATGATGTAAGAACTTAGCAATAGTTCTCTAGATGATTTTTCTTCTAATGCGATGATTCCAACTTTCTTAGCAAAATAAATCTTGGTATAATATGGATTGCCATTAAGCTGCATTTCAATCACATTGCTATATGTTTTGCCGTTGATATCCTTGCTTGGATGATTAACCAGGAGGTCATTTCTTCCTGAATAAGATTTAAAAACACCATCTAAATAAAACAATTCCGCAATTACTTTGTGTGTTGTGTCATTAACAAAAAGTGATAGTCGGCTAATCTTATCTTGGTCAGCAACAGCTCTTATTAACATATCCTTTACTCCAATTGCATTCAAATCATAAGAGAAAAATTCTTGTTTCACTTCTCCTAAATCCATTATGCCTTCCTGAGGTCCAACTACTTCAATTGTTGCGACAGTGCTTCCACCAGTAGTTTCGGAATAATTCCATGTACTTTGAGCACCAAACTTAAAGTATTCAGTAAACTCAGCATTTAGGACATACTCCTTCTTTTTATTCAATTTCTCACAAGCGCCAAGGCCCAAGAGCAAAAAAAGACTCGATATGAAAATGATTCTGTTCACCTTAAATGGTACATTTGCAAAATTAACACAAAAGATTCAAGAATCATGCTAAACTCCCTTCGTGACCAAATAAGAATACATTCCAAAGACATTTTACCAAAAGTAAAAGCTTATCGGAAGCATTTGCATATGAATCCAGAACTGTCGTTTCAAGAATTTGAAACAGCTAAATTCATAGAATCTAAACTTGATGAAATAGGAATAGAACATAAACGAATCTCAGAAACTGGAATTGTGGCTATAATAAAAGGTGACATTGAAGGTAAGGTTATTGGGTTACGTGCCGATATGGATGCATTGCCTATTACAGAAGTTCAAGACGGAAGAGAGCATAGAAGCACAAATGAAGGCGTAATGCACGCCTGTGGCCATGATGCACATAGTAGTGCTATGCTTGGAGTAGCTGAAGTATTAAATTCTATAAAAAGCAATCTAAAAGGAACTATTAAACTTGTATTTCAACCAGGAGAAGAAAAACAACCAGGGGGTGCAAGTATCCTGATAAAAAATGGGGTTTTAGATAACCCTAAAGTTGATTTAATGATAGGTCAGCATGTGATGCCATTAATTAAAACAGGTGGCGTTGGATTTAGACCTGGACTTTATATGGCCAGTACTGATGAAGTGTTTATAGATGTATATGGAAAAGGTGGACATGGCGCTATGCCTCACTTCTGTGTAGACCCAATTACCATTTCTGCACAAATCATTACTGCATTGCAACACGTTATTAGCCGAGTGAATAACCCAGCAATACCAAGTGTTTTAACGATAGGGAAAATAGAAGGTATTGGTGCCACTAATGTTATTCCTCCAGTAGTAAAGATGGAAGGAACATTTAGAACCTTTGACGAAGAGTGGAGAGCCAAAGCACATCAAAAGATTCATAAAATCGCAACAAGTATAGCAGAAGGGTTTGATGCCAGAGCAGAGGTTACCATTTCTAAGGGCTATCCATTTCTTAAAAACGATGAGGCCTTAACTAAAAGTTGCCAAAATGCGGCAGTAGATTATTTAGGCGAAGAAAACGTGGAGGAATTAGGAATTTGGATGGCAGGAGAAGATTTTTCCTATTATTCTCAAGAAGTTCCTAGTGTATTTTACCGATTTGGAGTAAGAAATGAAGATTTAGGCATCACCGAGAATGTTCATCATCCTTCCTTTGATATTGACACTGATTCGTTGGAAACAGCAGTTGGTATGATGGCTTGGTTAGCCACCTATCACAGCTTGAAAGACTAAGCTCCTATACGGCTGCAAAGTGCTTCTACAGAAGCATCCCAAACATCTGCTAGTTCATCTGCCTCTCCTTCCGTGGTAAATTCTGTAATAATCAGAATTTGACCTCCAGATAATTCATCAGGGATTATTTTCATTTCCCAATATTCATCTTTAGGATCGCCGATAACTTTAAACCTAATGTATTTATTTCGAACATTACGGATTAGCTCACATCTGGTAATTGTATCATCATTCCAGGCAAATGAATAAACACCTCCGTTCACTGTAACATCATCAGCAAACCAAGCCTGCAAGCCCGAAGGCGTTGAGATTTGTTGAAATAAAATACTTAATGAAGAACGAATTGGATACTCCAATTCTAACTTTACTCTCTGGCCATTACTCTCGTCACTCATATTATTTTAATGCTAGCATTTCGCTAAGTAGCGCAATAACGGTTTTTTTATGTAAAAAAGAAAATGTTATGCTAAAATTTATGTTTTTATTTGCGGTGTGCTCCGAATTAAACCCTTCTTGATAGTTTGCCTCATTGCTTGGATTGTTTTAGGTATTTTAGAATGGAGTACCTCTCGTATCGAGATTGTTGATTGGGCACACCATTTTGGAAACGCTACTTCAGACTTCTTCTTTAGGTTTTACACTCATATTGGTGAAATCCCCATGATTCTGGGATCATTGGTTGCTATTTATTTTTATAGAAAGCCATGGTTTAAGTATGCCCTATTGGCTATTGTCATTAATACCATTATTGTACAAGCACTAAAATTTGGCATTTCAGCTCCACGGCCCTATTGGGAATTAGGTGATAGATTCAGAGAAATAGAAGGTGTGCATGTTCTGCGTTCCTTAAGTTTTCCTAGTGGTCATTCAGCTGCGGCAATATTGAGTTGTGGTATTTTCGCAAGCCTTGTAAACAAACCGTGGCAACAAATTCTGCTAGCCTTGGCCGCCCTCCTAGTTGGATACTCTCGTATATATTTAGGGCTTCATTACTCATTGGATGTTTGGGTGGGCATAAGCATTGGCTTGGCAAACCTTATCCTTTTCTTATATTTGACCCAAAGTGAGAATTAGTAAAGCAGCACAAATAACCATTTTCCTGGTATCCTTTGCTGTCATTATTGCTGGCAATCATTTACTACCGCTGTTGGATTGGGATGAAGCAAACTTTGGAGAGATTGCTCGCGAAATGATAATTAGCGGCAATTATTTGGAACCACAAATAGCTTACGATCCTTTTTACGAAAAACCACCTCTCTTCTTCTGGATGCAAAGTGGTGCTATGCATTTATTTGGAATTAACGAGTTTTCTGTTAGACTGCCAGTTGCCATATTTGGAGCACTCACCTTGTTGCTTTTATATAGAATTGGTGCTAACCAAGTTGGTCATTATTTTGGTTCAGCTTGGGTACTTATGTATGCGGGTTCCTTGCATTTTATGTATTTTAAGACAGGACTTATTGACCCTGTATTCAATTACTTTATATTGCTCTCAATATATTACTTATTCAAACAAGAGAAGCTGGTTCAAGAAAACCAAAACGCACGCCTTGAAGCCTTAATTGTTGGTTTGTTTGCAGGCATTGCTGTTCTGATAAAAGGACCTGTTGCCCTTTTAGTCATTAGTCTAATTTGGTTAGCACGATTGCTTTTTAGCTACGTAAAATCATCCAAAATGATTGGATTGGGACTCTTAAGTATCATTGGTTTATGCATTTCCTTATCCTTATGGATTGTTCCGCTATTATTAAACGGCGACACCACTTTTTTTCTAGAATTTTTCAATTATCAAATGGAGTTAGCCCAAGGGCAAATAGAATGGCATAACCAACCTTGGTATTACCATATAGTGGTGTTGCTATTCGTTTGTTTTCCCGCCTCTATTTTCTGTTGGCCGTATCTTTTTAAGCGAAATACACGTGCAATTACAGACTGGGATTATTATATGTCAGCTCTTTTTTGGTTAGTTCTCATTGTTTTCTCCCTAGTCACCACTAAAATTGTTCACTATAGTAGTTTATGTTGGTTTCCAATTACATACTTTGCTGCAAAGTTTGCTTACCAGAAATTCACACAACGATTAATTCCTAAGAAGCGTTATTTTGGTTGGGGACTTATCATTATAGGCGTTGGAATAGGAATTGTCACTGCCGCTATTCCTATAATTTTGGGTAATACACAAACTAAAAATAGGCTTTTAGAATCCATTCCAAACACCTTTGCAAAAGCTCAAATCGGGACAAATGTGGATTGGCCAATCTACTTGACATTCATTGGAATACTCTTTACAATTGTTGTTCTTATTTTGGGTATTTATCAATTGCGACAAAAGGGATATTCTACTTGGATTAGTGCCTTAACCTTGACTTTTATTTTTGGTCAATTGGTCTATTTCCTTATTGTTCCAAAAATAACTGAACATACCCAAGGAGCCTTTATTAACAAGGTTAAACAAATAGATAAAGAGCAAGGGCTGCAGTACAACTGGGAGTTTAAAACCTATGCAATGTATTTTTATGGTGGCTTAGAACCCAAAGACAAGCAATTAAAAAAAGAGGGAAGAATAATAAAATACACTTTTCCAGAAAAAGGCATTTGGAATTGGGCAACCGAACTAAGTTCACAACCCATAAATAGAGACTTATATTTATGGTTTAAAGGCAATAGGCGTGTGCAACTTGATTCTAATTGGACAGACCAAGGAAAGTACAATGGATATTTGCTTTATAAGAGATCTGCAAGTCGAGGCAATTCAATCTAAAATACAAAATTTTAAAACCTTATTCACCAAACTTTCATCGATGTGATTTTACATCTATCGAGGCTAACAGAATAAGCCAAATAGGTAGCATACATTTGTTAGATGCAAAAATTACTTTTTGTACTTGTGTTATCTACAGTTGTTACTGCCAAGGCTCAGATAAAGTTTTGGACTTTGCAAGACTGCATTGACACAGCACTTAACAAGAATATAGATTTTACAATTGCCCAACGAAATACGCAATTAGCTCGGGAAGATTTAGAAGCAGCAAAAGCAAGTAAACTGCCAGATTTAAATTTTGGAGGTGGACAGTTTATTCAGACTGGAAGAAGTATTGATCGTTTTACGAACCAATTCGTAGTGCAAACCATAGCGAGCAATAATTTTCAACTATCCAGTAATGCAGTTTTGTATGCTGGCGGTCAATTGCGGCAACAAACCAATGCGGCCACATTGAATACAAAAGCAAGTGAAGAAGACTTAAGATTTACGCGTCAGAATTTAAGTTTTAATGTTGCCAATGCCTACTTGCAAGCAGTGCAAGCTGGTGAACAAAAGGTTATAAGCCAACAAAACCTTAATACTACTGGCAAACAATTGGCACGAATTGAAAAACTTTATAATGCAGGAGCTGCAAGTGAAGGTGACCTTATTAGTCTAGAAGCACAAAAAGCAAACGAAGAAGCAATATTTGTAAATTCTCAAACCGCTGAGAATGCTGCCTTAACTAACTTAAAGCTAATTCTTCGCCTACCGGGCAATTATAAATTTGCTTTGAAAAGTTTAAATTTAGGAACGGTAAAAACAAGCAACTATCCTTTGGATTTAGAAGAATTGTACGATACTGCAGTTGCATTGAGGCCAGACATAAAAGCTGCTGCACTCCGACTTGCAGCCACTGAAGCCATTCAAAAAAGCACTGAAGGATCCCGGCTTCCTACTATTACAGCGGGTGCAAATTTAAATACAGTTTACTCAGGGAATGCTCAAGAAGTGACTGGTTTCACCGTAAATGGAGCCCAAACTATTGGAGTAGTTAAAAACACGGGTGATATTGTAGAAGCACCTAGTATCCTGTACAACACAAATACCATAGGCTTTGGAGAACAAATTCAAAATAATTTTGGAGGGTCTTTAGGAATTAACTTAAGTATGCCCATTTACAACAAACGACAGATTAAGACTTCCATCAATAAAGCCAAGATAAATACCGAGATAAGTAAGTTAAGTTTGGAGAGAAACAAACAAGCATTGTACAATGAAATAGCGACTGCGTATATCAATTTTACAAATTCATATAGCCGTTATAATGCAAACAACTTTGCCTTTGAATTGCAAAAGAAGAATGTGGAATTAAATCAAAAAAGATTTGAAGCAGGTCAAATTTCTGAGTTTGATTTCCAAATCACCAAGAATGGATTTAATATGGCCAATCAGAATTACATTGTTGCAAAATATAATTATGTGTTTAACCGCCTAGTGCTAGATTATTACGCAGGCTTAGAATTAAGTTTATAAATAGATGAAGAAGAATAAAGTTTTATGGATAGTGTTGGGTTCCATTGTGGTTCTAGCTATCGTATCTAAAGTTATAGGAAGTGGCAATAAAAAGATTTCTGTAGCCACTGAAAAATCAGAGAAAAGGAGCATTACTGAAATTGTTAGCGTGAGTGGTAAGATTCAGCCAGAACGCGAGGTGAAGATTAGCTCAGATGTAAGTGGTGAGATTATTCTTATGGCAGTTGCAGAAGGAGATAGCGTTAAAAAAGGCCAATTGCTTTGCAGAATCAATCCAGAAATATATCAAACTAACGTAAAGCAATTGCAAGCTAATTTGGATAATGCCCGTGCTAGCCTTGCAAGTTCACAGGCACAAGCGATGCGCTTACAAGCAGCTGCGAATCAAGCTAAATCTCAATTCAATCGGCAAAAGACCCTATTAGACCAAAAGGTTATTAGTCAACAGGATTTTGAAGCAGCTGAAGCTCAATACAAGATGGCACAAGCCGATATGAATGCTTCTGGAAAGAACATTCAAGCAGCTCGTTTTCAAGTAAGTAGCGTTGCCGCTAGAGTTGATGAAGGTAGAAAAAACTTAGGTAGAACAAATATTTATGCGCCAAGTTTTGGAATTGTTACTGGGTTAAACTCAAAACAAGGGGAACGCGTAGTTGGAACAGCACAAATGGCTGGAACTGAAATGATGAGCATTAGCGACTTAAGTAGCATGGAGGTTAGTGTTAATATAAATGAGAATGATATTGTATTAGTCAAGCACGGAGATCAAGCAGACATTAGCATTGAGGCCTATGGGAATCAAATATTTACGGGTACTGTTACTCAAATAAGCAACTCAGCTAAATTTACACCGGGAATGAGTAGAATGGATCAAACTACCAACTTTGAGGTGAAAATCCGCATTAACCAAGCCAGTTATGCTCATTTATTAACTACAAATTCTCAACCAATTAAACCTGGCATGACAGCCAGTGTTGATATAAAAACACAGACACATTCTGATGTGGTTACTATTCCGGTATCTGCGGTGACAACTCGCAACCCTGTTAAAAAAGAAGATAAAGATCAGGATGAGAAAAAAGAGGAAGAAGACGATAACAAAACGTGGATTTTTGTGTACGATGATGGAGTTGTGAAATCTAGGGAGGTAGAAATAGGTTTGCAAGATTTAAATTATTATGAAGTCAGCAAAGGGTTAAAATCTGGTGAAGAAGTAGTTACTGCACCAAGTTTAGACATTGCCAAAAACTTAAATGATGGTGACAAGGTTAAGAAAGTAAAGAAGGAAGAATTAAAGTAAGCATTGAAGGATTTTAGATTTAATTGGATTCCAAAAGAGGAAATGACTTGTATGGCAGAGCTGCTTGCATCTTTGAACAAGGGAAAATCTGAAAGTGATATGCTGCCAATTATTAGCGAACTACAAAAGCTAAATTACAAGTGCGTAGGTGCTTGGGATAATGATAAACTTATAGGTATTTGCGGTGTTTGGCCACTGTATAAGCATTATATCGGTAAGCATTTAGAAATAGACAATGTAACGGTTCACCATGACTACAGAAACCAAAAAGTTGGCGAAGCCATGTTGGAATTTATAAATCGATGGGCACAACCTGAAGGTTACAAGGTAATTGAGTTAAATGCCTATGTAGAAAATGAGGCTGCTCATCGTTTCTGGGAAAGAAATGGCTATAAAAAACTAGGGTTTCATATGAGAAAAGTGCTATAAAAATGGAAGACAAGATATTATTTTTTGAATCCATTGGTCGCAAAATTGAAAAAGCTGAACTAAGTCAACTATTCGGTAAGCCTTGTTTTAAAATTAATAAAAAGGCATTTGTAGCTTTTTTTGAAGAATCAATGGTTTTTAAGCTTACTGATGATTTTCATAAGGAAGCTTTAAGCTTGGATAATTCTGTACTTTTTGACCCATCTAAAAAAGGCAGGCCTATGAAAGCGTGGGTTCAAGTAGGATTCCAACATAAAAACTCATGGGAAAAACTAGCCAATGCGGCGGCGGCATATGCCGACAGAAATTAAAGGAAAAATGAATAGACCCATACAGCTTAAAACATTAAAAGTATTTGATTTGGCTGTGAACGCGCACCTTTTGCGCACCAAATTAGAAAGTGAAGGAATATGTGCAGTAATTTTAGATGAGCATTCTATTTCCATGAATCCTCTAAATACAATTGCTATTGGCGGTGTTAAATTATGCGTTAATGAACCAGACTTAGAAAAAGCCAAAAACATCCTTAAAGAGATAGAAAACACTCCTTATACGCATAGTGACGATTCTGCAATTGCTTGTCCAAATTGTGATTCTACGGATCTGATATCTGGTTTTAAAAGTATGAGAGGAAAGAAAGGCTTCTTATCAGCTTTGCTTTCATTCCTGTTTCTGATATTCCCTATTTACTACAAGACCGTTTATAAATGCAAAAAGTGCAATGAGGAGTTTAATTCTGAAGAACTAAAAACCCCCAACCAGAGGTCAGGGGTTTAATAAAACGTTTAGTATTTAAGACTTATGCGCTTAGTAATGAAGAAAATCTATCTTTATTTGCATAAACTAAGATTATACCTAACACAATTCCTAGAATAGCACCCGCAATATTAGCAGGATCATGCAGAGCATGGAAAATAATAGCATTAAACATAATTGCTATTAATATAGTTAGTGCTAATGGAACATATTTACCTAATAATAAGGCCAGTCCAAACACAACTTCTAATACTCCAACTATCTTTAAGAAACCAGAGGTGGCATAAATCCCCATTAATATTCCTCCATCACCTGGAATTGGTGGAAACGGCATGAATGGTTCAGGCATTAACTTATTAACTCCGAAGATGAGGCAAAACAATCCAAATAGGATTCTAATAATCATTGTAACTTTTTGATTCATAACAATTTAATTTTGATGTTTAACAAAGTTAACCGTTGACTATTGGCATTCAAGCCACAAGCTTTCCACGTTTTACCCTAATTGGGAATAATGCAAGGAGTGAAACAAACGTTTTTAGGAAATGAAACAAAGAAGTGTTTCCCAAATCAAAAGGGTCAGACAAAACACCTAAGGCACTGATATTATACAACTTATATAGAACCAGGCTTTCATGTAACTACTTAAAGAATAATTATTAACAAGATAGAGTTAATCCAATAATTATCCTTCTGGGTATGGTGTATGAAACAGCAGATGTTCTAAATGCTTTTCGAGGACTAATTGAACCATAATTTTAGGTTTGTATTTCTTAATCCAGTCCTTATTGAGTCCATATTTCCACTCGTCAAATATGTAAAGACTTTCGCCACAACCTTCGGCAAGTATTTCTACCATTGAGCTTCCGAATGAATCTCGAATAAAAAGCACCTTATCCAAAGTGGTATCTTGATTTTGATAATGCATTTGATATTCCCAAGAATTTGCAAATACCGGGACTTCACATGGTATATTTTCGATAGGTTTAGCTAAATGTGGATTATTGGGTCTTAACGTGTAATCCCATTCTGAGACAACTCCTTGCAATCCAGCAAAAAATGCCAAATTTCCACAAAAGTCTTTTGTGCTATCCTTTTTATAATCAAAGTAATCGGGAACTTTAACATTAGCCCCATGTTCCTTCAACCCTTTGAGAACTGCAGTAGCTCCATGAAAAGCGCCAAGGCGATTCCAATGGTTATCTGTCTTAAAACTTAAAGGGCTCCAAGGTTCAATTTTTCTTGCTTCTAGCAAATCATCCCTAATATCAATTAGAGCTAATTCAGGAATTGCTTTTGAAACATTTTCCACAAAGAAGTCTGTTCTATTCTTTTTACGCAAGGCCCTCAAAGCATCGCTTTGTTTATCAGCATAGATCATGTTTTTTACTGGTAATACAACTAAATAATAGTCAATGCCTCTTTCTTTTAAATACTGTTTGCGATACTTAAGTTTTGTTATAATAGAATCTGTTTGACCCGAAGTGAAATAAGCACTACCATCAAAAGTAGCAAGTTCGTTACCAGTAAAGAACATCCACCCTTCTTTACCAAAATAAACATAACGTGGTATTGCAGATTTTTGGAATCCATAAAGATTTAGGCGGCCATACGTTTGCATGCTTGCAGCTCTTAAACTAAAATTATCTGAGATAAAAGAATCCAATTGTAATGGATAATGATCAAGGTTTTTCAATTTCAGATTAGGAAATTTGGCAAAAGCTCTATTCTCTAAATTAGGGTTTGGGATAAATTCAACTAATTTATTCATCCATGGCAAAACCATTAACAAAGCTATTACTGGAATTAAAAGTTTCTTTGTGATTCTATTCTGCATTTTTTAAAATCTAAAATATATAAAAGGGCTATAACTACCAGATACAATGTAGATACTGCATAAAACAAATAATAAAGCCAGGCCAGTCAATTTCACTATATCAAGTGAAAGTAGTACCCCTTTACCTAATTTACTATAATCTCTCGTTTTTAAATAGTGAATTCCTCCAAAGGCACAAAATACACTAATTGCTACAACCAGGAAAAAATCTCCAGTTAACACCGTGCTTTGGATGTACAAATGATAGGTATCCTTAGGTATTGTTCCTAGTCCAAATAATTTCTTGTACATAGCCACTGTTTGCCCAAGATTAAGTGCTCTAAATGGAACCCAACTAAGCATAACCAGAAAAAACATTACCAGTTGCGAAATAATCTTGGGAAGTTTAACCCTATTAAATAAAGCTACCTTTTCTAAACTCAAGAAAAAACCATGAATAGCACCCCAAAGTATAAAATTCCAACTGGCACCATGCCAAAAACCAGTGCAGAGAAATACCACCCAAAGATTGAAATAGGTTCTTCCAAACCCCTTCCTATTTCCACCAAGTGGAATATATAAATAATCTCTAAACCAAGTACTTAAACTAATATGCCAACGCGTCCAAAAATCTTTAAAGGATTTGGCTAAATATGGAAAATTAAAGTTTTCGGGAAAATGGAACCCAAACATTCGGGCTAATCCAATAGCCATATCACTATATGCTGAAAAGTCTGTATAAATATGGAAGGTGTAACAAAACACAGCTATCCAGGCGGTTGCAACGGACAAATCATTGACATTTACGAGCCATAATGTATCGGCAACATAAGCAAAGGCATTAGCTACAAGGACCTTTTTTGCCAATCCAATAATAAACCGTTCTGTTCCTATTTGGAGGTTTTCTATATTGAATTCTCTTTTCTTTAGTTGGTCTGCAATTGTATTATACCTAATAATAGGACCGGCAATAAGTTGAGGAAAAAATGTTTTATACAGTAGTAAGTTCATAAACTTACGTTGTGCCTTGCTTACTGCTCTATACACATCAATTTGATAACTCATTCCATGAAAAGTGTAGAATGAAATACCAATAGGGAGTGCAACTGCTTTGAAATTAGATATGCTCCATCCAATTTCTTCAGCTGCTACATTATAATTTTCAACAAAGAAGCCTGCATATTTATAATAAATTAAGATTCCTAGATTGGCTAAAATACCAAGAACCAGCCACAATCTTCCTCGCTTTCTATCATCTTCGGCTAATAATCCAAAAGCATAATTAATTAAGGTACTTACCAATAAAAGCAATGTGTAATTAATACCGCCCCAAGCAAAAAACAAGATACTGGAAACAGCAAGAAATGCATTTCTAAGAAACCTAGGGAGTAAATAGTATCCCAATAAAGTTATTGGCAAAAAGATGAAAAGAAATACTACCGAATTAAAAAGCATTCATCGACAAATTTAGATACAAACTCAACTTATTTGTGAGTAAAATAATGACATTATTTTGATAATAATTTTAACAACAAGAAGCGTGTTGTATATTTGGGGGTGCTAAAAAATGAAAAGCAAGCTCTTTTAAATTTGGGCAATTTACCTAAGGTAGGAGCAGTAAATGCAAAAACCCTCATAGGTTATTGTGGAAGTGCAGAGGCCGTATTTAATGAAAAGAAAAGTGCACTTATAAAAATACCTGGAATTAGTGAGCACATCGCATCAACCATATTAAAATCTAAATCCAATGAAATTGTTCAAAAAGAATTGGGTTTTATGGAAAGTAATAAGATCAATATTTTACCTTTTTATCAAAATGAATATCCCAAACGCTTAAAGCAATTAATAGATAGTCCACTTTACTTATTCACTAAAGGAACAATGGACTTCAATCAAGCACGAGTAATTTCTATTATAGGAACAAGAAAGAATACAGCTTATGGGAAAGAGATGACAGAACAATTAATTCAAGGACTTAAATCACATGATATCCAAATTGTAAGTGGATTAGCTTATGGGATAGATGGCATTGCCCATAAAAAAGCAAATGAACTTTCCATAGCGAATGCAGCTGTTCTGGCGCACGGTTTGGATCTAATTTATCCGAAAAGGCATATCAATCTTTCTCAAGAAATTCTAAGAAAAGGTGGAGCATTGATTACCGAGCATTTAAGCAATACTAAAATGCATCCAGACTTATTTCCAAGAAGAAATAGAATAGTTGCTGGGATGTGTGATGCTTGCCTGGTTATTGAGTCGGGAACAAAAGGTGGAAGTATGATAACTGCCCGTATTAGTTCAAAGTACAATCGGACTGTATTTGCACTGCCGGGAAGAAAAGGTGATACCATGAGTATTGGATGCAATGAGTTGATAAAAAAAAGAAAAGCTTTCTTATGCGAATCTGCAGATGACCTTGCCCACATAATGGGCTGGACAGAGAAAAAAATGCCTAGCTCAAGCCAAACTAGTCTGTTTAAAGAATTAAGTACAGATGAACACCATGTAGTTGAGCTTTTACAGTCTCGTAAGTTATCTTATGATGAACTTTTGGTTCTTTCTCAAATCCCAATGAATAAATTTACTACCCTCCTTATAAAATTAGAGATGGAAGGTGTCATTCAATCACTTCCGGGTAAAGTATATGGTTTAAGGGCAGCCTAACGACTGATAATAAAAGGTTTTAGTGTTGAAGTCTAGTATTGTTCCTTTTCGTTTGGAAAGTCTTTGCTTTTTATATCTGCAATGTATTGTTTTACCGCATCCGTTGCTATTGTTGCAATATCAGCATACCTTCTTAAAAACCGGGGGTTGAAATCTTGCGAAATACCCAACATATCATGCATTACCAGAACTTGTCCATCCACATCAGGCCCTGCTCCAATACCTATTACTGGAATGCTTAACATTTCTGCAACTTCCTTAGCTAATTTGGCTGGAATCTTCTCCAAAACTAAGGCAAAGCAACCGGTCTCTTCTAAGAGCTTGGCATCTTCAAGTAGTTTCTTCCGTTCCTCTTTTTCTTTGGCCCTTACTGTATACGTTCCAAATTTATAGATGCTTTGAGGGGTTAATCCCAGGTGTCCCATTACTGGCACTCCAGCTGAAAGTATCCGCTTGATACTCTCTTGAATTTCTTCCCCACCCTCAACCTTTACAGCATGAGCACCGCTTTCTTTCATTATACGAATTGTGCTTGCTAAGGCTTCTCGGCTATTCCCTTGATAACTTCCAAAAGGAAGGTCCACAACTACTAAAGCTCGTTTTGCTGCCCTTACCACACTACTGGCATGATATATCATTTGATCCAATGTAATAGGCAAAGTTGTTTCGTGTCCGGCCATTACATTACTTGCACTATCCCCAACTAAAATAATTTCTATTCCAGCTGCATCAACTATACTAGCAAAACTATAATCGTAAGCAGTGAGCATAGAGATTTTTTTTCCTTTCTCTTTTAGCTCCTGAATTACGTGGGTTGTTACCCGTTTAATTTCTTTATTTACACTCATGTGCTATTCTTCAATAATAAATTCTGGTAAATCTTCTTCTTTGATCTTTTTTCTTTTCTTCTTCCGTTCTTTTTTGTTGGAATCAGCGTTCTGATTTTTTTCCAGCTTAGCATTTTTCTTTTCTAATGAACGAATTTGATATTCCAATTCTATCTTGATACTGTCCATTGTTTTAACATCTTGCTCATATTGAAACAACAACTCGTCTGACCGTAGCGCTTTCAATTCTAGAACACTAATTGTTTTAGAATTGGTATAGTTGTCTATCTTTAAGTTTTCAATGGCTTCCGTTTGAAGACGAATGGTATTTTGATGTTCGTCAATTTTCTGTTTTTGGGTTGTGGTCAAGTTGCTCAGATTAATAACTATATCACCACTTTCATTTTCTGCAATTTCATTCTTAAACCTCTGCAACCTTTTAATTTGAGCTTGCATCGTTTCACTTGCTGCTTCCAAATCTTCTATTTTCCCTTCCAAACTTCTGTTCTCACTTCGCAAAGTGCTAAGCTCTGCAAGAGTAGCAGAATCATTTGATGTGCTCTGTGAACTATTTCTCCTATCAGCCTCCATTGATGCAATCTGCTGATCTTTTTTATTTATGTTTTCCCTAAGCTTAATAATAGTTTCTGTTAATATTTCTGCTTGAGTTTTATTTGTTCCTTTGGTAAAAAAATCGGGTTCATCATCGTCTGACTTTACTTTAAGAGAACTAAATATTGCCCTGCTGCTCTCACCGATATACAAACCTATTTGACCTTCGGTAAAATCAACTTCGGTAAACGTCTGAATAAACACTCCATTGATATAAATATCATATAAACGATCCTTGGTTACAATTTTAAGTACAAAATCTGTTCTGCCTTTTATCTTATTATCTTTAACCCAGCCTTCTTTACCTTCTGAAATATTCATGATTCGACTCCCAGAGGCCCTTCGTATACGGTATTGTCTTTTCCTATTGACTTCTACTATTAATGCACCAGTTCCTCCTTCTTGAGCCTGTAAAACTAAACCCGCATATTGGCCTTTACCCTCTCCTTTGTCAAAAGAAAAACTCAATTCTGCTTCAAAAAAATTAAAGGAAAAGTCATTGTCAGGAAGCAAAACAAAGCCATTTGATTTATTCTTACGCCATACATTATATCCTTCTTCATCTTGTAAAAAAATATTTTGTGCTGTACTAGTTTGGCTCCAAACTCCTTGAATACTTTTAAATTGTTCGTTCCATTTAAGGTTTCTAAAAACCTTATTTACATTTTGTGCAACACTTAGGTAAAAAACACCTTGTAAGGCCACTAATAAGAATACTTTCTTCATATTTGCACTTAGAGTTTGCAAAGTTAAACCCTTTTTATCTAATGCTGTTTCAGACTGCATATCGTTCATTTTGTTGGTTAACATTTTTAGTTATAACTATAGTGTTGCAAGTATCGTGCAACAATAAGATTAATGTAAACTCAAATTGGCAAGAAACCATTGTAATTTATGGCATTTTAGAACCCGGTAAAGATCAACAAAAAATCAGGGTTAGCAAGGCTTTTCAGAACACAAACTCAAGTGCTTTAAAAGCAGCTCAGATAAGCGATAGTATATTCCTAGACACTGTTATAGTTCGTTTAACAGACCTTAGCACTGGACAAAAATACATTTTAACACCCTCTTTTGCTGAACCCAAAGAGCCAGGAATATTTGCCAATGACAAGAATCCTATATATTTACTTGACAAAACGATTCATGGTCATGTAGTAAAAGAGTATAATGATTATGAAATTGAAGTACTCAACCCTAAAACTGGATCTAGAACTCATGCTAAAACTCGAACTCTTGAAGAATCGAGACTAATATCTCCCATACAATCTAATACGGATGTGTTTTTATTTGGTACTCAGCCTACTTTTTCAATAAAACCAGGTAGAGGCGCTTATACCTATAGTGGCAATTTTGATTTTCATTACAAAGAATGGAATGCATTAAATGGAGATAGTACGAATCAAAATATTCGATGGAAATTCATGAATTCATTATTTGTTAATCCTGGAGGAATATCAAGTAATGTTAAGATGCCACGCAAGAACTTTTTTCAATTGTTATCTTGGAATCTAATAGAAAACAAAGACCTGCGTCGTAGAACTTCTCATTGTGATTTCATATGGACAGGTGGGAACAAAGATTTTTATGATTTCATTTCTATTAATCGCCCCTCAATTGGCGTGGTACAAAAACAGACGCAATACACCAATGTGGTTAATGGCTTTGGCCTATTTGCAAGTAGAACTATACAAACTATCAAAAACTGTCAAATTCATTCGGGATTTACCTATACTCTCCAAAATGACTATGAAACACAGGACCTCAACTTCGAATACTAAATCAAGTGGTTTTGCATTTTAGAATTAAGGCATGGGTTGTGCAATAGCACAGTAAAAAAAGACCAATCCTACTCCCAATTAAATTATTTAGAGCATCTTTGCAATTGATTATTGCGCTGGCAAAATCTTACACTCTAAAATGTATAAAAAGTCAAAAACTAAGTCTATACTATTTCTTCTATTCATTCTCTTTGCCGTGGGCTTTAATACCTCCTGCAAAAATGATATAGATATTAATGCAGCCTGGACAGAAACCTTAGTTATTTATGGAATTATAGAACCAGGACTAGACCAACAAAAAATAAGAGTTAGCAGAGCATTTCAGAATGAAAAAACGAGTGCCTTAGCAGCTGCACAAATTAGTGACAGCTTTTTTTTAGACACAGTCATAGTGAGTATATCAGATTTAAGCAACGGCACTAAATATGTATTAACTCCTACTTTTACAGAACCAAAAGAACCGGGAATCTTTGCGAATGATAAGAATCCAATTTATGTATTAGATAAAACAATACACGGACATGTAATTCAAGCTGACAGGGAATATAAAATTGAAGCAAAAAATCCTGTAACTGGGAATACGGCCACAAGTACCACTCGCTGCATGGGCTATGCTAATTTATCTGCACCAGTGATATCTGATAATGCCGTTTTTAACATTGGTCAGAATTTTTCATTTGCTATTAAAACAGGTAAAAACTCCTACTCCTATGATGGTAAAATGTTTATCACGGTTAAAGAATGGAATACCATTACCAAAGACACTACAACTAAAGTGATTCGTTGGAATTATTTAACCAATTTTATAATCAACCAGAGCAGTACAGTAGCCATAACACGAATACCAAGAATTTCCTTTTTGCAATTGCTTTCTTCCGTTTACAAATCAAATAAAGATTTACATCGGAGAATTGAGAAAATTGACTTTGTAACATATGGTGGAAATCAGCAACTTTATGATTTTATTTCTGTAAATGAACCAGCTATTGGTATTGTTCAGAAACAAACCGAATATTCAAACATTGAAAATGGATATGGTTTGTTTGCCAGCAGAACCGAACAATGGTTTTATAATTGTGTTCCACACAACGGTTTAATAGGAGTTATTAGATCAGACAAGGAAACTAAAGATTTAAACTTTGAGTATTAAAAAGAAAAACAAAAGAACAATTCGGTGCTCTTTTGTTGAAAATAATTATATCTTTGCACCTTAATTTTAGGTCGGATGGCCGAGTGGCTAGGCAAGGGTCTGCAACACCCTCTACAGCGGTTCGAATCCGCTTCCGACCTCTATTAAGATGCTGACTTTCAGCATCTTTTTTGCTTTCAAAGAGTTACGAAATACATTCATCGAAAAAAACTGCCACCAAAAGGACATATTGGGGTTCTGTCGCATTAATCAGCTTGCATCCAAAAATATTACTCTTTTCGTTTTCATCATGCTGCTAAGGACTTAAATGTTGCATACCAGTTTGATTTCGGATGCTGTATTTGATTCTTTCTTATGATATTGATGATTTCTATTCCTGCCAATGTTCTTTGGGCTGATTCAAACTCTTTGAACCCTGTGGTTATGACTATGCGTCTCTTTATGTTCCGATGGTCTTGTTCAACTATATTATTCAAATACTTAACCCGCCTTATTATTATCTTCTTTGCTCTTAGGTCTCTTTTGTTTACTGTTCGGATTCCTGCTGTATTAGCTCCACTTTTATCTATGTTAATGATCCTTGGTTTTCCATTATTACCAATAGCTTTGTTCAAGAACTTTTGCGCTGAACCTTTCATCCTTCGCTTGGTTAAGAGAAAATCTACGGTATTCCCATATTTATCTACTGCTCTGTAGAGATAGCGGTCTTTTCCTCCCACCTTGATGTACGTCTCATCCATGCGCCAACTATTACATACCTGACTTTTTCTTTTATGCATAGCAGCTTCTATCATCGGGGAGAATTTAAACACCCAACGTTGGAGTGTTGAGTGGTCTACTTGAATCCCTCGCATATTCAGTAATTCCTCCACATCTCGGTAACTCAAAGTAAATCTCAATTTAAAGTAAACTGCTTGGAGGATTATTGACTTTGGGTAACGATGGTGTTTAAACATGAATTCCATTTTTTTTCGACAGCAAAGCTAAATGTTTCAGTTTATTCCCAAATTAATGCGACAGAACCCAGAATATTGATCAAACAATGAGTCGACCAATACTTTTACCTCTGGACAGGTTAGACAATTACACTCAGGAGCAAATTCAGCTGGTAATTCCATGGATAGTCCGTTTTCACTAAAAGCATCAAAATTAAAGAGCTCATAGCAAGAAGTCCAACCTCTTAATTCCTGCCATGTGGTATCCATAATAGGCATATTTACTCTGCCTCCTTTGACTTTAAAGAAGTAAAGTGCATCCGAATAATTTCCTTGCCTAATAAGTTCTCTTACTCGTTCGTCATCAATTTCAAAGTCCTTAAATACCGTCATCTCCGCTAGTTGAAGTAAGATCCATCCCACATTTAGAACATTTGTCTCCTTCTTTCCCGGTAACTTCAGGATGCATTGGACAAGCATAAGCATCCATTTCTTGATGTTCATTCTTGTGGTCTTGCATTTCTGTTTGAACTTCTTCGTTTTTGGTCTCTTGATTTCCACAAGATTGAACTGTTAAGATTGCAAAGCTCATAGCCGCAATTCCTAGAGTGATTTTGATTTTTTTCATTTTGTTTATTTGGTTTGTTGTTAATTTATAGTTTTTGAATTATTATTTCTTTTAAAAGTTTGTAATTCGTTCAATTCGATCTAAGGATAGACTAGTTTCTAATTTGGCTTTGTAAACATCCAAATCAAATGCTAATAGTTGATTCTGAACCATCAACAGTTCTTCAAATCCAGAACCCGAAGAGCTATACTGAGCAATCAATATTTCATATGCCGAATTAGTAATGGCTTTTTGTTTTATTGCCAATTCTTCTGCTAGCCTAGCATTCGTATGCTCAACTCTGTATTTTACTAATAAATTCATCATTCTATCCACCACTATTTCTTTTTCGAGGTATAGTGATTCCTGAACAAGTTCTTCTTGTTTGCCTTTAGCATGGTAAGCCTTTCTATATATGGGTACACTTAACATAACTTTTGGAACTAGAATGTCTCTTCCATTAAAGCTGGGATTGGCATCTTTTCTCTTCCTAACAAGGCTATAGTCCACACCAAATCCCAAACTTGGTTTATTTAAGTCTTCATTTAATTCTGCAATCCGTTTTGAGGTTTCTATCTTGTAGTCAATTTGAGTAATTAGCGGGTGATGCTTTTCGATTTTTAATCGATATGTTTCTGAATCAACTATTTCAAGTGTTGGTCTAACAATGCTATCATCAATAACAACTGAATTCTCAAGAGGTCGTTTGGTTAGCTCATTTATCTTAGACTCATAAGGCACTCTATTATTACCCAGAATTATAAATTCAAGTTCTAATGCTAAAAGTTTGGATTGGATTCTCAATACATCAGCCGCACTTGATTGGCCACTTTCAACTTTTGCCAATGCTATACTTTCCAACGATTTGTAAATTCTTATATTTTCCTTTATTACCAGTTGTTTTTTATTTAGAAAAACCAACTGGTGAAAGGCTGACTTGACCTGAAAGAACAATTCCAATTTTAAGGCTGCCAACTTTTCATACTTAACTTTAGCAATAGCTATAACAACTTCTTCTTTTGATTTTAATGTACCGAACCAAGGGAACATTTGGCTTGCGCTTATCATTACAATTTGAGGGCCAAATATTAGCCAATGAAAAAAATCATTGAACGACAATCAAAAGAGGAAAAATCGCAAAAAAGAATCTATTTATTGTTGGGAATCATAGGTTCGATAATCTCTTTGTTCTTCATTTTGGTTTCTCTTTTCATGAGAAAAACTCAATCTAAATTAAAAAAGAAGAAAAAACTTAATAGAAGAAGAAAAAGAACGGTCTGAAGAATTATTATTAAACATATTACCCTATGAGACGGCTCAAGAACTCAAAAGAGACGGATCTGCAAAAGCACAACAATTCGAAGAAGTTACAGTATTCTTTAGCGATTTTAAGGATTTTACTACTATTAGTGAAAAGCTCACTCCATCAGATCTAGTAAGATAAATTGACTTTTGCTTTAAAGCTTTTGATCGAATTATTGAAAAATACAATATTGAAAAAATAAAAACCGTAGGAGATGCCTATATCTGTGTAGCTGGGTTATCTAAAAGTGAAGAATATAAACCAGAAAATGTTATTCAGGCAGCAATAGAAATTCGTGATTTTATTATAGAGAGAGTGAATCAACGCAAGAAACAAAACAAATTATTCTTTGAAATCAGAATTGGCATTCACACAGGACCTATTGTAGCTGGGATAGTGGGATTTAAGAAGTTTGCTTATGACATTTGGGGAGATACAGTAAACATTGCAGCTCGAATGGAAGAAAACAGTATTGCGGGTGAAATAAATATTTCAGCAAAAACATTTGAAATAGTAAAAAAAACTTTTCATTTACCTATAGAGGGAAAATTAAAGCTAAAAACAAAGGGGAAATTGACATGTACTTCATACATAATGAAATAGATAAGTCTGAAGTACTTCTGGAAGACGGAAAAGAAGATTAATTACTTGTTTTTTTCTTTTTTTTCTTAAAATCTCCATTTTTCCAAGCTTGTAAAAATTTGGCCCAAGCCAAGGGATTAAAATAATTTTGTGGAGGAGCTTGTTTGTAATAATACAATTGATTTGCTCGTGTTTGAGCAAGTACCATCTGGCTAAATTCAGCGTCAGTTGGCTTAAGTTTCATCGCCTCCTTTAAATCTTCCGCTTCCAAGTTCTTTCTGGCTTGTTCTAGTTTATCATCTGGGATATCTGCGCTAACTATGGCATGATCAAATAAACTTCTCATAGGCATAGCATGTATAAAAACCATGGGTAAACTAACTGTATCTCTAACCATTAATTTAACCGTATAATATTTAGGAAACTTCAATGTATCCGGAATTATATGCATATTTGTTTTGGTCTCTACATCTTCAAAGTAAATGGTATCACCTTGTTTAACAGCAATAGCAAAATGGCCTAAATAATCTGTAAAAGCAACTAATCCTCTTTGGCAATGTTTAACCGCTACAAATGGAATTGGTTTTAATGAATCTGATGTAAGAACTAATCCAGTATACAAAATATACTGATTCTTGGGAATTTGTTTCTGGGCTTGAGCCAAGCTAAAAAATCCAAATAGAATACTTAAAACAACAACTTTACGCATATATTTAATATACGCAAATATATCTAAAATGTTTCAGGCTATTATCATTCCTGCGACAATCGCCAGTAAAACAACGACAGGCGGAGATACTTTTTGACTAAACAACAACATAAGACTAAATGTATAAATTCCGACTTCCGATAAATATTCATCTTTGCTAGATAATTCCATAATAAAATTTCTATTGATGAGTAAAGCCGCACTGCCAACAAACCCGACTGAAGCAGCAAATATTCCATCCAAACTTCGTTGCACAATTGGATATGTTTTAAACTTTTGCCACAGTGGATAACCAAAGAAAATTAACAATAATCCAGGTAAAAACACGCCGGTCATCCCGATCAAGCAACCTCCAATTTGGGCCCATATCCCATACCCGAGGTTCCGCATTGCTACCCCATTAAAATAAGAAGAAAGGTTAAAATTAGGACCAGGAATTCCTTGAATTATTCCAATACCCATATTCATTTCTTCAAGGGTCATTCTTGGTTTGTGATATACGTATTGTTCAATTGCCATTGCAGCCAATGAGTTTCCTCCACCATAAGTAAGAGAACCCATTCTATAAGTGTTTTCGAAAAGAATTATGGGCTTGGATACACCTAAAGTGTTTTCATTTAAACTCAATAAGAAACCTGCCATTGCTACCAATCCTATGATTATTAGAAATAAAACTAAATTAGACCAATTAACTGGGCCTAATGGTTTGTTATTTGGCGTAAATGTTCTACTCCCAAACTTAGAACTTAAAAAACCTCCAACAATTATTGCTATAGGAAATATTGCTGGTGATTTTACAAGAAATGTGAGAATAGAAAGGCTAACAACCAAAAAATAATTGACCCAATCTTTTCTAACTAAACCAACCATTTTGTAAATAGAGAACACAAAGAATGCCGCCGTCATAGCTGGAATAAATTGGAAATGAGTACTATCTAGAATTCCAGGGATAAGTGCAAAAATGCTTATAATACACGCACCTGGTAAAATCCAGGCTAATAGTCCTACAAAAGCTAACCTAGGTCCACCAAGTTTAAACCCAACTGCAGCTAAAGTTTGTGTAGTACTAGGACCAGGTAGAATATTGCAAAATGCATTAATATCTAATAAATCTTCTGCATCAATAAACTTTTTCTCTTGGGTTAACCGTTTAATGAATAAAGGGATATGAATTTGAGGGCCTCCAAAAGCTGTACAACCTAAGAGGAAGGAAGCTTTAAAAAAATGCCACAGCTTTATTTTTCGTATTTTTGAACCCAATAGAAATGAAGAGTTTTAAATCTGTAACGGCAATATTATTAATTTCTACTGTACTTTTAGCAACAAGTTGCCGTCATTCTAAGAACAAAGAATGGAGAGAATACCAAAATCTGAGATTAGATACCCTTGTGAACATCGCCAAACAGATGCCAGCAAATTTGACTTTCACTATTCCAGAAATGGAAGAAGAGATAGCACAAATCAAATCTGATTTAAATATAGTGAGGTTTGCTCCAGCTAATGCTATGGATGCACAATCCGATCAAACGATCAAGCAATACTTAAGATTACTTAGCATGTATCAAGAGGCTGTTCCAAATTATAGAAAAGCAATAACATTAATGGAAGAGTCACTTTTGGCGCTTACCCAATTTAAGAAGTCTATTAAAGAAGGCGTTTACACAGAGTCAAAGGAAGAATTTAAAAACGAATACGCTTATTTAAAGCAAACGCTATTATCAAATGCACTAAAAGTTTCAGATGCAGGGAGCAAATCCGGATACTCGCATGCTGCATTTATAAGGCTTAGCAAACAAGTTAGCACTATCATTTTAGAAAAGGTAGATGAATCAGATCTTCCACAGGACTAGCTCATTGGTCTATGGTTTTTACTGCTAAATTCTTTCTTCAATAATTCCATCTGTTTTTGATTTTGATCATCAAAATAGGTTTCAAGCCACCTTTCAAAGATGTAATTGATAGTCCATTCCGAAGGATGAGCTAAATCATTCGCATAATACCTATAATCCCTTAGTTCTTCTTGAACAATCTCTAGTGATGGGAAATAAAAACAATCTGAATTATCTAATAAAAAAGTGTGTAGTGCAGATACTAACCTCGATTTGCTTTGACTATTCTCAATTATTCCATCCCTTAAATGCTTTACTGGACTAATAGTAAAATATATAGACATTTTAGAATTAAGTTTTTGCAACTCATCTTTAATTTCTTTTAAAGATTGAAGTACTTCAATTTCACTAAGCATTTGTTTTTTAAATACTTGTTGAGGAATTTTATGACAGTTTGCAACAATAACATCTTTTTCAAGATGCCTGTAAACCCAAGCAGAACCTAAACTTATAAAAACATGATTGGTATTTTGCAAGTTACTTTTAAATCCGGATTTAAGCTTGGTTACTTCATTCTGCAGCGATTTTAGATTCTTGTTCTTTAATAAGTGATGATGGTTTAGACTAAAGTAACCTTCATTTGTTTGTTCCCATGGCTCTTCACTTGTATCTAGTGATTGCAGCACCTTTGCAATGCTTACAGGGTTAAATACAACACCAAACGGAGATTGAAATGATGGATAAGAAAGTTCGCTTAGTTTTTTCCCAATGTTCTGCGCAAAACAAGAACCAATAAATCCAATAGTTTCATTTAATACAATATTTGGATTTGGTTCAATTGCTAAAGGTGTAAATTGCTTTTGATACTTTGGATGCATTTCAAATTCAAAGGTAAGCAAGCTAAAAAGGACAAAAAAAAAGGTCTCCGAAGAGACCTTAGTAAAATTTTTATACCTAGTTAATTATCTTTTGTGGCATTTAACAAAAGCTTCCCATTGTCTTTGTGTCATTACACCATGTAAATCGCGTAAGAACGTCTTATAACAATTGCGGATTGCAGTGTAAAGTTTTTCTTTTAAATGAGCAACTCTTACATCATTGATGAAGGCTTTACGTAACCTAGCGGTTCCTTCTACTAATTCTTTGCGTGTGATTTTGCCAGCTTTAAACTCCTTTAACAAAGATTGGTATTTTGCAACATATGTTTTCTTTATGTTATTGTAGATAACTCTAGCTCGGGTTACAGCACTTACTCTACATTTTTTGTACTCACCAATTGAAGAACGAATCTTTTTAATTTGTGTTTTGTCTAGATTCAATCCACTTAGGCATTTAATAAAAGACCTTTTTCTAACATAAGCTCTAATGCTTTTGGCATCATTACCACCAGCAGGACCTTGAACTACATCCATATCTTCTTCCTCTACAATCCAATCTGCAGCAAGACCTTCACCTTCAATGTACAATTCTTCTGACGTTTCATCAGCTATTACATCAGCTTCTGTAACATCACCATCCGTTTGATTTTCTAAAGCAGCTACTTCTACTTCAGTTTGATCAATTACCTCTTTTACCGCTTCTTTTTTACAAGAAGTGAACATAATCCCAGCAACCAGTGCTGTTCCTAACGTTAATCTGAATAAATTTTTCATTTTTCTTTTAAATTAATTGTTGTTTCTGCCCTCTTTGTCTGCCCATTTAGTAAAGGGTTGCATGAAGTAATAAAAAAAAATCAAAATTCCTTTTTACCTTTTTATATGTTTGAGTATTAATATTGCATGGAATGTCATCAACCAAGTCCTCAAATCAACATAGCGAGATTTTGCAAAAAATCAAGCAAGGGGATAAAACTGCATTGTTGGAACTTTACGAAACAAACTTGGCTATGGTGAAAAATCATATCCTTAAAAATAGTGGAAGCGAAGATGATGCACGAGACATTTTACATGATAGTTTAATAGTGCTCTGGAAAAACATCCGGAAACCAGACTTTAAACTTACTAGCAAGCCAAGTACGTATATCATGTCTATTGCTAAAAACCTGTGGCTCAAGAAACTTGGCAAATCTAAACGGGAGTCTGGTATTGATATAACCAGCTTAGAGGTGAGTGAACAACCTTTCTCTATTCATCAATTGGATGTAAAGAAAGCTATGTTAGCTTTGGATGAAATTGGAGATACATGTAAACAAATATTAAGTAAATTTTATTTTGATGGCTTTAGCATGAAGGAAATTGCCGTTCAAATGGAATATGCTAATGCAAATACGGCTAAAGCCAAAAAACATCAATGTTTTAAACGTTTAGCAGAAATCATTAAGTCAAGGTACAGTATAGCAGATCTATTGGGGTGAAAGAGTGGAACGAACATATAGAGGAATACCTAAATGGAGAATTAACTGCTTCAGACGCTAAAGCATTTGAAAAAGAACTCATTACCAATTCAGATCTACAAGCAGAATTAGCATTGGGTAAATTAATGATTGAAGCAGTTGATAAAACTGGTGAAATTGACTTGCGAAACTATTTGCAAAAGAATACGGCAGTTATTGCATCAAGAGCAGCTAAAGCTGGCACTATTAAATATATGTGGGCAGCAGCCTCAGTTGCTGCTATACTAGTTTGCGGAGTCTTTGTGTATAACGTTTACAATAGTCCAAGTCCTGCCAAAATTAAGAAGGAATCCTATTTTGGGTTTGAAGAAGACATTGAAGAATCAGAAGAAAAGGGCAAAATTGCAAACAATGAAAAACCCAAAGAGGAGAATATCCAATACGATGAACTCGAAGAGCTTCCAATTGATAGTTTTGAGTATATAGCAAATGCAGATGACGTTAGTATTTCCTTATTACTTCCGCCTAGTAGAAGGACTGTTTTGGCAAGAAGTGAAATAATACCTATTGAAATATTTGAATCAGTTATAGAGGAAGCTCCAAACGAAAAGAAAGACGAACCTATTGTTAGCTATGACTATTCTAATAATCAAGGGCGTGCAGTTGAAAAAATTCGTAAAAAGAAAGAAGCCAGTGGATCCAAAAAACTGGAAGAAGCTGATACTGTTATTATCATAGATAAAAACAAAACTAAATGGGCCGATGTAAAAAAACCAAAGCCCATTAAGAAGTACAATTTTAAAGTGAGTTATTACGAAAATGAAAATGATTCGATAATGTTGTCCAATAGCATTAAAGATAATGAAACTATACATCTTGAAGTTGATAACTTATCTCCAGATGATGCTGTCATACTCTTGTACAACAATCATTATTATTTAAAATCTGAAAATGATTTTTACCTTATTGATTTAAATCAAACCAATACCGAAAAGGCTAAAGTAATTGATAAAAGATTAATAAAAAATCTCACCGGAGAGCTTGAATAGCATATGCACTTTGTAAAATACCAAGGCACTGGAAACGATTTTATTATAGTTGATGGTAGAGCCGCAAAAATAGATTTAAATGTTGCCCAATTATGCCACCGCAGGTTTGGAATTGGTGCAGATGGGTTAATGGTTTTAGTAAACGATCCAGCTTATGATTTTAGAATGGTTTACTATAATAGCGATGGTAAAGAAAGTTCCATGTGTGGAAATGGTGGAAGATGTATTGCTCATTTTGCTAGTAGTTTAGGCTTGGGATCTTCTTTAAAATTTATAGCAATTGATGGTCCTCACGAGGCCTTGGTCAAAGAAAACCATGTTGAGTTGAGCATGTCTGACGTGCAATCACTCAAACAAATTAATATACATAGTTATGAGTTAGATACAGGTTCCCCTCACTACGTAAATTTTATTACAAGTAATATAGATGACTTTGATTTACTCAAATATGCCAAATCTGTTCGGCATTCTGCTCTTTATGATGAAGAAGGAATTAATGTGAACGTAGTATTTGAGAATGAAGGATTCCTCAATGTAAGAACATTTGAAAGAGGAGTAGAAGATGAAACATATAGTTGTGGAACTGGAGTTACGGCGGCTGCCCTCTCCTACTTTCATAAATTAGAACTTGAAGGGGTAAACCAAATTGGCATTAAAACACTGGGAGGCGAACTTAAGGTTCAAGTTAAACGAATCTCCAATCGCTATGAAAATATTATTCTTTCTGGCCCTGCGACACCTGTTTTCACTGGTAAAATTTAGAATTTATTCTTCCACATCATGCTTTCTACTGGACGGTCTGGTTGTCCGCTGTATTTCGCATTTTTCTTTTCATTGTATTTCACATTAATCTCTCCATGAACTGGGAAGTAGATCAATTGCCCAATGGGCATTCCAGGATAAATCTTAACCGGTTGCTTTACACTAATTTCCAAAGTCCAATTACCACAAAACCCAACATCTCCTTTACCTGCTGTAGCATGAATATCTATACCCAAGCGTCCGGTACTCGACTTTCCTTCCAAAAAGGGAACATGTGCATGAGTTTCTGTATATTCTAAGGTTACCCCTAAATAAAATACGTGGGGATATAAAACAAATCCTTCTTCCGGAATTTGAAAAGTCTCTATGGTATTATGTTTTTTGGAATCCAAAATATGCTCTTTGTAAGTAGCCAACGTTGAACCCAAATGAACATCGTAACTATTGCTTCCTAAGCATTCTCTGTCATAAGGCTTTAAAACAATGGTGCCTTTTTCAATCTCTTCTAAAATAGTACTATCCGCTAGAATCATTACATGCAAAGATGGTTCAGCATATTGCTATTGAATTAATCCTAGCTCATCATTTGTAAACATTTTTTGCAATATCGCTGTTCTCTCCCAAAATGATGGGCATAATAGGAATAATCTCAATCTAAAATATATAGGTAACACTATTAAAACCTTACAGATACAACAGTAAATTATTCCTTGAAACTGCTTCTTTATTCCGACAAACAACTATTTATTGCCTATATTTGTCTGTTACTAGATACAATTAGGTGAAAACTAGGGCTTCATATGGACTATTACTCTTAATTAGCATTTTTGCGATGCATCAATCTTATGCTCAGCAGAAAGAGGTAAGTTCTAAAGGAACTGACTTTTGGTTATCTAGCACCTACCCTTTTTATAGTGGTGATTCATTTCTTGTTGCTGTTTCCTCCAGCAAACCGACTAAAGCTTATATGGAAATTCCTGGCTTTAATTTTTATGATTCTTTAGATCTTGGATACAATGAAATTAAATATTTTGTAGTTCCTACATCTATAAGAAGGAGCTACTATTATTACCATAGTGCAGGAGGAGGTCGTCCCAAAGTTGGAAAAAATGCAATACATGTAACGAGCAAATTACCTGTAAGGGTTTATGCCTTTTCAACAGGAACCCGTTATTCCTCAGGGGCTACAGCCGTTTACCCTAGCAATACACAGCCAGCAGATGGTAAATATTATCCATATAAAAGCCGATATCAATGGAATTTCACAAGCACACGGTATCGTATTTATTTCTTTGATGTTGTAGCAATTGATGATTCAGTAAAAGTTAAATTAAACTTTAATAATAAATCAGGTGTTCAGATATACAATAGACCACCGGGAGATTCTATTACACTTTACCAGGGTGAGGTTGTAAGGTTCTATATGTGGGCTTATAATCTCAACGATGAACCAAAGCTATCTGTTCAGGCTACCGAAGGCAAACGCATTTCAGTTTTTAGTGAAAACTTCTATGATTTTGAAGACAATGGCTGTTCAACTTTTGATCTAATGTATGAACAAATGATGCCAGAAAACCTTCTGGGTAAAGAATTTATACTTACGCCTATCGCTTTCTTAAAAAAAGGCTATCGGTTCTCCGTTTCTGCTGTCACAGACTCTACAAAAATATATAAAGATGGGAATCTCTTAACTACCCTTAATAAAGCTGAGATTTTTTACAGTAAGGTTGGTGGAGACTCATCCGTTCAAATTTCTGCTGACAAACCAATTACTTGTTGGGAAAAAATAGATCTTGATACATGTATAACTAGTGGTTGGTCTTGGAACAATGGAGGGATCAGTCTTTTTACAGTAAATTCAAATGAACAATTTGTAGAAGATGCCAATATTCTCATTCCCACCGGAACGGACTATCCCAGTAATTTTATAAATGTAATTGTACCTAAGGTAGGTAAAGATAGTTTGTACGTTGATGGTCAGTTAATCTTGGTAAGCCAATTAAAACCCATAATTAACGGGGATTATTATTTCTTTCAAGATTCAGCACGACAAGGCACAATAAGGGTATTAAACAAATACGGCTTTATGGCTTATGCCTATGGACGGGGTCAATTTGGCGGTTATGCATACAATGCCAGTAGTGGACTTAATAGTTTAAAAAGAGTCATCGAAACTAAGTCTTATTACAATTGCGACAGTGGATTCCTAATCTCTGCAACAAGTTCAGGAGTTCCTGCTTCTAACTTTGAATGGAATTGGAATGGAACCACAATGGATACTGGACTGAGCACCATTTTTTATGCGAAGGAGCCAGGGTCTTATCCAATCATGTTAAAATATAAACGTATTGGAAAATCTACTTATGATTCTGTTCAAACCATAGTAGTTATAGATCCGAAATCGAATTATGACTTTATTCCTGTTAAGGATGTTAAAGTATGCAAAGAGAATTACACTGTTAAACTTCCATATTCTAAGATACTTTCATACGTTTGGAACGATGGCGATACAAAAAGAACAAAAAGCCTTGACAAGTCAGGAACTTACACATTAACTATTACCAATTCAGAAACTGATTGCAAAATAAAAGATACAATTATTGCTAGTTTCTTTGATACAATTCGTGCTAAAATAGAATTCAGTTTGGCAAGTCAGTGCCCAGGAATTCCAATTTACTTAGCTAACAAGTCTGTACTTGGAAGTACAGATAGTATTGTTAAATATCAATGGTTTGTAGATGGCCAAAGGACTGGGATAAAGGCAAATGATACTGTACCTCATGCATATCCTGGCAATTATGAGTTTAAATTGCGTATAGAAAACAAAGCAGGGTGTGTAGATAGCGCATTTGCTACTACCTATATTTCTGATATTCCAATCTTAATAGCAGGGACTAAGGTTCTTGATTCTTGCGTAGGAACTAGTAATATTAGATTTAACAGCCAAAGTAGATTAAGCGAAGGTAAAATAGTTTCCTATAGATGGATTTTTAGCGATGGAGATACAACCCATGATTGGAGACAAACCATTAGAACATTTAATACTGCTGGTACAATATCTTACCAATTTGCAGCATATACCGAACAAGGGTGTGCTGATACTACTGCGGTGCAAGCCGTTGAAATCTATAAAGGGGCCAAGCCAAGTTTTCAGATTCCAGATAGCATAGTCTGTTTAAATGGCAATTATTTTGATATTGAAAATACAACTGCTGATAAGACAAATGGCAAACGATACCTTTGGTATTGGGGAAATGGCGCTGGAAGCGCATTAACAGACCCTGGTTCCGTAAGCTATTTTGACACTGGCTTATTCACTATACGGATGGTTGGAGTCGATTCAGCAACTCTTTGTGGAGGTGATACATTAGACCGAAATGTTAGAGTCTTAAATACTCCAGTAGCCAAAATATTGGTAGATAGTTTTAACTATTGTTCCAATAATAATTTTTATAGATTATCAGACATTTCAGAATCAAATGGTGCTGGATTTAAACAAACCTATTGGAATTGGGGCAATGGTTCTAGAGATACATCTCAGGGATCTTTCTATAAATCATTTGATACCGCTGGTTCATACCCAATATGGATGACGCATTCAATTGGTAAAGGATGTGAAGATTCTGTTAAGAAAACGCTTGTTGTTTTTCAATCACCTAAGGCAAATATGATTGTAGTCGATAGTTCGCTTTGTGCACCAAATGCATTTTTGGATATTGCGAATTCATCAACAACTTATGGAAATGCCAGGTATTTATGGAGCACTAAATACCTCAGCTCTACTGATACTGATTTTGGCAAGATTAATGTTTTAGATACTGGGCTTAATCTAATTAGTTTGGTTGTTCGTGAGCCTCTCTATAATTGTTTTGATACCCTAGAACGCTACATAAAAATATATCCAAACCCAGCTCTTAAGATCCACCTTTTGGATTCGGAGATGTGTTTTCCAAAAGGTAATTTCACCCTAAACGATAGCACAGGACTAGATCTAGATACTAGTATCACAAGGCATTGGTCCATAGGTTCAGATACCTTTGATCAATTCCCTATGGTGTTCTCTCCTACCCGTAAAGGTCAAACCACCGTTTCTTTAATATATCAAATAGCAAACCTTTGTTTTGACACTATTGATGCAAGGGTCACAGTATTGAATGAAAATGATTCATTAAAACTTAGCGTCGACAAAGAAATTTCCTGTTTGCCTGCTACTTTTGATTTTCAATCTAATCCTTCAACCAGCACACCTTGGCTATATTCATGGAAAACTGAATCGGTGAGCACTACTGGTAGTTCAAATTATACGCACCTTTATAATTCAATAGGAAGAAAGAAAATGGTCATTAAAGGTATCAATGGAGATTGTTCACTGTCAGATTCAATCTATATAAATGTTCTAGACAAACCCGTTATTAGCATTAGCTCGAATGGAAGTGTAGAACAATGTTTTAAATGGCAAGCATTTGATATTGGTACTAATATAAATCTCGCAACTAATCCAGTAACTTACAGGTGGCTAGTTCCACAAAATTCATTTGGCAACCAAACATCAATATTTCCAAGATTCAAATCACCTGGTGCATATCAAGTAACAGTGATTGGGTTAGATTCTAACTTGTGTTCAGATAGTGCTAACATATCAATTGCAGTTAAAGAATCACCTAAGGCTATTGTACAAAATGATAGTGCATGTATAGGTACAATTAAATCTATCAATTATACTATTAATCCAGCTGACTTTTCTGTTAAAAATTACAATTGGCTTATGGATGGGGCTTTATTTAGCCAATCAAACATTCCAAATTTCAAATATTTAAACACTAGCAGTTCTCAAGTTCAATTAATTATTGAAGGAAACAATGGGTGTAATGACACTAGTTCAAGCGGATCATTAAGTGGCTTAGCTATTCCAAATGCAAATTTTGGGGCTATCGTACTTAATAGCACAAGCAATGGTGTTCCAGTTCAATTTACAAACATGAGTTCAGGTGGTATTAAATACCTATGGACATTTGAAAAAGGGGCAAACGATACTACTCTTAATCCTACTTACAAATACAGCGTCTTAGGCAATAAGAACGTAATATTAAAAGTATGGAACAAAGAGGGTTGTTTTGATACTGCCCAGAAGAAACTTTTTGTTACAAGTGACGAATTAGGGTTTATTCCCTCTGCATTTTCACCTAACCAAAATGGTTTGAATGAAACGTTTAAACCAGCACAGCTTTCTGCGGTAAACGCTTATAATATGAAGGTTTTCAACCGTTGGGGTCAGATTATATTCCAAACTACAAATCCAAATGAAGGATGGAATGGAAACTATATGGGAAAACCTGTTCCTGAAGGAGTTTATGGGTATCAAATATTTGCTAGATTTTTAACTGATGTAGGGTTCCTTAAAAATGGGAGCATTCATTTAATGAGGTAGTTATATTTTGTATTTCAGATTTTTTAAAAGTTAGATTAAATTTAAAAAATTCTGTATGATTAATTAAAGATCGCATTAAGGATAGATGCAATTTTTGTACCTTCGCCCCAATGAAAAAAAATGTAACTATTGTAGAATCTGCTTCAGAAAACGGTGCTGGAAAAAGAGGTGCAAGTCTGGGCCCTTCTGCCTTGATTTTAGAAGCAAGAGAACAAGGGATTGCAATTTTTGATGAACTAAAATGGATAAAGAGTACAGAATACAATGACTTCTACAATCCAGATAATGAAAACCAACACGCCAAAAATGCCAAAAGTGTTTATAAGGCTCTCGATTCTTTAGCCTTACATACGGAGAAAGTCATTAACGATGGTAAATTTCCATTGATACTTACAGGAGACCATAGCAATGCCATCGGCTCAATAAGTGGTTTAAAAAATGCTCACCCGGATAAAAAAATTGGCGTTATTTGGGTAGATGCACATTACGACCTGCATTCTCCTTACACTTCCCCTTCTGGCAATATTCATGGAATGTCGTTAAATGCCCTAATTGCTGATGACAATTTAGAACAGCAGTGCAATGATGTTTCTGATTTTGACAAAACTTACTGGGAAAGCATGAAAAATATAGGCAGCCATGGAATAAGCCCAAAAATAGAACCTTCAGATATCGTTTTCATTCAAGTAAGAGATTTTGAAAAGCCTGAAGAGCATTTAGTTAAAAAGCATAACATTCGATCCTTCTTCCCAAAAGAAGTTGCTGAAATTGGAATTTCCAAAGTTTTAGTGGAAACATTAAGTCACCTTTCTGATTGTGATTTAATCTATGTAAGTTTTGATGTAGATTCTCAAGATACTTCCATTTCAGTTGGAACTGGAACACCAGTGCCTAATGGCTTAAATAAGGAACAAAGTGAAGAAATATTTACAACGTTGTTCAATCACCCAAAAGTTGCAGCATTTGAAATAACAGAAATCAATCCCCTTTTGGATACTGAAAATCACATGGCAAAAGCGGTTCTAAACCTTTTGCAAAAAGTTTTGTAAATGCTTAACGTTTTTTGATAAATGCAAGGGTCTCCTTGCGAGCATTCTGAAGGTAAATTCCTTCAGGCTTTGGCAAGTATAAGGTTGTATTATTCAATGCTCTGAACAACTTCCCTTCAGCTTCACTATTTTTTCCTTGGCAATATTTTTTAGTAGCCATTAAAGGACCAAAAGTCAATGTTCTTTTTTCTTCATCCAAGGCATAAGTACCTGAATAATTATTGCAGCCACCAAAACCAAATAAGGTTCCGCGACCTCTAAATTCTATGGTTGCTTTCACAGCAGAATAATCTTCGCCATATGCGCTTATTAATTCCCATGCACCGTAATATTTATTCATTACTTTTTTCTTTCCTCCACAAGAGACAGAGACTAGAATAGCACATAATACTAAGCTACTTCTTTTTAACTTTCCTAGCATGTATCTTATCTAATCTAAGGTTAACTAACTCTACAATAAATGAAAATGCCATAGCAAAATAAATATATCCTTTATTTAAATGTTGATCCATCCCTTCGGCAATAAGTGAAACACCAATCAAGATTAGAAATGATAAAGCCAGTATTTTAATGGAAGGCGTATCATTAACAAATTTTGCAATTGGCTTTGCAGCCAAAAGCATAACCACCATTGACAAAATTACTGCTGTAATCATTACCCACAGATGATCTACCATGCCTACAGCTGTAATAACTGAATCAAGTGAAAATACAATATTTAAAAAGAAAAGTGACCAAAGCACTGAAGACATTTTTGTTTTCTCATCTGGTTCTTCAGAAGCCACAATATCTTCTTTATGCCTTAGTTTATGGTGGATTTCTCTGGTAGATTGAACAAGTAAAAACAAACCACCCAAAATCATAATTACATCCTTTACTGAAATATCATGACCTAAGAGCACAAACAATGTATTTGCATCTTGCTCCATAATCCATTTGATAAAGAACAAAAGGATGATACGAACCACCATGCCCATCCACAAACCAACTCTACGTGCTGTAGTTTGCTTTTTTTCACCCTTAACCTTATCAGCTAGGATAGAAATAAACACAATATTGTCTATTCCCAGTACCACTTCTAGTATGGTAAGGGTAAATAAACTGATTAATGCTGCTTGGGTAAATTCTACGACCATAATTTAAACTTTGGCAAAAATAACATCTTTAGCCGAATTAGGTTCAATCCAAATTGCATCTGCAAACTGATTCCTAGAAAAGGTCAATTGTCGTTTAGCATAATTACGGCTATGTTGCTTCACTTTATCAATTGCTTCTTCTTTTGTTAACTCCCCTTTGAAGTAATCAAAAAACTCCGAATACCCTATAGTTCTCAATGCAACTGGAATATCTTCTTCCAAATTTTTAGCTTCACTCACCAGTCCATTCCGAACCATTCCTTCTACTCTTAAATTTATTTGGTTATATAATGCTTCTCGGTCAGGATTAAGTACAAATAATTTTGGAGTAAAAGGTAAATCTACCTTACCCTCTAATTCTTCAAATCCATCTTCTCCAGAATAAGCAATTTCTAAGGCTCTTCTCAACCTTGCAGGATTGTCATTATCTATTCTATCTAATAATGCCGGTTTTGTATTTTGAATTGCTTGTTTTAATCCTACAATACCTTCTTTTTCATAAAGGTCGTCTACTTTTTTTCGTATTTCAGATTTAAGGATTGAGTCTTTATAAGTAAATCCTTTAATCAATGCAGAAATGTAAAAACCTGTTCCTCCGCATAATACAGCATAGTTATTTTCTTTAAAAAGCTCTGAAAGTTTGGCTTTAGCTAATCGTGCATACTCTCCGGCCGAAACAGGCTCTTCATAAATGCTGTGGCTAGAAACAAAGTGATGTTTCACTTCAGTTAATTGTTCTTTGCTAGGTTTAGCCACTGCTACACCTAGTTCTTTATAAATCTGCCTACTGTCACAATTCAGAATTTCACAAGCATATTTTTTGGCTACTTCAATAGCCAGAGATGTTTTTCCAGATCCAGTAGGACCCGTGATAATAATTAACGTTTTATGTATCAAATTAGAAACCCAACTTATCTTTTATTTCATCCAGCAAATTAGAGAAATTCTCTGTTCGTTCCAATTGTCCATCTTCCAAATAGAACTTCCATTTCCCTTTCTTTTCTCCTTTTATATACTTCCCTTCAGCTTTTAAATTCCCATTTTTATAATATTCCTTATAGTTACCATCCAGCAATCCTTGCTTACGCTTAGCAACATACTTTAAATTTCCGTTATTAAAGTATTCTTTAAAAGCTTTGCCATTAATATACATAGTAATAAACTCATTTGCTTCAGAAAGCGAATCCCCCATTGTTTCATCGTTAAACTCAGCTGGTATATCTAAGATTACTTCTTTGGTCTTTTCATCTGGAACTTCATTAAATGTACAAAGTCTAGTCTTATACATGTTATCGCTTTTACTCCATTCTAATTCAAATCCAAAATGTTTAAAATACATAAGATATTCCTTATTCTTTTCTAACTCCGAGTAGCTTTTGGCTTTTAAAATAGCTTGCATATTAGGAGTAAACCTTGGCATATTAACATAAGCAAAGACATTGTTCTCCATAGAAAAGTCTTTTTTGAACCTTTTAAAGTCGTCTTGCTCTGAAAGAGTGGCTTTAGCTTCAAAATCATCTACTATATTTAGAAGGGTTTTCGCATCATCACAAAAGACCATATACTCCCCAACATTGGTGAAATATGGCTTATCAACTTTATCAAAGGCCTTTCCAAAGAAAAGCTTAAACAAACCTTTTATACCTAGCTGTCGAATTTTGTGATTCTTATAATCCCCAACCTGTATTTTTATCGGAGTTCTGTTTGCAATTCGTTTTTCAATTTTCTTAAACTTTTCTTCGGCAGCTTGTGCAGAAACTGTTTTTACAAATATGGCGTTATGTAATTTATTTTTAATATATCTACTTTGCTGAAACTGAGCCATTGCTACTTCATTCCCAACCCAACCTAATAGGTCGTCATCAAGAGAAATGCCTAAGTAGCCTTCTAAAAGTTTTTGTGTTCTTTGGAAAGATCTAGCTTCCATCGGATTTTCTCCTAAAGTTTCCAGTAGATTATTTCTAAAATCCGAAAAATTGTCAAACCCCAAGCGTAAGAAGAATGAAACATTTCGTGGCATTGCATTATGAACTCTCAACTGAGAATTACCACTTTTCGCAAGAGCTTGTAAATAACCAACAGTACTATCTTTAATATTAGTAAACCCCTTAAGTTCAAGCTCTTTATCTTTCACATTAGCACCTAAACCAGTAAATGACATGGCATCAAATATGGGTTTCATATCCGCCGCATCATCACTATATACACCCATAAAAGATGCTGCATGAGCATAATTTAAATAAAGCTTACACACATTAGCACTAGGTGTTTCATTATTTATTGCTGCGAACTGCGGATCATCAAGAATGCTAGGTTCCTCCAGTGCTCCTAATGACCGCATAACCAAACCAAACTTGTATGAGCATATTAATTTATCACCTTTAAAGGCCATACTTAATACAGATTTATCTTTTGGATCCTGAAAACTATGAAGGTTTATTCCATTTTGTTCTGTCTTATCATAATTAAATCCATTAGACTTCATCAAGTTCACTATAGAATTTTCAACAATACTTAGTTTAGCTGCAGAGCTTAAATCACAAACATATAAGAAATCATAATCTCTACCAATCACATGAGCACTTATTAAAAGGTGTCTTTTTCCAAAAGCCTTCATGAGGATAGAATTTGAGGACATTATATCATCTACTTGATCTGCCATTTCACCAATTTCTGCAAGCGGCTTATAGTTTTTCATGTGACGCCAGAACTTGCTAGCAGAAAAAGTATTCCAAGCGTCTACCGCATCGGAAGTTTCCACTACAAAAACGGCATCATTTGGAATAAGTTGAAATGAAGCTAAAGCATCAGCAGACTTAAAAAACCATTTATATCCAAAAAACCCAAGTACCCCAAGGATAGCAAGAATTAGAATGTTCCGTACTTTTTTCATGATTTACAAAGCAAGTACTTTTTACTCAAACCTTATGAAAGCCTAGATAAAAAGACCTAGATATTTGCCGAACATAATAATGTCGCATATATGACAGAAGGCCTGCAATAAGGTGAAACTGTTAGCGTTATTGAGAGAGTAAGAATAAAAAGGATGATAAAACTTTCTCAAACAGGTGATAGCCTAAAAACAAAAGGCTTGCATAAGCAGGTCAATCACACTAATATTGCACATTATAATTTGATTAATAAACATGACAACTCCTAAAAAAAGCGCATCAACGGTGCAAAAAGTCGAGCAAGAAGCTGGTTCTAATCCAATTTCTAAAATTTTTGCAGGTCTAGCTATCCTAGTAGCTTTGGCAGCTGGTTATTTAATTTACATATATATTCTTGGAAGCCCTTCTAACTTTGAAGGCGGTGATGCTTATGCAGGCCATCCGAAGAATATTTTAGGTACTATCCACAAAGGGGGTATCGCAATTGTACCGATCCTAATTGCTTTAAATATTTTAGTAATCTTAATTTCAATTGAACGTTTTATTACGTTAAGTAAAAGCAGTGGGAAATCTTCAGCAGCTGGTTTTATCAAAAACATCAGAACTTTATTAGGTTCTAACAAAATTGATGATGCGATGAAAGCTTGTGACAAGCAGCAAGGTTCATTGGCCAATGTAGTTAAAACTGGTTTAGGTCGATATGCTACATTAAATTCAGACAATGCGATGGACAAAGATGCTAAAGTAAAGGCATTGGAAAAAGAATTAGAAGAAGCGACTAGCTTAGAATTGCCAATGATGAGTAAAAACATGAGTATTTTAAGTACTTGTGCAAGTGTTGGTACACTAGTTGGACTTATTGGAACTGTATTTGGAATGATTAAAGCCTTTAGTGCCCTTGCAAATGCTGGAGCACCTGATACTGCTGCATTAGCAATTGGTATTTCTGAGGCCTTGATTAATACTGCACTGGGTATTATTTGTTCAGCAATCTCTATTATTGCTTATAACTATTTTACTAATAAAATTGATGCTATGACGTATAGCATGGATGAAGCAGGTTATAGTATTGTAGGTCAATTCCAGTCTCAAAAGAGCTAATCATTTACCTTTTAGAACTAAAAAGAATTAAACAGTAAAGCTATGCCAAAAGTAAATATGCCAAAAGGAACCCCATCACTGGACATGACTCCATTGGTGGACCTTGCATTTTTGCTTGTAACATTTTTCATGCTTACTGCTTCTTTCCGTCAGGCGGAACCTGTACAAGTAACTCCCCCAAGTAGTATTTCTACGGAAGAAATGCCTAAATTTAATTTTGCAACTAGTATTGATGCAGATGGACGAGTGTTTATTGACATTCAACCTTCTCCTTTACGAGGAGCCGTTTTTATGGGCGTTGCAAAAAAACTTGGATATAAAGTTTCACAGGAAGATTCTATCAAATTTGTTGGTGCTGGGCCTTTTGGATTAACATTCAAACCCCTTTTGCAATATATAAATGCATCAACAACTGAAAGAGAGTCTATTGTACAAAATGGAATTCCGTATGATACAACAGGAAAAGGAACACAACTGACTGTTTGGGTGCAAGAAGCCCGTATAGTAAGTCAAAATATTGTGAATCAAGAAGCAGCAGAGGCCGAGGCTAAGAAAAAACCATATGATAAGAATGAAAGATATATTAAGTTTTCAATCAAAGCTGATGGTAGAGCCAAGTATGACAAAGTCAAGCAAATAATAGATGTGTACCGCGGTGCACGAGTTAAGATATTTCAGATGGTCACCCAATCTGAAGAAGCACCAAACATTAATTTAAGGGATTTTTAAGATATGGCAGAATTGAATACCGACGGCGGAAGTGCCGGCAAAGGCGGAAAGAAAAGAGCCAAAAAACAAAGCACCAAAGTGGATATGACTCCACTTGTGGATTTAGCTTTCTTACTCCTTACTTTCTTTGTTTTAACTTCTACGTTTAGCCAACCGAAAACCATGCGAATGATTTTCCCGGAAAAAGTAGATAACATTGATACCAAAGCCCCCGAAATAAAGGATGGTCATACCATATTAGCCACTAAAGACAATGAGATCTATTATTATAGAGGTCAACTAAAGGCTGAAACGGAGTTGATTAAGACTAACCTCACTGCGAAAGGGCTTAGAAAAATCCTTCGTGGCGCCAATAAAAAACTCATAATAAAACTTAATAAGTTAGAAGCTGAGAAACAAGGTGTAGATGAAAAAGACACAGCAAAACTTAATAGAATTGAACGTGATTTTCAAACAGCTAAGGGCGAAGACAAGCAAATTGTAATAATAAAGAATGATGGAGATGCTACTTATAAAAGTATGATTGACATTATTGATGAATTGGCAATCTCAAATATCATTTATTATTATCCTGCTGAAGATGGATTTATCAAATTAGAAGAAACGTTAATAGAAAAAGCTCGTAAAAAAGCTAAGAAAGGAGGCGATGAATAATGAGTAATATCTTTAATAATTGGAATAGCGCCTCTAACGACGAACGTCTAGAACTTGTTTTTGAGAACAGGAACAAAGCCTATGGTGCTTATAAGATTAGAAAAGAGTTTAGCAAAAATCAAATTCTTGCTATGCTTATTGCCATTGGTTTTGCATTTCTTTTATCTGGTGGAGCATTGGCATACAACGTTTGGCAAGCCAAACAAAAACCAAAAACTAAGGTTAAAGTAGTAACCAGAATCGAAACATTAGACGATATTGAGGAACCAGATGAAGAGTTACCTGAACCTGAACCAGAGATGAAAGAACCTGAACCTCAGGTTGAAACTCAGGCCTACACGGTACCAACTATTAATGAGACGGCCAAGACAGATGATGTTGAATTATTTGACCCATCTAAAATTGAAAGTCCCAGTAATACGACTAAGGATGGCATAAAAGATCCATTTGCAAACTTTGACCCAAACAAAATAAAATCACCTGCTAATACTGGTTCTGGTGATGGCCCTGTAAAAGTAGCAATAGAGGCTAAATATCCTGGTGGTGAAGCGGCATTTGCAGCTTTCCTTCAAGATAATTTTATTTATCCCGAACGCTGTAAACAAGAAGGAATAAATGGTAGTGTATTACTACAATTTATTGTGGATGTGAATGGCCGAGTGAGTAATGTAAAAGCACTGGATGAGACCAAGTCTTGCCCAGAATTTACAGAAGAAGCCGTTCGAGTAATTAGAAAATCAGTTTGGATTGCTGGTAATACCAATGGAAAATTCTTTAAATCATATAGAAAACTTCCTATACAATTATCAATTGTTGAGGAATAAGAAGACTTAATACTATAAAAAAGGCTGCTATATGCAGCCCTTTTTTGTGCCTCACTGTTTTATTTGGTTCAATTAGACAGCAGGCTAAACCTGTGTATTATTAAACAGGTATGTCCCCTATTTTTGAAGCTTTGGCAGAAGAGATACTACATATAAAGAATTTAACATTATCGATTAAGGAAAAAGACTTGTTACATTTTCCTGAACTCATTATTAAATCAGGTGAGATTCACTCTCTCATTGGTGAAAGTGGAAGCGGTAAGAGTTTAACAATGCTTGCTTGTATGGGTTTGTTGTCCAAAAACTTAAGCATTGGTGGAAATTTATCTCTCTTTGGAATAAATTCTAAAGACAGGGGAAATCGAGAATGGGAAAAGATTAGGGGAAAGGATGTTTCAATGGTTTTTCAAGAACCAATGAGTGCCTTAAACCCTCTTATGACATGTGGAATGCAATTGTTGGAATGCATTTCAGTGCATGAAAAGCTTTCAAAAGCAGAAGCAATAAAAAAGGCAAATGAAGCATTAGTTGCAGCAGGGATAGAAGAACCTGAAAGGATGCTTGAAAGTTTCCCTCATCAAATATCAGGAGGTCAGAGACAACGAGTAATGATTGCGATGGCTTGTGTGAACAAACCTCAATTAGTACTTGCTGATGAACCCACCACTGCACTAGATACCATTACAGCTTCTAGAGTTCTGCAAACGCTTGTAGACAATTGCAAATCGAATGGGAGTGCTTTGCTTTTGGTTTCACATGATATTGCTAAAGTATCTGAATTTGCTGAATACATACATGTCCTTCGCAATGGCAAACTCCTGAGCCAAGGAAAAGCTAAAGATGTGCTAGGAAGCAATAGACACCCTTATGTGCAGGAGCTATTAGATGCTAAACCAAAAGGACATGCAGTTTCTAGTAAAAAGGATGCAGGGCATCTGATAGTCAAAGGCCTAAATAAATCATTCACTAAAAATGGACAAGAATTTAAAGCATTACAAAACATAAGTTTTAGTCTGAATGAAGGTGAAACACTTGCCATAATTGGATTTAGCGGTTCTGGGAAGACTACTTTAGCAAAGATTCTCACCGGTATTGAAAAGAAAAAATTAGGAGTAATAACTTTAGGTGGAAAAGATCTTTCACCCAAGGCACCAACCGGAATACAAATGGTTTTCCAAGATCCATATAGTAGTCTTAACACGAATCAAAGTTGTTCTGAGTGCTTAATAGAAGCATTGCACGTTGTTGGCAAAAGAAGTAAAATAAATGCCAAGCTAGAATCTTCAGAGCTCTTAAATAAGGTAGGTTTAACTGGCTTTGAGATGAAATACCCCCATCAAATGAGTGGTGGACAAAGGCAACGTTTATGCATTGCCAGGGCATTATGCACCCAACCCGAGGTTCTAATTCTTGATGAATCCGTGGCAGCATTAGATCCTTTAGTTAAAAAACAAATCTTAGATTTATTAAAACAACTCCAACTAGAGTCTGGTTTAATTTACTTATTTATTACTCATGAAATTGACGTAGCCGAAAGCATTGCTAACAAATACTTAATGATCACTAAAGGTGAAATTGTATATTATGGTAAGGTAGTTGCCGCTAAAGATTTGAAAGACAACTATTTCAGCAAACTGTATAAATAATACAACAGCCCAAATAGCGGTGGACAACGCCTAGACTTTCGGTATTTCCTTTGTTAAACATCAAAAAGAGTAAAATGAAAAATGTTTTAATAGCATTAACATGCATCATAAGCGTACAATTAGCAGCTGTCTTACCAGGAGATACTACCAAAATTGTAAATGGAAAAACCTTTGTTCAACATAAAGTTGAGTCAGGAGAAACCCTTTATCGCTTATCAAAGAATTATAAGACCACTGTAGATGAGTTAAGAAAAGTTAATGATGGTTTAACTACACTTAAATTGGGTAGCAATATTTGGGTTCCTCAATCTCAAGCCAATACCGCTTTTACGAATAAAACCAATACGTCTCTAAAAAACCATACTGTTACAGCGGGTGAAACGCTTTATGCTATTTCAACTAAACTAAACGTTTCTGTTGAAGATATAAAGAAATGGAATTCAATGACTGACAATACAATTTCTGTGGGCCAAGTATTGAGTTATCGCGATGAAAGTAACCCAGTAGAGGTTCCAAGCAATGTAGTTACAACCCCTATTAAAGAAGTGGTAACTCCTATTAAAGTAGCGACGAAAGTAGAGCCTCCAGTAAAATTAGAAAACACAGCGGATGTTAGTACAACATCAGTTAAATCAAATGTTCCTAGCAATGTAGTGGTAAAAAGATCAGATGAAACCACCGAAAAAGGGATTGCGAAAGTGGTAACATCCTCAGATATGAATTCGGATCGATGTTTCATCAAACACCCTTCAGTTCCTGTAGGTAATATAGTAGTAGTAATAAATGATAAAACAGGCAAAATGGCTTATTGCAGGGTAATTGAGAATGTTTCTACATCTGCGTTAGATGATGCTAAAATTGTAATGACCAAAGCGGTGGCAAATAAAATTGGTTTATCAGGCGAAAAAGGTGAAGTAACTCTTAAATACGCCACCCTTTAAAAAACACTTACTTTTGCACAGATGGGTGCAAATTTGAATAAAACGAATTTGAGCACAGCGATCATAATTATGGTCGCTGTTTCTATTTGTAGCATCCATATAAGCAATGCGGCATCAAGCATTTCACTAGGAATTGCATTATCCTTATCCATTTATAGATTAATTGCCTACACGAGCTTTAAACCAGCCAATTGGACATGGTTAATTAGCATCTATGTTCTATTTCAGCTTTTTATTGAGCTTGTATTCCATTCTGAAAACGCAATCCCTATTTCTAGTTTATTTGTAAAAGCCCCGCTGCTGTTCTTTCCTATCCTCATCAACACTGAAATAAAACAGAAAAACTTGAGCAAGGCTATTACTTGCATAGGGCTAATTATTACATGGATTTCATTGGCTTCTATATTGCTCTACTTTTTAAACAAAGAATTCTATGATATAATGGTTAGTGAAAGCAAGCCCTTGCCCCTTTTTAGTAAAGTCTACCATATTGAATTTAGTTTGCTCTTAAGCCTAACCGCTTTATCCATCCTTTATTTTGGAATAAAAAACAGAAGTCAACTAAACGGCCAAATCCAGTTGGTTCTAGCTCTGATACTAATTATTTCTTTGCATATTTTATCAGCACGAACAGGTCTATTAGCTTTTTATGCTGGACTTGGCATTCTGCTATTGTCAAATCTAAAATCCATAAATACCAAAACTAAAGTCCTAACTGGCACTTCTGCATTGCTACTATTTGCTATGCTAACCCAAGTGCCTTCACTAAAGAACCGAATACAAAATACTACTGAAGATTTAAACACTGTTATTAATGGAACAGATGTAAATAACAAGAGCTTTGGACAAAGATGGGTGGCCTGGTCTGCCAGTGTAAACAGCATTAAAAAAGAACCTTGGAAGGGATATGGAATTAAAAATGTAAAAGAAACCATAGATGCCAATTACCTTCCTAAACACCAAACAGTAATTGATGAAATGAACAAGGTAATGCCGCACAATGTTTATTTAGAATCTTCCGTTCAATCTGGTGTATTAGCTGGATTATATTATTTGGCATTTCTGATTTTAGGATTGATTTGGTCTTTGAAGAACAAACGAATTTTACTGTCAAGTATCATAGCTGCATTGATGGCTGCAAGCATCTTTGAAACCATAACCGAAAGGCAATCAGGAATAATTGCCATGCTAGGATTTTTAACAATTGCTTTTGCTGTAAAAACTGTGGAACAAAAGGTAGAAAAGGTGTAAAAGGTTTGGTATAGATATAAGACCTTTGTTTGTAGCTCATGGTCGCAGGAAAAAAGTCCGAAACTCCCTTAATGAAACAATACTATGGTATTAAATCCAAATACCCTGGGGCATTGGTTCTATTTAGAGTTGGAGACTTTTATGAAACCTTTGATGAGGATGCCAAATTAACAAGCAAAGTTTTGGGAATTGTTCTTACCAAAAGAGCCAATGGATCTGCTAGCCATATTCATTTAGCAGGTTTTCCTCACCACAGTTTAGATACATACCTTCCCAAACTAGTTAGAGCTGGCTATAGAGTTGCTATTTGTGACCAATTAGAAGATCCTAAAAAGACAAAGAAAATTGTTAAAAGAGGTGTTACAGAACTAGTAACCCCTGGGGTAAGCTACAATGACAATATTCTTGAATCAAAATCAAGCAACTATTTATGTGCTGTTTCAAGTAGTAATGGTCAAATTGGGATTTCCTTTTTGGACATTAGCACAGGAGAGTTTTATGCTACCCAATGTCAACCCGATTACGCATTAAAATTAATCAATGGCTTTCAGGCATCTGAAATATTGGGTTCTAAAAAAGAAAGAGCCGAGATAGAAAGCTTTGTGAGTGGATACAATGCCCCTATTCAGTGGTTAGAAGATTGGGTATTTACGGAAGATTATGGGTTTGAAAAACTCACCAATCAACTTAAAGCTACAACCTTAAAAGGTTTTGGAATTGCCGACATGCCATTGGCAATATCCGCTTCTGGTGCTTGCCTTCACTATTTAGAGCAAACTCACCACCATCAGATTGAACATATAAACAGCATTTCTCGTATAGATCAATCTGAGTTTATGTGGTTGGATCAATTTACCATCCGCAATTTAGAATTGCTTAAACCTATGTTTTCTGAAGGCAAAAGCTTAGTAGATGTATTGGATTACAGCAGCACGGCAATGGGGTCTCGTTTGTTAAAGCAATGGATGATACTACCCCTTAAGAATTCTAATGCCATCCAAAAAAGATTAGACATCGTTGATTTCTTTGTTAACCAAGAAGATATATTAAAGGTTTGTACCAAACATCTCTCCGAAATGGGAGACCTACAAAGGTTAATATCTAAAGTAGCTTTAAACCGTATTGGCCCTAGAGAATCCATACAATTAGGAAATACCTTAAACCTAACTAAAAACATAAAAGACACTTTATCCTCCATTAAAAAGTTGCCCTTTGCTACTTTAATTGATGGTATTAATCCATGTTTAGAATTAATCAAACTCATTGATACTCATATAAAACTTGAGGCTCCCTTATTAGCAAACAAAGGCGATATATTTAAAGAAGGTGTTTCTACTGAGCTCGATGAATTAAGGGATTTGACCCAAAATGGGAAAGCTAAGCTGGTTATCATGCAGCAAAAGGAGCAGGAGAAAACAGGTATTCCTAAATTAAAAATTGGCTTTAATAATGTTTTCGGTTACTATTTGGAAGTTACTCATGCTCAAAAAGATAAAGTTCCAGAAGATTGGGTTAGAAAACAAACCTTAACTAATGCAGAACGATACATTACCGCTGAACTAAAAGCATACGAAGAGAAAATCTTGAATGCACAAGAAAAGATGTCTAAAGTAGAGAATGATTTATGGCTCAACTTTATGCTTAAACTTCAAGATTTTGTAGAACCGGTACAAAGCAATGCCAAAATTATAGCTCAATTAGATTGTTTAATGAGTTTTGCGAGTGTTTCAATTGAAAACAATTATGTAAAACCTTCCATAAACGACTCTCGCAATTTAGAATTGAAAGAATGTAGGCATCCAGTAATAGAAGCGCTATTGCCGCCGGATGAGCATTACATTCCTAACTCTATTAAAGTAAATGACGATGAAAATCGGATTTTGATAATTACAGGACCTAATATGAGTGGTAAATCCGCATTGCTGAGGCAAACAGCTCTTACCATTCTTATGGCACAAATGGGTTGTTTTGTTCCTTGTGCTTCTGCAGAAATAGGAGTTTTTGACAAGGTTTACAGCCGTGTAGGAGCAAGCGATAATATATCTCAAGGGGAAAGCACTTTTATGGTTGAAATGCTTGAAACCGCTAGTATTCTTAATAACATCGGGAACAACAGTCTGATTATTTTAGATGAAATTGGAAGAGGAACGAGCACATACGATGGCGTTAGTTTAGCTTGGAGTATAGTTGAGTACCTTCAAAGTCACCCTCAAAAACCCAAAACCCTTTTTGCTACGCATTACCATGAATTAAATGAACTTGAAAACAAAATGGATGGAATATCCAATTTTCATATTTCAGTAAAAGAAACAGCAGGCAAGATTATTTTCCTTCGTAAACTCGTTAAAGGAGGAAGTGAAAATAGTTTTGGTATCCATGTAGCACAAATGGCAGGAATTCCTAATAAAGTATTATTAAGAGCAAGCGAAATACTAAATCGCCTGGAATCGGACAGTTCCCAGATATCTAGAAAAGACACCTTAAAAAATACGGATGCTGTTGATGTTTATCAATTAAACATGTTTCAAACGGAAGACCCAAAAGTGAAACAAGTTAAAGAATCGCTTGGAAAAATTGACATCAATGCCATTTCTCCTATAGATGCTTTGCTTAAAGTGCAAGAACTAAAAAACATACTCAATTAGAATGAAACCAGGCTTTCTTTACTATATCATAAGTGGAATAATGTTCTTAGTCTTTGGCACATTCCTCGCTGTTTTTTACAGACCAAACAATAGTCTATTAGGCACTAAGTTCTTTAGTATATTTGGAATAGTACTTATAGTGGTTGCTTGTGTTCGATGTTTTAAAGCTTACCAATTATTCAAAAAAAAATGAAGTGGTTTTGCTTCATACTTATCACAAGCCTAGTGGCATGTTCTGGAACGGACAAAGAATCTTTAATTTCAGGTTCCACTACATTCCTGGTTGAATCATCTGATTCAGTGGCTATTGCGCAACAATGGGATATCTTTAGTAATGACTATCCAGAGGCCAAAATAAATCTAAAATACCTTCCTCAAAACTATGCACTCCAACAATTCCTAGATGACAAAGCAAGAGTGCTTGTATGCGATCGTAATTTAACATTAGAAGAAAAAAACACGGTAGAAAGAGACGGGATTAAACTTAGATCTTATTTAATTTCTGCAAAAAGCATTGCTATAATTGCTCATCCAAGCAATACTATTACTAGTTTAAAACAAGATGAGTTGAAATTATTTATTCAGGGGAATCTTCCACTAACAAAAGAATACAGTTTATTGGTATCTGATGGAAATTCAGCCATCTACGCTTACTTAAAGGGCAAATTTGGTGACCCAAAATTAAAACAAGCTGGTTCCATTAATGCATTGATGAACACTATTTCGAGCAATCCAAAAGCAATCGGTTTTATTCCTACAGACTATTTAATTGACGAAACAAGTAATAGAAAAAGAAAAAACCTAAACCGCATTAAGGCAATCCCAATAAGAAGCAACCAAGACCAAAAGTTATATTCTGCTGCAACACCAAACATGAAAGGCCTCAAATACCCATTGGTACAAGAGATTTACCTTCATGATGCACAAGGGAAAAGTGGACTTGGGACTGGGTTTGCTGGCTTCATGCTATCCGATAGAGGGCAGCTTATCTTTAAAAAGATGGGTTGGTATGCCGTGCGAAACAGAGAAAGAGACATACAAATATCACTGTGATCGTTTACCTTTTTGACATAAATCGTATAATATTCTATTAAGATTAGAGTTTAATTAACAAATAAGTATTTTTTTTGCAGAGAAGATGAGAAAATTCATTCAGTACATAGTATTAACAGGAATTGTATTAGTTAGCACTTTAAGTGTTAAAGCACAATCCATCAAAGAGGCCCAAACATTCATGCGTAACGAAATGTATGAAGATGCCGAAAAGGTTTTGAAAGACCTCATAACAGCTAAGCCTAAAAACCATGAAGCTTATTACTTACTTGGACTAAATCATTCAACACGAGAAGAATATGATTTAGCCATGAAAGCATTTCAAGATGGTTTGCTAAATGCACCTAAATGTAAAATTAATCAAGTAGGTGTTGGTTCAGTAAAACTAATGAAAGGTGATGCTGATGGAGCAACTCAAGAATTCACTTCTGCTTTGGCACAATCCAAAAAGAAATTAAAAGCAGAATTGAACAGAGAGATCGGACGAGCTTACATAAATAAAGGCAATGAGTCAGACAAAAATCAAATCTTTTGGGGAAGAATGGCTGAACGCTACTTACAAGATGCTAATGCGCTAAAAGCGAATGATTTTGAAACTACAATGTTACATGGTGATGCTTATATGCTAAGTAGTAAGACTGATGCAAGTAAGGCAACTGAAAAGTATATAATTGCTGGTCAGCTCAATCCAAATGACCCCATGCCACTAATAAAGCAGGCTGATGTTTATAGAAGAGCAGGAAACCCAACAGTTGCAAAAGGATATGCTGAACAAGCCATTGCAAAGGATGCAAATTTTGCACCAGCTTATAGAGTAATGGGTTCTATTTTAAGTGATTTAAAGGAAAACAGTAAGGCTCTTGATTATTTTAAAGAATACCTTAAACGAAATAATAATCTATCTGCAAGGAAGGCTTATGTATCTAGTTTGTACTTAAATGGCAAATATGAAGATGCAATTAGCGAAGGAAAAGCTTTATTAGAGAAAAAGGAATTTGCAAATGTTTATGGTGTAATCGCCTTGGCACACATTGCTTTAGAAGATAAGTCAATTCCTTTTTACGAAGAAGGGTTGAAATACTTTGAACTATGGGAAAAGAAAGAGTTTCAAGCAAAGAATAGAACCCTTGGACAATTTGAATTATTTCAAAAAGCATCTTTACTTCAAAAAACAGGGCAGGTTGTAGCCGCTGAAGGACTATTTCTAGAATCAATTAAGGATACCTCAGTAACCAAAGCAGAATTGATAGAATCTGTTGCAAACATTATGTATGAAAATGGCAATTATGCCAAATATGCTGAACTAATAGAATTAAAAATTGCCAAAGCCGGTAAATCTACACTAAAAGATAAGATTAGCTTAGGAACTGGTTTTAGTAAAGCAGGAGATTTTCCAAAAGCGTTGAACGCCTACCGTTCTATATTAAAAGAGGATAGCTCAAATACAGGTGCATACAAACTAATTGCAAGAACCCTAATGCAAACAGATACCAACGATATTTCTGGGGAGGCTAGGTATAATTACACAAAATGGATCAAAAGTCTTAAGCCAAGCGAACTTATTGAAAAGAAATCTGAGATAAAGACGACCTATCAAATTCTTGCTGGTGCAGCTCAAAGAAGAAAAGATTGGGTGGACATGAGAAACCAATTCAAGAAAATTGTATTAGTTGATCCCGAGGATAAAAGTTCAGCTGAAACTTTGGCTAATTTAGAAAAATATGTTGCCCGTTTAAACGCTGCTAAATAAAATCTAAAATACCATACAATAGTCTAAAAGCCTTCTGTTTATAGCAGAAGGCTTTTTTACGTTTGCATGAGCCAATCATTTATTTCCTTTACTATCTTTGATATATTGAAATTTTTGGCTTTTATATCTTGTTTCGCCTGCATTGCCTTTGCTTTTGGGCAGACGCAAGAATATATTTATTTAGAAAGAGACCAGGGAATTGAGCTCATTAAAACAATTAAACTCGATACACATTTGGCAGCAGATGCTCAGAAGCTTAAAAGCTTATGTAATGCTTCTACCTTTATTCAAAAAAATCATAGATTAGAAAGGAGAATAACTGGCAATGACCCTTATTACAATCTTCAGAATTACGCAATAAACCTGAATGTTGCTAAAGTCTGGGACAAGTATACTGGCGGTCTTACACGTGGTGGAAATGAAATAATTGTTGCTATCGTAGATGATGGGATTGATACACTTCATGAAGATTTAAAGGAAAATATTTTTGTAAATACAAATGAAATACCATGGAATGGAATTGATGATGATGGCAATGGCTATGTAGACGATCAATATGGCTGGAATGGAGCAGACTCTAATGGAAAAGTTAATAGCTCCTATGGAGGAACACATGGAACGCCTATTGCCGGAATTATAGGAGCTAAAGGAAACAATGACACAGGAATAACAGGACTCAACTGGAAGATTAAGATGCTAAACTTATCTGCATTTGATTTTAAAGGGTTTGGTGGTGATGTTTCAGTAGCCAATTGTTTTGAATATATTTTACATAACAAGCGACTTTATAAAACGAGTTCTGGTGTTAAAGGAATTAACACTTCAGTTATCAGCCTTTCTATTGGGATTGCGGATGAGTTTCCAAAGGACAATCCAATTTGGTGCGCCTACATTGATAGTTTTGCCTTGCATGGAATAATGCTTTCAAATGCGGTTCCCAATGTAAATAAGAATATTGATGTTAGTGGAGACATCCCAAGCACCTGTCCATCCCTAAATTTAATAAGTGTAAATAATGGGTATGACAAACTTGCGAGCAATAGTGCATTTGGCACAGAGCATGTAGATATTGCAGCTGATGGACAAAATGTATTAAGTACTGCAGCTCCATCAAGAGTTTCAAGTTTAGGCGCTTATGACTATGTGTCTGGTGCTAGCTTCTCAAGTCCACAAGTGGCTGGCGTAATGGCATTAACACTAAGTGCAACTTGCCAAACCTTTCACACATATTTAAAAGACTCTGTTAATGAGGCCATTGTATTGTTTCGTTCTTGGGTTCTTAATGCCGATACCATCACTGCCTTAAAAAACAAAAATGCACGAAATGGTAGATTGAACGCTTTTAATGTATTATTGGCTATGGATGAGTGGTGTATGGCAAACGACCAAACGTATAATACGAAAAGACTAAATAGAAATCAATTAGGTATATATCCCAATCCATTGAAACCTGGTCAAACCTTACATTTAAACATTCCAGTTACTGAAGCCACAATCTATATCAGTACTAGTTCTGGCAGAATGGTTCATAGTCAAACCATTCTAGACGCTAATTTAAAACTTGAAACGTTAGTTCCTGGATTTTATCAAATTCAATTGATTCAGAATGGTAAAATATACCAATCTAAACTTATAGTGCACTAATTTAAGAAGTTGAACCATGCCTGGCAGCTTCCCAATGCATAGGTTGCAGCCAATCCTTGCCGCTTTGAACAGCATCCTCTTCTATTCGTGTAGCCATGCTATCATTCCAACGGTTTAAATAGCCAAACAACGAAATTACACCGAGCATTTCTACAATCTCACCCTCATTCCAATGCTCATATAATCGATCATTTAATTCTTGATCAACGGCACTAGGTTGCTGAGCAGCTGCTAGCGAAAAATCTAAAGCAACTCTTTCTGCATCGGTAAAGGCATTATGCGTTTTATACTCCCAGATATTATCTAATTGCTCTTTTTCAGCGCCATATCTCTCAGCAGCTCTTATAGTATGTGCTTGACAATACCGACAACCAGCAGATTGACTGCATATAAAACCAATTAACCTCTTAAGAGCACTTGTCACTCTTCCCTCATTCTTCATTACGGCCTTATTCAAATTAATAAAAGCTATGGCAATCTGAGGGCGGTGGCTCATTGTGAGCACACTATTTGGGCAAAAGCCCAAGGTTTCATTAAAGAATTTAACTAGATTCTGAATTTCTTCATTCGGTGAATTCTCAATTGGGGCTACAAGTGGCTTTTCCATTAAAGCAAAAGTATAGAATCCAATTGATAATAAAATATTTACTGGAATTATTAATCAAAAATCAAATATGGAACTACCCTTTCCAATCTATCTTTTTTCAAAGATTTTAATTGATTGAGTTTCAATAAATCTAAATTAGGATGTTGTTCTCTAAACTTAATTATCTTTTTTGCATCATACTTACCTATGAAAGGATGTTTTGCAAGCGTTTCTTCTGATGCCGAGTTAATATGAATCCTATTCCAGGAGTTGGCTTTTAGGTTTAATCGAGTTAATTGAGATTTAATAATAGCTGAATCCAAGCCCCAAACGGTTTTTAATTGATCTATACTGTAAAACCCACCTAAGCTGTTTCTGAATTTAACAATTCTAGCAGCTAGTTTAGGTCCTACCCCTCTCAATCCCATCCACTGAGAAGTATCCGCTTCATTCACATCAATTTGACCTTCATACTTTTTAGGATAAATTAAATGAGCAAGATTCTCCTTCTTAAAATCTTCAATAGGCACTCCAGTATATTTTGATAAATCTTTAAAGGATTTAAATTTATACCCTTTTGAGTTTGCCCATTTCAATTTATTAAAAGGCTTGTACTTTTTCTTAGAATTATTATATATTTTAGAATAATGATTTTTCCGTTCTGCCTCAGAATCAATTAAGCTGGCGAGTTTAACGGAATCTAATGGGTAAGAAACCAAGGTTGCATTTTGCCGAGCAGAATAAACTCGAGGAATTAGTGCAAATAAAATGGCAAAAACCAATAGCGTAAAAGCACCTGTGAACTCAGTGTAAAAGAAGCTGAATAATCGTTTTAGGATTCTCATGGCTTCTTGATTTTAAGAACTTACTGCTGCAATTTTATCAATATTATAGACTCCCGAGTCTAATTTTTCTTTAACTTCAGTAAAGGCTTTTAAAGTTCTTTCCACATCAGCAATCGTGTGAGATGCCGTTGGAATCAATCGCAACATAATTACTCCTTTTGGAACAACTGGATATAATACTATAGAACAGAAAATCGCATAATTTTCTCTAAGGTCAAAAGTCATATGAGTTGCTTCAGAAACAGTCCCGTTAAGTAATACAGGAGTAACTGGTGTAGTAGTTACTCCAAGATTGAACCCTAATTCCTTTAAACCACCTTGTAAAGCTCTTACAATGTTCCATAATTTAGCTTTATGCTCTGGATTAGTCCTAATCATTTCTAATCGCTTAATAGCACCAAGTGTCATTGGCATTGGTAGCGATTTGGCATAAATCTGAGATCTCAAATTGTATCGTAAAAATTTTATTACTTCTGGAGTACTTCCAATGAATGCACCAATACCAGCCATAGATTTAGCAAATGTGCTGAAATAAATATCGATTTCATCCATGCAGTCTTGTTCTTCCCCAGTTCCAGCACCTGTTTTACCCATGGTACCAAAACCATGTGCATCATCTACAAACATTCTAAAATCATACTCTTTCTTCAATGCAATAATATCAGCAAGTGCTCCTTGAGAACCACTCATACCAAATACACCTTCAGTGATGACCAATATGGCGCCATTTTGCTTTTCAGCTAATTTAGTAGCTCTGTTTAATTGAACTTTTAAATCCTCAACGTCATTATGTTTAAACATGTAACGTTTTCCCATGTGTAAGCGAACACCATCAATAATACATGCATGTGATTCAGCATCATACACAATTACATCATGTCGATCTACCAATGCATCAATTGCACTTAGTACACCTTGATATCCAAAATTTAAAAGAATAACTTCTGGCTTTTTTATAAAACTCGCTAAATCGTGTTCCAGTTTGTCATGGTTATCAGAGTTTCCACTCATCATCCTTGCACCCATAGGGTAAGCCATTCCATAGTCTGCAGCTGCTTGCGCATCTGCTTTTCTAACTTCTGGATGATTACCTAAGCCTAAGTAATCATTCAAACTCCAATTCAATGTTTCCTTGCCTCTAAATTTCATATGTGGTCCTAACTCTCCAGTTAATTTTGGAAAAGTAAAATACTCATGAGCTTCATCTGCATGTTTACCCAAAGGTCCCATGCGTTCTACAAGTTTATCAAAGATATCTTTCATTTATACCTTGCAAATTTAAGACAAATCTATGTAGCTTTCAATCCCACATTTCAAGTTGGATAATAATGTTCAATATTATCATAGTTAAGCCATATTTTAGATGCGCTGTAACATTGACAAAATCTTAACGTTTATGTAGTGAACGAACAACTATTTAGGCATTATATTTGTCTTAACTTAAGTCAATGGGGAAAAAGGGTATTATTCATATTATTTTCATAATTCTAAGCTTATTTATATTTGATATATCCAAAGCGAGCCACTTGGTTGGTGGAAACTTATCTTATAAATATTTAGGGTCGGCTGGAAGCTATGATCGGTACCAGGTAACGCTTTATGTTTATAGAGATTGTGCAAGTAGAGGAGGTTCAGGAGGAACTGCGGTTCCATTTGATCAAGAAATAACCTTATGCATATTTGAAAATCAGGGAAGTAGAAAAAACGTAGGAAATGTTACTATGGATTTAATCTATGACAGAACGGTTGATCCAGTAGGAAATACCAACTGCCCAGACCTTGCCTCTGCCTGCTTAAAACAAGGAAAGTATTCAGAAACGATAACGATCCCTAAAAGTAATTCTGGCTATATTTTAAAATGGGAACGCTGTTGTAGAAATACGCAGAACAATTTATCAGATGCAGGTGGGACCGCAGATCAAGGACAAACTTATACAGGAGTAATACCAGGTAGTGCTTTAAAAAACAGTTCTCCTGAATTTACCGAAGTTCCAGTACCCTTTATTTGTGTGAATGATACTGCTACATTAAGGAATTTCGCCATAGACCCAGATGGAGATAGTTTATCATTTGCTTTTGTGACTCCATACCAAGGTGCAAACACAAATATATCAATTACGGATATTTGTGAAAACAACATGTCAAACTTTAGAAATGTTGACTATAAAACAGGTTTTAATTTCACTAACCCCTTTGGAACAAGTGGTGTTGCTAATATTAATCCAGTAAATGGCTTAACTACCTATTTAAGCAAAGCCACAGGAAGGTACGCGGTTGCCATTGAAGTTACTGAATGGAGAGCCGGCTTGCCTATCTCTACCATTAGATTGGACCTTCAAATATTGGTGATTAATTGCAAACCAAATAAGAAACCAACCTTATCAAGTAGTATTGGTTCTGCAGAACGCTGGGATATTGAAGCTGGTGCTAATTATTGTGTGGACGTTACTGGAAGTGATGCAGATACAGATCAAAATGTTTCTCTAAAAGCATTTGGAGATATTTTTTCCGGAGCAAATAATCACAAAGGATCTAAAGCCACATTTAATCCAAATCCTGCAACAGGGTTTAGAACAGCAACAGGAAGATTTTGTTGGAATACTGATTGCGATCAGGCTAGAACTGCGCCCTATTTAGTAACTTTTGAAGTTGTAGATGACGGTTGTCCTTCTAAATTTATTAATAAAAACATTGAAATTTACGTAAACGCCTTTAAACCAAATGATGCACCTACAGGGCCTGCAAAAGTATGTCAGTATAGCACCAACAATATTTATTCTATCATATTCCCAACCTCGAAAGCTTCCTATAAGTGGGAGGCTGTAAATGGAAACATAATAGGATCTGATAGTGGAAATACCGTAAACATTAGTTGGGGAGGGACTTCAAGTTTTGGTAGAGTACGTTTAATTACAACTTCTGAACATGGCTGCGTTGGGTTGGCTAAAGATTTATTAATTGAGTTAGTAATAGCCCCTTCCAAACCTACTATTTCAGGAAAAGATACGGTTTGTTTAAATGCAAGTTCTACATTTAATGCTACTGCTGATGCAAACACAACTTTCACCTGGAATGTTGTTGGTGGACTTATAACTTCTGGTGGAGGAACAACAGATAATTCAATCGAAATAAATTGGAACCAAAAAGGAAATCAAATGGTCAGTGTTTATGTAACCAATGCCATTGGTTGCCCAAGCAGCATTGATACGCATGATGTATTCGTTGCCTTTCCAGATTCTTTCTTGATTGTTGGACCACAATCCATTTGCCCAAATAATGTTAATATAGACTATTATGTTCCAAACCCCAACAGCACTAGTAGCTATAATTGGTCCGTAACTGGCGGTACTTTTAGAAGCGGACAAGGTACAAGTAAAGCAAAAATCGATTGGGGTGATAAAGGTACTGGTACCGTTACCGTAATTGAAACCAATAAATTTGGATGCTTAGGCAATCCAATGAAAATTGATGTAATAAAGGATCACGCTTTAGTAGGGCAATTTCCAGATGGTGACACTATTCTTTGCGAAAATGAATTAAATGTGCCTTATGAAATTTTAAAAGTAAATGGTGAGCTCTACAATTGGCAAATTACAGGAAATGGAAGTATTACTTCAGGCCAAAACACCGAGAAGGTATTGGTAGATTGGGGAGCCGCAAGTATTGCGAAAATTGGCGTTAAATCAACTGCATTTGATCCAGTTAATAATCTACCCTGCTCAAGTCCATTAAATGAAATAACGGTTGACCTAAAACCATACCCTAAAGCCGAACCTATTATTGGTGAATTAGAATTATGTCAAAGAGCAAGTTTTGGTGACTATTCTATTTCAGGATTTCCAAATAGTCAATTCAAATGGGAAGTGTTAACCCTTGGATTTACTGGACAAGGTTCCGATAAGATAAATATTAACCAAGACACTTTTGGTAGCTTCACGCTACGCGTTCAAGAAACCAGCCAATTTGGTTGTGCTGGGCCATGGAACGATACCATCTTGCTCATTCATCCTAAACCTAGAACAAGTCCTATCACTGGACCTGATATTGTCTGTTTTCCAAATTTTGATAATCATCTGTACCGAGTAACCGGTTTAGCTAATAGCAATTATGCCTGGACTGTAACGAATGGGAAATTCTTTGGAGCAGCTAATAAGGATACAGTTACTGTAGACTGGGATGCCCTGCCAACTGGTAGTTTGAATGTGACTGAAACTAGCGAATTTGGATGTATTGGAGACCCTATTACAATTAATGTATTCAAAGATGATCCCATTATTGAGGCCGAAAATATTACTGTTGATCCACCTCCTAGTTCTGATAAAGATATAATCTTCAATTTTAAACTCTTAAATGCACCAAGATATAACAACAGCATTGTCATACAGCGAAAAATAAGATCTGCTAGTGGAGGATATATATCCGTAAATGCTATAAGTCCAAACCTTACAAGCTATACGGATAAGACGGCAAGTACTGATAAAAACAGTTATGCATATAGAGCAGTCGCCATAAACCTCTGCGGAGATTCCGTTTACAGTAATATCATGACTGATATCTTGCTAGAGGGAAATAAGCCAAGTCCATTTGAGTCTGAAATTACTTTTACTGATTTTACAGGTTGGCCTAATGGAGTTGAGAAATACGAACTATACCGTGCTTTAGAGAACAAGTCAGCCTATGCCTTATATAAAACCTATCCAAGTCCACAATCTGATTTATTAAATAATGGTACAGAACATTATGGACAATGGTATAGAATCAAAGCATATGAGCTAGGTGGAACTCGAGTAAGTTGGAGCAATGATGTTCGTTTTTATTTTGAACCCGTAATTTTTGTACCCAATGCCTTTAGTCCAACCAAAGATGATCTAAATGAAGTCTTTAAACCCAGCAATAGTGGTTTAAAGAAATATAAACTCATTATTATGAGCAGATGGGGTGAAAAACTATTTGAAACTGAAAACCCTCAAAAAGGATGGGATGGAATGTACTTAGATAAGGAAGTGCCTGCTGGAGTTTATGTTTACTATGTGCAGTATGAAGATTTCAGAGATAAAAAATATGCGACCAAAGGAACGGTTCACTTAATAAGATAAATCAGTTCTACTTTTCAATTTTATAAGCCTTTTCACCAGCTAGAATTTCAATAGCCAATCTATTCTGCTCAGGAACAATTGGGCAATTGTAATCATGGTTATAATGACAATACGAATTGTATGCTTGGTTAAAATCTAATAGTACTTTCATGTTTTCATCTGGATATTGGCATTCTATAAATCTACCTCCTGAATATGATTTATTATTGCGTCCAGTAGCATCCATAAACGGAACAAATAAATAGGGTTCTCCTTCTTTTTTAAACGCAAAAAGTTCAAATACCCCTGTTGGGCATTTCCCATTTAAAATACCATACACTAAATATTCACGGGCAAATCCTTTAGTGTCTAGGACAATTATTATGGTATCTGTGCGAGATGTAAAATCACAGGAAATCATCCAGTCTTTTGAAGGTTCAAAGTAATTTAAATGTTCAAAGGTTGCATCTTTTCCTAAGGGACTGTTGTCATCTACGCGGTAAAAACTATCCTTAGTAATCCTACTTTTAGTGATTTCTTGGATATAGCCACCATCTTCTGCTCTTTCATTGCAAGCCGAAATAATTGAAGTAATAGCAATTAAAATGAATAATCCTGTTAGATGCTTTTTCATATCGTGCAAATATATGAGATGCTTTGTAAGAATATAGAGGTGTATCTTTGCAGCTTGAAATCGGTTATTCAATTTCTTAAATATGCCAAAGACTACAAAGGTTGGATTATAGGAAACGTACTATTTAACCTACTTTATGTAATCCTAAACCTCTCTACTCTCTTATTAATAATGCCTGTTCTAAGGTTTTTATTCTCAGATGATCCTTCACAAATTGAAGTATCAGAAGACAAAAGAGCAATGGGTGGCAAATTTGTGGAATTCTATGAAGATTTCATGCACTGGTTTGCCGAAATGGCCAAAGGTGACATATCCAAAGCTTTGTTATTTTTATGCATTGGTTTAATCATAATTACTATTCTTAAAAATGCATCTCGATATATAGCAATGAACTTCATGATTCTTATTCGTAATTACAGCATTAGAAAGCTGCGAAGAGAAATCTATGATAAGTCCTTAAAACTTCCAATATCATATTTTAATGAAGAACGCAAAGGTGATTTACTTTCAAGAATGAGTAATGATATGAAGGAAATTGAATTTGCTCTGATGGTAAGTTTGGAAGCTCTTTATTTTCAGCCTTTAAATATTATTATATTCTTAATTGCACTAGTTGTATTAGCTCCTAAGTTAACGTTAATGGTACTTTTATTTTTACCTGTTACCGCTTTAGTAATTGGCCTAGTTGGTCGTTCGCTTAGAAAAAAATCAGGAACCAACCAAATGTTAGCTGGTAGAATACTTAGCACGTTTGAAGAAACCTTAGGTGGTATGCGAATCATTAAAGGTTTTACTGCCGAAAAACGATTTTCAAAGAAATATGATGAGGTAGATATGGACTACACCAAGAATAATATTGGCGTACAAAGAAGATATGATCTTTCCTCACCACTTTCCGAGACCATAGCTTTAAGTATTTCAGCTGTTCTGCTTTGGTATGGAGGAAAAATGGTTTTTAATGGAGAACTAAACCCAGAGTTTTTCCTAACTTACTTTGCTATATTCTCTCAACTCATTCCACCTTTTAAAGCGTTTAGTAGTGCTTTGTATGCATCCGAAAAAGGGATGGCTTCAGTTAATAGAATTAAGGAATTGGTAGAAGCTCCAGAGCTTGTAGAAGATACTGACACACCTAAAACACTATCGTTTAAAAATAAAATTTCCCTAGTAAATGTCAACTTCAAATACACCGATGCATTAGTGGTTAGAGACTTCAATGCAGAAATAACAAAAGGTCAAACCGTAGCATTAGTTGGTTCGAGTGGCAGTGGGAAAACGACTGTTGCAGATTTAGTTGCTCGTTTTTATGATGTTAGTGATGGTTCCATATCTATAGATGGAATTGACATTAGAGACTTTAAGCAAGAGGACCTAAGGGGAATTACCGGAATTGTTTCTCAAGAAAGTGTATTGTTTAACGATACAATTGAGAATAATCTAAAGGTTGGTAAGCCAGATGCTTCTAAAAAAGATATTGAAGATGCATGCAAGGCTGCCAATGCGCACGAATTCATTCTTTCTACCGATAATGGGTATCAAACCATGGTTGGTGAACGAGGCGGAAAGTTAAGTGGTGGGCAAAAACAAAGACTTAGCATAGCCAGAGCTTTACTAAAAGACCCTGAGATTCTTATTTTAGATGAGGCAACCAGTGCCTTGGATAGTGAAAGCGAAAAAGCTGTACAAACCGCTTTAGAACGGTTAATGAAAAACAGAACTTCTATTGTTATAGCACATCGATTAAGCACAATTACTCATGCGGATAAAATCATTGTTATGGACAAAGGGGAAATAAAGGAAACTGGAACGCATAAAGAATTATTAAGTAATGATGGTATTTATGCGAAGCTTATTAAACTACAAACCTTAAACTAAAATCAAACTAAGGTCTATGTTATTCAAAGCCTAAGCTACCACCGATGGTACCCAAACTAGGGCTTGTACCTATGCGCATTCCATCAATATAAACACCAGATGAATTAGGTCTTGAGCCTTTTATAGAAATTTGCCCACTTGCAGAAACTATAGCAGCAGTAGTTTTGGTCAAGGCAGAAGTACCTCTTGCAGCCATTTTCAATAAATCCTCGCCATTTATAATAACAGTAACTCCTATTGCAGAAAGGTCAATAACCGGAGCAGTTTTTATAGTTGTATATGTAAGCGTATTTGCTTCTGTAGATTCAATCTGAGACATAAGCGACCCCATAAAAACAAAACAGAAAACAAGAAGAATTAAATTTTTCATACATCTAATATACAACAAACCTTCCTAAAGCCAAGGTCACCAATCAATTAATGATAAAAAAAGGACCGAATCAAAAAGCTTAATTTTGCAAATTAAATGCAGGATTTTACGGAAGAACAAATAAAAGAAGTGGCGGCACAGCTGCGCAAGCCCTCTGGAGATAATGGCAAAGAAATAGGTAAGCTGATGAATGTTGGAAATGCTACAATGAACTTACATACCTTGGCTATTCTTAATCCACAATCCAATGACAGTATTCTTGAAATTGGAATGGGGAATGGATTCTTCGTAAAAAATATACTAAATCTTGACCCAAGCATCACATACACCGGTTGTGATTATTCAGAGCTTATGATTCAAGAATCCATAGGAAACAATCAATCTTATATAGATTCAAAACGTGCGAGTTTTATTCATGGAGAAATAGAAAAACTACCCTTTGATTCAAAAACATTTAATAAGGCATTTACCATTAACACCATGTATTTCTGGGAAAATCCAAAAAAGGCATTGTTCGAATTAAACAGAATTCTGAAGACAGATGGACAATTAATTATAGCTATTAGACCCAAGCACAACATTGAAAATTTTCCTATGGGTAAATATGGATTTACTAAATATGAATGCGAAGATGTTATTCAACTATTAGAAGATAATCATTTCACTAATTTCAATGTAACAGAAATAAAAGAACCTGAGAACAATGGTTGGGGAGATAACCAAAAGAGAGAATCATTAATTATTTCTGCTCGAAAAAACTAATCAAGTAGTCTAGCCATTACCTGCATTTTATTTTCTGTTTCCAAAAATTCTAATTTAGGAACCGAACCTCGGTTTACTCCACAACCTGCATAACATAGCATTCCATTATCATATAAGGAAGCACAGCGTAAATTTACATAACTCCTAAACTTTTCATGTTGCATATGACCAAGCCAACCAGCATATAAAGATCGAGAAAAAGTCTCATTCTCATTTATAATTTCAAGTGATTCGATCAATGGAAAACCACCAACAGCTGGGGTTGGATGAAGGTTTCTAATTAGATTTGGCACTTCAGATTTGGGGATTGAAGCAGTGATTTTTGAAACTAAATGACTGAGATGCGCAGCTTGAATCGATACTGGTTCTGTACTTTGAACTTTAGAACCATGAAAACCCATAAGTTTTTTTACATATTCCAATACGATTCCCTGTTCTTCAAACTCTTTTGCACTAAAGTTATCAGAAACATTAGTGGTTCTAGTTCCCGCTAAAGCCATTGTATCTCCAATTCCATTAGCATAATTAAAGAATGTTTCAGGACTAGCCCCAGTCCAACAACCATATTTGGAACTTTGCAAATAGTAGCAAAAAGCATTGGGGTTGGAGTTTAATGATTTAAGAAAAACTTCTTTTGCATTTAACCTCTCCTTTTCGAAAAAAGATGTTCGCGCTGGGACTACTTTCTGCAAATTCTCATGCTCAATTTTATCCAAAATTGCGCGGATATAAGATTCAAAATCTTTTTGAGAATTTTCAATTGCCTCAATAGGATATGGCTTAGTTGTAAAGGCTAGTTCTTTCCAATCTGGTAGGTGTTCTTCTTTGAGAACAATGGGCAAAGCTGTTCTGTCGAAAGGTTGAGCCCAAAAACCATTACAAGTTCCATTGAATTCCATTTCCTCCCAAACTCCTGTATAAACATGAATTTGAGTTTCATTTGGATGACGAAATACAATGAACTCTTCCAACAGTTCAAAGGTAATTCATTCGGAAATGATTGACTATTTCAGAAGCAATAAATTGAATTAGACTTATTTAAGGAAGACAAATACTTGCATACTAATATTTAGGAAACGTTTGAATGGCACTACATTTGACACTTTAATACGAATTGTTACCACACATTTAAATGGAGCAAGATATAAATATAGAAATAACGGATAGAGAAGGTATAGTTCACAAATTAAAGGTGCCTACAGACATGAATTTAAATTTGATGGAAATCTGTAAAATGAATGAACAATTTGCGGTAGAAGGTGAATGTGGTGGAATGGCCATGTGCGCTACTTGCCAAGTTTATTTATTAAGTGATCATACGTTAAATGAACAATCCGATGACGAATTAGACATGTTGGATCAAGCTTTTTTTGTTGAGGAAAACAGCCGATTGGGTTGTCAAATTTATTTGAGTCCAGAACATGATGGATTGAAAGTTAAAATTGCTCCTAAAACTGAAGACTAACAGGCATTGTAAATATTTACATGCAACTATTCGTTCCCTACTTGGGACTAAGTATAAAGGAAAATGTTGCAATTGAAAAAAACAATATGGTTTGGACTGGTTTATTTACTTGCCATTGGTAAATCTGAGGCTCAAGTATATTCACCTTTTTCTTATAGCAATTATGCAGGCGTTTATGGCATGAGTCTAAATCCATCCTTTACTGCATTTGACAAGCACAATTGGCACTTAAACTTAATTGGTGCAGGATTAAACGTAAATAATAACTATCTACGCCTAAACATGCCTTATAGTCCTTATAAAGCGGCAAACAACAAGGTTCCATCGGAGTATCAAACAGCCAATGGAAATGCTTCATTTGATAAAACATGGTTGTTACGCAAGAGTGCTACCCAACCTAAACATGCATCTGCTCAGGCTTATATAATGGGGCCAAGTTTAATGATAAAAGCAAAGTCTTGGAAGCTAGGAATTGTAACCGAAGCCTATGCCAATGCACGTGCATTTTGTATAGACAGGAAACTTGCCGATGCTGTTTATTTAGAGTTTGACAGCCTCCAAGGAGCATTTGATTTAGCAATTACCGAAGCAGCAAAAGGAGAAGTAAATACCAAGGGAGGTACAATTGCAGCATCTGGATATGCGGTCATTGGGTTTCACGTTTCCAGGGCCTGGGATTTCCAATGGAACAAGAAAATTGCTATTGGAATAACTCCAAAAATGGCTTTTGGCTTTGGATTTGCCGGTTTAAAATATGATAAATTTAGTATTACCGACATCTTCAGTGATTCCATTAGATTAAGTCAGTTCTCTGCTGAATCAAGACAATCAAGAGACCGCAAACGAGCTTTTGGTGGAGATATTGGGATAACTTACGTTTATAACAAACCAAGTCCAAGACAAAACGGTAAGTATAGAACCAACAAGACTAAATACCATTCTAAAATTGGATTGGCAATTTTGAATCTTGGTCGATTTAAATATAATGCGAATGTTACATCGGTTCAAAGCGCCGGAGAAATAGCTATGGCTAAATCTGATTTTGAAAACTTGAATAGTAGTGATGCAGATTCCACTGCTGGAAGTATTTTCAGAAACTATGGTGCTATCACTCAAAGCGCAGCTACCACGAAAGTTGGCTTACCCACCGCATTGCATTTATCCATTGACCATCAATTAAAGCCAACTATATTTATGGCAGTTTCGATAGTGCAAAGCTTACGAAAAAGAAACAGTTATCACATGAGACAACAATCCTATGTGATGCTAACACCACGCTACGAAAAGAAGCATTGGGAAGTAGGAATCCCTCTTGGTTTAATATATGATTACAGGGCAGTGAGAATGGGATTGTATGTTAGATTTGGACCAGTTTTCATTGGAACTCACAGCCTTAATGGAATATTTAATACCCGAAACGCAGGAGACGCCGATTTCTTTTTTGGAATATCAATTGGAAATTTAGGAAAGCCAAAATCTAAAATAGAAAAAGAAAAAGAAGGCCTAAACAAAGGCAGTAAACCTGATAAGTGCGGAGAGTTTTAGGAAATTGAAAAGACAATAGACAATAGACAATAGACAAATTAATTTAGATTTAGGTTAAATCTTAACTATTATTTCTAGATTTTGCAGTTTTTATTATACTAATTAAGAGTCGATTGAGTTCACCCAATTCTGGCTGGATAGAATCATATTGATTGCATGTAATATAATTACTATCTTTAAGCAAAGACAGCCAGAATTCAGTTTCATTTGCTTCTTTAAGAGAAATAGATAGTTTATGAATAAAATCAGCTTTAGATTCTGCTTGCTCAGCTTCTTTAACCAAAGCTCCTATTGCTGTTCCACTTCTGAGAATCTGCTTAGAAAGCACGTATTCTTTTTTCTCTTCACTTAAATACTTGTAAAGCTTTATAGATCTTAAAGCAAAGCTATAAGACTTATTTGCAACAATATTTTTTGAATTCGTTTTCATAGATAATCAAATCTACGAAATATTGACAAGAGTGCAACAAATTGTCAATTGTCAACTTTATTTATCTTTTTTTGAAGACCGGAACTGTGCTGCAGGGTTCTCCGTACATTACAGACTTGGTGACAGTTACTAATCGCTTAGTAAGTTCTACGTAGGCAAATTCTGGAACTGGTTCATCTGAGCAGCCTTTTATAACCACGCGTTTATCTTCGTATTGAGTAAAGTCTAGGGCAGCAATTTTTTCTTGAAAATAGGACTTTATAACATCCTGTTCATTCCCAAAGCAAACATATTCAGCAAACGGCGCAAGTTTAGAGGCCAATATCATATACGCCCATGTTGGAATAATGGCATCCGTGCTGCAAAAAACACCTACAGATTTGCCTTTGTATTGTTCCCAATCATGTTCTTTCACCCACATTCTAAAATCTTTTTCTTTTAGAATCATTTCCATAAATAGACGTTCCTTCACATCCATAGCAATCACCTTCATTGGAAGCATTTCTTCCAATTTCAAGGTAATCATTCCACTGCTTGCTACTCTATTTACTATTTCTTCTGCCATGATAAAAAAAACCTGTACTATGTGAATAATATAGGCTTCGTATTTTTTAAACTATAAAAAGCCTTCTTTTTATGCCATTTGGGCATCAAGCTTACCGCTGATTGTTGTTTTCGGAACTGCTCCAACAATCTTATCTACGATTTCACCATTTTTAAATACCAACATTGTTGGTATACTTCGGATTCCGTAGTTCTCGGCAATTGCAGGATTTTCATCCACGTTTAATTTACCAATAACTGCTTTTCCTTCATATTCTCCAGCTAGCTCGTCTACGATTGGTCCAACCATGCGGCAAGGGCCGCACCATTCTGCCCAAAAGTCAACCAATACTGGTTTGTCTGAATCTAAAACTGTTGTTTGAAAGTTCTCTGTTGTGAATTTGTCTGCCATAATATTTTACAAAATTAAATGATTTCACTTATTTAGTCGCAACAAATATTCCACTTTACAATTCATGACATAATTGCTGAATAAGTCAATTATTCTAAAGTTCATTTTGCACTACACTATACCTTCTAAACTCATCCCAAATAAGGCGAAATCATACTTACACGGGTCTTCTGGACAAAATTTGGCCACTTTTTTTGTTATCTCTTCGGCAGCTTGCCAATTAGGCATTTTAGATTTAGTTAGTTTAAGAGCCCTTGCCGTGCGGTGAACGTGCACATCGACTGGAAGCAACAATTCGCTAGGTTTTATGTTATTCCATAATCCAAAATCAACTCCAGAGGTTGAATCCCTTACCATCCATCTTAAATACAAACACAAACGCTTACAGGCACTCTTATTCGCTGGTGACTGCACATGTTTTCTAGTTCGAGGTAAATGCTCCAGACTAAAAAACAAGTCTTTAAAATGGATTAAACGTTCAGTCATGTTTGGACTGGTGGCCAATGGAATAAAAGCTTCTTCTAAACTTTTATTCTTCTTATAAAACCATTGCATGAAATGAACAAAATATAACATATCATCTGGTTGAAACGTACGGTGAACAAAGGTCAGAAACCTTTTTCGATCTTCTTCCTCGTGATTAACAATAAAATCATGAGGTGCATTATCCATTAGTTCTATTATTCGGCTCACATTACGAATAATAATATCTCGCCGACCCCAAGCCAACATAGAAGCAAAAAAACCAGAAATCTCAATATCCTGAGGTTTGGTAAACCTGTGAGGGATTAAAATTGGATCATTCTTAATAAAATCTGGACGATTGTATTTATCGCAATAGGTATTTAATATATCGGGAAGCTCTGCTTGGCGCATATTATGTTGCAGACAATGCCTTTTCTAAATCAGCAATTAAATCATCCACATGCTCAATTCCAACACTTAGTCGTATAAGACCATCAGACAACCCTATCTTAAGTCTTTCTTCTTTGGGAATACTTGCGTGTGTCATACTTGCAGGATGGCCAACAAGGCTCTCTACCCCACCCAAACTCTCGGCTAAACTAAATAAATGTGTGTTTTTCAAAAAATCCATGGCAGATTCCATAGTGTCATTCTGCAATGTAAATGAAATCATTCCTCCAAAATCCTTCATTTGTTTCTTGGCAATTTCATGACCTACATGATGTTTAAATCCAGGCCAATACACATGCCCTACTTTGGGATGATTGTTTAAAAAATTGGCAATAACTTTTGCATTCTCACAATGCCTTTGAATTCTAATATGCAAGGTTTTAATACCTCTTAATACTAAAAAAGCATCTTGAGGTCCTGGAGTTGCACCACAAGAATTTTGTATAAACGCTAATCGTTCTTTTAATCCATCATCATTCATGCAAACTGCGCCCATAACCACATCACTGTGTCCATTAATGTACTTAGTTACAGAATGCATAACCATATCAGCACCCCAAGTCATAGGGTTCTGCAAGGCTGGGCTAGCAAATGTATTATCAACTACTGTAATGGCATTACATGCCTTAGCAATAGTTGTCACACCTTCTATATCAATAATATTTAACAAAGGATTTGTAGGTGTTTCTACCCAAAACATTTTTGTTTTATCCGTAACCGCTGCTTTTATCTCAGCCAAATTTGCCATAGGAACAAAAGTGAACTTTATACCTAGTGGAGCAAACACTTTGGTAAATATTCTGTAGGTACCGCCATACAAATCATTGGTACTTATAACCTCATCACCTGGTTGCAAAAGTTTAATAATTCCATCGATAGCTCCCATTCCTGAACTAAAACACAAAGCATGTTTAGCATTTTCTAAGGCTGCCAAATTGTTTTGCAAAACAGTCCGAGTGGGATTATGCGTTCTACTATATTCATACCCTTTGTCTTTACCTGGTTCCGATTGAACGTAAGTACTGGTTTGGTAAATAGGAGTCATTATTGCTCCGGTATCAGGATCCGGCTCTATACCTGCGTGTAGGGTTTTTGTATTAAAATGCATTGCCGTAAAAATACATATTTCAGAAGAGAAATTTTAGTTTCTAGTGATATTCAGAACAATGAAAATCATTGATAAGCTTTTATATTTGAACATTTTTTTAAATACTGCTCAAAAATCATGGATCCACGAAAACAGAATCTATTTTGTAAGCAGGCACACAGTCTTATCCAATATTTTAATTCATTTAATTCTAAATTACTTCATTTCTTAATTCAATTTCTAAAATCCCAAACCTAATTCCTAAAAAAAAGAGGTCGATTCATAAATGAATCGACCTCTAAAAAAAGTATATTTATTTTATTGTCTTAGTCCTTAATAAACCGCTGGCTGCTTATTCCTTGGTTGGTGTGTATGCGGATGAGATATACACCGGCCTGTAGTTTAGCAACATCAATTTTCTCCTTATTTCTATTGCTATTTAAAAGCTGACCTCTAATGTCATAAATTTCTAATTTAGAAATTTCCAATCCTTTTCCATCAACATTAACAAAGTGGTTAGTTGGGTTAGGGTAAACATTTACCATTGGTCCAGCAAGATGTTTAGCTGAGAGGTTAGCCATATCAACACAAATGGAAGTATCTGTACCGCAGCTAGTTGTTATTGCCAAGGCAAATTCACCTGATTGAGATTGTGTGTTGTAAGATTTATTTGTTGCACCAGCAATTGCTTTACCCGTAGAGCAATTTATCCATTGATAAGATGTGCCTATTCCAACTGCACTTAGACTGGTGCCATTGGCATTCACTTTTGTATTTGGAGTACAAAGCTTCCAAAGTGCTGTGCCATATTCTGGAGTATTAGCAGAAAAGAAAAGCTCTCCATTTAGCTCTGTCATGAATGAAGGATTTGCACCTGTAACTCCTGGCCATAGATCAGTTACATTTTTCATGGTTTTTAAATCATAAGACCAAATTTCCCTTCCTTTAGAAGGGCCGGAAGCCACATAAAAAAGTTTTCCGGCAAACTCCATCATTTGTCTAGGACTAATACTGCCAGATCCGGGTATCAAATCAATTACTGTTTTAGGGTCATTTACACCATCAAACTCTGTCAATTCATACCCTTTGCTTGAATTATTAATATGTAAAGTAAGCTTTGCCTTTAAAAACGTAAACTGACCCAAGACTGATTGAACTGGTTCCAGATCTCAATTCTGAAAGCATTTTTGGAGGATTTACTCCATCATATTCCCATAGCTCTTCTCCATTTACTCCATCATTACCTGTAAAATAAACTTTACCTTTTAAAGCGAAAATACTCCTAACCGAACTACTTCCTGTTCCTGGGTTTAAATCTACAATCATTTTAGCAGGATTGGTTCCATCATACACCCAAAGTTCTTGACCATGTAAAGAATCTGTGGCAGCAAAATAGATTTTATCCTTTACACTTGTCACTGATTGTGGGTTTCCGCTTTTATTACCTGGCCAAACGTCTACTGCTAATCTTGCTCCATTAGTTTCATCATATACCCATAACTCTTGTCCATGAATAGCATCATTTGCAGCAAAATATAATTTACCATGGCTCACAGTGAGGTAAGCAATATTTGAACTTGATCCTCCTTTTCTTATGTCTGCTGCGGTATCAACTGTATTTCCATCATATACCATCATTTCAAGACCCCAACGAGAATCTCTAGCTCTAAAGTACAGTTTATCATTATATTCTGTTAAATATTGAGGGGAACTAGATGATGCTCCTGCTCGTATGTCTTCCACCATCCAGGTACTATCTTTTCCATTAGTTGCCCACAGTTCATCACCATTAATTCCATTATTGGCCGCAATATATATATAATGCCCAACTTTTGTCAAGTATCTAGGATTTCCATTTTGACTACCCGGAACAATATCGTAAGCCAGTTTAGTCCCTGCAGCTGTTCCATCCGATTCCCATAATTCTTCACCATGAGCTGAGTCAGTGGCGACAAAATACATCTTATTATTAAATTCAATTGGAAATTTTGGGTACCCTTGTGGGGTTCCTGAATAAATATCTTTCACCAATGTAGGTAAACCACCTCCATCTAATTTGCATAATTCCCTCCCAAGAGCAGGATTGTAAAGTCCACAATATAAATTATTCTTGTAAACTAATGGGTAAGTTGGATTTGAACTTCCACCGCCTGGATAATAATCCGATACCAAAGATGCTGTTGTTCCATCAAACTTGTGGAGCTCATATCCAGTGCTACCTGCACCATTTGCACTAAAATAGAGTAAATTATTATGAAAGATTAAATTCAAAGGGTTACTTGCTGAAGCTCCAGGTCTTATATCAGCTACCAAAACCACAGAGTCCAAGGCTTTATCTAGTTTATAAAGCTCTTGACGGTGAGTATTGCCAGCATAGGCGTTCATATACAAATCATTATTATATTCTACCAGATAATTTGGGCTTGAGTTTCCTGAACCAGGATTAATATCTTGAACTAAAGTGGGTGGATTAGTAGATGGATTGCCTCCGTCATATTCCCAAAGTTCAATTCCATTGATTCCATCATTGGCTGCAAAATAAAGTTTGTTATTAAAAACGCTAAATCCATAAGGAGAAGAGCTTCCTGCTCCTGGATTGATGTCTTTTAGTATAAATGGCGCGTTTGTACCATCATAAACCCATACTTCTTGACCCGAAGTTCCATTATTGGCCTGAAAGTATAATTTGTTATTGAAAACCGTTAAATACCTGGGGTTCGAACTGGCCTGATCGTTTGGATTAATATCTGCAACTATTGAGGCAGCTGTTCCATCATAACTGATAAGCTCAGTCCCTTTCCACGTTTTATAGCCACCAAAATATATCTTATTATTAAAGACAACCATGTCTGTAGGGTTTTGACCTCCTTGAGATGAGTTTTGAATTCCAGTGGCTCGCTTAGGTGCATTAATTCCATCATATTCCCAAAGTTTATTCCCAAAATGCCCATCTTGAGCACCAAAGTATAGTTTGTTTTTGTAAACAACCATTTTTTTACTGATACCTGAAGCCTGCCCAGTTAAATTGATATCTTTAACTAAACTCGTAACTTGTGCTGTTGATCCATAGGAAAAAGCCATTATTCCTACCGTACAAAAGCTTTGTAATAATTTTTTCATAATTCAAATATGGAGTCATTCGCTTCTTATTGGTTCTACTAACTTCTGAATGGTTCATTTCAATTGCTAAAACGTTTATTAGGCAATTTAGAATTAAAACATATTAGAGTAAGTATTAAATCAACAGGTATTCCTTCCCTAAAATTGACTTATCTTCGAACGTACGAAAGATATAAAACGAGACGACCACAAGTCCCTTTTAATCTATCAGTTACACATTATATATGATAAATAAATTAGAGAATATTAGGTTAGAAGTGATGCAAAACATCGAAAAAGGAATGGGTCACATTCTCACCAAGTATTTAAAACCTATAGATGAGAATTGGCAACCACAGGATCTCCTGCCTAATTCACAAGATGACTCTTTTTTTGAAGAAATAAAAGAGTTGCAAGGTCAAGCTTTAGAGATGGATAATGATATTCTAACGGTATTGGTAGGTGATACTATTACCGAGGAAGCTTTACCTACTTACGAAAGCTGGTTAATGAATGTAGAAGGTGTAGATTCTGAAGGTAGAAACGGCTGGAGTCAATGGGTTAGATCTTGGACGGCTGAAGAAAATCGCCATGGAGATTTACTAAATAAATATTTATATATCTGCGGCAGAGTAGATATGAAAGAGCTTGAAATAAGTACACAGCACTTGATAAGTGATGGCTTTGATATACAAACTGGAAAAGATCCATACCGGAATTTTATTTATACCAGTTTTCAAGAATTGGCAACTAATGTTTCTCATAGACGCGTAGCATCAATTGTAAAAAAATCTGGAAATCATCAATTGGCAAAAATGTGTGGTTTAATTGCTGCAGATGAAGCAAGGCATGCAAGGGCTTACATGCATTTTGTTAAGCAAATTTTAGAAATGGATCCTAGCGAAATGATGCTTGCCCTTATGGATATGATGAAAAAGAAAATTGTTATGCCCGCACATTTTTTACGTCAATCTGGTCAAGAAATTGGAGATTTATATGCTCATTTTTCTGATGCTGCCCAAAGAATTCAAGTTTATACAACCCAAGACTATATTGATATTTTAAAGTCTTTAATAAAAGAATGGGATATTGGTTCTATTAATAACCTTACCGATTCCGCGGAAAAGGCTCAAGAGTTCTTAATGAACTTACCACAGCGACTAGAACGCATTGCTCAACGAATAGTAATTCCAGAAAAAAGTATTGAATTTAAATGGATTGGCGCCTAGCCGTTCTTCTGCCTTATTTGATGAAACCCAATATTTAAAGCTTTCTCAAAATAACGCAAAGACTTTAACTCCTTAGACGTAACGAGGGCCAAAGAAACGCCTGTTTTGCCAGCTCTAGCCGTTCTTCCGCTGCGGTGCGTATAGTATTCTTCTTTATCAGGTAATTGATAATGTATCACAAAAGCTAAATCTGGAACATCAATACCACGAGCTGCTAAATCAGTAGCTACTAAGAATTGTAAGCTCTCTTTCTTAAATGCACGCATTACTTTATCTCGGTCTTTTTGAAGCATATCTCCTTGTATGCAATCAACCTTATAATTCTTGGCTTGCAATTGTTTGGATAGCTTTGTAGTAGCCACTTTTGTTTTACAAAAGATAATGCCTCTTTCACCTCCTTTTTGGAATTTCAAGAGACGCAACAAATACTCCAGTTTATCCGTTTCCTCGCAAATAATAAATTGATGATCAATGTTTTTATTTACCGATGATTTAGGATTGATGGTAATCTTTGCTGCGCTTGAATGAAGAAACTTCTTAATGATATGACGGATTCCGTCTGGCATGGTAGCCGAAAACAACCATTTATTTTGAACTTCCTGTAGATGCGTTAAAATCTGTTCTAGTTCTTTTTTAAATCCTAGGCTTAACATTTCATCTGCCTCATCTAAGACCACAGTGAATACATTGCTAAGGTCAACCGCTTTGCGGTTAAGTAAATCTACTAACCGACCAGGTGTTGCCACCAAAATTTGGGTTGGTCTTTTTAGGGCACTAATCTGTTTGTCTATAGGAGCACCACCATACACAGATTCAGTAAATACTTTATTCTCTGCATATTTAGTGTACTTAAACATTTGTTTTGCCACTTGCTGACCCAATTCCCTAGTGGGGCAAAGGATAAGCGCTTGAATGCTCTTATTGGCGTGTGAGATTTGTTGAAGAACAGGTAAACCATAAGCAGCAGTTTTACCTGTACCTGTTTGTGCCTGGGCTACTAAATCCATTCTACCACTCAATAATAAAGGAATAACTTCCTGCTGCACTTGAGTGGGATGTTTAATGTTCATTTCATCCAAGGCTTTTACAAAGTCTTTAGCTATTCCTAGTTGTTTAAAGTTGTTCAAAATATAAAATCTTGGAGCAAAGGTAGTACCATAGCAAGCCATTCTTAAATTTAATAATTCTAAAATATAAAACTACACAACAAAAAATCTAATCAAATAGTATAACATAAAAGTGAGCAATCTTAAGGATTGTGGCATATATATTGTGCACTTTATATTAATGTTAGGAACTACTCTGAGTATGCTTCTATCCATCATTAATTTTACACTTAGATATATAACCACAAAGATTAATAATTGTCACTAGCTAAGAAACAAAATAAAAAAATATTATAAACGCCTTACAACTTTCATAACTATCTTATTTGCATGTAGTTACGCAAATGCGCAATTAGCAGAAGGTGATGTTATGTTTGTAGGTTTTAACGCTGATAGTTTAGATGGGTTTGCGGTAGTTGCGCTAAAAACAATACCTGCAAACTCCGTAATTCATTTTAACGACAATGAATGGAATGGTTTATCCATTGGCTCAGGAGGAGCATTTAACAATGCTTCAGAAACAGAATTGTCTTGGTATACTGGAATTGCTGCAATTCTACCAGGGACAGTAGTAACTTTTAACCAAACGAACAATAGTGGGACTATATCTGTTACCACAGGCACTGTAAATGGCACAATATCATTGGCAGCTGGTAATGAGGTGCTTTATGCATTTCTAGGTACGGACTCTATGACACCAACTACTTTTTTATCAGCCATTAGCAATGACGGATTTGGAGCAGGTCCAATAACCAATACGGGCCTAACTGCAGGTACAGATGCAATAGAAATTACTGGTGACGAGGATGTTATGGTGTACAGCGGGAGCACCACATGCAATACAACAATTGCCGCTTGTGCTGCATTGATAGCTGACGTCGGCAATTGGAGCACCCAAGATGGAGGTGGAGAGCAACATAATGACGGAACAAGTCCAGACTTTCCAACAGATGTACCTCCATTCTTTATTATAAACATTCTACCTGTGACCATAATAAGTCTTGAGGCAAAGGAGGAAAATTCCACATGCAAAATCAATTGGGAAACAGCCCAAGAGTTTAATTCTGATTATTTCATATTAGAATCATCTGATAATGGGCAAAATTGGAAAGAAATAGGCTGAAAGAAAGCTGCTAATTATAGCTATCAAATATTGGCCTATGAGCTTATAGATATTTACCCATCGAATGGACTCAATTATTACAGATTAAAAGAGGTTGTAGGCTTGAATGGTGAAGTTGAGGATTTAGGAATAACTTACGCCTATTTTAATAATGAAATTCAAAGTGAAATCGCGATTTATCCAAATCCTAGTTCTTCCACTTTGCATTTTGAATCTAAAGAAATTGACATTGATTTTGAAGAAGTTAAACTATTTAACACCTTGGGACAATCCATTTCAATAAAGAAACCTATTCAAGTATTAACGAGTACCAAAGGCGCTATTAATGTTGAAGATTTGGAAAGTGGCTTATATTTTTTACAAGTTAATGGAACCTATAATAGGTTCACAAAGAATTAACCAAATAACCACTCAAATACCTCATCAACTCTTCCAAAGGTATGAATTTTTATACCTCTAGGTTTGTCTTGAATCTTATTATATTTAGAAAGAATTATATGTTCAAAGCCTATTTTTTCGGCTTCATTAATACGTTGTTCAACTCGCTGTACAGGTCTAATCTCACCACTTAGTCCAACTTCTGCACTAAATACATATTTGGCAGGAAGGCTAATGCTTTGATACGAACTCATAATGGATGCCATGATACTTAGATCAAGTGCTGGGTCATCAATTCTTATGCCTCCAGCTAAATTAATAAATACATCGAATGCACCTAAACGAAAGCCACATCTCTTTTCTAGCACGGCTAATAACATATTTAAACGTCTAAGGTCATAGCCCGTTACACTTCTTTGTGGAGTGCCATAAACTGCAGTACTCACTAATGCTTGTGTCTCAACTAATAAAGGTCTGGTTCCTTCAATTGCAGCACCAATCCCAATTCCACTCAATCCCTCTTGTCTTTGAGCAAGTAAAACCTCGCTAGGATTCTTCACTGGCAATAAGCCTTTATTGCTCATCTCATAAATTCCTAAGTTCTGAGTCGTACCAAATCTGTTCTTCATGCTGCGCACAATTCTGTAGGCATGGTTTCTATCGCCTTCAAAATGCAAAACGGTGTCAACCATATGTTCTAATATCTTAGGACCGGCAATTGCTCCATCTTTGGTTATGTGGCCAATGAGAAACACAGGAACGTTGTTTTCTTTGGCATACCGTAAAATTTGGGCAGTACATTCCTTAATTTGAGAAATACTTCCTGGCGCACTTTCTAGTTCAAGGCTGTAAAGCGTTTGAATAGAATCTATAATCACCCAATCCGCCTTGTTTTCTTTTAAGGTTTTTATGATGTTTTCTAAACGGGTTTCAGTATAAACCACACAATTGTTATGTGTTCCGTTTAATCGAGAAGCCCTCATTTTAATTTGCTCTTCACTCTCTTCGCCACTTACATAAAGGGCAGTTTGCTCCATTTGTAGGGACAATTGCAGAAGCAATGTAGATTTTCCAATTCCAGGTTCACCTCCAAGTAATACCAGACTTCCTGGAACGATTCCACCCCCTAAAACCTCATTTAGCTCTTGGTCTGGCACCTGAATTCTCTTGGTGTTCGTTTCCGTAATATCTGTTATTTTCTTAGGTAGTACTTTTACTTGACTATCCTGTCTGGTCCAAGCAATGGTATTTGAAGATTTTTTTACTACTTTTTCCTCGGTAAACGTGTTCCATTGCTGACAACTTGGACAGTTTCCAATCCATTTAGCAGCTTCGTGACCACATTCTTTACAAAACCAGGTAGATTTAACTTTCGCCATTATTTCAATTTAGGATTATTCTTATGCCTGTCAGCATCTCTCGTTGTTTTTTTTTCAAAATTCTTAAGTAGAGCATCTGTTAAATCAACATCTGTTTGATTAGCTAAACAAATGAGAACCCAAAGAACATCCGCCATTTCATCGGATAAATTTTTATGTATTTCAGATTTTTTAAAAGACTGATCACCATAAGTTCTTGCCATAATTCGGGCTAATTCTCCAACCTCCTCCGTTAGGATGGTCATATTGGTTAGTTCAGAAAAGTAACGAACGCCAATGGTTTTAATCCACTCATCTACTTTGGTTTGAGCATCTTTTATGCTAAGCTCTTTTGAACTCATAATCCCAATTCATTCTCCACCCAATTTTTACCCCATTCTTTAATTTCTTCTTCAGACCAAAACTCTGGGAATGAAACTAATTTCTGAAAACGTGGAGGTAAGAATTTTTGCCAATTGGTTCCACCTGTTGCTCCCACACTGCTATCTCCTGCTCTTGCAAGGTATCTAATTGCCGATCGATAATGGCTTAGGCGCCAATTAACATTTAATGCTACATCTAAACTTCTAGCCATCTTTTTTAGCGCATCAAACTCATTTTTACCCTCATGCTTCAAAACTTCTTTTCTCAAGTTTCTATTCTCAAAATCTGCAGCTAAATCTAGAAGTTCTGTATCATATCTTTTTTCAAATTGCTCTAAAGTCAAGGTTTTCTTGCCCGTTTTAAGGTCCATGGCCCCGCGTTTCCAGTAGATGTTTTCATACTTTCCATTAAGGTCAAATTCCGTTGATTTATCCAATGATGGGTCCAGCAATTGTGTTAAATCAGTAAAGCAAATTTCTATTTTTCTAAATTGAGCACTTTGAAATCCAGAGGCAGGCAAAAGAGCCATTCTAAATGCATTAAATTGTTTGTGATCCATCCCATCCACCATTACATCAAAACTCGAAATAAGTTGATTAAAATATCTAATCATTCGTTCCATACGCAAAAGGAGATTCTTTGGATCGCTATTCTCCCCTATCTGACCAATCTCGTGATGGATTAAATTAAAATACAATTCCGTTATTTGGTGGTAAGTAATGAAGATGTATTCATCCGGTATGTCTGTTTTTGGATGTTGCAAGCTGAGCAAGCTATCTAGCTGGATATACTTCCAATAAGGTTCATAATTGCTTACCAATAGGCCTTCTAAATAGTCATCGGTGTTTTGTCCACTAAGTTCAAACTTATTAAACAGCTTTTCTAATAGTTCTAGTGTTTTTGGTTCTAAATTCATACTTAATTAAAAAGGGCTAATCAGTTCTGAAAATTGAGGATTTTTAGTGTCTTTTTCGGATAATATAGGATTTGATGCACCCCAATCAATATTTAATTCCTTGCAATCCCAGGCCAAACCACCTTCAGATTCAGGATGATAATAATCCGTGCATTTATAAGTAAAAATGGTATTATCCTCCAGGGTATAAAACCCATGGGCAAATCCATCAGGTATAAGTATTGATTTAAAATTTTGCTCACTTAGAATTGTCGCATAGTGCTTACCGAAAGTTAACGAATCTTTTCTAATATCTACAGCAACATCCAAAACGGAACCTTTTATAACTCTCACCAACTTTGCTTGAGCATGTGGTGGTTTTTGAAAATGCAGTCCACGCAGTATATTTTTTTGCGATAAGCTTTGATTATCTTGCACAAAGTCAAAAGAATAGCCTAAGTGTCTAAAAAAATCGTCTCTGTATGACTCTAAAAAATATCCGCGCGAATCCTTATAAACCCTTGGTGCAACAACTAATAATCCATTCAAAGGTTCTTCTATTATCTCCATTAAAATTATTTTGTTCAAAAATACGGGTTTGGCTTACTTTTTGATACCATACTTTTGCACAAATAGTTACTCATGGAACAACATAACGAAATCAACAATCCTAAAGAGACAGAAAAGAAATCCAAGGCCAGAGCATTGCTCATTGGCATCATTGGAGCATTGCTATTAATTAATGGAATTTTGCTTTACAAATACTTCAAAAAGAGTAGTGAAGCGAAAGTAGTAAAAACCGAATTAACTAATGACAACAATGCTTTGAAGGGAAGTTTGGAGGAAGCGGAGCTTTTATTGGTTCAATACCAAGAAGACTCAATCGCATTAGCAGGTAAAAACATTTTACTTAGTGATGATTTAATTTCTAAGAAGAATGAAATTGCTGCTTTGGTGAGCAAACTTAGAAGAAAAGGAAATGCAAATGCATCCGAGTTAGCCAGTTTAAAAACTAAAATCACTGAACTTCAGGGTCAAATAGCACAATTAGAAGCTGTAAACCAAGGACTTAGAGACGAAAACAATAACTTAGCTCAGGAAAAAACCCAACTACAAGGTCAAAATGCGCAATTAGTTACTGAAAAGACTCAAATAACAGCTGAAAGAGAAAAGTATAAAAGCGTTGCTTCACGTTTACAAGCCAGTAACATTACTATCCAAACCACAAAGAAACGTTGGATAGACAAAAAGGAAATCAAAACGGATAAAGCCAAGAATGCAGAAAACATTAAGATAGGATTTAATATTTTAGAAAATAATGTTGCGGAAGGTGGAGATCGCACAATATATGTGAAAATCACAGGACCAGATGGAGTTACTATTAGTAACCCAGGGTCTGAGGGAGGCACATTTGCTTACGAAAATTATGAGAGCAGGTATACGTACAAACTTTCTACAGACTTTAATAGAGAAGCTAAATCAGGACCAACCACGGTGTGGAGACCAAAACAATATTTAAAAGCAGGAAAATACACAGTTGAATTCTATACCGAAGGTTATAGAATGGGCGTAAGTACTTTCACACTGCGATAGCATTTATTCAATACTAATAAAAAAAGCACCATGTAATTAATCATGGTGCTTTTTATTGGTGAACATTTCAATCTAAAATATACTATTCAAACTCTATTTTTTGCAGTTGAATATTCCACATCATATCGGTGGAAGAAGCTCTATATACAATTCCAATATCTTTGGAAGGAAGAATTTCTAAAAAACAATTATTGGGGTAGTTGGCAAATTCACAGATACCAAATTCTTTATTTATTCCATTGACCAAAATATTTGCAGACCCAAACTTTTGCTTTCCATGTTTATATGCTAAAAGGTATCCTCTTGTTACAGAGTTTAGGTCAATAACATCCTCTGATGGATTTTCATCATAAATAAAATGCTCGAGTCCTACTTCTCCTCCACCATTGGCGTACCATGAATCAAGGGTGTTTGACGCAATAAAACACATACCTTCATCTGAGTAGTAAAGAGTATCTAAAATTAGACTTGGTAGAAAGGGAACAAATTGAGGGTCTTTAAAAGCCTCTCCTCCATACACTACCGTATTATTGAAACTGTATTTATATGAATCATAAACAGTTCCCCGCATACTGCATATAATAGTATCCACAACATTTTTACGTATTCTTACATTAATATCCATTATTCCCTCAGCAGAAGAAGCTGTGTAGTGCAAGACCATATTGCTGCTTGGTTCAATCAATGGGGCAGGTTCTGGTACATTGATCAGCATTTCACTAAGGTTATAGGTATAACCTGCATTTAAACCAATTACTATTGGATTTGGGTATGAGGCCAGAATTTTAATTTCTAATGATTCTTCATCCTTTCCTTTTAGCATATAAATGGCGACTTTTTTCATAAATCCATCCACCATAATAGAGTCGTAAGCGATTTGTGTACTATTATCAGATATAAAAGAAATCGTATCATTGGTAACTGGATCAATAAACGACATGGTTCCTTTTGATTCTAGCTCCCTTACTTGCTCTATTTGGAGTACGGGGAAACCTAAATTTCTATGAATCAATGAATTGCTTGCTTTTTTGGAGACTACAATGGGCAATGAGTTTTGTAGTTTCAAGTCCCACACTGCCCAATCTTCATCTCTAGGCATCACAATGATGCTACTTGTGTCATTGTCTAATTTCAACTCATAATTCAAAGCAAATACTTGTTGCGCTAAATATGAAGCATCATGATCCCAAAACTTATTCATAGTTTCATCAATTGAATTCTCTGAATTTTCGCCTACAACTTGCACATTTTCAATATTTTGCTTATCTTTAGACTTTGACAAACCACAAGCAGACAAGAAGATTAAAAAAACAGTAAAAATTTTGGTAGATAAGAAATTTCGGTTCATATTTGCTCTACAAATAAAGTGCAAAAAGCTGATTAGTCTTTGGCACGGAATTTGAATTTTATTAACCATAATGAAATTAAAACAAATAACTCTCGTTCTTTTCAGTTTAATCGCTGTTGGTTTATCTGCTCAAACTAGTGTTCCTGATATTGATGTAAAAGATATGGAAGGGAATACAGTTAGCTTTAAATCCACTATAGATACCACTAAACTTACTATAATTAGTTTTTGGGCAACTTGGTGTGGACCATGCATTAAAGAACTTGAAGCCATTAATGAATTATATGAAGATTGGCAAACGGATTATAATGTTGAATTAATAGCTGTTAGTATAGATGACTCTAGAAATAGCAAAAAAGTAAAACCTAAAGTTTTAGGCTTAGGTTGGGAATATAAAGTTTTACTTGATGAAAATTCGGACTTAGCACGTGCAATGAACGTGGTAAATCCGCCGATGACTTTCATTGTAAACCAAAAGGGTGATATTGTATACACTCATGCGGGCTACAGTCCAGGTGGTGAAGATGACTTGGAAGAAGAGTTGAAGGAAATAAAAACGAACAATAAATAGTATTGTTTTCATAGATTAGGTTAGGACACTGCTTCGGTGGTGTCCTTTTTAAAATCAGAAAACATACTTATTAAATACGAACAATAAATAGTATTGTTTTCATAGATTAGGTTTAGGAATACTGCTTCGGTGGTATTCCTTTTTAAAACCAGAAAACATGCTTATTAAACACGAACAATAAATAGTATTGTTTTCATAGATTAGGTTTAGGGATGCTACTTCGGTAGTATCCCTTTTTTATTTTAGAACTGTTCTAAAAAACTTCTTGAAGCTTAAGGTGTTCTTTTATTAATTAACTTTGCCCATATGATTCACAAGGAAATAGAAAAAGCCCTCCAAAAGCAAATTGAACTAGAAGCGTATGCCAGCGCATACTACTTAAGCATGGCCTGTTGGATGGATGTAGAAGGCTTTGAAGGAACAGCTCAATACCTATACGCCCAAAGTGATGAAGAACGCATGCACATGCTTAAAATTGTTCATTTTATAAATAACAATGATGGCCATGCAGAAGTTCCAAGTATAGAACGTCCGCCTAAAACATTTGATAATTACCATTCTTGCTTTGATGAAGTTCTGAAACAAGAGCAATCTGTAACTAGCGGCATACATAAAATCACTAAACAAGCCTTAGCTTTAGATGATCATGCAAGCCATAATTTCTTACAATGGTATATTACTGAACAAATGGAAGAAGAGAAGAATGTGAAATCCATCCTAAACAAATTAAAGATTGTTGGCAAAGATGGAAGTGGATTATATTTAATAGATAAAGAACTTGCTGGCATTTCCCCTCAACCTACAGGGACCATTCCAGAAGCCTAGTCTAGGGCAAATGATGCTCAACAAATTGAGCTAAACCACTGTCAAACATTTCATTGCCCAAACTTTCTCCATTAGGACCAAGTGCTTGGGGAGTTAACTGACTTTCAAATACCTTTGGACTTATAACAGAGCTAAAGCCAAAGAAGCTAACTAATTTAGATACAACTCTACTCATATCAAGAGCAGGCATACGTCCACCTCGTCCAGCGCTGATACCTGCAAAGGCAAATACTTTATTCTCCCACATTTGGTGAAATTCTTTAGAGCCAAACTGATGAAACATATTGAGAATTTCTGCACTGACAGTCCAATTATATTCTGGGCTTAAAAAAAACACTATATCCGATTCTGAAACAGCTTGGAATACTGACTTTTGATATGAACTTAAATTACTCATGCTTAAGCTGCCTTTGTTCAAAAATGGGATATCATATTGAGTAGCATTTGGGGTATGAATTTCTGTGATTCCCTTATCTTCTAAAACTCGTTTTAGTGCTAAGCCAAAGCGCGCCGTATTTGAATTCTCTCTTGAACTACCTACAATTATTCCTACTTTAATCATTAATATATTTCTTTAACCATATATACAAATTGAACCCTTCATTGTTTTGGCCCAATCTCAAATCGTTTATTAACACATCTTCATTAACATCACGCATTCTAAACTGAGAAATTAACTCATAGGCGCGCTTTACATTTAACAATAACTTTCTATTAGCATTATCATACATTTTAGAATTGTGGATTGCCTCAGCAAGTTCTTCAATCCCTGTCAATTCGCTAGCTATGGTTTGAATCACAGGAATTTTTCTATCGGAAAACCTGCCATGGGCCATCTCTTCCAGGTAACTTGCCATTTGTTTTGCACCAGGCCTATCGGCCTTATTAACTACAAATATGTCAGCAATTTCCATTAGGCCACTTTTCATTGCTTGAATAGAATCTCCCCCTTCTGGTACAGCAACGACAACTGTTTTATCTGCCAGTCCCGCTACCTCTACTTCACTTTGCCCTACACCCACTGTTTCTACAATAACATAATCGAACCAAGCTGCGGATACCAAGTCAGCTATCTGAACCATTGTTTGGGATAAACCACCCAAACTTCCTCTGCTACTAATACTTCTGATAAATATATTTTCGTTTAAAAATAAACGACTCATTCTTAGTCGATCACCCAATATACTTCCCATATTAAAAGGGGAAGAAGGATCTACCGCCAATACAGCTATCTTTTTACCCTTGTCTAACCAGCAACTAGCCAAAGCATTGACCAAAGTGCTTTTACCACTTCCGGGGGCTCCAGTTATCCCAATTATCGGGCAGCTCTGATTTAAATTTAATTTTTGCAGTAGCTCTAGCCCTTGGTCAGGATTGTTTTCAACCAAAGTAATACCTTTAGCTAAAGCTTTTGCTTCTTGTTTTAATAACCCTTCTATGATTTCTTTTACTTCCATTTAGTATAAAGGTTAGCTTCCAAAGGGGTATAAGTATCTCGTCCAAAAGACATTGCTGCAGCAGCCGAAATCATTGCTGCATTATCTGTACAATATTCAAATGATGGTATGTAACTCGACACATGGAATTCTTTGCCAAAATCAAAAATGTGAGATCTTAAAAGTGAATTAGCACTAACACCACCAGCAATTGCAATTGATTTGGGTCTTTCTTGTTTCCAAGCTTTATTTAATTTCAAAAATAATGAATCAACAATTCCTTTTTGGTAAGAGGCACAAATGTGATTTCTATTTAATTCAATAAATTCCTTATCCTTCTTTTGCAAATAATAAAGCAAACTGGTTTTTATACCCGAAAAGCTATAGTTGAGTTCGGGTACATTACTTACGGGAAACTTATGAAAAGAGTCGTTTCCTTCTTTAGCCAATTTGTCAATTAATGGACCACCGGGATAAGGCAAACCTAAAATTTTAGCTCCTTTATCAAATGCTTCTCCTGCAGCATCATCAATGGTTTTCCCAATTACATCGCAGGTATAATCTTCCCTAATTATCATCAGATTAGTGTGCCCGCCGCTAGCTAAAAGCACCAAACAAGGAAGTTCAATTGATTTGTGCTCAATAAATAGAGCAGCTATATGGGCTTGTATATGGTTAATACCAATTAGTGGAATGTCTAATCCAATACTTAATCCTTTTGCAACGTTCATTCCTACTAATAAGGATCCAGCCAAGCCAGGTCCTTGTGTAAAAGCAATTGCATCCAATTCTTCTAACTTTACTGATGCCTTATCCAAAGATTCAAAGATGGTAGGTAAAATATTTGCTTGGTGCGCCCTGCTGGCTAATTCTGGCACTACTCCACCCCACTTTTCATGAACACTTTGACTAGCCACAATATTGGCAAGAATATTGCCGTTACTAATAATGGAAATTGCCGTATCATCACAACTGCTTTCAATGCCCAATATTATGGAATTGGTAAAGCTTGGAGAGAAACGGAATGCCATTATGTATTTACTTTGTGAAGTTGAAGATTCGTTGGGCAAAAATAGTAAAGATAGGGGTACGTAGCCTCTTAATTCTGCTATTAATTATAGGAGGCCTAACAATACTGCTGCGCAATGAGATGGTTCAAACCAAAATTGCCAAAAAAGCAGCTGATTATTTATCAAAAAAATTAAATGCCTCGGTAAGTATTGAGTCCGTTTCTATTGACTTTTCAAGAAATTTTTCGTTCAGCAATTTGTTGATAAAGGATCAATTTGGTGATTCTATGATCTATGCTGCAAATTTCAATACGCATTTAAGAAGTTGGGATCTAGATAAAGGCCTTATAAAATTTGGAAATTCAAAGGCCCATATAGGATTGGTAAACCTTGGTATTTATAAAGATTCTCAGGACCTAAATATAGATTTCCTGATAACTTTCTTTAATGGTCCAAAGGATGAGGACAAAAAGCCAAAAAAAGTATGGAAAATTCTCTTTACAAAAGCTGAGCTCTCAGATATTGATTTCACTTATTTTAATGATAACAGAGAAAAGACAGATGAAGGAATATTTGATCCACAACACATTAAATTTAAAAACATTAGCGGCATCGCAAATAATTTTTGGTTGATTCAGGATTCATTACATTTTGAAGCTCAAAATTTAACAACTAAAGAAAAATCCGGATTGGATATAAGGAGTTTCAATGCAGCATGTAACATTCATAACAAGGGCATGGATTTCATGAACCTTGACTGCCGTACTGTTTGTTCTTCCATTGGTGATGAATTACACTTTTCATACCCTGGCTATAAGTATTTGAGTGACTTTATATCTAATACCGAATGGAAAGGGCAATTGAGAGAAACTCAACTTTGTTTAAGGGATCTACAAATATTCGACCCTTTGTTTAAGCATAATCAGGAAGTAGCAAAAATTAATACTAGGTTATCCGGTACATTCGACAACATTAATTTAAACAATCTAGTTGCAAGTGTTGGACAGTCTACTAAAATCAGAGGAAACTTCAACTTTAAAGGTTTACCAGATTGGCGAAAATCCATACAAGCTTTTAACATTAAAGAACTTAAAACTACTGGTTCAGACATTTCTGCCATCTTAAGTGGAATGGCGATGCCAAAAACCCTATTTGACCTTGGCACTATGAGCTATTCAGGCTCTTTTAAAGGCAAATTTTTAAACTTTGGAACCACTGGTCTATTAGAAACGAAGTACGGTGCCGTAACTATTACAGACTTAGGTTTAAATATAGAAGATGGCTTGGAGAATGGAATTCTCACAGGCTTAGTTAACACAGACGGATTTGATGTAAAAGGCATTGCTCCAGATGCTGGAATTGGGATGATTTCACTGAATGGCTTAGTAAATGCAAAGAACATAACTGAAGATATTAAGTTAAATTTTGATGGCAATATCAATAGGTTGAATTATTTGGATGCCAATTATGCTAATATTACTATAGATGGTGAAGTGAGCAAAGAGGCTTTTAAAGGCAAAGTTGCCTCCTTAGATCAAAACTTAGGGTTAAACTTTGATGGCGAATTGGCCTATGGCAGCAAACCACCTAAGTATCAGTTTGTGGCCAAACTAAATGGATTGAATCTAGTCAAGCTAGGTCTAGGTGAATTGGGAGAATCAATTTGGGCGAACGCCAGTGTTGATATGGAAGGGATAGGTATTTCTGACTTAAAAGGGGATCTGCTTTTAGAAAATGTGAAGATTGTTAGAAAAGGAATCCCATACCGATTTAATAATATCTCCTTATCAAAAACGTTAATAGCAGATGGCAGAAGAACAGAAATATATGGAGATCTAGCAGAAGCAGAAATAATAGGCAATGTTAATATTACCCAATTGGGTAGAATCATTCAGCACAACTTTCATCAAATTTTCCCTGATCGCATTAGTGAAGCACCAACCAATTCTAACGCCAATTTTAAGTTTGATGTAACAATAAAAAAACCTGAATATTTTGAATCATTTATAGATGCTAAGCTTAAAACTGATGGTATAAAAGCCAATGGTACTTTTATTGAGAAAGAAGGAGTACTTGTGATTGAAACGGAACCATTTAACTTTTACTATGACAATTATAAGATTAACAACCTGAGCATTGATTTACACAAACGGAATTTTACAAGTATGGAATATGGAATAAATGGGTTCCACATCATGCAGGATGGAGTTGAAATAATTAAAAGTGCCGAAATTAATGGAATAGCTGAAAACGGGAATACAGTCATTTCTTCTCGTATTATTGATGAAAGCGGAGAAAACCAATTGGATTTAACAGGTGGCTTAAGCCTTCTAAAAGATAGTATTCCTGTTGAAATTACGCAGACAAGGCTAAAAATTGGCCAAAACAACTGGAATTTATATGACAAGGCCAATCTATATTATACCAAGGAGCATGTTTACTGTGACAATCTATTTTTAGAAGGGGAGAACAATTATATAGAAGCTTCTGGATTCTTTGGCAGCAATTCGACAGATACGGCATACCTAGATTTTGGCAACTTGACTATGGACATTTTTAGACCATTCTTTCCAAAGAATGCTTCATTAGATAGTGTAGATTTTAAACTAAGTGGAAGACTTCAAGCGAATGGGGTGTTAGGAAAACCAGATATTAGAGGTGAAACATATATCAGAGATATTACTGTAAATGCTGTTAATTATGGTGATATTGATTTAAGTTTTGAAGAGACATTAAAAGAAAAAGATATTGGAATAATTGCTAAAGGAACTGACGGATACTTTGATGGAATTCGATTATCTGGAACCATTGACCCAAGTATACCAAATGGAGATATGTTGAAATTATCCCTTTCTTTACCAAAAGAGACTCCCGCTAGTGTATTGCAGCCGGTTCTAAAAGGAATATTAACTGTAGAAGATGGAAAAATTGGAGGATGGGCTAAAATTTGCGGAAATCCTGACAAACCCAAGATTACAGGAAACATTCGTGTAGATAGTTGCAAACTGATGGTAGACTACCTCAAAACTGCATATACATTTTCTGGAAATTTTTTCGCTAACCAACGTGGAATTTTTAGCAAGGAAAAGATGCTAATACATGATGAGGAAAACACAGGAACTGCCTATGCTGAACTGGCAATCACCTATAATAATTTTAAGGACCTTTACTTAAATTTAAATCTAACCAAGGCCAAAAATCTAAAATTCCTAAATACTGAAGAAAAGGATAATGATTTATTCTTTGGAACTGGCTATGCGGATGGATCTTGTAAAATATCAGGACCCTTTGATGCGATTGATATGGACATAAAATTGAAAACAAAAAAAGGCTCCTCTGTTTATCTTCCCTACACCGAAACAGAAGTTAATGACATTGCAGGTTTTATAAAATTCAAAGAAAAAAAAGGCAGCAAACAGGTTCAGCTTAAAAAGGCTAATAGCTCATTAAATCGTATAAACATTGAAATTGAAAGTACTCCAGAAACAGATGTTTACTTTGTAATTGACAAACAATTAGGAGATGTAATTAAGGGAAGTGGAAGCGGCCTCCTTCGGATGCTTTATGATGAAAATGAAAACTTCTATTTAAGTGGAACTTACACCATCGAAAATGGTGTTTATGCCTTTTCTCTGCCCGGGATAAATTTGGTTACTCGTAAGATAAATTTAGATAAGGGAGGACAAATTACTTGGACAGGTGATCCTTATGATGCAAGGTTAAATATGGGTGGCAGTTTCACTAAAAAAATATCCCCTACTGTTCTAATGCCACCAGGTTCTGGCACTTACCCACCGATAACAGTAATTAGCAAGCTAACTTTAAAAGGCGAACTATTTAAACCCGACATTTCATTTGATTTAGAAAGTCCTGATTTAAATAGTTCTGATGGAGGAAGTGGATTGTTAAGTAGCACCTTTGCACGTATTAGAGCAGATCCAGATGAACGTATGAGACAGGCGGTTTGGCTCTTGGTTTTTGGTGGATTTGTTCCTCCTAGCAACTTATCATCATCCCCAGCAGTAGGTTCTATCAATGGACTTGGTGTTGCAGGAAATAGCTTAGGGTCTTTGGCCTCAAGTCAGATAAATAATATAGCAAGTCAATTTGGATTGGCTACAGAGTTTCAAGTAAATCTTGATAATGTTGGAAGCACTAGTGCTAGCAATAGCACAACCACTCAGGTATATATAAATAGCGAAACGAATCTTACAGATAAGGTAAAGCTAGACCTTAATTATGATAATACCGTGAGAGCTGCAAGTAATGGTGGGGTAAATTTCAATTTGGAATATACTCCGGAAAATAGTTTGTGGAAAATGAGGATATTTAGCAGAAACCAAAATTCATTGAGTTCAATTGACAATGTCAATATTCAAAATGGAGCTGGTTACACCCTAGGTACTGGTTTTATTTTTCAGATGGATTTTGACAGTTTTAAGTTACACAAGAAGAAGAAAAAGAAAAAATAAATCTATCCTTGCATCATTAGTTGCCTATTGTAAAATTTGGCATATTTCCCTTTCATTTTTAGCAATTCAAAATGAGTTCCTTGCTCAGAAATAAGTCCTTTATCTAAAACTAAAATTGTATCTGCAGATGTAATGGTACTCAAACGATGAGCCACTACCAATGCGGTTCTCTTTTTCAACAATATTTCAATAGCATGTTGCAGCAATTGCTCTGTTTCAGAATCAATACTACTGGTTGCTTCATCCATGATTATTATAGCGGGATTATTTGCTACAGCTCTAATAAATGAAAGCAATTGTCTCTGACCCAGTGAAAGGGATTGACCTCTTTCCATTACATTAAATGCAAAACCTCCGGGTAGTTTACTAATAAAATCAAACAAGTCAATCTCCTTTGCGATTTGCTCTGCTTGCTCTAAATCAATATTATCTCTGTTAATGGTAATGTTATCATGCAAAGAACCAGAAAACAAAAAAACATCTTGCGGAACAATTCCTATTGACCGTCTGAGCTTATGTAAGGTGTAATCTTGATTTGGATAGCCATCAATCAGAATTTCTCCTGATTGGTGCTCATAGAATCTAGAAATAAGGTTCATTATGGTAGTTTTCCCACTTCCAGTGCTTCCTACTATTGCTAATGTTTTGCCAGCTTCTAATTTAAATGAAATATCCTTGAGAACAGGGTGATCATCAGTATATGAGAATTTTACATTTTTGAATTCTATTTGTCCTTTAATAGCTAAATCCAACGTTCCAAAATCTTCTTCAACATCCTTCTTGTTATCTACTATTTCGAATATTCGTTCTGCAGCCACCATTCCCATTTGAATATTATTAAATCGATCTGCTATAGTTCTTATGGGTCTAAAGAACATATTAATGAACATAATAAAAGCAGTGAGCTCACCAAGACTTGTAAATTTTGCTGCAATACCTTGACTGCCATACCAAATAAGTATAGCAAATGCTATGGAAACGATAACATCAACAGCAGGAAAGAAAATAGAATAGTAGTATACACTATCCAAATGTGCATCTCTGTGCTTAGCATTTATAGCTTTAAATTTAGCTAGTTCCACGTCTTGCTTATTAAAAAGCTTTATTATGGACATTCCTGTTATATGTTCCTGTAAAAAAGCATTGAGTTCAGATACCTGTGAACGAACTTTTTGAAAACTTTTCTTTATTCCTTTACGGAAAACATTCCCGGTATACAAAAGCAAAGGAAGAACAAGCAAAGTGGCAAAGGCCAATCGCCAATTCATCGAAAACATCAAAATGGCTATGATAACAATCTGAAATAAGTCACCAATAATGGTGATAATACCAGAGGCAAACAAGCTAGCTAAGGTTTCTATATCACTTACAACCCGAGTAACTGAAATTCCTACGGGAGAAGAATCAAAATACTTAGTTTTAAGAGATAGTAACTTATCGTATACATTTTGGCGGGTATCCATTATTACATTCTGCCCTATTTTGGCAGAAAAATAAGCCGAAACAGTACCGACCAAAGCCAATAAAACGAGGACTCCTAGTAGAATAAAGAACCATTGTTGAACAAAATTAACATCCTTGGTTCGCACAAACTCATCAAGAACAAATTGATATAAATACGGTTGAAATGCAGACAAAGCAGATTGGAGAACAGTTAACCCAATTAACCCATAAAGAAGCCATTTATAATCTGTAGCAAGATTAAGTGTCCTTCTAAAAATTGATAAGTCTAAAACCTTTGATTTCTTACTCAATGAGATGGCAAAATTAGAACAGAAAACACCTAGAAAAAACATAATCCCATTTTCTAATAAAACAAGCATTCTAAACACTTGATTTACAAGGCAATTATGTCTAAAATAAGGGCTACAAATAAATGCCAAAACCCCTTGATTAATTGGATAATTTGTCTTTATTTTGCACTCCCATTTTGAATAAGTGGGTTGAAAGAGATAAATATAATATGGCAACTAAGATTAGATTACAGAGAAGAGGTAGAAAGAAACGAGCTTTCTTTCAAATCGTCGCAGCCGATGCAAGAGCACCACGAGATGGTCGCTACATTGAAAAAATTGGAACGTATGATCCAATGACTGAACCAGCAACAATTAACTTAAATGTTGATAGAGCTACTGAATGGGTAATGAAAGGAGCAGAGCCTACTTTCACCGCAGGAGCAATTTTGCGTTACAAAGGAGTAATGTACAAAAAACACTTACAAGTTGGTGTTAATAAAGGTGCAATTACGCAAGAAGATGCAGATAAGAAATTTGCTATTTGGGTAGAAGAAAAAGAAGCAAAAGTTTCAGCTAAAGTTGAAGCCTTAGCAACAGCCAAAGCTGCTAAGAAAGATGTAGCTTTCAAAGTTGAAACTGCTAAAAAAGAAGCAATTGCTGCAAAAGTAATAGCGAAGAATAATCCAGAGATGGAATCTGAAGTAGTAACTGAAGAAGCCGTTGAGTCTACTGAAGAAGTTGCTGTTGAAGAAGCACTAGCTACTGAAGAAGCTCCTGAAGTTGAAGAAGCACCTGTTGCTGAGGAAACTCCAGTAGAAGAAGCTGCACCAGAAGCTAAAGTAGAAACTCCTGCTGAGGAAGCTCCTGTCGCTGAAGAAACTGCTGTAGAAGAAGCACCTGTTGTTGAGGAAACTCCAGTAGAAGAAGCTGCACCAGAAGCTAAAGTAGAAACTCCTGCTGAGGAAGCTCCTGTCGCTGAAGAAACTGCTGTAGAAGAAGCACCTGTTGTTGAGGAAACTCCAGTAGAAGAAGCTGCACCAGAAGCTAAAGAAGATACTCCTGCTGAGGAAGCCCCTGCAGAAGAAAAAACAGAAGAATAAGCCAGTGAGTCCCTACAATTTAAAAAAGGTAGGGTTTATTGCCGGTACACACGGGTACAAGGGTCATCTTAGAGTTAAGCTTGATTCTGAAAACCTAAATAATAAGGAATACCTTTTCATTCTCATTGAAGAAAAAGGTGTTCCTTTTTTTATTGAAGAACATTCTGGTTCCGATATTGTTAAACTTAAATTTATTAATTCTTTGGAAGAAGGTCAAGAATATATTGGTCACGAAATTGCAATCGTAAGCAGTTCTGAAGATACCCCACCGGAAAATACATTAATTGGGTTTTCTATCCAAATTGAAAATCAAAACAAAACACTAAAGATAAATTCCATTGATGAGTTTCCACAAGGGAAAATGTGGAATTGTTCATTTAATGAAACTGAAGTTTTAATTCCTGAAGTTGAAGAATGGATTCATTCAATTGATTGGGATTTAAAAATAATACACTTAGATTTACCTGAAGGTTTATTAGAGTTATGAGAGTTGACATTATTAGCGCTGTTCCAGAATTACTTGAAGGACCTTTAAGCAATAGTATTGTTGGTAGAGCTTTAAAAAACGGGTTAGTCAATATTGTAATTCATAATCTTAGAGATTATGGCAAAGGAAACTACAAGCAAATAGATGACAAACCTTTTGGCGGCATGGCGGGCATGGTGCTTTCACCAATTCCTTTGGATACCTGTATAGAAAAATTGAAAAGTGAACGAACGTATGACGAAGTAATTTTCTTTTGCCCAGATGGTGACTCCATGGACCAAAGTCTAATCAATAATTACTCATTAAAGGAAAATTTACTAATAATTTGTGGCCATTACAAAGGCATTGATCAAAGAATTAGAGATATTCATGTTACTAAAGAATTGAGCTTGGGTGACTTTGTTATAAGTGGAGGAGAATTAGCAGCAGCTGTTTTTACAGATGCAATAGTAAGGATTATTCCCAAAGCTATTGGCAATGAAGAAAGTGCATTGTCTGATAGTTTTCAGGATGGATTATTAGCACCTCCAATATATACTAGACCGGCAAATTTCAAAGGCCATGGAGTTCCAGAAGTTTTACTTGGTGGAAATCATGCCTTGATAAATGAATGGCTAATAAAAGAGTCCGAAGAAAGAACAAATGCGCTTAGACCAGATTTAACAAAAGATTAATGAAATTAAAATTAAAAAGACCACTGGTCGTATTTGACTTAGAGACCACAGGAATAAATGTGAGTAAAGATAGAATCGTTGAAATTTCTTTGCTTAAAATTTTTCCAGAAGGAAACGAAGAGTTGAAAACATACAGAGTTAATCCGGGTATCCCCATCCCTAAGGAAACCTCCGAAATTCATGGAATCTACGATGAGGATATTGCAGATATGCCTTCGTTTAAAGAGCTTGCCCCTGATTTGGTTAAGTTTTTAAATGAATGTGATTTTTGCGGTTTCAATTCTAATAAATTTGACTTCCCTTTATTGGTTGAAGAATTTTATCGAGTTGGGATTGACTTTGAAACAGAAAAAAGGAAATTTATAGATGTTCAGCGAATTTTCCATCACAAAGAACCAAGAAACTTAAAAGCAGCTTTGAAATTTTATTGCGATAAGGAATTGATAAATGCCCACAGCGCAGAGGCTGATACTATTGCAACTTGGGAGATATTAAAGGCTCAAATTGAACGATACGATGATATTCCAAATGACATAGGTGGTTTACACAACATGAGTGGTCAAAATAATCTTGCAGATTTGGCGGGTAGGTTAGTGATCAAAGGTGATGACGTTGTATTTAATTTTGGTAAATATAGAGGCAAAAAAGTTGCTGAAGTATTAAGTAAAGATGCCGGCTATTACAAATGGATGATGGGCGGTGATTTTCCAAGTCAGACTAAAAGCGTCCTTACTAAGATTTTTTTAAGCACTAAGAATAATGGCTAGGAGGCTTGAAGATGCGATCATATTTGAGGATGACCATTATGTGGGCATTCACAAAGGGCCACATGTACCTTCAATACCTGAAAGAGAAGATACAGGAGTTAAAAGCATTTATGATCTTGCTACGGAAAAAGGATTGCTTATTTGCCATCGTTTAGACAAAGGCACATCAGGTGCTATGGTTCTTGCCAAAACTGCTGAGTCTCACCGTGAACTGAATCTAAAATTCCAAAATAAAGAAGTAAAGAAAACGTACCATGCCATTGTTCATGGCAGGACTGCTTTTGACAATTTGAGTATTGACTTACCACTGAGCACAACAAGTCGTAAGGTTTATGTAAATAAGCAAGATGGTAAGTTAGCCTTAACCATACTAAATAGTATTGAACAGTTTCAACATTTTAGTTTAGTTGAATGCGAACCTCAATCTGGTCGTCAACATCAAATTAGAGTTCATTTACAGAGTCAAAATCACCCTATAGTTGGTGATAAAACGTATGGTGGAACGAGACCACGACTTTCTGATTTTAAGAAGAAATTTAGTGGAGAAGAATCAGCAGAATTAATTCAACGTTTTGCACTGCATGCACGGGAGATAAGTTTCAAAGCAATGGGCAATAAATATTCCATAATCTGTGATTATGAAAAGGATATTGCAATACTATTAAAGATTTTAAGAAAGTGGGATGCTTAATTTTTTAGGTATTTTAGAATTCAGCTTCAACTTTTCGAATCGCTTTTTCACAGCAAAGTTCTTCTGCACTTTTTCTAGAAAAATTCTTTTCCGTAAACCATAATTCATCATCAATGTATAAGCTGACCATATGAATTTTTCTGGTTTTTCCATCTTCAGCATCATATTCCCATCTGAACTCATGCTTGTTCTGTTGGCACCATTTTAAGAATTCAGCTTTATGACTTATACGTGTTGCCATCAAGGTATCCAAGTCTAAATATTGTCCGATGAGTCTTTTGCTAATAAAAGTATAACAATCTTTGTATCCTCTATCCAAGTAAACTGCTCCTATCAATGCTTCTAAGGCGTTCCCTTCCACAACTTTCCTTGCTACCCTATTCACCCTGATTTCCTCACTAAAGTCCATTAGATCAAAAATTCCAATGCGATGAGCTAAATAAGAAATTTGGTTTCGGTTTACTACACGACTTCTCATTTCTGTAAGAAATCCTTCTTGTTCTGTAGGGAACTTTCTAAACAACAAGTCAGCAACTATCGCATCCAAGAGTGCATCACCTAAAAATTCTAAGCGTTCATTAGACTGAACTATATTAACAGGTTTCTCCAATTTTTGAGAAGAACCATGCCGGAGTGCTTCTTTATATGCAGCTAGCCTTCTAGGTTTAAAACCAGTCATCCTAAATAGGGCCTGTTTTAAACTATTAGATTTGGTACTAAACAATAAAAGCTAATTAAGATTCGAATTTTTTGAATATCACACTTGCATTATGACCGCCAAATCCAAAGGTATTGGAAAGAGCTGCTCTCACATCTCTTTTCTGAGCCACATTAAGTGTAAGATTTAATTTAGGATCAATTTCAGGATCCTGAGTCGTATGATTAATGGTAGGAGGAATAATCCCATCTACAACAGACATAATCGCAGCAATAGCTTCAACAGCACCAGCACCTCCTAAAAGGTGACCTGTCATGCTTTTAGTACTACTTATGTTTACATCGTATATATTATCCTTAAAGACGTTCATTACGGCTTTAATTTCAGCACCATCTCCTAATGGAGTACTTGTGCCATGTGTATTAATATAATCAATGTCAGATGCCTTCATATTGGCATCTTTCAATGAGTTCTCCATAACCTTGGTTGCACCCAAACCTTCTGGATGAGGAGCTGTCATATGGTATGCATCTGCGGTAAAACCACCACCAGCCATTTCCGCATAGATTTTTGCACCTCTTGCTTGTGCATGTTCAAGACTTTCTAGAATAATAGCTGCACCACCTTCACCTAAAACAAAACCATCTCGGGTTCCATCATAAGGCCTGGAGGCAGTCTCTGGTGAATCATTGCGTTCACTTAAAGCCTTCATATTACTAAAGCCACCTACCGCCGGTTCATTAACTACTGCTTCACTACCACCAGATACTATTACATCAGCTTTACCATGCCTAATGGCATTAAAAGCATCAATCAATGCATTTGTAGAAGAAGCGCAAGCTGAAACGGTACTGTAATTGGGTCCTCTAAAATTATTTTTGATTGAGATTAAACCTGGGGCTATATCAACAATCATTTTAGGAATAAAAAAGGGTGAAAACCGTGGTTTGCCATCACCCCTTGCATAGTCTACTACTTCTTTAAAAAAAGTGGTTAATCCACCAATCCCAGAGCCCCAAATAACACCAACGCTATCTGGATTAAAGGATTGTTCAAGAAGTCCGCTATCTTTTAAGGCTTCGTCTGAACATAACATGGCATATTGGGTAAACGGGTCCATTTTTCTCGCTTCTTTGCGGTCAAAATGGTCAAGTTGGTCATAACCTTTTACTTCACAGGCAAACTTGGTTTTAAAATGTTCCGTATCAAACTTGGTAATTGGTGCAGCACCACTTACCCCGTTCTTAAGGTTCATCCAAAAATCTTGTAAATTATTCCCTAAAGGAGTTATGGCTCCCATGCCAGTTACTACGACTCTGCGCATAAATCTAGCTTATTTGTTATTTTCTATGTATTCAATAGCGTCTTTAACTATTTGTATCTTTTCTGCTTCTTCATCTGGAATGCTGATATCGAATTCTTTCTCAAATTCCATAATTAACTCAACTGTATCCAATGAATCAGCTCCTAAATCATTCGTAAAACTTGCTTCGGGAGTTACTTCTGATTGCTCTACACCTAGCTTATCTACTATGATAAGTACTACTTTTTCTGAAATGTCTGACATGTTTATCTTTTATTTTTTTTGTTAATGCTGCAAATTAACATCATTTTTTCTATAGACATGAAGTTTGAATGATATTTTTGTACACTTATTCATGAAGAAAGCCAGACTAAACAAAGTAAGTATTCCTGAAGACATCCAAATGATTGCTTTGTACTCGGCGAACTCTATTATAAAACAGGCATGGAGTCTAAACCATTGTGACTTGGTTGACTTTGAGATGTTGCCTGAAAATTATTCCCTTCATCTCAAACAGCATAATGTTGATTCACTCCATACCATTTACGTGTCTAAATTATTGCAGCATTTTGATGCTTGGCTCATAGAAAACAGAGGTTCCAAAGTGCTAATTAGCGCTATAGCACCTGCTCCTGCAAGCTTTCTGATTATAAAAGGTGATATTGAAAACCAAGAATTAGAATACATTTCAGATTTTATAAAATTAAATACCTGTTTTCAGCATCTATTACTCGTAAATAAATCTATTATTGCATCAAGCACTTGGTTATCTTATGTGGAGCTATCACAACCCGAAACTGAAGAGAAAAAGAAACTATTAAAACAATTAAATGAACGCCAGACATTATAACAGAACTAAAATTGTTGCTACTATTGGGCCCGCCTCAAGTGACAAAGAGATACTTCGCGAAATGATTCTCAAAGGCGTTGATGTCTGTAGACTCAACTTTTCTCATGGAACCCATCCTGTTCACAAGAAAAACATACAAACTATACGTGAAATTTCAGAAGAGACCAATGCTGCGGTATCCATACTTCAGGACCTTCAAGGACCCAAGTTAAGAATAGGTGAAGTGGATGGAGAGATTCAATTAGAGGCTGGTGATATATTAATTCTAAGCACGAAAGAGCAGGTAAGCACGGCTAAATTATTGTATGTGAATTACACCAACCTTCCAACTGATTGCAAGGCTGGTGAACGCGTTCTACTTAATGATGGAAAGTGTGAACTCGTAATTACTAAAAAAATTGATGACCATACTTTAGAAGCAGAAGTTGTTGGTGGAGGAGTATTGACTTCCAATAAGGGTTTTAACTTACCTGATAGTAATCTGACCGTTCCAAGTTTAACTGAGAAAGACTTATTAGATCTTAAATACGGGCTTGAATTGGGAGTAGATTGGGTTGCTTTAAGCTTTGTACGCAAACCAGAAGACATTATTGAACTGAAACAAATCATAGCGAAATCTGGCAAGAAAACTAGAGTTATTGCCAAAATAGAGAAACCAGAAGCCGTTGAAAACATAGATAGTATAATTCAAGTTTCAGATGGGATTATGGTTGCCCGTGGAGATTTAGGAGTTGAAATTCCTTTACAGCAGGTCCCTTTAATTCAAAAATCTATTGTAAATAAATGCATAAGGGTATCTAAGCCAGTTATTATTGCTACTCAAATGATGGAAAGCATGATAACAGACTCCATGCCTACTCGTGCAGAAGTTACAGATGTTGCCAACGCCGTATTAGATGGAGCCGATGCTGTTATGCTTAGTGCTGAGACTAGTGTGGGCAAACATCCTTTAAAAGTAATTGAGATAATGGGAAAGATAATTACCGATGTTGAACAAGATTCAGGAGTTTACTTTAAGGGAATTAAACCAAATCCATCATCTCCTTCATTTGCAAGTGATGAAGTTTGTTTTACCGCGGTAAGAATGAGTGATCACTTAAATGCAAAAGCTATAGTAGCCATGACAAAAAGTGGCTTTACTGGGTTCAAGGTTGCGAGTTATAGACCTAAAAGCAATGTTTTTATTTTTACAGACAACCGCCAATTACTAAACACCCTTAATTTGGTTTGGGGAGTAAGAGGTTTTTTCTATGATCAGTTTGTAAGTACTGACCAAACCTTTGAAGATGTGATTCAAATATTAAAAAACAGCGGAGAGGTGGACTTAGGTGACTATGTAATAAACTGTGCAAGCATGCCCATCCATTTAAAACAGAGGACCAACACAATAAAAGTTAGTGTTGTTGAGTAATTAACTTTGAACTATTGTCCCGATATTATTCCCTTGAAGTAGTTTTTTAAGGTTTCCAGCAATGTTCATATTAAAGACAATAATTGGCAAATCATTTTCTTGACAGAGAGTGAAGGCCGTTGTATCCATCACATTTAACTTTTTTAGTAACACTTCTTCAAAACTAATTTCTGTATATTTAGTAGCTGTAGCGTCTTTTTCGGGATCTGCAGTATAAACGCCATCTACCCTTGTTCCTTTTAAAACAGCATCAGCCTCAATTTCAACAGCTCGCAAAGAAGCCGCACTATCAGTAGTAAAATAGGGACTTCCTGTACCAGCACCAAAGATCACAACTCTTCCTTTTTCCAAATGACGAATTGCTCTTCTTCTAATAAATGGTTCTGCAATTTCTTCCATCTTAATTGCACTCTGCAATCGTGACTTTAAGCCTTCTCTTTCAAAAGCAGCTTGTAAAGCCATGGCATTTATCATAGTGGCTAGCATACCCATATAGTCTCCAGTAGCTCTATCTACTACCCCACCTTGAGCTCCTTGCAAACCTCTAAAGATATTGCCTCCACCAATAACGATGGCTACTTCAACGCCTAGATCAACAACCTCTTTTACGTCTTTGGCATACAATTCAAGCATCTTTGGATCCAATCCATACTCTTTGTCTCCTAATAGGCTCTCACCACTTAGTTTTAGTAATATTCTTTTATACTTCATGCTTTTTTATTTAGTGCAAAAAAAATCCCGCAATAGCGGGATTCAAAATTTATTTTACTTTAGTTTAAAATTAAGCTCCTAATTGAACCCTACAAAACTCTGTAACTGTAAGCCCAGCTTCAATATCTTGTAACATTTTAGCTACAGATTTAGAACCATCTTTTACGAAGTCTTGCTTCATCAAGGTATTGTCCTTATAAAATTTATTCAATTTACCTTGTGCAATTTTTTCAACTATTTGTTCAGGCTTGCCCTCAGATATTGCGTGTTCCCTACCAACAGCTAATTCCCTATCAATTGTTTCTTGACTAACACTACTTTCATCTAAAGCAACAGGGTTCATTGCAGCAATTTGCATAGCTACATCTTTTCCTGCTTCTCTATTTGCATCATTTGGAGCATTATTTAGGTTTACTAAAACACCTAGTTTATTTCCACCATGAATATAAGGAACCACATTAGTTCCTTCTACAATGCCATAAGCGCCTAATTCAATCTTTTCGCCAATCTTAGTCATTTCTTCTAAAATCCTGGTACTTATTACCACACCATCAATTTTAAGATCAAGTAACTCTTCTTTGGTTTTTGCTTTATTCTCTAATGCAATATTTGCAAAGCTTGTAGCCAATGAAACAAACCCTTCGTTTTTTCCAACAAAATCAGTTTCACAATTCAATTCCACTACAACACCCAGAGTGTTGGCATCATTAGTAAGTGCAATAATAGCACCTTCACTAGCAGAACGATCTGCTCTTTTAGCACTAATTTTCGCACCTTTTGCTCGTAATAAGTCTACGGCAGCATCTATATCACCATTACTTTCGGTTAATGCTTTCTTGCAATCCATTAATCCTGCGCCAGTTAATTGACGTAGTTTATTTACTTCAGTAGCTGAAATACTCATAATTTTCTAATACTATGTTTTAAGATTATTCAGAAGCACTTGCTTCAGCTTCTGCTTTTGCAGCTTCTGCCGTAGCTTGGGTTTCTTTATCCTTTTTACGTTGTTGCAATGCACCTGCAATAGATGAACTTACTTCTTTAACTATTATATCAATACTTGTGGTAGCGTCATCATTTCCAGGAATAGCAAAATCTACTTCATTTGGATCTGAATTAGTATCAACAAGCGCAAAAATAGGAATCCCCAATTTCTTTGCTTCAGAAACAGCTAAATGCTCTTTCTTAATATCAATAATAAAAATAGCACCAGGTAATTTAACCATGTCAGAAATACCATCTAACATACGGCCTAACTTTGTTCTTTCTCTTGCTAGCATCAATTTTTCCCTTTTGTTCAGGTGTTGATACGTTTCGTTGCCAGCCATCTTATCGATTTGCTGCATGCGTTTAATACTTCTTCTTACAGTTTGAAAATTTGTTAACATTCCACCTAACCATCTTTCGGTTACGTAAGGCATGTTATTATTTCCACACTGCTCAACAATAATATCTCTTGCTTGCTTCTTTGTAGCTACAAACAAAATCTTTCTTCCTGTAGAAGCAATATTTGCTAAAGCCTGCTTAGCTTCTTCAAGCTTAGACTCCGTTTTCTTTAAATCTATTAAGTGAATACCATTCTGCTCCATAAAAATAAAAGGAGCCATTTTTGGATTCCACTTACGTGTTAAGTGTCCAAAGTGAACACCAGCATCTAATAAATCTTGTTGGGTATATGCCATCTTTGTTATTAACGTTTAGAGAATTGAGCTGTTTTACGGGCTTTACGTCTACCAAATTTCTTGCGTTCAACTACACGTGCATCACGCGTAATTAATCCTGCTTTTCTCAATTCTGGTTTATTTTCTGGATCTAACTCAACCATTGCTTTAGCCAATGCTAAACGCAAAGCTTCTGCTTGTCCAGTTACTCCGCCACCTGTTAAATTTACTTTAACATCATACTTACCATCATTTTCAGAGATAACTACTGGTGATAAAATATTATTTCTATGCCACTCCATTGGAAAGTATGCTTCGAAACTTTTTTTATTTACGGTTATATTGCCTTTTCCTTCGCTAAGGTAAATACGTGCGATGGATTGCTTTCTACGGCCTATGGTATTAATTACTTCTGCCATTATTTGTCAAATTTTAAAACTTCTGGTTTCTGAGCTGTATGTGGATGCTCGCCCCCTTCAAATACATGAAGATTAGTGAATATCTTACTACCTAATTTGTTTTTAGGTAACATTCCTTTAACTGCCATTTCAATCAGTTTGATTGGTTTAACATCTTTCGCAAGTGTACTTCTTTGTCCACCAGGATAACCTGTATGACGCAAATACTCCTTGTTATCCATTTTTTGACCTGATAAAACAACATTCTCTGCATTAATTACAATGATGTTGTCACCACAATCAACGTGTGGAGTAAAACTAGGCTTATTCTTACCTCTTAATACGTGCGCAACTTGAGAGGCCATCCGACCTAAAGTTTGCCCACTTGCATCTATTACGTACCATTTTTTATCAACGGTATTAACGTTTGCCGAAACTGTTTTATATGTACTTAGCGGATTCACGATCTTTTCGCTTCTATTTTTGGGGTTGCAAAAATAAAACGTTTTAAATTCCTAAACAACCCATTCTCACAATTTTTACAAGTATTTATTTGAACTAATTAAACTCTAACTCTTTCTTATTAAAAAAGGCTGCTCAGAAAGCAGCCTTTTTTAATAATTCTTCTATACGTCTTTACCAGTCATCTTCGCCAGCTTCAATAGGATTGTAAGGCTCTTTAAGCGCTTTCTTTAGCCCTTTAACCATATCCTTAACTTCTCTATCGGCTGTTAATAAATAACGATCAGTGGCTGCAACACCTTTTTTATTATTCATATAATATTCATGATAGGTTCTACTTGTTCTGTTTTTATTACCTGGCATAGATTCCTCATGAACAAAATTCCCGAACTGATATTTATAACGTGCATCTCTAAACTGGATGGTCACTTTATATTCAATCATACCACTTTCAACTTTACTATGTTTATTGTATCTAATTAACATTGGCTTACGCACCAACAATTCAATTTTTTCCATTTTCTTATCGACTACTGTATAAGATTTCAAATCTGACTTTCCATAAAAAGATATCAAATATTCTTTAGCCCTATAGTACAATGAATCAGATGCACATTCCATACAATCGTAGTCTTCTACAACACCTTCATAGAAAATAATCTCTCTATTGGTATCATAAGGTGGAGCAAACCTCTTATAGTCAGCTAATTTTAATTTATAAGGAGCAGGATCTTGAAATCCAGAGCCACCCATATCGCCGGCGCCGTCAGAACTTCCCCAACTGCTTCCCCAGCCGCCACCATCTCCGGAGTCGTCACTTTCGTCCCCGTCATAATAGCTTGTAGTGTCAGAACCATCTGAATCTTCAGTTTCTGCATCGGAGCCTCCATCTCCACCCCATCCGCCAAATTGAGCAAAAGAAGTTGTTGATTGGAAAATAATTCCAATTACGCAAAGAGTTTTTAAAATGCTTTTCATTATATTATTGTTTGTTGACAATACCATTACAATAAATTTGCCAAACAGGTTGCGAATATATACGCATGCACCTCAATCCCTCTCATAACGCGGAACAAAAATATTTAAGTTATCCACAATAGGCTGTGGATAACGCGCATTTCTAGTCTTATAATCAACCCATTTAGTCACTCAAACTAAATTTTTAGTCTATTTTTAACGGTTCTACCCTTCTGATAATTCTGAGGTAATGGATTGTTTTTTCTCCAATCTATCTGTTCATCTTCTGCTAATTTAGAAACATCCTTACACACAAACGAACAACATGCGTCATATTTGACATTACATGAATTGCATTGTATAAAAAGTGCATGACAACCAATATTAGCACAATTGGTATGCGTATCTGCTGAACTCCCGCATTGATGACATTCAGCCAGAACATCCTCGGATATCCTTTCTGCCAATCGTTGGTCAAAAACAAAATTTACACCTTTAAATTTATTTTCCAAACCTGACTCCCGCACTTTGTTCACGTAATTTATGATACCACCTTCCAAGTGAAAAACATTGTTAAAGCCATTGTGCTTCATCCAAGCACTCGCCTTTTCACATCTAATCCCTCCTGTACAATACATTAAAATAGGTTTTCCCTTGGCATTCTTATAAGTCTTAATAACAACATCAAGCTCTTCTTTAAACGTATCTACATCTGGACATTCAGCTTTCTCGAATCGTCCAACCTCACTTTCATAATGATTACGCATGTCAATCACGACTGTTTCATCATTATCGATCATTGCATTCCACTTTTTTGGATCTAAATATTTGCCATTATTAAATGGATTAAAACTTTTATCCTCAATACCATCAGCTACAATCTTCTTCCTTACTTTAATATCTAATTTAATAAATGACTTTTCGCTTCTTTTTTCTTCAACAGCTTTATTTAATCGCAATTCTTTTAAAAAATCAATAGAATCCAGTGCCAATTGAAAAGCCTCCATTTGTTCTAATGGGACACTAATTTGAGCATTAATTCCTTCCTCGGCAATATATATTCTACCTACGCACTCAACTTCACTTAACAATAAATACAAGTGATTTCTAAAGAAACTTGGATTTAAAATGGGATGATAGGAATAAAAAGAAATGGTGCAATATGGCCGTAGGTCAGCCATCATCAAACTCTTTAACTCATCCCTGTTTATTCTATTGTGCAATTGCATGTTACCGTTTAGGCTAAAATGGGTTTATACTTGCAAATTTATGAATATTAACTGTGTACTGCAAAGTGATCTGCTACACATTAAATAACACTGTTCATTTTTCAAATTACAGGCCTACTAGTAAGAGAAGCTTTTATATACTTGGTAAAAAGCATCATCTGTAAAAAAAAAGAGCATAGGGGTATTGCACTCCTATTCCTTTGCATATTCAACTTGGCTTTCAGCTGCCTTTCCTTACCTTTGCTGGTACAAAATTGAATACATGAGCATTAAAGGAAAAAGGGTTTTAATTACAGGAGCAGCAGGTTTTTTAGGAAGTCATTTGTGCGATAGGTTTGTTAATGAAGGGTGCCATGTTATTGCAATGGACAATCTAATTACCGGAGATTTAAAGAATATTGAACACCTCCTTCCTCTGGCAAATTTTGAGTTTAATCACCATGATGTTTCTAAATATGTTCATGTGCCGGGAGAACTAGATTTTATTCTTCACTTTGCAAGCCCTGCAAGTCCAATTGACTATCTTAAGATTCCAATTCAGACACTAAAAGTAGGAAGTTTAGGAACTCATAATTTACTTGGTTTAGCAAAAGCAAAAGGAGCCAGAATCTTAGTAGCTAGTACAAGTGAAGTTTATGGAGACCCAGCAGTTCATCCTCAAACCGAGGAGTATTGGGGAAATGTGAATCCAGTTGGCCCTAGAGGGGTTTACGATGAAGCCAAGCGTTTTCAAGAGGCTATAACAATGGCATATCACACTTATCATCAGGTTGAAACAAGAATTGTACGAATTTTCAATACCTACGGACCACGGATGAGATTAAATGATGGAAGAGTTTTACCTGCCTTCATTGGTCAAGCTTTGAGAAAGGAAGATTTAACTATTTTTGGTGATGGAAGCCAAACAAGAAGTTTTTGTTTTGTTGATGATTTAGTTGAAGGAATATTTAGATTGCTTTTATCCGATTATCCACATCCAGTAAATATTGGGAACCCTGATGAAATTACCATTTCTCAATTTGCTGAAGAAATAATTAAGCTAACTGGAACTGATCAAAAAGTAATATATAAAGACCTGCCTGTTGATGACCCGAAACAAAGAAGGCCGGATATTACGAAGGCAATAGAAATCTTGGGATGGGAACCTAAAGTTGGAAGACAAGAAGGACTAAAAGAAACGTATGCCTATTTTCAATCGTTTTCTGAAGAAAGGCTTTATGAAGAGGCACATCATAAAAACTTCGACAAATACACAAATTAAACCACCCATTGGTTAATTCAGAGTCCAATTAAAGCGCTATAATGGCGGTTCAAAAATCAGTCAATCTACCTTACCAAAAACCCATTCTTAAATCGTATATTTGCACTGCTTAATTTTAAAAAGAAAAACATATAAATGGCATATTTTTTTACATCAGAATCCGTTTCAGAAGGACACCCAGATAAAGTAGCAGATCAAATATCAGATGCATTAATCGATAATTTTTTGGCTTATGACCCAGAGAGTAAAGTTGCTTGTGAAACCTTAGTAACCACAGGACAAGTAGTATTAGCAGGCGAGGTTAAATCAAATGCTTACTTAGATGTTCAAAAGATTGCGAGAAATGTGATTGCCAGAATTGGTTATACCAAAAGTGAGTATATGTTTGAAAGTAATAGTTGCGGTGTATTAAGCGCTATTCATGAACAAAGCCCTGATATTAATCAAGGAGTAGAACGAAAGAAAAAAGAAGAACAAGGAGCCGGAGATCAGGGAATGATGTTTGGATATGCTTGTAAAGAAACGGATGATTATATGCCATTGGCCATTTCTATTTCTCATCTTCTATTAGAAGAACTTGCGGTAATTAGAAAAGCAGGCAAAAAAATGAAATATTTAAGACCTGATGCCAAAAGTCAGGTAACTATTGAATATAGTGATGACAACACACCTTTAAGAGTAGATACGATTGTTTTAAGTACTCAACATGACGATTGGATTCAGCCAAAATCTAAAAAAGCCACAGATGCAGCTAAAGCTGATAAGGAAATGTTGGATACTATTAACAAGGATGTTCGAAAAATATTAATTCCAAGAATATTAAAACGTCTTCCTAAAAGAGTTAGGGACCTGTTCAAAGGAGATATTAAATATCATATAAATCCTACTGGAAAATTTGTAATTGGAGGTCCTCATGGCGATACTGGATTAACAGGTAGAAAAATTATTGTTGACACTTATGGTGGCAAGGGAGCTCACGGTGGTGGAGCATTTAGTGGAAAAGACCCAAGTAAAGTTGATAGAAGCGCTGCCTATGCAACAAGGCATATTGCTAAAAATTTAGTTGCAGCCGGAGTATGCGATGAAGTTTTGGTTCAAGTAGGTTACGCAATTGGTGTAGCTGAGCCTGTAGGAGTATTTATTGACAGCTATGGCACAAGTAAAGTAAATAAGACAGATGGTGAAATTGCAGCAAAAGTGTTGAAGATGAGTTGCTTTAATCTTAAGCCGTATAATATTGAAACAAGATTCAATTTACGTACGCCTATCTACGAAGAGACCGCAGCTTATGGCCATATGGGAAGAAAAACTGAAACAATAACTAAAGTATTTAACGCAGGAAGTAAAGATGAGAAGAAAGTAAAAGTAAAGCTTTTTCCTTGGGAAGAACTAAATGCAGTTAAAGATGTTAAAAAAGCCTTTGGCTTAAAGTAAATTTATATACTTAACATTGTTGATATGTGCGGAATCGTAGGATACATCGGGAATAAACAGGCTTGTGAGATAATACTTAAAGGCCTAAAGAGACTTGAATATAGAGGCTACGATAGTGCCGGAATTGCTCTTTTAAATGGTGATTTAAGAATCTATAAAAAACAAGGAAAAGTAGCAGATTTAGAGGCTTCTATTGTTGGAAGCAATACGAAAGGATGTATTGGTATGGGTCATACACGTTGGGCAACTCATGGTGAACCTAATGATAAAAATGCTCATCCCCATCAATCACCTACGGGTGACTTATCTGTGATTCACAATGGAATTATAGAAAACTATGCCACTTTAAAAGAAGGTTTATTATTAAGGGGTCACGAGTTTAAGAGTGATACAGATACAGAAGTTCTCATTCACTTGATTGAGGATATTATGAAAAATGCTAAGCTAAGTTTACAAGAAGCTGTAAGAGTTGCTTTAACCCAAGTAGTGGGGGCATATGCAATTGTTATACTTTCTAAAAATCACCCAGAACATGTAATTGCTGCCAGAAAAGGAAGTCCTTTGGTGGTTGGTGTTGGGAAATATCGTGGTGAATTCTTTTTAGCAAGTGATGCAACTCCTATAGTTGAATACACCAACCAAGTTATTTATTTAAAAGATGGCGAGATTGCTATAATTGAAAATAAAGAGCTGACAATTAAAACCATTAACAACGAAATTCAAACTCCTTACATACAGGAATTAGAGATGAATCTAGAACAGCTTGAAAAAGGAGGATATCCTCATTTTATGCTGAAAGAAATATACGAACAACCAAAATCCATTTTTGATTCTTTCAGAGGAAGAATAAATAGCGATAATGGAACAATTAACATGCGCAGTGTTCGGGATTATGAAGAAAAATTAACCAAAGTTAATCGATTAATCCTAATAGGTTGTGGTACCAGTTGGCATGCCGGATTGGTGGCAGAATACTTATTTGAAGACCTTGCAAGAGTGCCAGTTGAAGTAGAATATGCTTCTGAATTTAGATATAGAAACCCTGTAATTTATCCAGATGATTTAATCATTAGTATTTCTCAAAGCGGAGAAACCGCAGATACACTGGCAGCCATGGAGCTTGCCAAACAAAAAGGAGCTACTGTTTTTGGGATTTGCAATGTTGTTGGAAGTAGCATACCAAGGCTAAGTCATGGTGGCGCATACACTCACGCAGGGCCAGAAATAGGAGTTGCTAGTACAAAAGCCTTTACTGCCCAAGTAACTGTTCTTACCGTTTATGCTTTGGCCATGGCCAAACTTAGAGGAACATTAAGTAATGCGCGTATCAAACAACTCATGAAAGAATTGGAACAAATCCCAGAAAGAGTTGAAAGGGCATTAGAATTAAACGATAAAATATATAAAATAGCCGAACTTTATAAAGATGCTAAAAACTTCTTGTATTTAGGCCGTGGTTATAATTTCCCAGTAGCATTAGAAGGAGCATTAAAGCTAAAAGAAATAAGTTACATCCATGCTGAAGGTTATCCAGCAGCAGAAATGAAACATGGTCCTATTGCCTTAATTGATGAAGAGATGCCAGTTGTAGTTATTGCCAACAATAATGAGCACTACGATAAATTGGTAAGTAATATCCAAGAGGTGAAAGCAAGAAAAGGAAAAGTGATTGCTATAGTAACTGAAGGAAATACTGGTCTTAACGATCTTGCCGATCACATAATTGAAGTACCAGAAACAGAAAATTGCTTATCGCCTATCATTAATACCATTCCATTGCAATTATTAAGTTATCATATTGCGGTTATGCGTGAGTGTAATGTTGATCAACCAAGGAACTTAGCAAAAAGTGTTACCGTAGAATAATTATACCTACCCTACTTAAGACTTCTTAACTCTTTTTCTCTTATCCCATGTATGGCGAGGACGTTTTAGCGCTTCAAGTATCAGCTCATCTCTTCTATAGCCATCTGAGATAATATTTAGCATTCCATTTTCATTAACCTCACAAGTAAAGTAAAGGATATAAATTGGAATTTTTGTTTCTAAATTAAATCTCTCATTATACAATACCCCATACTTTTTCTTAATAATATTGGTATCTGCTAACTCTTCTTTCCTTAATCTAAACAAAGAAGTATCCCTTTTTGGGTCCATGCCAGCTGCCATATACATATAATCTAAACGGCTAGAATCTTGGCATGAACTCAAATATTCTGCAAAATCAAAAGGTTGTTGCATGCGTATGCACCCATGGCTTACATGCCTGTTCTTTTGTTTGAACGCCCACGTTTGTGGAGTATCGTGGCAGTAAACGCTAAATGAATTCTTAAATATAACTTTTAACTTACCAAGGGCATTCCTATTACCCCCAGGCTGAACTAAATGTACCTTCATCCTATTGCTTTTAATAGCATACCAATCAATAGAATATGGATTTACATCCTTGCCTCCATACGTTTGCAGTCTATAACCCAAACGATGTATATAGCCGGGGTTTCTTCTTATTTTTCCTAATAGTTCATTAAACAGAATACTTTTGGGAATATTCCAATTAGGCATTACAAATAAATGAGAAAGATCACTTTTTAAAATAGGCGTTTCCTGATTCTTAGGTAAATAAGCATTACTGTCCCTATTCAAGTATTTTTCAAATTTGTCGAAATAATTTTTATGTCTTGCTTTTCCAGTACAAACCCTCATGGTAAGCACTAAAGTATCATTTCTATATGCATCTAACTCATTTCTGGCAATGTTAACATAAACCCTATGCCCTTTATTTAATGGACCAGTCCATCGCCAACGTTCCAAATTCAACCCTATTTTTTGTTCTCTTTCTTTAGGGTTAAAATCCAAGGCATTTATAGAGCTTGCATTAAGCATTCTATTATTTGACTTTAACATGCTATTCAAGTTCAGCAAACCTCTATTTATCGATTTGCGACTAGCAAAAATAAAAAGACTATCTACATTAGAAATTGCACCCAATGCAACAAGTCTTGCCAATAAATCTACTTTTGCTAAAGAGTCTTTTGGATACACATTGTGTTTTTTATCCCTAATAAAAGCAGAAGAAGGAACCATTTTCATACGTTGCATGTGGATTCTTAATCCTTTATACTCTTTAAAATTTGGCACCTTTTTATAGAGATTAGCATACAATTTAGAATTAAGGATTGAAGAAAACTTAGATCTTTTAATCGGCATCTGTACTACATTTGGAGTAAGTGCGTATTTTGGGGAAATTCTACCATAATTAATATTTTCTCCACTAGCATAAATGCCATCCGCCAAAAGAATCTCCATTAAGGCAAAAGTATCAGTACTTGGTACTCGCTGATGAGAAAGCGCATCCAATATACCTCGGTAACAATTCAAGATAGTTTCGGCATGGTAATAATTGGAGTCCAAGCCATTTTCATCTAAAGTCTTATTCCAATTAGTATAGTTCCTCACAAAATTAACCGTGTACTTCTTCCACCATTTAAGCGTGTTTTCCCTTTTTGAAAAGAAAACAAGAAGAGAATCTGGGTTGTTAAGGTATACTGAACCAAATAGACCTAAACTATCATTTAGTTGATCTAGGCTTTTATTCAATGTCTTAATGTATTGAGAGGTATCAACAGAACTTAAATAATCGGAAAAAGTAAGGTCTTGTTGTTTTTTATTGCCGCATGAACAAATTACACTTGCAAATACTAATACAAGAATATGCCAGTGCTTCATACAATCAAATTAACTACATCTAAACTATGAATGCAAAAGTATTAAATTACATGGTTTGAACAGAGTCTTTAAAAAAGTCGTCACTATTCTCTTTTGCTTTTCTTCTTTTTTTGCCTCCCCAAGGTAAGGGAACATACTTCTCAGGAAATTTTTGCAAATCAATTGTTAGTTTATTTAGGTTAGCTGTTGCTTTATTCAGGTTTATGTAAAGCGCTTCATCATTTGCCAACTTGGCCAAGCTTCCATCACCAGAGTTAATTTTTTCAGTAAAAGTATTCAGTGCTGCGATTGTTTTTTTGATAGAACCCGTTATTTCTTGAATATTAACTGCATCAATATCTTTACTTAATCCATCAAAGCTTTTCAAACTATTCTTTAGAGAGGCACTATATTCATCCAAATCTCCTGTGAATCTACTAATATTAGAAACTGCTGGATCTATTCCTTCAATCGTGTGCTTTAATGTACCTATGGTAACTTCTAAAGAACCTAAGAGTGAAGGGATAAGGTCTAAGCTTCTCGTGAGACTTTTGCGCGAAAGAAGCGCATTAAGAGAAGACAATGCCGAATCTGCTTTTGCAGCAATAGGATCAATCTTTTGATTTACTGAACTCATTATATTTGTTGAGTATAACGGATTTAGTTTATCACCATCTTCGGCCAGTTCTTTCCTTTTTGAGAGAACCAATCGTATGGATGGAGAACCCAATATGGCAGATTCAATCTTCATAAAGGATCCTTTAGGAATGGAAAGGTTACTAAATATTTCAATATCAGCCTCAATTTTTTTACTTTCATCATTCAAATTAAGCTTTTTAAGTTGACCAATCTTGAGGCCATTGTACATCACAGGGGCACTTGCTGCTATACCCAATGTACTATCATATTCTACAGTAAAAAGTCTGCTTGAACTAAATGGATTATCCTTGCCAACCATAAAGTTATAGCCTAAAATCAAAATAGTGATGGCTACAGCGGTCACTGCTCCTACCTTGGTTTCGTTAGATACGTTCTTTAACATAAACTTCATCAAAAATACAATTAAGCTGCTTAAGGATTATAGAACTTTTCCCCAATCAAGCAACGTGTAAAAAAAAGAGAGCCCTTCATTTCTGAAGGGCTCTCTTAGTATAAGAACGATTATGTTCTTGGTTGAATTTTACTTCAACACTACTTGCTTGTTCGCTACTGCGCCAGCATTCCTAACCGTTACATTGTAAATTCCACTAGACATTCCTATCAAGTCTACATTTACTTTTCCTAATCCGCCATTGCTTACAACTGTGTTGTAAACTGTTCTACCTGTCATATCTCTAACTGTGATAGCAACATCATCAGCATTTGCTACATTGTAGCTCACATTGAA
>Ga0222675_1000013_pt1 | contig 163796 bp, 156 predicted proteins | sample AntAcemetagen868_FD_179818 | JGI IMG/M metagenome (GOLD analysis project Ga0222675, IMG submission 179818) | Saline water microbial communities from Ace Lake, Antarctica - #868 | ecosystem: Environmental > Aquatic > Non-marine Saline and Alkaline > Saline | place: Antarctica: Ace Lake...
TTCAAATTCTTTTAAAATCTTTGCGATTTGGGTTGGACTAAATTTACTCTTTCTCATAATTTTACTGTTTAAAGTTAATGCTTTTTTCTACTTTTAAACAGTACTAGTTTTGGGGGAGCTTACAATTTCTACAAAATTAAAAATTAAGTTATGAAAAAAAATTACATTTTATTCGCTTTCGCATTATTTCTCTTTGCGAATTGTGCCTAGGCACAGATTACCTATACTTTTCAAACTTGTGGGGCAACACTTAGACAAGGTCCTACTCAAGCACAAGTAAATGCTACCTATACGGGTGGCAACTCACTTACTGGTTCTGTTACCATTAATACTCGAGGAATACAAGAATGGACCGTACCTATAACAGGTCAGTATCAAATTGACATTGCAGGTGCAGGCGGTGGTTCGGCTAATTCCTTTGGTGGAAGAGGACGAATCATTCAAGGAAGAGTCAATTTAACTGCTGGTCAAGTTTTAAAAATTGCCGTTGGACAAAAAGGCGGTGTAAATCCTAATCGTTCCTCTGGTGGTGGTGGAAGTTTCCTGGTATACAAAACAGGAAATGTTCCTATCCTCGTTGCAGGAGGTGGCGGAGGGTTTCTATATCCAACCGTAACTACGGCTATTGCAGTATCCGATGCAAACTACAGTTCTACTTCCGGCAGTAATTCTTTATGTGGCACTGGTCTTGGTGGTTCAGCCGGAGATGGTGGAACAGGTTCTAACAATGGCTGGGGAGGCGGAGCAGGTGGCTTAAATACTAATGGAACGGATGGATCTAGGGCTAGTAGCTATAGATATAATGGACGAGGCTCTGCATTTGTTAATGGCGCAGAAGGTGAAAGCACAGCCATCAATGCTGAAGGCGGCTTCGGCGGTGGCGGTGGTGGATTCTCAGGTGGTGGTAGATCCAATCAAAATATTAATCCAAATGCCGTTGGAGGCGGTGGTAGTTATTGGTCTGGTTCTGTAGTATCTCCTTCAGATGAAGGATTGAATACAGGAGATGGTTCATTAGAAATTACCTTACTTACAATTCCTTACTGCAACGTTTCAACCTTTGCAGGATCTGGCTCAGCTGGTTCCACGGATGGTACAGGCACTGCAGCTTCTTTCAATTCACCTACTGGTGTTGCTTTAGATGGCTCAGGCAATATTTATATAGCAGATCAATTGAATCATTTAATCCGTAAAATTACTCCAGCAGGTGTGGTAACCACCTTTGCAGGAACTGGTTCTGCTGGTTCCGTCGATGGAACAGGAACTGCTGCCTCCTTTAATCGCCCTGTTGGTATAGCAATAGATGGCTCCGGCAACTTGTTTGTAACAGATTTTGGTAGTCATTTAATCCGAAAAATCACTCCAGCAGCTGTGGTTACCACCTTCGCAGGAACAGGCTCTACTGGCTCCACCAATGCTACAGGCACTGCGGCTTCTTTTAATAACCCTTTCGGTCTTGCTATAGATAATGCAAACAATATTTATGTTTCAGATCAAGGGAATAATTTAATCCGTAAAATTACCTCTGCAGGTGTGGTTACCACCTTTGCAGGAAATGGTTCTGCTGGTTCCACCAATGGAACAGGCACTGCTGCTTCTTTTAGAAACCCAACTGATCTTGGAGTAGATAACTCAGGAAATGTGTATGTTTCAGATTATAGCAATCGTTTAATCCGTAAAATCACCCCAGCTGGAGTGGCAACTACCTTTTCTGGAACTGGCTCAGCTGGTTCAGCCAATGGCTCAATCACTGCAGCTTCATATAGAGGCACCTATGGTATTGCTTTTGATGGTGCCGGCAATATGTATGTGGCAGATCCGTTCAATCATTCAATACGTAAAATTTCTGACGACAATTGCTGTGCCTTAGATGCAGACATTCCTACTGCACCTAGAACTTTCACCTCACATACCGTTGTAAAGGAAGGTAACTGGGTGTGCTATTGTGATGCTACAAATAAATTATTACTCGCATTAGATACCACAGGTTCTGGAGCCGTTATTTCTGAAGACAGCGTGAGCTTATTTATTGGTGCAAATCCTACGATAAAATACTCTTCCGATGGGGGCATTATTCCCAATCAAAGTGGCCGAGTAGTTATGGATCGTAAATGGAATGTAGCACCAACAACTCAGCCAACAGACAATGTAAAAGTGAAGTATTATTTTACCAATAACGAGTACAATAATCTAAGAGATTCACTCGTAAGCTCTGGAACGGTACTTACTGCTGCTAGTGATATACAATTGTATAAACTAACAAGTGCGGGTGTATTCGCAGATCCACACGCTTCTGGCGCAACAGGTTTAATCTTAACACCTGGCGCAGCAGCAATAAACACTTGGTTCTATAGAACGCATGGTACAGACCACGAAGCAGAATTCTTAGTATCGAGTTTCTCTGGTGGTGGCGGCGGTGCCGGTGCTGGTGGAGCTCCTTTGCCGGTTGCATTGCTAGACTTTAATGCAGTTAAAATTAACCAAAGCAAAGCTCTCGTAACATGGATTACCAGTTCAGAAAAGGATATGAGTCACTTTGATGTGGAGAGAAGCTATGACGGCAAAGCGTTTACCAAAGTAGGTAAACGAGAAGGCCAGATTTATTCTGCAACTCCAATGGATTATACCTTTATAGATCATGGGTTTAATGCAAGCCAAGCCATCGTTTACTACCGATTAAAAATAGTAAATATTAATGGAACGTTCGCCTACAGTCCAATTAGAGTAATAGTAAATAACCAAGGAGTAACAGGAGCCACGGTAAATGTATTCCCTAACCCAGTTAAGGATGTATTAACAGTAAGCTTAGCAAGTAATGAGGGGCAATCATCAACGATAAGCATCACAGACATGAAAGGAGCTTTAGTAGCAACTCATCAAATGACAGAACAAAATGTTCAGTATGTTGATATGAGCAGGCTAAAACCAGGAATGTATTTGGTTCAAGTTAAAACAGGTGATGTGATACAAAACCTTAAGGTTAGTAAAGATTAAGATTATATAATTTAGAATGAAGGGGCCGCTGAAAAGAGGCCTTTTTTTTTGTCCTAAATCCTCAAATCTAAACTACCTAAAAATCCTTTATAACTACTTTTGAAACACTGACTAATTTCCCATTTAACTTACAATTATTTTAATAGGATAGACGTACTTTTGCATTTCAGATTTTAACAAAATGAAAAACATAACCTTACTCCTTATTACTAGCCTTGTGTTCGCAGCATGCGGAAGTGCAGAAAACAAAACAACAGATACGTCAACTGATTCTTCTGTTGAAATGAATGAAGCTCCAAGCGTAAAAGACTTAGCGCAAACCGAACTAGCTGGCAAATTAAAAGACTCTTCTGTTATACTTATTGATGTGCGCACTCCAAGTGAAGTAGCAGATGGATATATTCCAGAAGCCGGTCAGTTTATTGACATTAATGGAGATAATTTTGAGACAGAAATAGGCAAACTGGATAAGAATGCTAATTATGTAATGTATTGCCGTTACGGTGGTAGAAGTGGACGTGCTGCAGCTTACATGATTGAAAATGGATTTACCAATGTTTCCAATCTAGAGGGTGGTTTTATGAACTACACTGGCGAAAAAGCTAAACCTTAACATTGATTAAAGCCGCATTTAAATCAAAATATCAAGGAATAGGTTTATCTATAGCCTTAACTGCTGTGGCTTTTCTAATAGCAGAATTTTCGCAGTTCAATGCGATTCTGTTGGCTTTAGTCCTAGGTATCGTTTTTGGAAATCTTGTCAAGCTTCCACCTTCTTTTAACCAAGGCTTAAAAATATCAAGTGGTTTATTTCTTGAAATAGCCATTATTTTAATGGCCTTTAGTATTAACTACGCTAGTTTTCTGCAATTAGGTTGGCAAACAATACTAATTGTAGTTGTTACGATTACGACAGTTCTTTGGGCTACCCTATTTTTAAGTAAAAAAATGGATTGCCCAAGCAATGCTGGTTTACTTGTTGGATTTGGAACTGCCATCTGTGGTTCTTCTGCCATTGCAGCTTTGGCGCCAAGTGTAAGTGAAGACAAAAGCGATATGGGTATTTCCATGGCGGTCGTAAACTTATATGGTCTATTGGGCATGTTACTTTTACCTCTTGTACCGCAAGAATGGCTTACGGATATACAACATAGTGTACTTGTAGGCGCAAGTCTCCATTCAGTGGGCAATGTAGCCGGGGCTGGCATGGCTATAAGCGATTCAATAGGAGAAATGGCAGTAACCGTAAAGCTAGGAAGAGTAGCATTGCTCACTCCTGCCCTGCTTATTTTTACACAGTTCACATCAAAAACGTCTAAAGCAGGTAAGCGTAAAAAAGTAGCGCTGCCCTATTATTTGGTTGCCTTTATTATTATCTCTATTCTGGTATCGGTAGTTCCACTACCTGACCATATATTGGCTTATGCTAAAAAATTAAGCAGTTTTCTACTTGCCGTGGCTATGGCTGCCATTGGACTTAAGGTAAGTTTTAATACACTGATATCTTCAGGCAAAAAAGGCCTCGTTTTTGGCGCCATACTTTTTGCCATTCAATTAGCCATTATAGCCATTCTGATTGCTGTGCTTCCTTGGCAATAGCAATGGAAAACTTAATCCTTCCAGAATCCTACCTTATAAAAGTACTTGCTTAAATAAACCAGGGCTAACATAATAGGCACTTCCCAAAACAATCCCATGGTGGTTCCTAGTGCCGCTTGAGATCCCAATCCATATAATGCAATCGCAGTAGCAATTGCTATCTCAAAATGACTGGAAGACCCGATGAGAACTGTTATGGTTGCTTCCTTGTATTTTAATTTGAATAACTTGGTCATTAGTATATTGAATCCAACCACAAAGGCAAATCCAATCAACAGCGGTATCGATACCAATAGCATGTCTTGCGGATTATTAATTAAGACTTCGCCATTTAAAGCAAACAAAACAATCAATGTAATTAGTAAGGAGACAATAGCAATCTTACCCATAAAAGGCTTGTACTTATTCTCAAACCACTCGCTTCCTTTACTGCGAATCAATACGTTTTTAGAAATAAATCCAGCAAGCATAGGTATTCCTATAAATACTAAGACTGAAATAATGAGTTCATACCGATCTATCATTATCCCTTGTACACCCGTTAAAAAAATAACAACAGGCGCATATAAAAACATAATAGTAATGGTGTTTATGCTAGTTGTGATTACATTTTGTTCTTGATTTCCATTCGACATACTCCCCCAAACAATAACCATAGCGGTACATGGACTGGATCCTAATAAAATAAGTGCGATAATTAATTGTTGGTTGCCTTCTAAAAAATAGTAAGCCAAACCAGCAGTAATAAGTGGTGCAATTACCCAATTCGAAAACAAAGTAAGGAGTATAGGTTTAGGGGCTTTCGCAAGCTTTTTCACCTCAGACATTTGAAAATTAAGCAAGGCTGGATACATCATTAGAAACAAACAGATACCAATTGGGATGGAAACATTTCCCACTTTGAAACTATCCAACCAAGTACTTATGCCAGGCAAATAAATCGAAAACCCTATGCCTATGAGCATGCATAGAAAAACCCATAACCATAAATACTTTTCGAACGTCCCTAAGGCTTTTTCCATGACTCAAAGGTACTAAACAGAATACGCTGACTCCAATCCCCAAATCTAAAATGCCAAATAAAACCTTCTAATTTAAAATTTGTGTAATACTTTGGACGTTAGGAGAAAGTGGATTTTTTGTACACCAGCAATCACATAACTTTGCCAGCACCTTGAGTATTATTACCAAAAATCTCAGTAAAGTATATGGCGAGCAAATCGCTGTTAATTCTTTGAATATTAATATCAAAGAAGGTGAGATTGTGGGCTTTCTTGGACCAAATGGTGCAGGAAAAAGTACAACCATGAAAATGCTCACAGGTTATATCCCACCTAGCGATGGCGAAGGAACAGTTTGCGGATTAGACATAGTGGATGAAAGCTTAGAGATAAGAAAAAAGCTTGGTTATTTACCTGAGCACAATCCCCTTTACCTAGACATGTATGTACGTGAATTCTTAGAATTTGCGGGTAGAATGGGCGGTGTACTTAAACCTAAAAATAGAGTTAAAGAAGTTATTGATCTAACAGGTTTAGACCGAGAGAAACATAAAAAGATTGGGCAACTAAGTAAAGGTTACCGACAAAGAGTTGGATTGGCGCAGGCAATCATTCATGATCCAGATGTACTTATCCTTGATGAACCTACGGGTGGACTAGATCCAAATCAAGTGATAGAAATAAGAGATCTAATTAAGAAACTAGGCAAGACCACCATGCTTAGCACACATATTATGCAAGAAGTGGAAGCGGTTTGCTCTAGAGTAATGATTATAGACAAAGGGATTTTAGTAGCTGATAGCAGCATAAAAGACCTAGGCAAAATAACCGGCGAAAAACATCAGGTGAATGCGAGTTTCGGTTCAAAAATCAACTTGAAAGAATTAAAAAAAATAGTAGAAGTTATTGCCGTTAATGACCTTGGCGGAAACAAATACGCTATTGAAGTGACCACTGCTGATGGCAGAAAAAGCATCAGTCAGTTTGCCTTAAAAAATAATTTAGAAGTGTTGGAACTAAGCAGTCAGCAAGTTTCATTGGAACAAGTATTTCAGAACCTTACCAAAAATGTGGACCGTTTATAAAAAAGAAATACGCAGCTTTTTAAGTTCACTCATTGCCTACATTGTAATGGGCGTTTTTCTATTAGCCACAGGTTTATTCATGTGGGTTTTAGAAGGAAGCACCGTTTTTGATTTAGGCTTAGCCAGCATGTTAGTTATGTTTCAATTGGCTCCTTATATATTGATTTTCTTAGTTCCCGCTATTACCATGCGTAGTTTTAGTGATGAGAAGAAATATGGTACGTTAGAATTACTGGTAACCAAACCGGTAAGTGAGATGAGTATTATCATGGGCAAATTCCTTGCGAGTTTGAGCTTGGCGATTGTCGCTATTCTACCTACCTTAATTTATTACTACAGTATTTATCAGCTGGGAGCACCCGTCGGAAATATTGATACCGGTGCAATGTGGGGTTCTTATTTTGGACTTATTCTGTTGGCCGCTTGTTATACATCTATTGGAATTTTTTGCAGCTCCTTTACCGAGAATCAGATTGTGGCATTAATATCAAGTATGGCTTTGTGCTTCTTATTCTATCAAGTGCTTGGACTCTTTGGCGAGATTCAATGGCTCAACGTCATAGGCAAAAGCCTAGGTTGGTTTGGCTTAGATTATCATTATTACAGCATTAGCAAAGGGGTTATTGACACCCGCGATATATTATATTTCTTAGGCTTTTCTGCCTTTTTCATTTACTCAACCAAATTGGTATTTCAATCTAGAAAATGGTAAAGTTATCTAAGAAAAACCAAAGCATAAAACGCCTGTCCTACATGGATTGGGGAATAGCTGTGGCAGTAATTATTTTGGCAAACGTTCTCGGAAATTTCTATTCTACCCGATTGGATTTAACCAAAGAGAAACGCCATACCCTTTCGCAAACCAGTAAAGACCTTGCAGGCAAATTGGATGAGTCTTGCATTTTTAAATTGTATTTATCTGGTGAATTGAGTTCTAATTTTCAACAATTACAGAATGACATTCGCGACAAGGCTTATGAGTTTAGGAACCACAGCAAGGGCAATTTAGAAATAGAGATTTTAAACCCAATTGCTGGAAAAAGCAAGAAGGAAGTAGCCAAAATTTTAGAAGATTTTAGCAGAAAAGGGTTAAAACCCGTACGCGATGTGGAAACAGAGAATGCGGATGAAACCCGAATAAGATTCTTAATTCCAGCTGCTGAATTTGAATACAAAGGAAGAACAGTAGTTGTCAACTTTTTTGATGATGATGGAAAGCTAGAAATTGCGGAAGCCATAAATAAATCAACAAAAAGCATTGAATATGAATTTGCCAATGCTTTACGCCAGTGTGTTCTTAAAGAAAAGAAACGCATTGTAGTTGTAGATGGAAATGAGGAAAACATAGGAGCTCAGGTTGACTACTTTGCCAATGAACTGAGCAAGTACTACGATGTTGAATCCGTAAACTTAAATGTAAACAGCCCTGATGCTGGACGTCCATTTATTAAAGAAATTCAAGCTAATCCGGACCAAGCAGAAGTGGTTTTAATGAACTCCTTGCGCAGAAGGATAGCGGATGCAGAGATGCTTCTAATTGTTAAACCTCAGAAAGATTACTCACCTGCCCAGTTATACCTAATTGATCAGTACATGCTAAATGGTGGTAAAGTAATGTGGTTGTTGGATGCAGCAAAAATTGAAATGGACAGCTTTAGGAGCCGAAGTTCTGTTGTAGCCATGGATCGAGAACTAGAAAATATTAAATCCAGTTTATTCACCTACGGCTTAAACCTAAATAATGATTTAGTTCAAGATATTAACTCAAACAAAGTTCCCATTGCCAATGGACAACGTATGAACTTACTGAACTTTATGTATTTCCCACTTTATACGGAACACAATAATGATCATGTAATTACCAAGAACTTAGGCGCTGTTTGGAGTCAGTTTGCAGGGACCATAAGACCTAAAGCCAGAGAGGGATTGTCCTATACCCCACTGTTAATGACCTCGCCAAGAACCAGAGTGGTTCAGGTACCAGCCAGTGTGGAGTTTGTTACTTCTTTCCTGCAAAACAAAAGACCAGAATACCTCGAAACCATGAATGAGGGTGTGAAGTTCACGGCCATGTTGGTGGAAGGGAAATTTAATAGTCCATTTGTGTATCAAAAGAAATTTGATGCTGAACGATTTAAAGCTACCGGTAATTCTAAAATGATTTTAATCTCGGATGGAGATATTATGAGCAATCAAGTATCTCAAGGCAAAGCATTCCCAACGGGTTATGACCGATATACAGGAACCACTTTTGCTAACAAAAAATTCTTATTAAACTGTATCGATTACCTAATTGATGAAAATGGGTTAATTGAAATCCGTTCTAAGGATTACAATTTACGTTTGCTAAATCAAGCTAAGGTAAAATCCGAAAAAGGGTTCTGGCAAGTATTTAATGTGGGCTTACCTATTTTCTTAATCTTCTTGTTTGGCGGTATCAATTTCTTCATTCGCCGAAGGAAGTACGCGAGGTAAAGCTGAAGAAAACCAATAATTTTACATAATTATTTCTTAAATAAGTGATACATTCGAATTATGAAAACAATCCTAATCGTACCGATACTGATTTATTGTCTGATTCCCAAGCCTTCCAATGCGCAATCTGAAGAAAACGGATTATATTTTAATGTTGAGACGGTAGTCCCAATGTTTTCTAATACTCTACATCTTCAAGAATCCAATGTAAAACGACCGGTTTTTTCTATTGGCTATGGAATAGGTGCTCATCTTAAATACAATAGAACTAGCCTTGAATATAAAAACCAAAAGCTAGTTTACCGCTACAATAACACTAAAAGCTTTACTCAATCTGAACTTGCAGATACTGGAATCCATAAACTAAAACTGCGAACGAATATCATTTATCACTCTTTGGGCTTCAAATTTCAATACTCCACCAAGTTCAAGCATCAAATTGGAGTTGCATTAGGTTACTATTACCCAAAGCATAATGCTTTTCAAGACGAACCTGGTTTTATTAAAAGCACAGAACATACCTACGATTATGGACGATTAGTTTCTAAAAGAGATCTATTTAGAACTGAAACCGACTTGGAACCCGACAATCCCAGTTATATCCATTTACGCCTAAGCCATGAATGGGTTAAGAGCCTGATACCTGGGAAACTCAACATTAAAGCTGGCATTTATTCTGAAGTGATTTTCAGAAAGAAGTTGAAGCAAAGAGGTGGAGATGAAACCAGTTTTTTTTGCAATACAAGTGGTACCATTTATAACCAGAATCAACTTTTTGGTATGTACATAGGTCTTAGTCATAGAATTGGGAATAAGTATAAGAAAGGAAAGGAAGCAGCTTTATGAAAAGGCTTATAAGTATTTCAATACTCTTCTTTACTTTTACCTTAAATGCTCAGAAAGAGAAATTTTCTATAGAGTTAGGCACTAGTGCTTACGCCGCAACTAGCATTGAATTGATTGATGCGCCATTTACAGCAAGGCTTTTCTTGGATGAAAGGTTTACCTATATCAATTCATATTATGATTTAAATAAACGATTTTCGGTTCTTGCAGGATTGCATTTAAAGTATGCTCCTCACAGTACTGGAAAATACAAACCAGGCACATCCATTCAGATAAGTCGCAAATATGTTCCTAAGCCAGTCATTGGAATAAACTTTAAAAGCATCAAACATTCTAAATTCCAATTGTCCCAAAGGTTAAATATTGAAATCCCACTGCAATCTAAAATCAATAGAAAAGGGCTAATAGGCGATTCATTTCTTTTCTCTGGAAATTATCCAAGGAACGGACAACGATGGACAAGGACAAGTTACAGAAGCAATGACAATTATGAAGTTATTAAACAAAACAACCCTATTATTCTTTATTTAGAAAACCAGTTCATTTTTAAGAATGCTATTGCGAACCGCATAGATTTAAGTTTTGCATTAGGAATAAGTTACCGCTACATTGATACTAAACAAACCGACTATCATAATGAATTTGAAGACTCATCCAAAAAGAATCCATACAATGGTGGGCTGGGAGTATCGCTTATGTATAACCTTCAGAATTTGTCGAAATCGAAAAATCCTTAAATCTTAATTACCCAATAAAATCCCTACATTTACCCTTGTTGACCAATACGATGGTTTCTGCTCATAGTTCTTCATCATGGAACTTAAACCGTAATTGTATCCAAAGTTAGCTCCTATTCTAAATCGGTCATTGAATGTTTGACTAAGTCCGAGTCCAAATCTCGATTCCCAAAATAACGGTTGGTTAATAGACTCAATAAAAACAGACTCCACGCTTCCATTTCCATCTATTAAATTGGCATATTCTCCTTTTTGACCCAGGAATACATTACCGACTAATTGGGCATCTATATCTATACTTGAACCAATGAAAGGTATTGAATATCCTAATCCCAGCGGTATGCTTAAGTAATCGAAACGCTGTGCACAATTCGCACAATGCTTTACCGTGTACGATTGACTCGAGGTATCAATCTGGCGTTTAATTAAAGCAATTCCATTATTACTTGGCGAATTCGTGTAATTCCGTTTTACCATATAATAACTCGTATCGTAGGTATAGGTTTTCCCTTCTGTTTTGTAATTAGTGGTGGTATTAAATCGAGTAAAACCAAGACCAGAAAACAGTTTAAAGTTGCCTTTCTTGGCCTCTACATTTAAGCCAATCTTTTGAACCGAATTTGGTGTTTCTGCTTTCTTTAATGATACCAAAGTAGTTGGAACTTCATAGTTAAAGTCATTCGCACGTTCGGCATAAGGCGCCAACCACCATTGAAGTTTTGCTGCGGTCAATGTATTTGGACTTCTAAATGTCATGCTCCTAATGCGATTATCCTTAGGTTCGTTCCAAACTAAAATACTTGGCAAAAGGAGTTTTCCTATAACAAATAAGTCTTCCAATTTAGCTTTTCGCTTAACAACATGTTTCTTTATTCCTTCACTTATATTTAAACCAGCAATAGTGGATGGGTCTGAAAATTTGGTTTTAATTGGACGGGCTTTCTCGCCTAATTTAGTTGGCGTTGTTTTCCCTTTAGCCTCGGCATTAGGTACCAAGGCAATAGTATTATCCGTTAATATTTCTTGAGGGATGGCCTCATCAACACTTGCATCAGCCGAATAATTATTTGGTTCTACTTCATTAGTAGCATAGGATTGGTTTGGTATTTCAGATGGAAGGATTAATTCTTCAGGTATTTCAGAAACGGAGAAAGAGGAATACTCTTCATCCTCAAAACTCTTTCTATTTTTAGATTTCTTTCCTGCTCCAACATTTGATTTAGCTTTATTCACTGCTAATTCCATATTATTTTGAATGGTAGCTTCAACATTGGCTTTTATAAACCAATAAACGCCTATACCAGTTCCTGTAAAAAACAATATTCCAAATAACAAGGGGGTTAACCACCAGAAGGCAGCTTTATTTTTCCTCTCTGGCAAGAGTGCTTCCATCGTTTCCCAATGGGAGTTTTGGTATGGAATTCCACCACCCAGATTGTCTTTAAATAGGTTATCTAAATCTTTCATCTGGCTCTTCTATTCATTTGTTGGCTTTCATAGGTTTGGTTCTCCTCCAATTTATTTTTGAGTATTGTTCTTGCTTTATTCACGTACCAGCGGCTCGTACCTTCTGTTATTTCAAACTTTTTGGCAATTTCTTTATGCTTAAACCCGTCTATGGCATGCATACAAAATATGGCTTTCATTGGTTCATCTAACTTATTCAAAACCTCCCGAAGGTAATCTGCATCCATTTTCTCTTCTCCTTCATTCAAATTCAGCTGGCACTTTTCATCGTTTGTATCCACATTAACAATCAAGAGCAAGCGGCTTTTATTCTTTCTTAATTCATCAATAAAATGACGAACCATTATGTTTCTTATCCAAGTGGCTAAAGCAAATTCAGCATTGTACTTTTCTATGTTTTGCAGCACTTTTAAAAATCCAAAATTGAGACCTTGCAAGGCCTCATCTTTGGATTGAGTATAGCGCAAACCAATGCTACTCATCAATGGGAAATAGAGCTTATACAGTGCATTTTGAGACCTGCGGTCTTGATCTATGCATCCTTGTATGATCTCTTTTTCTGTCATTACATAAAGGAGTTACCTTTAAGTACTCCCATTATACCTATTAATTAAGAACTACAATTTTACTTACTCCAGATTGCAGAGTAGATTTCACTTTGATTAAGTAAACTCCATTTGGAATATGGCTGACATCAAAACTGGTTCTATTGCTATCTGTAGTTTTATAATCCAATACTCTTCCTTCTAATGTAGTTAGTTCTATTTGATATTGAGAGGCTCTTGCATTTGGCACAAGCACACTTACCTTTTCCTTGCTTGGATTTGGGAATACAGTAAAGTCTAGATGCTTCTCTGCATTCTTAATGGACAAGAATTGACTTTCTGAAATAATGTTTACCGTAAATCCACGAACCATCAACCAGTGTCCAAAACTATCCATTCCAATGGTTTTGCAGATTTTGTCATAACAACCATGTATTGAATCTTCTATAGTTAAACACAGCGTGTATTTACCAAATGAATCGTAAAAGTGTGAGGTGTGTTTTTTATTTGAGGTATGTCCATCTCCAAAATCCCAAGTGTACTTGGTACCAGGAGTAACTCCAGTATTCTTTGTGATTACATAGATAACGAAGTCTTCTGTAGAGTCAATTCCTAAGTAGAAATCTGCTTTACAGGTGGATTTTTTCTTGCATATAGGTTCATGTGCATGACTATAAAAACCGGAATAATCTGCTTTTCCATAAATCTTTATCTCATCATTATAATCTTCTATAAAACTATCAATTTTTAGGGTATCTGTAGTTCCCCAGTAGTTGTGCCTAAAGTTCAGGAGATCAAAAGTAGATAAATTTGGGTTGTTTCCATAGATTTCTACCTTATGAAAGCCAGGAGTAGATGTCAAAAAATTATTATTCTCACACTTTAACTTTCCATAATTAGAGCTCGACCCCTTAGAAAATTTAAGCATTGGCGAAAAACTGGACGTTCTAAAACTATCCAAATTGTTATCCTCAAAATCTAATTTCATTGTGGTGTCCGTAGATTTCATATCCAAATTGATGGATTGGCTAATTTTAACAAAATCATTACACTTTATGCTACTCGAACGACGAGGGCTACATTCGATAGAGTATAAGTCATTTACCGTGTTTTTTTCGAAAGTAAAGGACCCTCCTAAACGTATTCCGCGCATATATTCAAAATGGCTATTTCTGATCTCGTAAATATTCTGTGCGGTTTGTGCATCTAATGCGTATCCAAATTTTGAACCAGCTCTATCATTCATAAAAGTACAACCATCAACCTCAATCCTATTGTTGCCAACAGATGAAGAACTAGGTTGTATCATATAATATGCATTTCTAAAGTCACAATTTTCAAACTTTGCGCTTGTCTTAGTCAATTTAACCAAAGGGTAATTGGATTGTCCTATGCCTTCTATATGACAAAAGTAAAAATAAGCACCTACATTGGTAGCCTTATTGTAACCCACGGATTTATCTGAAAAGCTAATTGATATCTTTTCAATTTCTATTATTGAATCTTTCGTTCCGATGGCCCTTAATTCGCCATCAACCATCAAACTTTGAAGAGAAGAACTGTTAGATTCAACCTTTACTCCTGGTTCTATTAAAACTTTTACTCCTTGCTCTATTAAGGTAGTTTGACCAATAATATATGGACTTCCACTTTTAGTCCATGTTTGATTGCTTGAGATTAAAGCAGGTACGGTGGTTTGTCCAAACAGGCTAGTAAGTGTTGCAATGCTGAACAGTAGCGGTAATACTTTTTTCATTCTAAATTTCTGTTGTTTAGAGGCATATACGAATCTCGTTTAAAAAACGTTGGCATAATTAACAAGTTTTAATCTTTGCGTAAACTATTTAGATTCCATTGAATCCAATGTTAAAATCTAAAATACCAAATCCTAATCTTCTTCAGATAGGTAAATCCCATCTTCAGCAATCGTGATTTCTTGATTTCGGTACAAGGTACCCAAGGCTTTTTTAAAGGTCTTTTTACTCACTGAAAACATTTTCTTGATCAACTCAGGATCAGTTTTATCGTGAACTGGTAAAAAGCCTTTGTTCTCGCGCAATTTTTCTACAATTATCCCAGATAAATCCGTCGCTTTCTCTGCACCTCCTTTTTGAAGTGCTACGTCAATTTTACCGTCTTCTCTTATTTTAGCAATATACCCTTTGGTAGTATCTCCTACTTTAATGGCACTAAAAATCTCATTATCGTAAATTAAACCAATATAGCAATTATCAATAATTACCTTAAACCCTAAAGGCGTTTTTTGGGCTATAATAAGCTCAACCTCTTGGCGTTCTTCTAAATCCTTTTCTTCATCACTAAGGAACTTTTCATAACGTTGACTAGCAACAATTCGATCACTAGCTCTATCGAAATAAACATATACAAATACCTTATCTCCAACTTTTGGTTCATTCTTCTGTTCCCTAAATGGAAGCAAAAGATCCTTTGGCAATCCCCAATCTAAAAAGGCACCTACTCTATTAACTTCAATTACTTCTAGACGAGCAAATTGTTCCGCCTCAGCTTTTGGAACTTCGGTAGTGGCAATAATTCTGTCTTCAGAATCAAGGTAAACAAATACCTTAAGCATATCGCCCACATTGGTTCCGGCTGGAATATATCGCTTTGGCAAAAGGATATCGCCATCCTCTTCATCTTCTAAAAACAATCCAAAATCTACGGTGCGACTCACCTTAATTAAGTTCCACTGCCCTATTTCTGCCATGGGTGCAAAGGTATGAAGGAAAGTGTTATTTTTGCGCCATGCTTTTAGACGGAATAAAACAACTACTTGGCCTTGGACCAAAGGCGGATTTTGCAGAACTATATAAAGACGGAGCTCTCATCTTAGATGTAAGAACTCCACAAGAATTTAAAACTGGCCATATTGCCAAAAGCAAAAATATTTCTGTTCAGGAATTAGCCAAGAAGCTGGACAAATTACCAAAAGACAAAGTAATTATTACCTGTTGTGCTAGCGGAATGCGCAGTGGTGCTGCCAAAAGCATGCTCAAAGCCAAAGGCTTTGAGGCATACAATGGGGGAGCTTGGAATAGCTTGCAATCCAAAATTTAGTCTTCCATATCGGATACCCATTCTCTTTTAGACTTCTTTTCTAAAGTTCTAAATCGAACTATAGTATTCTTTAATTCATCCACTACTTTGGTCCCTTTGGGTACATAAATTTTAACTTTTATATATTGACCCCCATATTTTTGAGACTGATATAAAGTACTCGTTTCCGGAATATTTAAAGTAGTACCATCCAAGGTATAATTAAATTCCATGGCCTTGGTTCTTTGCATCGCCTCTTTTTTGTTTTTTCCTCGTGCACGTTTTAATACAATAACTCTAATAAATGTATCCTTGGTTGGATACACTGAGCATCTAATGTTTCTAAAAGTTAAACTGTCTTTGTTAATATCGAATCCATTGAAATCGAATCCATCATTACCTATAAAGTTGTCCCTGTGATAGGCACTTTCCTCAAGTTCACCTTTATCTTTAAGTAAAAGCTCTTCGCCTCTTGGAATCACAAATTCAATCTTTTCTTCTTGAGAGTATTGCTTCGAATATTGCTTGATGGTTGAAAAAACTGCACTCATACTTAGTCCAATTAAAACAAAGAAACCAAGTACCCAACCAGCCACCATTCCTTTGCGTAAACCTTTAATTCTCAACCGTGCAGTAAGTAAAATGGTGATTCCTAGTAGAATCATTAATACCAAAACAGAAGCCAATGAGATAAATACATTCTCTTGCATACTACTTATGTCAACCCAATTTTTTAGCATTTCCAATTGAGTGTAATTGGTAGCTATTCCTATGACTAGAAACGCGGATGCCAATACAAACATTACCAAAAGAAAAGTTCCTAGAATACTGAAGAACATGGGTATGGGACGGTGTTTCTTTATTTCATTAAGAGATTTCTTAGCTCTTATACCTGCCGCATTCACCATCTTTTGGGTCTCGCCCATTTGATCATTGAACCTGTTTTTTATGGATTCTAAGTTAACGGCTTCACCTTCCATATCCATTTTATCAAAATCAGTTAGTGCTTTTGGAATTACATAAGAAAGGATGATGTAAATCAAAATGAGACCTGCATTAAAACTAATTCCAATAAAAGGAATTCCACTAAATATGCTCAGTCCAATTCCCCCTAAAATAGAGGCAGCCACAGGCAATCCAAATATTAACCTGGGTATCCAAACATCTATTTTCATATACTTTGCTAAACCAGCACATACACCACTGATCCATGCATTATCTGTATCTCTGAACAATTTTTTATCGCTATAAATAGGCTCATCCGATTCTGGTAAGAATATCCATAAAGCGATATATACTAAAAACCCTAAGCCTCCAGAAAGCGCTAAAATGGCCCACACTATTCGAACGATAGTCGTATCAATAGCAAAGAAACTTGCCACACCACTGCATACACCACCTATCATTTTGTTGCTCGTATTTTTACTCAAACGGCGTTTTCCTGTTGCATTGGAATAAGGAGCAGCCTCTTCTTCGGATAATTCCTCGGCCAAGCCCATTTTAGCCTTAACCTCTTCTACATCCTTAATGCTAATGGCAACCTTTCCACTATTTAATTCTTTACCCAACAATTCTGCAATCAGAAACTCTTTATCAGCCATAATTTCATCGGCCCCTTCTTCTGCATTAAAATGGTTTCTTAAACTATCTAAATAGTTTTTTAAACTATCAGCAGCATCTTTTTCAATAGACAAGACGCGTCCACTTAAATTTATAGTAATTACTTCTTTCATTTTCTCTTGTTAATTTTGTTCACCGCAACCGACATTCGTTGCCAATTCTCATTCAACTCTTTATAAAACTTCTCCCCTTCTTTGGTTAATGAATAATATTTCCGTGGGGGTCCACTGGTGCTTTCTTCCCATCGGTACGAAAGCATTCCTGCATTTTTTAAACGGGTCAATAATGGATACAAGGTTCCCTCTAATAAATCGAGCCCTGAGCTTCTTACCTCTTCAATTATATCTCCGGGGTATGCCTCCCCTTTCTTTAAAAAAGCAAGAATGCAAAACTCAAGGATTCCCTTCCTCATCTGACTTTTTGTGTTTTCTACATTCATTCTACACTGCAAAGATATATACATTATTTGGTACTATGCAATACCAAGTACTAAAGTAAATTAACAAATCGCACCTATCTTATTAATATTCAATAATATAAAAAATATTAATTCTACGAATCAAATCTAATAAAGGATGAGATATTGGTTGTTTTAAGAATAATTGTTTGGCATTTTAGATTTAAGGATTGTTTGCTCAATGCAAATTCCACTTATATTTGTTTCAATGATTGGTGCCTTAAACAAAGCTCAAAAAGCAGATATTGGAAACATTGCTGCTATGCTTATTTCATTTGCAGTCGCCATATTCCTACCCTTTAAACTATTTCTATTTTCATATGCCGTTTTCGGACCGCTTCATTATTTAACGGAACTTGGCTGGCTTAATAAAAAAGATTACTTCATTATTGCTAAAAAAGACTCTCGCTATTTTACCGCCTTTGCCTTAATTTACACCTTAAGTGTTTTTGTGTTATCCTTACCACAGTTGGATATCAGCAAAGACTGGTTTATGAATCTAGATCGGGAAGGAGACTTATTCAATTTCTTTATCGGATCAAAAGATCTTTTTAAATTTGTCACTTTTTCAGCTTTCGCATCTGCCTTCATCTTCATGTTTGTACGTGCTTCATTTTATAGGTTCTTACTGGTAATCTTTGCTGTAATTGTGGGAATTAAATTAACTACAGTATTCACTACAGGAATGCTTTACTTTGGTCTATTTGTTCCTACCATTATCCATGTAGGGCTGTTTACCTTACTCTTCATGTTTTACGGAGCTAAAAAAAGCAATAGCAAATGGGGCTACATATCTTGTGCCCTTTTAGTTGCTTTGTTCGCCCTATGTACTTTACTTCCAGAAAGTGTTCAAGCTATCAGCGGAAAGGTTTCCGACCATATAATGGCGGTATACAAATCCTCTAGCTTCGACTTTTTAAATAAACGTATCGGTTATATTCTAGGAATTTTCCCTCAGGAAAATGAACTAGATATTTTGAGTTCAGGTGGAAAAAAGATTCAAATATTAATTGCCTTTGCCTACACCTACCATTACTTAAATTGGTTTGTAAAAACAGAGATTATTAAGTGGCATGAAGTTCCCAAATCTAGACTCATTGGAATTGCGATTATCTGGGTCTTATCTATCCTATTGTATTTATACGATTATCAAATTGGATTATTAGCACTTCTCTTTTTAAGCATGCTTCATGTATTTTCTGAGTTTCCTTTGAATATTGTTACCATAAGAAGTTTACTGAAAGGTAAAAGCTAAGTCCACTCTAAACTTTTATTATATTTACTTAATGACGAAACTTCTTTTTACCTTAAGTGTAGTAGCATTAATAGTATCCTGTTCGCAAAATACGGATTCAGGTAGTGGTGAAGCAATAGAGTCAGAGGTAATCCAAGATGAAGCTAAAAATGCTTCAGATGAAGCCGGTTCTTATGATAGTAAAAATAAAAAATTAACCATTTCTGGTAAGGAAATTTGGGTAAGAAGTATTGCTAAAGATGGTGACGTTGTTATGAAGCTAAATACTGGCGATAAGGTTAATGTTTTAGATAGTTGTTGTTACGAAGAAATAAAAGGCAACGCTAGCTATTGGTACAAAATTGAATTTGAAAGTAAAACAGTATGGTTTTTTGGTTCTCAAACTGAGGAGTTTGGCAATACTAACAATAATAATGAAGAAACTTCAAAAGCTTATTCAATTACAAAACCTAAGCTTTTAAACTCAAAAATTAAGGCAGATAAATCATTGGTGGTATTTAATGGATTAGGGACTGAGCCATTTTGGGATATTTATTTAACAAAAAAAGAGGTTTTATATGTTCTAAATGAAGAATATAAATCATATCAACTATTAACACCTTTTAAGTGTAGCGCCAGTAGTCAAACTATAAAGTATAAAGATGTCAATGGTAAAACCAAAGAAGCTAAAATCGAAAAAAAGCCTTCGGGAGATGGAATGTCTGAAAGAACTTATCCTTATTCTATAATTCTTGACGAAGGAGATCATAAATTATATGGTGTTGGATATATTGATAAATCAACAATTATTAGCGGTCCGGAGTAAGTAGTTAAATAATGAAACTATAAGACCGTGGTTATTCAATGGCACTAAATCTTTAGAATCAAATTATTTTTATATTTGCTTAATGAAAAAATTAATTTATACCTTAAGTATCATTGGCCTAATGGCCTCTTGCTCGCAAAACGCAAGTACAGACACAGCAGGAGAAGAAGCTCCTGAAGCAGCCGTTGAACAAGCAGGAGCTGGATAAGAAACTCCAGTGGCAGAAGAAACGGCAACAGAAGCAAATGAAAATGCAGGTATTGTAGGTAAATGGTCTTACCGCGAAGTTGCGATGAAGATGGATATTACTTTAAATCTAAATGAGGATGGTAGCTACAACATGATGATGGGAACCAATGAAACGGCAAAAGGAACTTGGGTAAAGACTGGATCTGACATAAAATTAACCAATTCAAAATCAGGGACAGAGAGCACTTGGGAAATTAGAGAGCAAAGTGAAGACAAATTGGGTATTTGCTGGAACCCAGGAAATGCAAAAGAAAAAGTACTGCCTTTTGAAAGGGTGAAGTAAATCTAAAATACCAATAAGATACCAATAAAAAGCCTGATTATCGCTGATAATGCAGGCTTTTTATTACACCTATTTTTCTATAGATTAAGATCAACCTATACGTCCAATTCCAGAATTAAAGCAACCTAAATATCGACTGGATTTTCAATCGCTAATTTCGTATATTCGCACCACCTTATGGCATTTGATATAGACGTAATAAAAGCAGTATACGACCGCATGCCCGCGCGTGTTGAAAAAGCAAAACAACTCTTGGGCAAACCTTTAACTTTAACGGAAAAGATTCTTTATAACCACTTGTGGTCTAGAGATGACGTTTCAGAAAAATTTGATAGAGGTGGAAGCTATGTTGACTTTGCTCCAGATAGAGTTGCTATGCAAGATGCAACGGCTCAGATGGCTTTATTGCAGTTTATGCAAGCCGGCAAGAAAAAAGTGGCGGTGCCTAGTACCGTACATTGTGATCACTTAATCACCGCTAAGGTTGGTGCTGAAAAGGATCTTGATTTTGCAACAGAGGAAAGCAAGGAAGTTTTTGATTTCCTAGCCAGTGTAAGTGATAAATACGGAATTGGCTTTTGGAAGCCGGGTGCTGGAATTATTCACCAAGTTGTTTTAGAGAACTATGCATTTCCTGGTGGAATGATGATTGGAACCGATAGTCATACCGTAAATGCAGGTGGATTAGGAATGGTTGCCATAGGTGTTGGTGGAGCTGATGCTTGCGATGTTATGGCAGGCTTACCATGGGAACTAAAATTCCCTAAATTAATTGGAGTAAAACTTACGGGAAAATTGAGTGGTTGGACTGCGCCTAAAGATGTTATTCTTAAGGTTGCAGGTATCTTAACCGCCAAAGGTGGAACTGGTGCAATCGTTGAATATTTTGGTGAAGGTGCAGATGCAATGAGTTGTACAGGTAAAGGAACCATTTGCAATATGGGAGCTGAGATTGGTGCAACAACTTCAAACTTTCCTTACGATGCAAGTATGGATAGATACCTAAGAGCTACTAACCGAGCAGATGTTGCTGACTTAGCAAATAATGTAAAAGAACATTTATGTTCTGATCCTGAGGTTTATGCAAACCCAGAGCAATACTACGATCAAGTAATTGAAATAAACTTAAGTGAATTGGAGCCACACCTAAATGGTCCTTTTACTCCAGATTTGGCTACTCCTATCAGTAAAATGAAGGAAGCTGCAGCCGCAAACAATTGGCCAACTAAAATTGAAGTTGGTTTAATTGGAAGTTGTACCAACAGTAGTTATGAAGATATTTCAAGAGCAGCTTCTATAGCGCAACAAGCCGCTGAAAAAGGATTGACTCCTAAATCGGAATACACCATTACCCCGGGTAGTGAAACTGTTCGATATACCATTGAGAAAGATGGTTACTTAGAAATTTTTGATAAGATTGGCGCTAAAGTATTTGCCAATGCCTGTGGTCCATGTATTGGTATGTGGGCAAGAGTTGGTGCTGAGAAAAAAGAACGGAATACTATCGTTCACTCATTCAACAGAAACTTTGCAAAACGTGCGGATGGTAACCCAAACACCATGGCTTTTGTAGGTAGTCCAGAATTGGTAACAGCAATGGCTATTGCTGGAAATTTAAATTTCAATCCTTTAACAGATACTTTAACGAATGATAAAGGAGAACAAGTTAAATTAGAAGAACCAACAGGTCATGAATTACCACCAAATGGGTTCCATGTAGAAGATGCCGGTTATGAAGAACCAGCTGCTGATGGCTCTAGTATTCAAGTTGTTGTTAATCCAGATAGCAAGAGATTGCAATTACTAGAACCTTTCGCTGCTTGGGATGGAAAAGATTTAAAAGGGCTAAAGCTCTTGATTAAAGCACAAGGAAAATGTACAACGGATCATATTTCTATGGCAGGACCATGGTTAAAATACCGCGGGCATTTGGATAACATTTCAAACAATATGCTAATTGGTGCTATTAATGAATTTAATGGCAAAGCCGATACTGTTCTAAACCAAATGACTGGTGAATATGATTCAGTTCCTAAAGTACAAAGGATGTACAAGGCAGCTGGAGAGTTTAGCATGGTTGTAGGGGAAGAAAATTACGGAGAAGGAAGTTCTAGAGAGCATGCTGCTATGGAACCTCGTTTCTTAGGTGTACGCGCTGTAATAGTTAAATCATTTGCTCGTATTCACGAGACTAACCTTAAGAAACAAGGTATGCTTGGTTTGACTTTTAATGACAAAACTGATTTCGACAAAATTCAAGAAAACGACACCTTCGATATCATTGGTTTAACAGACTTTACTCCTGGAGTGCCATTAAATATTGTATTGAACCATAAAGATGGAAGTTCTGAAACGATTGTGGCAAACCACACGTTTAATGAGCAACAAATTGAATGGTTTAAGGCAGGCTCCGCATTGAATATTATTCGTGCCAAGGCGCAAGGTTAATTTTGAGTTAAAAGCTTAAGCCTCATTAAAAGGTTTCATTTGGTATATTAGATTTAGAGATTTTTATTCATTGAGGAAATCTAAATTCCTCAATTCTACCCTAACAAAACTAAAATCAAGAAATAAGATTCTTCTTTTTGGCAAAATGGATCAATTCCATTGGGCTGTGAATGTCTAATTTAAAATTGATATTCTTCCTGTGAGTCTTAACCGTATGCGGAGAAAGAAAGAGTTTCTCAGCAATATCTTTAGTCGATATTCCTTCTGCTATTAAAGTGATTATTTGCAATTCGCGTTCGCTTAATTCTACGTCTGCATTATCAACGGTCACTTTCTGTTTGAAATTATTGAGAATGGTTTTGGTAATGTCTCCATCGAAATAGGATTCCCCTTCATGCACCAATTCTATTGCTCGGAGTAAGGTGGTTTTATTGCTATTCTTTAAAAGATAACCGTCTACTCCAATATCTACCATTTGCTTGATGTGCAAGGCATCCTCAAACATAGTCAGAATCAGAATCTTTACCTTCGGAAAATCAGACTTCATTTTGGTTGCCGTTCCCATCCCATCTAATTTGGGCATGTTTAAATCTAGAAGCACTACATCTACTTTTTGTCGGTGCAGTGCTTCCAGCACTTCTTCTCCGTTGGAGGCTTTGGCAACCACTTCTATATGATTTTCATCATCCAGAATGCTTTTATAGCCTTCCAAAACTATATCATGATCATCGGCTAATAGTACTTTTATGGCTTCCATATTAATCTTCCTTTAATTCTTCTTGTTCAATTTCTATGATAACAGTGGTTCCAGAACCTGGTCGACTGTCAAAATTCACTGTTCCTCCCATGGAAGCAACCCGTTGTTTCACATTGGCTAAACCAATACCAACTGCACCTGTCTTTGCCATATCAAAACCTTTCCCATCATCTTCTACAATTAACGTAAATGAATCCTTGGTTTGGGTAATGTGCATATCGATTTTGCTAGCTTCGGCATGTTTGAGAATATTACTCAGTAATTCTTGAATAACCCGGTATATGGATATTTCAAATTCTAAACTAAGCCTTTGCTTTTCGCCAGCTTCGAATATATTTATTTCTAATTTTCCAGTAGATTCAATCGTGCGTTTCATATCGTTTAAAGCTGCACGTAATCCGTTTTTCACTAAGACCCCTGAGGTTAAATCATGAGAAATCCGTCTCACTTCACTCACCGCTTCATCCAATAAAACCGAGGCTTTTTCAAATTGCTGATTATTCTCCTTTTTGAGGATATCAATCTTCTCATCCATGGCACTGAAGTGGAGTTTTACCGTACTGAGAATACTTCCCAATCGATCATGTAAATCTCTACCAATTCTCTTTTGTTCAGATTCCCGACCTTCTAATATGGCATCCATGTTTTTCAATTCTCTTTCTTGCAGCAATTGGTCAATTTCATTGTCTTTTATTTGCTTTTCGTTCTCTGCCAAACGACGTTTTTGTTTGTAAACCCTAAACTGATAGAAAGCCAATAAGGAAACCAAAATGGCAGCAATAATTGATGCATTCCGAATGGTATTCTTCCGATTTACTTGCGCTTCTAATTTTGCGTTCTCTTCTTTTTGAAGTTTGACTTCAAAGCTTTTTTGAATGCCAGCAATTCGTTGATCTAGGTTATTGCTAAATACGGAATCTTTAAGTTCAATTAATTCATGGAGGTAGCCATTGCTTTTTTTAATATTTTGCTGTTCTTCCCAATATTCTATTAGGTTCTCAATATTGATTTCGAGTTCATCGTTTCTGCCAACATCTCGTGTTTCTATATACCCTTTTTCTAAATATTTTCGTACTGAATCAGATTGATTCGTATTCCAATACAGCATGGCAATGTTGTTATAAATTCCTGCGAGCTTAACTTTATCATTGTCATACATAGCAATGCATTCATTGTAATAAAGCATGGCCGAGTCTACCATATCCAATTGATTCAAAATATTCCCGTAGTTTTCGGTTGCCAAGGCCTTCTGTTCTTTATCAGAGAAGAATTTAGCATGTGACAATGCTGCTGAAAAACTGAGTCTAGCAGAATCATCCTTTTCTAAAGAATTAAAATATCTGCCCAAATCAGTGTAATAGTAAATGCTTAATAAAGTATCTTCTGACCTAAGCATGCTTTTAGCTAAGTCCAAATTTTTTCTTTGTGCATTTGACTGATTCAAATAGTAGCAATTTCTGGCCAAGCCCAAATAACTTTGACCCATTTGATTGCTATCCTTTAATTCTAACCTTACATCAAGTGCTTGTAGCTTGTAGGAAATTGAAGAATCTAAGTCCCCTAATTTCTCAAAGGCATCAGAGATATTAATCAAAGCATAAGTTTCACCTTTAGCATAATCAACCTCTTGACTCTTATAGAGAGCTGTTCTGCCAATTTGCAAGCTACCTATTGCATTGGATATAATACTATCTCTAGCACCTTGGTTCAAGCGATTTACTTCTTGATATGACTCCGCTTTATTGTACTCGGAGCATGAGGAGAATAATAAGACTCCAATGATAAAGATTAGATTTTTGCGAACCACTGCTCAATAATCTACTTACGCCTTCTGAATCGTTTGAATAATCCTGCCAAACCTTTTTTTGGTTTTTCAAGAGGTGGATTATCTTTAATACGTGACATCTTATCAAGCATTTTTTTACTGATTTTTGCTTTTTGCGCTTCTGCTAAATCTGAATTTATTACCCTACTTCCCCCTTCTTCTGAATCATTTCCTAATCCTGGAAGTGGTTCACACTTTGCCTCGGACGGCTTGAAGTTTATTTTCTTTCGTTTTGGGTTACTACTTGTTGCTTCACTTAAAGTTGTTCCTTCAAACGAATCTACATTGATTTCAAAATTCAGTGAAACATCCAATGGGTCTCTATCGTCACAACCCAAGAAAATAGTACATTGCTGCGGGGGTAAATTAGAAACAGGAATAGTTACAACTTCAATTGGAGTTTGAATTAAGCCTAGGTTAGCATCATTAAAATCCTTACCAGGAGAATAAGAATGGATTTTAAAGCCTGGTCTAAGGTGTACTGATATATAAACCCCTAAAAGGCCAGGGTTGCCCATATAGTCGGGTATGTAATTTCCACAGTAATGATCAACATGTTGGATATCAAAATTTACATTAATATCTTCCTCTGGTCTGTCTGAATAAAATTGTGCTTGCATGATCTTTTCGTTTTTGTTTACACAAATATATGGTTTTGGGAATTAGAGGCTTATACCCCCTAGGAGGTATTCTAATAGTTTAGATTTTAGAATTTCGATTTAGGGACAATCCTTAAATCTAAACTACCTAAAAAAAACCACCTAAGATTGCTCTCAGGTGGTTCTTCGTAATTAATTAAACTATACTATTTTTTTCTGTCGTTATTTGGAACAGCAGGCATTGTGGGAAGAGGACAACAATCTCCTTCAGTATTGGTTAATCCATTGTTATTGGATATAATTGAACCGCTTAGAGAAAAGCCTCCTACAGAGGAATAATTCCTATACTTGAATTCAAAACAATATTGCCCTGGGCTTAAGGTAACAGAACCTGAATATGGATTATCTTTCCAACATTGAGGATTATTCGTAGGAAATTGACTGCCACTCAACTGCCAAGCAATCGCGTTTGTAATTGCATTTTTTAGAACAAAAGACTGAACCTTATTGTCTGTTCTGAATATTCCATTAAAATTAACCGTAGTGTTCTTACACACCCATAAACATCGTTTAAATGTATGCGTTCCTCTGGCATAGCCTCCTTGCCCAGAAGGAACAAGAATAGCATGCCCAGGGATATTGTTCCAATCCGCGCGACTAGATAAAATATTGGAAGGTTCTCTAGAACCGTTTGACCAATTAGGATCTACCGCGCCCATGGCAATTAATCCCCCGCTAGCACTTAATCCGGTTCCTAAATTTAAAGAACCTTCATTTTCGCAGGGCGGACAATTTTTAACAATTCGGAATGTGCACTTTTTACAAATGGTTTTTCCGCAGTAATAACTAATCGTTACATTATATGTTCCATTAGCGGCTGAACTTGGAAATATAATCGCACCTACGCCAGAATTGGAATATCCTGGACCTGTGATCTTTATTTCAGCTTGTTTTTGGCATTCTTCACTTGAACCGCAGTTAAAACTTGTTATAATCGTAAGATCCATGTCGCAATTCTTGTTCTTTTCATTAATATGGTAGATTCCCTTTTTACCACAAATGATGTTGTACAAGGTTTTGCCATCCGAATTTTGTATTATTGGATTCTTAAAACTTGCTTCTTCACAGCAGTTCTTACATTTAATGGTAAAAGGATATCGCAACCAAGCGCATAATTTGCCATTACAAAATCCACTTACTCGCAATTGATAGCTGCCTTCCGTGCTTGGAAAGGTTACAACCGTTGTTGCACAATTTGATGCGTCTATGGTTGATACTACTGCTCCACTTGCATTGATCACTTCATACTTAATTTTTGATTCTCCGCAACCTTCTGGACAACCATAGCAGAAAGTAAACTTTCGCTGGCTTTTGCATTTAACTTCTCCTAAATTAGTCAGATGACCTATGGGCTTTCCAGTAGATTCATCCATGTACTTTTCCCATTTACCTAGGCAACAATTAGTTACCACTGTATCACACTTTTTTCTAATTTGAAATATGCATGATTTACATAATGTCTTGCCGCAATAGTAATTGATGGTTACGTTATACATTCCATTGGCAGCTGTGCTTGGGAATACAATAGTACCTGATCCAGAATTACCATACCCTGGGCCTGTGATACTAATTTTTGTACTTGCCTGACATTCTTTACTAGAACCACAGTTGAAGCTCGTTCTAATTGTAAGATCCAAGTGGCAGTTTTTTCTAGCTTCGCTAATGTCATAAACTACTCGCTTACCACATTCTAACTGTGCTAACACTTTTCCATCTGGATTTTGTATGATCGGATTCTTAAAACTTGCCTCTTCGCAGCAGTCTTTTACCGTGTCACACTCTAAAGTAAATGGATATCGCAACCAGTTACATAGTTTGCCATTACAAAATCCACTGACACGCAATTGGTATGTACCAGCTACACTAGGAAAGGTTACCACAGTAGTTACACAATTTGATGTATTTAGGGTTGAAACTACAGTCCCAACTGAATTAAGTACTTCATATCTAATGCTCGACTCTCCACAACCTTTAGGGCAAGAATAGCAAAAGGTGAATTTTCTTTGGCTCTTGCATTTTACCGTTCCCAAATTGGTTAGATGTGAAATGGACCTTCCTGTAGATTCATCTATGTACTTTCTCCATTTTCCTGGGCAGCAATTAGGTTTAGCGCATTTAGGAAGTTTATTTTCCAATTTGCTAAAATTGCTTGTATTGCTATTTCCATCATCCCAAACTCCAAGAAATCCAAAATCTGCAGTATTTGCACTTGATGAACTTGGCGTGTAAATAAAGGAAACTGATACAGTTCCATTTGAAGGAATAATTGCTGGCAGGCTTGATATACCTGTCAATGTTCCCGTTGAAGATGTTATTGCATTCATTTCTGTTTCACAGTTTTGAACACCAGTAGGGGCGGTATTATTAAATATAAGGTCAACTGTATACGTTTGAACTCCATTTACAATTTTGTCACATTTTATTGAAATATTCGCATCATTAGTACCGCAACCGGCTGAGGATATGCTAAATGTAGAAGGGTCTGACATTCCATTACCACCAGGCATGGCTCGTTCTTCTTCATCCAAAGCGGTAATGCACCAAACATATATTGGGCCACCAAGCAATTTATCTTTGTCAATAGGTATTTGAATTTGAGTTAAACCTTTAACTTTTTTCTCAAGAAGAACAGCATTTTTTTGCATTGCAGATTTAGCTGTTTGGCCTTCTTTTAATTCCCATATACTCAAGCGATATACTGGACCAAATCCATCAGGCTTAGCGTTAGCTGATGTCCATTTAAACAAGATTTGCTTTGTATTCGATTTTGAGAATTGCTGACCTTTTGATGGGCTAATTAATTCTGGGGCTGTGATTTTATAGCTTCCATCCCATGGATGAACACCATCTTTTATAGTAAAGGTTGAAGGTTCTGACATCCCATTTCCATCGGGCAATGCTCTCTCTTCTTCATCTAAACAGGTAATGGTCCACACATAACGAGGGCCACTAACCGATTTTTCAAAATCAATTGGCCACTGAGACTGAAGAACGTTTCTTAAATCTTTCTCAACGATAGGCTGATTCGTTCGAATGGCCATCATTGGAGTTTGACCATCCAAAACTTCCCATACTCTCAAACGAAAAATTACAGTTCCTTGAGGTTTTGGAATTACAGGCGTCCATCGGAACATTATACCATTGGTTTGGGCCTGCGTGAATTTTTGATCTTTTAAAGGCGTGATTAGAATGGATGCTTGATACGAAACAATGCTAAACATCTTACATACCGTTCCTGATGTCCCTTTGGATTCACCAGTTTTAGGATCTGTAAGTGTTACGCATAAGCGATAGTTGTCTTCAGGAATCTTCCCGGTTTGAAGGGTAGATTGAGCACCATTACCATTGTAATCTACAGCATGGAGTGGAAAAACATCTTCGGCATTGTAAATGGAGACACCCGATGGGATTTCCATTATTGGCATCTTATCAGCCTTGGTCGCAGCCAATAAGTCACCAGTCCCTTTGTACAGTTGAGCTTTGATTTTTACTTCAATGTCATCCGTACTGGAATTGGTGATGATTAATTTTACAGTTTCAGTTTGGGATTGCCAATCAGAAACGTAAGGAGAGGGTTTCGGACTCATCATCACTTGGATGTTTTGAGCCGATAAAGCAATGCCTCCAAATAAGAGTAGGAGGACGAACAGATTTTTAATTTTAACTATCATAATTTTCTTTTTTGTTTTAAAATTTATATGTGATAAAGGTTCTAAGAAGGTTCTCTCTGTAGCTTATTCCTGGTCGAGACACTCCATATTCAAATAGGTTGATTGAACCGGTCAAGCCAATTCTAATCTTCTTCTTTATTCTATACTTTAAGCTCATCCTTTGAAGAACCTGAAAGCCAGATTCCAAATTATTAAATGTGTTTTCTGAAAAAGTTAATCCTGCAGAAGTGGAGAGTTTTCTTTTGAAAAAGGAATACCCTAGCGAAACATTAGCAGACTTAGTTTTAATCTTGCCTATGGAACTCTTATTATCAAAATAACTCAAAACGGTAGTTACTGATAAAGGCTTAGCCATTAATCCAAAAGAGTAAGACACAAGCGCATTCATTGCTTCATTGTTGTTTAAGCTCCCTGAGATGGTATTAAAATCCACAAAATCATTTTGCGAATACATAAGTGAGATAGTGTGCATTCTCACTTCATTACTCAATAGCAAACTTGGGCTCACAGACCAAGAATTGGTAACCATTTCAACTTTAAAAGTGTCGTTTGTATTCGTATTTCTAAAACCGAAATTTGAATAATTAGCCGATAATGAAAAGCTTGGACTGAACTGTATATTTAAGTTTGCTGCACCAATATCCTGAGTAGAGGTTGCCCCTCTAATTCCAGATAAATTGTTCACTCTTCGTCCAACTGATCCTGATAATTGAAATTTTGATTGAAATAAATTGAATCGTGGGTTTACACTTACTTCCAATCGATCCATTTGCATAAATGGATAACCCAATGGAACAAAACCATCTCCGTAATATTTGGCACTTGTTCTTATCCCAAATACTTTACCCGTTTTGCCAATATTTAAGATGCCTGCATAATCAAACCGACTTGAATAGGTGGGTATAAATATGAACGCTGGAATAGCAGGACTAAAGGACTTTACTTCTGGTGACATCATATTTCTGGTAAAAGCAGAACCTGCTAGTTCTCCAGACACATAAAGCTTTTTACCTAGGTTAATTCTATAATCAATGGAACTCATTGTTCCTGTTTGCGGTAGCAATGAACTAGGACGGTAATCCAATGAACTGGTATCATCCGCCATATAGCTCATGATTAAATAAAGGTGAGAAGAGTCTTCATGACCTAAGCCTATTTTGGCCGAATATATCTTTCTGGCATAAATTCCTGTAATGTTCTTAGTAGTGTCTTCTTCTACCGCTAGTTGATATTTTCCAACGAAACAGGAGAATCTAAATTTTCCAGGAGTTAGATTTAGTCCAGCTCCAAATACGGATAAGTCCCCAACACTTAACTTAGAGTAGTTTGGGATTTGAGAACCCAATAGCACTTGCATCCATTTATATTTTGGAGCAATTCCAATTCTATTAAGTGGATTCCCAATTTGTCGCCTAAGTTCATTAATGTTAAAACCAGACATTGGTAATGGAGCTTGTATGATGGCAGATTGCTGATTACTAGCCAAGGATAAAGTAATAGGCAAGGAAAAATCCTTTATGCTAAATGTGGTGTTTACTACAGCTCGTCCTAAAAAGGAAGGTCTTCTTGCTTTCACCGCACCCACTGTATCCGATTTCATTTTATAAAAGTCTCCATACAGTCCCATTTGACCAGTAACTTTTACAATGCTCTTCTTCTTTGCTTGGGCATTCGCTAGTGTGAATAGGCTCAAGGCTATCAGAAAAAGTGTTCCTTGTTTTGTGATGAGAGATTTCATAATTATTTACAACACAAAATTGTCCTAAGTGAAAATGGCCTCACTACCCACTAGGGGGTATTTTGATTTTAGAGATTAGGAAAAAGATTTAGGGCATTTAGGGATTTGGTATTTTAGATTTAAGGATTTGCTTTTTTTAATCCTTAAATCTAAATTGCATTAACCAAAATCTAAATTATGAAACAAGTCTTACAAGATCGGACGAAAGCGTTCGCATTAGCTATTATTGATTTAACTGATGATTTCCCGAATAAAAATGCAAACTCAATAGTTGCAACCCAACTGATTAGAAGTGCAACCTCTGTTGGGGCAAATTATCGTGCTGCTTGCCGGTCCAGTAGTGACAGGGAATTTATTGCCAAGATGAATAGTGTTTTGGAAAAGGCGGATGAATCATTCTATTGGCTAGAAATAATTGACGAGAAAAAATGGGTTACTATAGAATCAATTGCTCCTCTGTTGGTTGAAGCCGATGAGCTAACAGCCATCTTTGTGAAATCCTTAAAAACCATTAATAGCCGTTTGTAGAGAGATAAGATTGATGCGGATTTTTAAATACACGATAAATGTCGTATATTTAAGGTCAAATGTCGGGTAAAAAGTATAAAGATTTGGATGAAGTTCTATCAGCTCTTAAAGAGCCCGAAATGAGCTACTACATAAATTACACCCACACCGGCATGGCCTATACCACTTTCGAGAAACAATCTAAAAAGGTTCCTTTTAAGCAAAATGAATGGAGCTCACTCCTCCACCTTTCCGAAAGAACCTTTCAGCGCTACAAAAAAGAAAACAAAAAATTTGAGTCTATTTACACCGAAAAAATTCTAGAAATCATCCTACTATTTAAAAGAGGCGTTCAGGTTTTTGGCTCTTCTCAGTCATTCTATAATTGGTTAACTGTTCCTTGTTTAAGCCTTGGAAATCGCAAACCGATGTCAATCATAGATAATTCCTTTGGCATAAGTGCTGTAAAAAACCAATTGGGTCAAATTGAGCATGGCATCCTTGGCTAAAAAAATTACTGGATACCGCATTTGTAAGAGCAAATATGCCAAAGACTTTAGCGGAGCTGGAGCAGAGAAATATGGTGGCCTATGGAATAGTATTGGAACACCTATGCTTTATACAGCGGAGAGTGTTTCCTTAGCCATTTTGGAAACCCTGGTCCATGTACCTCGCCATTTATTACCCGAAGATCTATCACTCGTTACGCTTACCATTGAAATTCTAAATGAACCCATAAAATTGGCATTAAAAGAACTTCCCAACCATTGGAACAATTTGCCATTCTCTTCCGAAAGCCAAAAATTTGGTGATAAATGGATTCAAAGCAACAATGAACTTGCATTATTGGAACCATCAATTTTGGTTAAACAAGAGTTTAATATGATCATAAACCCAAGGCACAAGGATTTTTCGAAATTAAGCATTCAGCAAATTGTGCCCTTTGCTTTTGATGAGAGGTTAAGTTCAGGTATCTGATCTTAATTAAACAAAAGAAGTTCAAAGCGATTACACAACTTTTTCTTAGTTGTTTGAGTTTTTATTTTGGTTGTTCCTATTTACTCGTGGAGTGTTTTACACTATTATTAAATCGGATAGTTAATGCCACTTTAGTTTACTCTTTACAAATAAATCCTTAAATCTAAAATACCAAAAGTTTTAGTTAACTTCTAATAAGGCTTTAACCGTATCCACATTATCGGCAAAATCCCAAAGCTCCGTTTTTTGAGCTGAGCCAAAAGGAAGGTAATTTTTTCCAACAATGCATTGAATCTCGTTTTGATGCTCAGAGATAAAGCTTTCAATATCAGAATCGGATTTGTAATAACTGTAATGGATTGTCCCTACCGGGCTGTATAACCTATCAGACTCATGAAGAATTCCATAGCCAAAATCAATATGAGGATCTAAATCCAATAATAATAAAGCTTTGTGGTAATGGTAATTGTTATAATACTTATTGTGATTTATGTTGTCGTGATGTCCATCCCAACTTTCGATTAAGGGTTTAAAATCATAGCCCTCAGGTGCCATTAAATGAGTAACACTTCGGCAACCAAGTCCAAAGTAAGAAAAGATATCTTCACCTAAGGCAATCATGTCTTCTTTACTCTCTTTTCCTGTAAGTACAGCTAGGCTGTTTCTATTCTTTCGCAATACTTTAGGGGTTTCTCTAAAATAGTACTCAAAGGTTCTGGCTGTATTATCACTTCCCGTTACAATTACAAAATCAACTCCCTTGAGCTTTTCAACCCACGCTACTTTAGTAGAAATTTCTGGTAAAATTTCGCATGCTTTTCGTACCCATAATTTTGGAATATCTTCATCTAAGCTGCTTAACTTTCCTTTAACTAAATAGCCACAAACTAATCCCATCAGTAAATCATGCATTCCAACAGCAGGAATATTTCCAGCCATAATAATTCCTAAGGATTTATCTTTTGTATCCGTAAATGTGTATTTTGAAATAAAGGGTGATACCTTCTCTTTAGATAATGATGAACGCCATTGTTGTAAGACTTTTGTAGCATTTGGTTTTGTAAACCAAGGATTTGCAATTTCAGCTTTGCTTAGCACTTCACTCCACTCTTCATCAGTTTCAAAAGAAGCTAAAGCTGTATGAAAAGCAGATAAAATATCCGAAGGGCTCATTCTTACTTTTTCTTAGCGCTAAAGTGTATGCCCAAGTTTAGGTTAAACTGAGTGTACATATAAGATTCATCACCACCAGTAGGCATTAAAGGAATTCTAACCTGTGGTTGAATCACCAATTTTACCGGCTGCTTAATATCAACTATGAATTTATAACCAGCAAAAAGCACTCCGTTTACAGGAACTCCTGGCGAACGGTAATTTTTTACTAAATGGGTATAGATTCCATCTTCCTCAAATCCTTTTGTAAAGAACTTTAATTTAGTATCCCAAGCCCAGGCAGGCGCAACTCCAAAAGAAAGCCATTGTTCGTTTCCTTCTTTTGGCAATCCGATGCGTGTTTCATAAAACAATGGGACTTCTAAGGTTCGCATTCTGGTTATGTATTGAAATGAAGCGCTTGCTTCTATAAAACCACCAACGGTTCCTAAATCTTCGTGTTTATAATAACCTAAATAAGGGTCGTCAATGGTTCGCTTAAATCCATATTGCGCATACTCTAAGCCAATACCAAAACGGTTATCCGAATTTTGGGCAATGGTATACCTTGCAAAGACATTTACTGAACTTATCCATTTTCTGTCTTTACGAACGCTATCACTGTATTGCGAAAGTCCTTGACTATACGAACTTGGGGCAGATATTTTCATTACTAAGGCATTTGAGATTGAAGGGCTCGCGCCAATTTCGAAATATTTATCCTTAGTTTGAGCTTGTAAGCCAAACACAAGCGTAAGAAAAGCAAATAAAAAGATTCTTTTCATGGGGTCTTCAAAGATAATACTTTATCTTTGATATCCATTGGAAAGCCGCCATCTTAATCAAAAATTGCTTCACCATTAATTTTTAGAATTCTAAAATACCTGATTACTCCTAAAATGCAGGCCACTGTTAATCCAATTACGAGTCCCCACCAAACGGCAACAGCTCCATATCCTAGCTTTATGCCAAAGTAATAGCTGAAAGGTATGGGAATAACCCAATAGGAGACTAAAGCAATGCTCATGCTCATTTTGACATCCTTAATCCCGCGAAGTAAGTTCATAGCTACTACTTGTATTCCATCTGCGATCTGAAATACACAAGCGATACCTAATAACAACACCGTAAGCTCAAGGGTTTCTCCTTTTAAATTAAAGGCTTCGGAAATTGGCCATCGAAAGGCATAAAGGAGTGATGCCATCACCATTTGAAACAAAACCCCTAATTGTATCATATCTTTTCCCAATTGCTTAAGTTTTGATACATTCTTTTCTCCAAAGAAGTTTCCAGCTAAAATTCCACCCGCTTGAGCTATTCCAGAGACTGTCATATACGTTAAGGCTGCCACAGTAAGAGCTACGGCATGTGCAGCGGCTTGCACACTGCTAATAGTTCCAACAATTAATCCACTTACGGCAAAACAGGCAACCTCCGCAAAGAATTGAACCCCTAAAGGAACTCCAAGTCCTATAAGTTGAATGCATTCCATCTTGCAGACCTCCCAGGTAAACTTCTTTGATGGAACTAAAGAACCTAAGGTTTTATGTCTTGCGATATAAATCATTAATCCAACCGCCATTAATACCCGGGTGCTTAACGTTGCTAAACCTGCTCCAGTAATTCCCAAAGGAATACCAGTGAGCCATCCATGGATTCCAATTCCATTAAATAAAATATTTACCAAGAAGCCTGCGATGCTTATGTACATTCCCACTGCCGTTATCCCGAGTCCATCGGCAAATTGGCGAGCAGCAACAAACACTAAAAAAGGAATTGCACTCCATCCAATAATTCTCAAATATCCAGGAGCAATGGCATTAATCTCAGGCACCTGTCTGAGCATTTCGAAATTGGCAATGGTAATTTCATTGAGCAATGCAACAAGAATTGCTGTTGTAAATGAAAGCCATAATCCTGCTTTATAGGTAAGAACAGTATTGTTGCGTTTTCCTTCTCCATCTTTGATGCTAATTACGGTGCTTACACTAAATAGCATTCCCATAAAAAAAGCAATCAAAAGAAAGAAGGCATTATTTGCCATGTTGGCACTCGACAAATAATCATCACCAAGTGGACCCACCATAATTACATCGGTAACTCCTTGAAGCATAAGCCCAAGTTGGCCAAGAACTAGAGGTCCCGAGAGCTTAATAGCCTTTCTTTTTAAATCTGATATACCTAAAATATTAGTCAAAAATAGCGTGCAAAAATAACTGAATTCATTATCACTACGGTTAAAACAATAAATGAAATTTTCATGCCTTAATAATCACTAATTTTGCAGGGCAATGAAAAAATCTTACCAGGTAGAAGTGGTGTACGAAGACAATCATCTTTTAGCCTTGAATAAACCTTGCGGAATGCCGGTTCAGGGTGACAAGAGTGGTGACTTTCATATGGTACAATGGGCTGAAGAATACATTGTTAAAAAATACAATAAACCTGGAAAAGCCTTTGTAGGCTTAATTCACAGAATAGATAGGCCGGTTAGTGGAGTCGTTCTTATTGCTAAAACCAGTAAGGCACTTACCCGTATGAATGAGCAGTTTAAAAATAAAGAAGTTAAAAAACTCTATCATATTTTAGCTACTGACAAGTTGACAGAAGAAAGTGGAACACTCACTCATTATTTAGGAAAAGACAGTAACACAAACCGAGCATTAACTTATAACAAGCCCAAAGGGAAAGCTAAAGAAAGTCGTTTGCATTTTAAAATCCTAAGAAATATTGGCAAGCATACGATGTATGAAGTAACTACCGAAACCGGTAGATTTCATCAAGTGAGGGCCCAATTTGCTAAGGTTGGCGCACCTTTAGCGGGTGATGTAAAATATGGAGCTGCTCATCCATTGAAAGATAGAAGTGTGGCTTTACATGCTAAATATTTAGAATTCACACATCCCGTTACTAAAGAAATTATTAAAATTACTGCTCCTTATCCTAAGTCGAATTACTGGGCTGAATTTAAAAATTCAGGGCTATAGGCTTAAAGAGCCAAATGAATACTTGGGTCCCAAAAAATTGTGTCCCAGTCTTGAATTTGATCATCCTCAACTTTAATCCCTTCTTTTTCTAGTTTTTCTTGCATGCTTTCAGGAGGATGAAAATGCGTCTTTCCGGTTAGCAGGCCATTTCTATTTACAACTCTATGTGCCGCTATTGCTGGACTTATGCCATGTGAGATGTTCATTGCATAACCCACTAATCTGCTGCTTCTGGCAGCTCCAAGGTATTTAGCAATAGCTCCATAACTGGTTGCTCTTCCCTTTGGAATCAGCTGTACGACTTCAAACACATTAGTGTAAAATTTATTACTCATTAGCTAGCAACCTTTTTGGAATAATATTTGTCTAATATATTGCGAAAGTAATATGAATTTACACAAATTGAAGTCAATCAGCATTGGGCTATGTTTCTTAGCCTTTGGTGCTAGCAAAGCTCAGTATATAGATTTTACCAATCCAACTCCCTATAAATCTTCAACTGAAGTAGTTAAAATTAATAATGTTGGGGTATATCCTAATATTAAAGATGTTCCAAATTGGAATGGAGAACGACCTGGCAAGTATTCTTTAAAATTTAAGATTAATGGTCTTAGTAAAGGGGATGAGGTTTATTTAGCCGACAATTACAACGGAAGTAAATACTTAAGAGATACGACAGTAGTCGATAAAAAAGGCATTGCTGAATTTACTGGAGATATTCTATTGCAAAGAGGAATTTATCTTTTTGTATTTCCAAAGAAACAGGGATACTTTGAGTTTATTGTTGCCGATGATTTAGATTTTCAAATTGAAACCGATACGAGCTATTATGAAAACTTGTTTTATGAAAACATGAAAGTAAGTGGTTCTGTTGAAAACACAGTTTTTGCCATTTATCAAAAAGAAAAGATTATAGTTGCGCAAAATCTAATGAAAGTTGACAGAGAATTAGCTGACAGCACCATTTCGGATAAGAAACGAGAAGAACTTAATACTCAGAAAACACTTATTGTTACCAATAAAAATAATGCAGATAGAAAGTACATCAATGAAAATCCAACGCATTTGCTAAGTAGATTCTTAACCGCAATGATTGATATTGAAGTGCCAAAAGAATTGCCAATAGGAAAAGATGGCAAAGCAGATAGCACTTACCCTTACAAATATTACAGAGATCATTATTTTGATAATGTAGATTTTGCAGAAGATGGCTTAATGCGAATGCCTATCCATATTGTTAAACAAAAACTCGATTTTTATTGGGATAAGGTTCAAATTCTACAACCAGATACCGCGTTTTTAGCTGCTAAGCGAATTATAGATCAAGCTTATAATACAGTAGATTTAGAACGATTTTTGATATGGTACCACATTAATAAATTTGAAACAAGTAATATTATGGGTCTAGATAAAGCTTTCGTTAATTTAGGTAAAGTAACCTATTTAAAAGGAAAAGCTTGGTGGGCTGATAGCTCCACAATTGGAAGTATAGGTAAAAATGTGATTGAACGAGGTGGTTCATTGATAGGTAACAAAGGAGCTGATTTAATGCTTCAAACCTTCAACAAGGAAATTGCTGAGAAAAAAGGTAGTCCATGGATGCGATTATATGAGATGCCAGCAAAATATAAAATTATGATTTTCTGGGATCCTACTTGTGGTCATTGTAAAGAAGTAGTTCCAAAGCTTGCTAAAATCTACAATAAAAACATGGACAAAGATTGGATGGTTATTGGTTTAACCCAATCTGATAAGACTAAGGAATTTGACGAATTCATGAAGGCTCATCCAGAAGTACAAAACTGGATTCACTTAGATAGAAGTGCTGCACCTTCGGATGTATTTGCAAAGAATCTTAAAAAATACTACGTAATTGCTAGCCCAACAATTTTCATATTGGACGAAAATAATATTATAAAGGCCAATAGAATGGATGTTGAAAAAATTGAAGAATTTATTGAGCAATTAGAAAAAATTAAAGAATTTGAAGAGGCCTCTAAAAAGATCACGCCAAATAATGGAGAGTCTGAACTAGACCTCAAAAACAACTAATTCTTAATTAATTTCTTAACGTTTCTTTTGGTGTCTCTCCAAAGGGTACCCGTATAAACAGTAAAACCTAAGGACCAAAAGGGAGCTGCATACCCAGAACCTTTGTAAATTGACCAACGGTAACCCATAGAACCAACCAATCCTAGGTACCTTAAAAACCTTACAGATCCGCCAAGCCCTAATTCCATAGGGACAAAATTTTCAGTCTTGGATATTGTCTCTTTGGTTACCACATTGTAGGTACTATTGGTTTTATTGCCTATTCCTATGGCCACTGGGATATAGATGTCATAGCGCCATTCATCTTTTAAATAATACTCAACAGTTGTGGCTATGTAGGCATAATTAACCGAGGTGGTGTCCAGTTTAGACCCTTTAAAGTAATTGGATGAATAAAAGCCGGCATACAAGGAAACCTTATCATATCCAAGACCGTAGCGAATGCCAACAACCTGAGATGATGCTCCATTAATGTATGATTTTCGTCCATCTAGACCTATAAGAAACCTTCCATTGCGCTTGCTAGCATAATACCTCAACGTATCTTGAGGCTTGAATTTCAGCTTTATCTTAGAAGTGTCTGTTTGAGAGGTTGCGCACTTGAAAAGCATCATGCACATCATCATCAACCCCATTCTAGCTCGAAACATTAAATGCAAATTTATAGAAGAGAGCAGGCATCCATCTTATGATTTACCAACATGATAAATTAATAGAATAATAAGGAATAGCCAGCATATACCGGAAGTTGATCCACCTTCTGTTTACGAAATGAATAAACCATTAATGGAACCGTCATAGAAAAAATACTAGGGCCTGTTCTCAACTTTAGCATTCCGGTTGCGTAATAGAATTTATTTGTTGTGAACTCAAAAGCCTTTCTCACAAATTTATTATTGCCAATACTGAGGGCATTCCTTAGGGTATACTTAAGGGCTACATTCCCCAAATCTCCTGTTAGTTTACCTGTAAAATTTAGACCAAAATCATAGTTGAGTCGCCCTGCTTCAAAAGGTTGGTCTTTATCTATGATTGTACTTATCCGAGGATGGATACTAAAACCAATAAAATCACGATCGCTTCTTTTATTAATTCGTTTCACAGCAAATGGCCATTCTGCTTCAACCGTTAAATTTCCAGCACCATTTACCAAACTATGCAAGGCAAGCATCGTATCTTTTTGACTGGAAATAATCCCGGTAATAACTCCAATTCTGGTGTTACCGATATAATCATTTAATAAGCCATAGTTAATAGAAAAGGATTGCATGTTAACTGGAGCTAAGGCAGTAAGCTGATGTGCCTTAAATGAATCCTTCAAAAAATCAAAGAATAGGTATTTTTTGCTTAATTGAGCATTAAGCGTAATACTAAAAGTTGTAGCGAGTAAAGCACATAAATTGAGAAATTTTAAGTGCGTCATAAATCCTAATTGTTCTATTTTGTGGATTTATAACGATACCAAGAAGGCCGAAATTGTATCCTAAAATTAATCCGCAGCTATTATGGTAATCTCAACCAGCGCATCTTTTGGTAACCGAGCCACTTCTACCGTTTCTCTAGCTGGATAATCTTTTTTGAAAAAACAGCTATAAACTTCATTTACAGCCAAAAAATCATGCATATCCTTCAAAAATATACTGGATTTTACGATATTCGAGTAGTTTAAGCCTTTTTCTGAAAGTAATGCTCCAATATTTTCCATCGCTTTTTGGGTTTGGCTGCTTGCATTTTTTCCGATCATTTCTCCTGTCTTGGCATCTAGCGCAATCATTCCAGAAAAATAGTAAGTATTTCCAACTTTAACAGCTTGACTATAGGGTCCAATTGGTGTTGGAACTTCCAGACTAAAAATTATTTCTTTCTCCATGATTTAAGTATTTTTGTTCCCACATGAAAATTGCAGTAATAGGTGAGCCATCGCAGCTAAATAGTTTTGAGAAACTAAACCTAACCGAATCGTACGAGGAGGTGCAAGATACTTCAAATCTCAAAAATTACGATGTTTTCATTGATTTGGATTTTGACAATTCAGATCGAACTATTTTAGATTACAAAAACAGCTCAGATACATGGGTTTTACTTGGCTCAGTCAAAACAACATTAGAAGAAGAGTTTGCGAGTGTTGGTGCTACATATGAAGGGGAGAAATTAATTTCTATTAATGCCATTCCTACTTTTTTGGAACGCAAAACCTTAGAATACTGCAATCCTTTTGAAGTTGATATTTCAGGTATCCCTCATGCCGCTTTAGGATGGGATGCTTTGGAATTGGTTGGTAGTCGCGTGGGTATGGTTACACCTCGAATCATATTCATGATTATAAATGAGGCCTACTACACGGCACAAGAGGGAACAGCCACCAAAGAAGATATTAATACTGCCATGAAACTAGGTACAGCTTACCCAATGGGTCCCTTTGAGTGGTGTGATTTAGCTGGATTAGACAATGTTTATGAAACCCTTGAAGCAATCTATGAAGATACTAAAGAAGAACGCTATAAAATTTGTCCTTTGATGAAGACGGAATATTTGAGAAGTATGATTTAGGGGAATTTTAGAATCAAAAATTCACATACAAACATTTAGATATTCCTTAATCATTTACAGTCAATTGCAAGTATTTAAAATTTGCTACCAAAGCACAAACAATTGTGCATCAATTAGTTGATATCCATTGTTAATAATATACTTCTTAATAGGATCACTTTCCATATATATTGGATATACGCAATGCGTATATTTGGGTGTTAGCTGCAAGGCGAAAACCAGCCGCACAAATAGCACATTTGGTTTTTTGCCGACACAAAAGCCAACGCTAAAAAAACCAAAAGAGCTATTCTTTAGCCAACCCGAATGAAATTGTTGTTGAAATTGAGTGATAACTTATCTATAGTTTGGAATAAGAATTTAAGCAAGACTTCTTATCTTGCAATTCATAAAATAGAGTTGATGAAAATGAAATTAAAAGAGAAAATAACAATAGATGATTTTGAAGGGAAGTCTTTCAAGGTAAGGATTGTTGAATCTCAAGATGAAAAAAAAGCTTCATTTACACATTACTTGCATAACCATAAAAATGGAGTTTCTCAATTCTTTAAAAAAGATGCTGTAGGATATGTAAAAGAGATTTTAAATTATAAGTATCCCGAAGAGAGCATAACGAATTTAGTTGCGGAAGAAGCTTTACAATACCTTCTTTTTGACTTTAAAAATACAGTTCCTTTTCCTGCTCCGAAAAAGCAAACGTTTAAATTCATTGACCTTTTTGCTGGAATTGGTGGGTTTAGACTCGCATTTCAAAATATTGGAGGAAAATGTGTTTTCACCAGTGAGTGGGATAAATATTCGAAAATGACTTACCAAGCCAATTTTGGTGAAGTGCCATTTGGAGACATTACTAAACTTGAAACTAAAAGTTATATCCCTGATAATTTTGATGTTTTATGCGCTGGATTCCCTTGTCAATCTTTCTCAATAGCAGGAAAAAGAGGTGGATTTGAAGACACCAGAGGAACATTATTTTTTGATGTTGCAGAAATCATTAAAAAGAAACAACCCAAAGCATTTTTCTTGGAAAATGTAAAAGGACTAAGAAATCACGACAAAGGAAAAACTCTAAAAACTATTCTGAATACATTGAGGAATGATTTAGGTTATTACGTTCCCGAACCGCAAATAATTAACGCTAAAGAATATGGAGTTCCACAAAACAGAGAAAGAATATTTATTGTGGGATTCAGAAAGGATTTAGGGATTAGTGAATTTGAGTATCCAAAAGGGACTAATAAAAATGTTTCACTAAATGATATTTTGGAAAAAGAGGAAGTTTCGGTTAAATACTTTCTATCAACTACATATGTTGATACACTCAGAAAACACAAAGCTCGACACGCAAGTAAAGGAAACGGTTTTGGTTATGAAATTATCCCAAATGATGGAACTGCAAATGCGGTTGTTTGCGGAGGAATGGGGAGAGAAAGAAACTTAGTACTTGATGATAAACTGACAACTTTTGTTCCTGTAACTCACATAACAGGAGAAGTAAATCGGGAAGGAATTAGAAAAATGACTCCAAGAGAATGGGCAAGACTTCAAGGATTTCCAGAGAATTTTAAAATTGTTGTTTCTGATGCTCAAGCATATAAACAATTTGGTAATTCAGTTGCTGTTCCAGCAATTCAAGCTACGGCAAATAAAATAATAGAAAAACTAAATTCTTTATGATTACAGGAAATAAAGGAGAGTGGAGCGAAATATACGCACTGTTCAAATTATTAGGAGACAAACAATTATTTCTTGGAGATAAAGATATTGAGAAATTAGAAGGCTTAATATATCCGATTTTACGTGTTCTAAGAACAGAAACAAACGGAGATTTTGAATACTCTATTCAAGATGAAATAATTCTTATTTCGGGAGGAAAAGAAGTTTTGAAAATTGCTATTTCTGTGTTTAAAGAAAAAGCAAAATTCTTACTTGATAAAATTAAAGAGAATAAATCGAGAACATTTTCAGTTCCCGAAATTGAGGCATTTATGCAGTCAATTAATTGCCTTTCTTTAAAAGCAAGTTCAACGGCAAAAACTGACATTACAATTGTAGTTCACGACCAAAGGACAAATCAACAACCGACTTTAGGTTTTAGCATAAAATCACAATTAGGAAGTCCTTCTACTCTATTAAATGCAGGGAAAACAACAAATTTTATTTTTAAAATTTCCAATCTACAATTATCTGAATCAGAAATTGAAAAGATAAATTTAATAGATTCAAGAAGTAAAATAATGGATAGAATTAATTCAGTTCTTCAAACAAAAGGAGATTTTGAATTTATTAAAACCGAAAGACAAATATTCTCAAACAATCTAATTTTAATTGATAGTAAATTACCGGAAATATTATCCCAAATCGTTTATGAGTTCTATTCAAGCGACAAATCAAGTGTTGCCGATTTAGTTGAGGAAATTGCAACTAAAAACCCATTAGACTTTGACATTTCTAACGAACACCAATTTTACGAATATAAGATTAAGCGATTTTTAACTGACATAGCACTGGGAATGATGCCTTCTAAAGTTTGGACCGGACAATATGATGCTACTGGTGGGTATTTGATAGTTAAAGAAAATGGAGATGTTTTATGCTATCATATTTACAATAGAAACGAATTTGAAGATTATTTAATCAACAATACTAAACTTGATACGGCAAGTTCTTCAAGACACGAATTTGGGAAAATTTATTCTAAAAACGGAGAGTTGTATTTTAAACTAAATCTCCAAATTAGGTTTATAAAATAGATACCTACGCATAAAGTCATACACATTGCCAAGTCGCTCAAAAAGCCAACCGCACGAGCCAAAACTTGTCAAAGAGTATGCCTTTGCCAACGCTATCAGCAGAACGGAAAAGAAAGCCCAGACAGCTAACAAAGTATAAAAATAATAGCCGAAATAGTAGTAAATATGAACATTGTAGTCCGCGACAACATTAGTAGTAAATTGAAAATTATGCTTCCGCAATCGGCTACTATTCTTATACAAACCGTTCGAGTCCATACTCCGCGAAGCTACGCATGAACTCGAATGACCCCGCGACTGCGCCACCTGTCCTGTTGCATGCTGTGCTGCGCAAAGCACGCCCCAGAACAGGCGCCTAAACAAAATCCAAAAATTAATACTTACGTATATTTGTTGGACTTCGCTTAGTCGCGGGGTCATTAGCACCAATTAAAAAAACAAGAAATTACACTGAATGAATAAGTCAAAAAAATTTTGGGATAGTGCTTCAAAGAACTATGACAAAACAGAAGAACGCTTTGAATACATTCATCGTAAATCTCGAAATAACACTAAAAAACATCTAGAGAATAGTAATGTTGTTTTAGATTACGGATGTGGGACGGGTACTGTATCTTGTGAAATTGCCCACTCTGTTAAAGAAATACATGCAATTGACATATCGCCAAAGATGATTGAAATTGCTAAAGAAAAAGCAGTTGATAAAAAAATTGAAAATGCAACTTTCACTCAAACAGATATTTTTGACGTAAAATATAAAAAAGAATCTTTTGATAGAGTGCTAGCGTTCAACATGTTACACACCGTCCCTAACCCTAAAGATGTGGTACAAAGAATAGATGAATTATTAAAGCCTAATGGGTTGTTTATTTCTGTAACACCTTGCTTAGGAGGGAAATTGTCGTTTTTAGTCGGTTTGCAAATTAGGCTTGTTCAAATAATGTGTAAAATTGGAATAATCCCAGTTCCTATAAGAAGACTTAAAAGTTCTGATTTAGATGATTTAATCACAAATGAATATTTTCAAACTGTTGATTCTGAGAATATTTATAAAGGTGCATCTAGTTATTTTATAGTAGCAAAGAAAAAAAATTAAACCCAAAAAAAGGTGCTAACACTCTATATAGCAAATAGGGCGTTCGGTGGTTAACCAAGGTTGAGTGCTATTTGCAAAAACCTCCAAATTAAAAATTTGGCTCAGAGCAAACTTGAAAGTTCAAAGCTTTCTAATGCCCAACTTCCCTTATACTAACCGTTAAGGAGCAAAAAAGCCAACCCATAGGGGTTGGCTTTTTTTTTAAATCTTTAAATCTAAACTGCCTAAAAACCTTTAAACTTAGCCTTTGTATATTCTCTGTTTAATGTGGCAATAACGCTTAATGGAATTTCTTTAGGACATTCTGCAGCACAAGCTCCGGTATTACTACAAGCACCAAATCCTTCTGCATCCATAGCATTTACCATAGCCACTACACGCTTTTCACGTTCTGCTTTTCCCTGAGGTAAAGTAGCCAATTGAGTAACTTTAGCTCCTACAAATAACATGGCGCTGGCGTTTTTGCATGCACTTACGCAAGCTCCACAACCAATACATGTAGCAGCTTCAAAAGCAGTATCTGCATCATTTTTAGGAATTAACATGGCATTGGCATCAACGGCACTACCTGCATTAGCGCTAATAAATCCGCCACTGGCAATAACTTTATCAAAAGAACTTCTATTAACTGTTAAATCTTTGATTACTGGAAATGCATCTGCTCTCCAAGGTTCAACTACAATTGTGTCTCCTTCATTAAAGCTTCGCATGTGCAATTGACATGTGGTTACAGCTTTTTTGGGTCCATGTGGACGGCCATTAATAACCATGCTACACATTCCACAAATTCCTTCTCTACAATCGTGATCGAAGGCCACAGGTTCTTGTCCATCATTGATGAGTTGCTCGTTGAGCACATCAAACATTTCCAAAAAACTACTGTCTGGACTAGTTTTAACTTTATATTCTTCAAAGCGACCAGCATCATCTGGATTGGCTTGGCGCCACACTTTTAAATTTATATTCAATACTTTTTCCATCTTCTAAATCTTATTTATAACTACGTTGGGCAATTTTAACATTTTCGTATTTGAGATCTTCTTTGTGAAGCTCCCATTCGCCTATTGATTTTGCTTCCCAATTGGCTACATACATGTATTTATCGTCGTCTCTTTTGGCTTCGCCCTCTTCCGTTTGATATTCCTCTCTAAAGTGACCTCCACAGCTTTCTTCTCTATCTAAGGCGTCTATGCACATAAGTTCTCCAAGCTCTAAAAAGTCAGCCACTCGGCCTGCCTTATCCAATTCAGGATTAAACCCTTTGTCGGTTCCTGGGATTCGGACATCTTTCCAAAACTCTTCTCGTAAAGCTCTGATTTCTACTATCGCTTCTTTCAAATGAGTGGCATTTCTTGCCATACCACATTTGTTCCACATGATTAAACCTAATTTTCTATGGAAACTATCTACCGAATGACTCCCTTTAATATTCATCAATTTTTCGATAGTAGATGCAACATTCTTTTCGGCAGCCACAAATGCTTCATGATCTGTCGGAATTGAGGCCGTTCCTATTTCCCTGCTTAAGTATGATCCAATGGTATAAGGTATCACAAAATACCCATCGGCTAAACCTTGCATTAAGGCTGAAGCACCTAGTCTATTTGCACCGTGATCGCTAAAATTTGCTTCACCTAAGGCATATAATCCAGGCACATTAGTTTGCAAGTCATAATCCACCCAAAGTCCACCCATCGTATAATGCACGGCCGGGTATATTCTCATTGGCGATTCATATGGGTTCTCATCTGTGATTTGCTTATACATATCAAATAGATTACCATATTTTTCTGCTATTACTTCTTTCCCAAGAGCAATTAAGGTATCATCATCCGGATTAGAGATGCCTTTCTTAGTGGCTTCTGCTTTACCGTATTTATTCATTAGGTTATACTTAAAATCTAAGTAAACCGCCATCTTACTTGGTCCCACTCCATAACCAGCATCACAACGTTCTTTGGCTGCTCTACTCGCTACATCTCTTGGAACTAAATTACCAAAGGCAGGGTATCTTCTCTCTAAATAATAATCTCTTTCATCTTCAGGAATATCATTAGGTTGGCGCTCATCACCTTCTTTTTTAGGGACCCAAATTCTTCCATCATTACGTAAACTCTCACTCATTAGTGTAAGTTTACTCTGGTGATCTCCACTTACTGGAATGCATGTTGGATGGATTTGAGTGAAACATGGGTTAGCCATCATGGCTCCTTTTTTATGTGCTTTCCAAGCAGCAGTCACATTGCTACCCATTGCATTTGTACTTAGATAAAATACATTTCCGTATCCACCAGAACATAATAATACCGCATGTCCAAAATGACGTTCTAATTCTCCTGAAACCAGATTACGTGCTATAATTCCTCTTGCAACGCCATCAATTTTAACTACATCAAGCATTTCGTGGCGGGAAAACATTTCTACATTACCCAATCCAATTTGTCTTTCCAATGCACTATAAGCACCTAATAGTAACTGTTGTCCGGTTTGTCCAGCAGCGTAAAAGGTTCTCTGAACTTGCACTCCTCCAAAGGAACGATTACTCAAAGTACCACCATATTCACGAGCAAACGGCACCCCTTGTGCCACACATTGATCAATAATATTAGCACTTACTTCTGCTAAACGGTGAACATTGGCTTCTCTACTTCTGTAGTCTCCTCCTTTAATGGTATCGTAAAACAAACGATACGTACTATCCCCGTCGTTTTGATAATTTTTGGCAGCATTTATTCCTCCTTGAGCAGCAATACTATGTGCTCTTCTTGGAGAATCTTGAAAACAAAATGCTTTTACTTTATACCCAAGTTCGGCTAAAGTAGATGCAGCACTTGCCCCAGCTAAACCTGTACCAATAACCACAACTTCCATGTTGCGTTTGTTTGCAGGGTTTACTAATGGAACAGAACTTTTATATTTGGTCCATTTATCGGCTAATTCACCTTCTGGTATTTTAGAATCTAAATTCATCTTTACTATTTAAAAATTTAACTGATCCAACCCAAATGCATTGAGATTGGCATTAATGCAAAAATTAGAGGTATAACAATAGAGAAAGCATTTCCCACAGACTTGATAATTGGTGTGTAGATTCTGTGTTCTATACCCAAAGTTTGGAATGCACTCCAAAATCCATGCAGTAAATGATAAGCTAGAGAAATACAACCCAAAACATATATAAGAACAATCCAAGGGTTTTCAAATACTTCTAACATCTCGTTAAACAAGGTTTCTTTACCACTTGAAATATGATCGGTGAATCTACTCTCCAACCAAAAATGCGATAAGTGTAAAACCAGGAACATAAGAAGCAAGGTTCCTAGCAAGCCCATGCTCCGGCTGTACCATGTACTATTTGCATTGCCACTCCCCTTTTTATATTTTGCCTTTCTCTTTTTAGAATTTGTTAACCAAAGATATAGACCTTGAACAATATGCACCAATAAACCGAGCATTAATCCAACCTCTGCTACTCGAATGAAAAAGTTTTCACTCATAAATTCAGCAGCGGCATTAAAGGTCTCGCCACCATCATTCATAAAAATGCAGGCATTTATGCCGCAGTGCACTAATAAAAAGGAAACCAAGAATAAACCGGTCGCCCCCATCACTAGCTTTCTTCCGATACTGCTAGTGAATAGAAATGAAAGAAACTTCATATTAAATTAACTGTTATGCTTTTAAATTGTTTAATGCAAAATTAGAATTTTAATCCCAAAACTTAGTGCGAATAATGAACGGAGTGTTTACAATTGATTAACATACAGATACCGCCCCTTAGTTTGTAAATCACAAGCATCAGATAATCAGCACATTAACCACCCTATACACAATTACCCTAAATAAGACACGAACGAAAAAAGCCCGCATTTCTGCAGGCTTTTTGTTTAATTTTTTATTGAAAATACCTACTTAGAAGTAAGCTTTAATTTTCTTCTTGTTTTCTTAACTGGTTTTGGAGCTTCTTCCTCTTCTATGCCAGTAATTGTTTTATCAACGAATATTCTCCCACAACTTTCACAATCTATAATTTGAAAATGTGCTCTAACATCACTCTTTCTTTGAGGTGGAATGTTTGCAAAACAACCTCCACATGCACCTCTTACGATTGGAGCAACAGCAACATCGTTTACCATGCTTTCTCTTATTCTAGTATAAGCTCTTGCAAGTCTCTCTTCTACTTTACCAAGTGCTTTATCTCTATTCTTTTCTAATTTAACTTTCTCCTCAGCACTTTCCTTTTCAATTTCGATAAGCTCGTTCTTTTTGAAATCAAGATCTTTACCCTTGGTGTCCATTCTCTCTTTGGTAGCATCAAGCAATTCTTGTTTCATCTCCAACTGTTTGTGTGCATCACGAATGCTTTTTTCAGCAGCCATAATCTCCAACCCAGCGATTTCTTTTTCTTTTTCTAAAGCTTCAAATTCTCTGTTGTTTTTAATGTTCTCCAGTTGAGAGTCATACTTTTCGATTAACTTTTCAAAATCTGAAATTGAATTTTTCTTAGCTGCAATTTCTGAATTAAACTGCTCAATATCACTATTGATATTGTCAAAACGTGTTTGAAGGCCTTGAATTTCATCCTCCAAATCTGCAACTTCCATAGGCAAGTCTCCCAATAAAATGTTAATTTCATTGATTTTGGTATCAATACATTGAACTGCCCATAGTTCTTTTAGTTTACTGGTTACGCTAACGTCCATAATTTTTTAGTTTGTATAATACTTTATCGGATTAGTGTTTGTATCCGAAAAAAGGGCTGCAAAATTAGGGAATTTATCCGACAAAACCTTAGCAAAAATCTCTTGCGTAAATTTTTCGCTTTCATAATGCCCAATATCGCAAATCATCAACTTAGACTCACCATCAAAAAACTCATGATACTTCATATCAGAGGTGATAAATGCATCGGCTCCTGAGGATAGTGCTTTCTTAAGCAGAAAACTTCCTGCCCCACCACAAATAGCAACCTTCTTTATTTTTTTAGAAACAGGGGTATATTTAATTACTTCGCAATTCATTGAATGCTTCACATGATTCAAAAACTCAGTTTCAGACATTTCTTTGTCTAAATTACCTATCATCCCACTTCCCATCTCCCATTGATTTTGAATTGGCAGGATTTCATAAGCCACCTCTTCATAAGGGTGCGCTTTAATTGTAGCCTTCAACACTTCGTTTAATTGCTGATTTTTACACATTACTTCAAGCTTCACCTCTTCCAATTCCTCAACTTTACCTACTTCACCAATAACTGGATTAGCTCCATGCATGGGCCTAAAAGTTCCAGTACCGTTAACTCTAAAACTACAATAATCATAGTTTCCGATTTTACCAGCCCCTGAAGCATGAATGGATGCTTGCACTTCTGATAAATTTAATATCGGTACATACGTTACGATTTTAGACAACGTGTTTGATTTCTTTTGTAAAATCCTGGTAGCGTTCAAATTTAACTTTTCCGCAATTTTAGCATTTACACCTTGCGCCACATTGTCTAAATTAGTGTGGCATGCATAAATGGCAATGTCATTTTTAATAGCTTTAATAATGGTTCTTTCTACATATGTTTTGCCTGTGAATGATTTTAATCCATTGAAAACAATTGGGTGATGTGAAACAATCAATCCACATCCTTTGGAAATTGCCTCATCTACAACATCTGGGGTGCAATCCAGACTTATTAAACAAGAAGTAACCTCTTTCTTCTGATCTCCTACGATTAAACCAGAATTGTCGTAAGACTCTTGGTAGGCTAAAGGAGCAAAATCCTCTAAAGCCTTAGCAATATCCATGATGCGTACACTCATTGGAGCAAAAATAATGGGAAATTGCGCTAAGGTTGCAGTAATGTTTTAGGAATGTCCGAAATTTGCATTGTGATACTAAAAAAGTTTTCTCCCTTTTCCGGCTATTTTGCCAATACCCATATCAATTTAACCAAATGCGAATGTACAAAACAGATTGATATTATAGTTAATGTTTGAATTTCACGGAAATAAGGGGAAGTACTTTGAACTAACCCGAAAGGTAACTGAAGAATACATTTATCCTTATTTAATGGCACATGGTGCAATTAAGGATAAAATGAAAGTACTTGAAATTGGCTGTGGAGAAGCTGGAGTTTTGAAACACTTTGCCTCAAAGGGACATGATGTTTTCGGGATTGAATTAGAGGAATCTCGTATTGATCTTGCCAAAGACTTCTTAAAAGCAGAAGTGGTTTCTGGTCAAGCCCAATTTTTAAACAAAGATATTTATGATGTAAATGTTGAAAAGGATATTGGTCACACATTCGATTTAATAATATTAAAAGATGTGATAGAACATATTCCAAATCAAGAAAAATTTATTCCTGAATTAGAACGGTATCTTTCACCAGGCGGGTTCGTTTTTATGGCATTTCCTCCATGGCAGATGCCCTATGGTGGACATCAACAGGTTTTACATAGCAAATGGGCAAGCAGAATTCCTTATGCCCACTTATTACCTGGCAAACTCTACCCTGCTTACCTAAAACTATGCGGTGTAAGTCCAGCAGCAATCGAAACTATGTTGGATATTAAAAGTACAGGTATAAGTATGGAACGCTTTGAACGCATCCATCAGAAAAATGGTTATTCCATAGTGCACAGACAGAGTTACCTTTTTAATCCTATTTATAAATTTAAGTTTGGAATAAAGCCTCGAAAGCAAATTTGGCCCTTTAATGCAATACCCTTTTTAAGGAATTATTTGGTAATGGGGGTATATTATTTAATGCAAAAAAATAGATTCAATTAATAAACATTGGGCTTTTTATAACTTTCGAGCAATAAAGCGAATCGAATAACCGTTACTATATACGGCTAAATTATGTATATTTGCACGTTAAACATGAATAGGGTACTTATAAAAATAATTTTACTATGTGTGTTTTTACACGCTGGAACTCTTTTCTCACAACAAAAGAGACTCTTTAAAGGTAACCCTTTGGAACTAGGCGTAATGCTTGGTGTAAGCCATTATATTGGAGACTTAACCCGTGGCATAGATTTTAAAGAAACCAATCCTGCTGTAGGGATAATCTGTAGGTATAGTTTAAATGATTATTTAACCTTGAGAGGTTCAGCATGGTTTGGTCAGATTAGTGGAGATGACAAAAACTATGATAGTGATGACTTCAGAAAAAATAGAAATTTAAGTTTTAAATCTAACATATTAGAATTTTCTGGCACGGTAGAATGGAATATTTTAGGATTTGAAGAAACAACCAAAGGAAGACCCTGGTCGCCTTATTTGTTTGCCGGTTTAGGGGTATATAAATACAACCCAAAAGCTCAATTTGAATATATGCCAAATGTATTTTTACCTTCAGGCTTACCTATTCACCCATCAGAATTAGCTGAATTTGACGGACAATGGTTTGAATTACAACCCATGGCTACAGAGGGACAAGAAAGCACCCAGTATAACGATAGAAAAAGATATGCATTAACCCAACTTTCATTACCAGTTGGATTGGGAGTTAAAACACAGATAAGTGAGAAGTGGGCTTTAGGTTTTGAAGCGGGCCTTCGATTAACATATAACGATTATTTAGATGATGTAAGCAAGACTTATGCAGGGGATCAAATAGTAGGTTCTAACAGCAGGCTACAAGCGGCAGTTTTAGCTGATAGAACTATAGAACTCGGCAGAGACTATAATGCACCAAAAGACCCAAGAGGCACATCTACTTTCCCAGATATGTACACATTTATGGGAGTTACGCTAACGCGTAAATTAGGAGGAGGAAAGACCAAGTGTTTCCAATTTTAAAAAAATCAGTACTTTCTTTATTTATCCTTTTTATCTGTTCCACTGCAAATGGACAGAAATTACGGGGATTTTACCAAGGCTTTAATGAGTGGGGTATAATTGCTGGTGCTAGTAATTATTATGGCGACTTAGCCCATAATTATAACCTGAGCAATACCAGACCTGCCGCAGGAATCACCTACAAATACAATCGAAATGGATATTTCTCTTACCGTTTAGGTGCCACTTATTTGAGTGTTGCAGGTACCGATGAAGGACATGAAGTTTATGATAAGCGCAATTTGAGCTTTCAAACACCGATTATAGAACTTGGGGCGAATGTTGAATTTAATTTCAGAAAATTTGGCACCAACCTACACGATGCAAAAGGAACGGTTTATGTTTTCACTGGCTTGAATGCCTTTTACTTTAATCCTACCCGATATGAGAACAAAGAAGTAAAACTAAGAAAATTGCAAACAGAAGGCGCAAGCTACAGCACTATACAACCTGCGATACCTTTAGGTGTTGGCTACAAAAGGATGTTTAGACAACGCCGAAACAAAGGTGCCTGGATTGTTGGGATTGAAGCCAATTGGCGCAAGACCTTTACAGATAAATTGGACGATGTTGATAATGTCTACCTTGACTATACCGATCAGCTATCAAGTTCAGGACAAGGAAATGCAGATTACGGGCATCCAGAAACCTTAAAAGGATTTGACCCTTTTCCCGCTGGTACCATGAGAGGTGACACTCATCTAAAAGATTGGTATTATTTTGTAGGTCTTAGTCTTACTTACCGTTTTACACCGTTTATTTGCACCAGATTTCAGTGATAATTATTTGCCAAAATTGAGCAGCACTTTAGACCAAATAAGAAAAGACCGAATTCCAGAACATGTTGCCATCATTATGGATGGAAATGGGCGTTGGGCAGAAAGGCAAGGTCATATGAGAATCATGGGTCATCATGAAGGGGTGAATAGTGTTCATGAAGTAACTGAAGCAGCTACTCGTCTGAATGTTAAATATTTAACTTTATACACTTTTAGTACTGAGAATTGGAATAGACCAAAAGAAGAAATTGATGCTTTAATGGAACTGCTTGTAATGAGCATTAAGAATGAAACACCCACTTTAATGAAGAATGGGATTCGTTTAGAGACCATTGGTGATTTAAGTCAACTTCCAGAAAATTGTAACAAACAACTTACAGAAACCGTAGAACAGACCAAGAATAACAAAAACGTAACCTTAATATTGGCGATTAGTTATAGCGGACGCTGGGACATATTACAAGCGGCAAAGACAATTGCCCAAAATGTTAAAGATGGCAAATTGAATCCTGAAGACATTAATGAAAATACATTAAATAATGCTTTAAATACGGGTAGATTTCCTAATCCAGATTTACTTATTAGAACAAGTGGTGAATATCGCATTAGTAATTTTTTACTTTGGGAAATTGCCTATAGTGAGATTCATTTTACAGAAACGTTATGGCCTGATTTTAAAACTGAAGATTTTTATCGAGCCATTTTAGATTACCAAGGAAGAGAACGACGGTTTGGCAAAACAGCCGAACAAATTTAAAAATGAGAAAACTATTATTTATCATACAGCTATTTTTATTGAGCACAGCTATAGCTCAAACTGATACAACAAAGGCTAAGCTTTATGATAATTTTGACTATAATTTTGAAGACCCTCAGAAATACCTGATAACTGATATTTTGGTTGAAGAGTCTAATGGAAAACCAGTTCAAAAAGCATTGGTAATTTTGTATTCTGGACTAAGTATTAATCAATACATCAAGCTTCCTGGAGCCGATATTAGCAAAGCAATTGAAAACCTTTGGGCACAGCATACTTATTCTAATGTTCAGGTATATTTAAAAGAATCCAAACCTGGTGAAATTAAAATAAATATTGTTGTCACTGAACAAACCCGTATTGCACGTTATGGATTTTGGGGAGTACGAAATGCTGAAAAGAAGAACCTTAAAGATTTGGTTAGCCTAAAACGTGGAAAATATATCACTCCAAACCTTTTAAACGTAACCCGTTATAAGATTCTAAATTATTTCAAGGAAAAGGGATACTACTTTGTAGATGTAAATGTTCAAAGAAAACCGGACACCTTAGCTGGATATGAAATTTTAGATGTAAATATCGATAAAGGATATAAGGTTAAATTATATGATATTGAGATTACAGGAAACTCTAAAATATCTGATAAATCCATTCGAAGAAGCATTCGAAAAATAAAAAGGAGAAAGAATAAAATCTTTCCGTTTGTGAGTAGTAAATACACAAGTGAAAAATGGAAAGATGAAAAACGAAATATAGTAGGCAAATACCTTATTACAGGTTACAGGGATGCGAAAATTTTAAAAGATACGTTAATTGCTGGTCCTGGAAAAAACAGAGTTACAAAAAGATTAACCATTACAGAAGGAACAAAATATTACTTTGGTGACATCACTTGGAAAGGAAATAAAAAACTAAGAACAGGAATGTTAGACACGCTTTTAGGTCTTACCACTGGGAATGTTTTTAATCAGCAACTCCTTGAAGAGAGATTATATGCCAACCCTGCTGGCTTTGACATTCAAAGTATTTACATGGATGATGGTTATTTATTCTTTAACATGCAATGGGTAGAGACTGGAATTCATTCGGATTCTATTGACATTGAAATTAGAATAAACGAAGGTGAACAAGCAAGAATTGGTAGAGTTAATTGGGTTGGAAATACCAAAACAAACGACCGGGTAATTCTTAGAGAAGTAAGAACTAAACCAGGCGACATTTTTAACAGAAGTCAAATCCAAAGAACCATGAGAGATCTAGCTGCTCTTGGTTTATTTGACCCAGCTGGAATGAATGTGAATCCTAAACCAAATCCAGCCAATGGAACAGTTGATATTGATTATGTGTTAGCTGAAAAACCAAGTGACCAAATTGAATTAAGCGGTGGTTGGGGAGGTAATGGTTTAAATAACCGCCCTTCAGTAATTGGAACAGCTGGTGTTGTATTGAATAACTTTAGTACACGAAAATTATTTAAACCAAAATCATGGAGTCCAGTTCCAACTGGTGATGGACAAAAACTAAGTCTAAGAGCTCAAAGTAATGGTTCAAATTACCAAGGCTATACCTTTAGCTTTACTGAGCCATGGTTTAACGGGAAAAAGCCTAATTCATTTAGCATTTCTTTATTCCATACGGTTAATAGTTTTGATTTCAGAACTAAAGAGGATCCTTTACGTCAAGTATTCTTTAACACAGGAATGAACTTGTCTTTAGGTAAGCGATTAAAGTGGCCTGATGATTTTTTCAATCTACAATACACCCTTAGCCTTCAACAATACAATGTTCAAAACCTTGATGGTGGATTTTATGGATTCCCTACAGGTTTTACTGGCAAGAGTTATAATTTCTCTTTACAAACGAACTTCGCAAGAAGCTCTGTGAGTGATATGATTTATCCAATGAGTGGAAGTAGTTTTAGCTTATCTCTTCAAGCAACGCCTCCATATTCCTTACTTAGCAAAAAAGATTTTACTACCCTTCCATTAAGTGAAAAGTATAAATTAGCTGAGTTCTATAAATGGAAATTTGATGCAGATTGGTACACGACTATTTGGAAAAAAATGGTGCTTACCACAAAGGCACGATTCGGATTTTTAGGAGGATACAATTCAGATTTAGGAACAACATTCTTCGAGAGATTCCAAGTGGGTGGAGCAGGTATGTTCGGATTTAATATTGCGGCTACTGAAATCGTATCTCAAAGAGGGTACGATAATTATACCATTTCCCAAAAAGCAATGGGAAGCCAAACTGGTGCCCCGTTATACAATAAGTTTACAACTGAGTTGAGGTATTCACTGGTTCAAAGTCAAACGGCAACGGTTTATGGCTTAGCCTTTTTAGAGGCCGGAGACGCCTGGAGAGATATTAAGGACTACAATCCTTTCCAGCTTAAAAGAGCCGCAGGTGTTGGGGTAAGACTATTTATGCCGATGTTCGGTTTGATTGGATTAGACTACGGTTATGGATTTGACCATAAGCAAGTTGATCCTTTAAGTAAACCAGGACAGATTCACTTCTTTATTGGGCAACAGTTTTAAATTTAAGATTTTTTTAATTTCGAAAACACTTTATTTCCATTTAAGAAATATTGCTTGGCAACGCTAGTTTTCACCACTCCTGATTGAGGCCAATCATTATTAGACAATGATAACTCTTTCTTTGTTTTATCAAAGGTTCTATGCGCCTTTATGATTTGCCAAACATGTTTAGCTTTACCTGTAACCAAAAACAAACAACCCGCTAATCCGTCCAACATCTTTCTATAAAAAATAGTCTTACTACGCGATGCTAATGGAAGGTTCTTGTATAACATATATAGCCCATTCCTGAAATTTAAAAATGACTTACGTGGATTGTGGGTGCTTAAAGTTGCACCGCCCATGTGGTAAATGGTGCTAGAAGGAATTGCATAAATATCATAACCAAGGTTCAGAATTCGCCAGCATAAATCAATCTCTTCCATGTGTGCAAAAAATAGCTCATCCAATCCCTTGGCCTCTTTCCACACGGATGCTCTTATGCAAAATGCGGCTCCAGAAGCCCAAAATATTTTACATGGCTCATCATATTGGCCTTCATCTTTTTCAATATTTCCAAATATTCTACCCCTACAAAAAGGGAAGCCATACTTATCAATAAATCCACCTGATGCTCCTGCATATTCAAAGTATTCTCGGCGGTAATAGTCTTTTATTTTTGGTTGAACTACAGCAGTGTTATCATTAGATTCCATATGAGCCATTAAAGGCTCTAACCAACCTGGATGCGGCTCCACATCACTATTTAATAGAATCAAATATTTAGCATCACTCTGCTTTAAAGCAAAGTTATAGCCTCCAGCAAATCCTTGATTTTTTGGGATTTGTATGCATTTTAGATTAGGGTAATGCTCCTGGACAAATGCAATGCTCCCATCGGTGCTTCCATTGTCTGCAATCACAACTTGAACACCCTCCATTTTAGAATTTGCAATAACTTTTGGGACTAACTCTTCCAGTAAGTTTTTTGTATTGTAGTTTAATATTACAATATCACACAAATTCATTGCACTCTTATTTTTTATCGGTTTTCTGACTAGCTAGTGGGTAAAATACAAATTGTGCCTCTTCCTCAAAAACACATAAGACACAAGTATTCTCATTGGTCTTACCGTATGCTTCTTTAAAAGATTCTACCCTATCTTCTTGCAGTATTCCAAGTTCTATTAATTCTTCTAAAGTACTCAGGTTAAAATGATAAAATAAACCATATTCATCTCGGTCAAGGTATTTCTGCCCAATATCTGTTTCTCCCCTATGGGCAATTAAGATAGGATGGGTGGTAAATCCTTCAGCTATTACTTGGGCCTGAAGCTCAGCTAAATTATCTTTAAGTTTTGCAAGCTCAATCTCTAAAGCTTCAAGCAGTTTTTCATGCAGGTTGTTTTTACTCATTAGTGTATATACAATCGACGTGTACCAGTTTGGCTTTGTCCTGTAAAGTTCACAAAGTAAACACCTGTACTTAGATTAGGCAACGAAATATTCTTTTGCTGCCCAGTAATCATCGATTGACTAACTAATTTACCTTCTGTTGAGTAAATTTTTACTTCCCCAGCAAACGGTACTTTAACGGTTATACTTCCTTTAGCAGGATTTGGGTAAATTGTAAAATCTACTTTTTTCGTTTTACTAACTGAATTTTGACCTTCTGTTTTTAAATCTGCATACCACATTCCTCTTCCATGGGTAAAGATAAATAATTTTCTATCTTTTCTTATTTTCACCTGATGAACGGCAACATTGGGAATTCTGTTTTCTTTATCCCAAGTTACACCACTATCGGTGCTGTAGTACAAGCCAAAATCCGTTCCTGCAAACAAATTCTTCCCTGGTGCATCAGGATCAACATCCATATAATTTACCGGCAAGCTCGCTGGCAAGTTTCCACTTACTGAAGTCCAAACAGGATCTTCCGTATCCAATTTGGTTACTTTCCAAACCCTATCTTGAGCACTAAAATTATTGAATGCTATAAATGCAGTGTAATTATCATTTGGATCAATGGTAATTCCTTTAATCGTATGGGAATATACTTCACTTGGCATAGAACCAGCCTTTTTTAAACTTCTTTCTTCCCCCACATCTGCAGTGTAGCACTTATCAATGGTATACAATTGACCACCTGTACCACCAAAATAAACGGGTGGGTTTGGACCATATCCAATTGAGATTGCTTTAGTTCCACCTCTATTTGTAGCGTTCATTTTTTCCCATCCTTCTCCTCTATCTAAACTTCGGTACCAACCTCTGTTTGTTCTATAGAATAATATTTTCTGATCTCCAGGAGACATCGCATAGCAATTTATAAAATCTACACCATCATTAGTAAAAGCCGCATCTGCAATAGAAGTACTTGTGCCAGTTCCAGTTACTTGGTTAAACGTTGTTATTCTTCTAATCCCTGTATTTTGTGAACTAAAGTAAGCCACTGTTCCATCTTGTAAACCAATGTGACAAAAAGCACCATCAGCACCATAAACTTTGCGGCCAATTACATTTCCGTATTGGTAATGAGTTCCATTATCTTGAGTTCCTGCAATTCCTCTAGTTCCTGTTGGTGCAAATGCACCAGCATAAAACTGCGTTACTCTATAGCCATTGTTTCTAGCTGTTGCAGTTTTACTAGACCAGGTGTATCGATAAACTCCGCCATCATTTCCTACCAAGAATGCATCTGAGTTTGTAAGTGGGTAAAAAGCATGATGATCCGAATGACCCGTGTTCTTGCTCGCCCAAGTTGTACCGCCATTATTAGATTGAGCTATGCTTACTCCAGCACTAACTACCTTGTTGGTGTCTGTAGGATGTGCTCCAAGCATCTGACAATATCTGCTATACCCAGAGTTAATGATTGTTGGTTCCGATTTTTTAACAAAGGTTTTACCACTATCTGAACTTCTGTAAAATGCAGCACAAGGATCACTAAACCCTCTGCCCTCCATCATGGCATAAACCACATTAGGAAAATCTCTACATGCTGACAATTGAACTCTTCCAAAGGACTTTCCTACTCCAACATCTAAAGTGGATGCTTTATAGGTATTTAAGTCTCCATTCTGATCTGAATAGAATACTCCGTTGAACGTTTTACCAATTAATACTCGGTTGTTTGGCAGGCAAATTATTCTATCAACTGGGGAAGAAGTATATACTCTTACCCAAGTTGCTCCGGCATCTTTACTTCTATATACTCCTCTATTATTTGTTGCAATAAAAAGCGTATTTGGATCATCTAAGGAATGTGCAATATCCCATATATTAGTAAAATTTGCATTATCCGCAGTGCTTGGTAATTGAGTAAAGGTTTTACCCCCATCGGTGCTTTTAAAAACTCCATTTCCACTTACATCAGCACTATTAGCTCGGCTTTCACCAGTTCCATAATATACGATACTCGTGTTAAATGGGTTATGGGTAATGCAACTTGGCATCATAGAAACTTGGTGTTCATCTAATGCAGCCCAAGAGCTTCCACCATTCTCACTTCGCCACATTCCTCCTGAAATTGCTCCAGCTAAAATTATATTATCATCATTAGGGTCAATCCAAACTGCTCTGGTTCTTCCGCCATAGGCATTAGGACCAAGTTCCCATAAAGTATCAAAAGGGTTTTCACCTGCTCTTCTCATGGCAGCAGCTCTATCAGCCGCAGCCCATTTTCCATATAAACCAGAAGGAATTACTCCATTCTCATTCTTTTTTTCTTCAAACCATTGTGCAAAATATCCTGGATGCGTTCCATTATATTTCTTGTGTTGCATGCTTTTTTTAATCGCAAATGCAGCAACTGCAACTACGGCAATGGGGATTAGGATACTTACTTTTTTAAGTCTGCTTATTGTTGACATAATATACTTTACAAATTTAATCTAATGTTGGTACTCTTTAGTCGTAATAACCATGCATAGTTGCATGAATTGGACACTTTGTGACAAAAATCTGAGTTTTGAGATTTTTGTTTAAGTATTTCACAGGCATGTTTAAACAAATTATTATCTGAATTTGACAATTTTAAAATGCCATTAAATTTTATATTTGCAGTACAGAATGCAAGAATTAGAGCCTTTTTATAATTGGCGCCACCTATACCAAGCAGAGAATGATGAAGTTTCACCATTTTTTGGTAGGGAGTATTCCGAATTCTATTACACCAACAAAGTCTACAATTTTCTTATTCACCCGCAATGGGATGAGTATGGTTCTTCTACTCTTTTCTTAAAAGTGCTCTATGTTGGATATGATGAAAAGGTAGCTATCATAGAAATGATTGGGGAGTGGAATGATGCCATTAACAATGACATTATGATGCTTAAGCGAGAGCTTATTGATGAATTGCTCTTGGATGATATAAACAAATTCATACTCATTGGTGAAAACGTCCTCAACTTTCATGCGAGTGACGACAGCTACTATGAAGAGTGGTGGCAAGATGTAGATGACACCGATGGTTGGATTGCCCTAGTTAATTTTAGAGAACATCTTTTGGAAGAGATGAGCACCGAAAATCTAGATCATTACTTAAATTTTGGTGGCCAATTAAATGATTATGAGTGGCGTAAATTGACTCCTCATCAAGTTTATGAAGAGCTTAATGAAACTATCAAAGGCCGGTTGCTTATTCCGTAGTAATTATTTTACTATCTAAGATATTCTGAATGGTGAAGTCGGTTTCAGCCAAGTCGTACCCTTGAAATGCAGGTTCTGCAATTAAGTATTTTTTTCCTTTGTACTTAAATGTATAACCAATGGCATTGTTTGGCATTTCTAAGGCACAGTTTACATGAGTCTCTCCTTTGTTGTATAACATAATACCCTCTGTTTTAGTGTAGCGTTTAGCAAGGAATAAAAACATTACCGCTTTATCTTCACAATCGATGAAATCATCGGCTAATGATTGAGCAACGGTATTGCGTTTCTCATGTTTTCTATAATCAGAATCTGCTTTGTATGGGAATGCATATTGAACCATATGCAATAGGAAGTTTTGCTTTTCTTGCTTATCCATGCCATCAGTCCAAACCTTCACACTATCATCCAAAGTGGCAAACAAATGGTTTTCAATTGCAGATTCAAGTAAATGTCCACTTAATAGAAGAATAGGCATATCGTTGAGGTAGTCAACATAATGCTCATTGTATTTCATGTCGCTTTTGTAACGCCTACCCTTTTTGTAAAAGTCGATGTTCCGCCTTTTAATCTTTATTCCAATTTTTGGCAAACGCTTTAAGTCTATTTCAAATGCTTTACGTCCTTCGTTACTAAAAAAAGTATCTTTTAATATGCGAATACTTCCAGGATGATACCCGGCCGGATTGGTACTATAATAAGTTTTTCCAAATTTATTGAAACTATAGCCGTAGTCGGTTACTTGTTTCATGCTGATATAGATTTCTAGAAAAGAGGCATTTGCCGCCATCATTGCATCCAAGCCTTGCATACGCAAACCCACATACACTAAGGCTTTCTTAGTATAAATAGACCCTGTTGCATGTTTAAGTACAAAACCTTTCACTAAATTAAATCTACCATAATCATCTAAATCCATGGCATCTGCAGCAATTCCTAAATCCTCAAGAATACTTGACCATTGGTTAGATCTAAGTGCAATCTGAAATGCATGCAAATCCTTATGCCCCGCATCTTTCTTAAAAACTGGAGATTTACTACTCTCTGCAAAAACCTTTACTGTTTTACCATAAAAATTAAGCTCCAAAACTGAGCTTTGGGCTTGGCTTGCTATAATAAAACTGAATATGAATAAAAGCTTGTGCATGTCTATTTACGCTATAACGTTCAAACCCTATGCCCAATTCTATTAACTAACGCTTGTTTATTTGTAAACCCGACTTGGATTAATAGTCATGATTCAAGTTCTAAAATGTCATTTGCAACATCGCATGGATATGAATAACTTTGCAGTCCCAAAAAAATGAGCATTTTAGTAAACAAAGATTCCAAAATAATCGTTCAAGGATTCACAGGAAACGAGGGCACTTTTCACGCCTCTCAAATGATAGAATATGGCAGCAATGTTGTTGGTGGTGTAACTCCTGGTAAAGGTGGCTCTAGCCATTTAGACCGTCCGGTTTTTAATACCGTGCAAGAAGCGGTAAAAGAAACGGGTGCTAATGTGAGTATCATTTTTGTTCCACCTGCATTTGCAGCAGACGCCATTATGGAAAGTGCAGATAGCGGAATAGGCGTTATCGTTGCAATTACTGAAGGCATTCCTGTAAAGGATATGGTTAAAGTTAAAAACTATGTGAACGATAGAAACGTACGTTTAATTGGTCCAAATTGCCCAGGAATTATTACTCCGGGTGAAGCTAAGATTGGAATTATGCCAGGATTCATTTTCAAAAAAGGAAATGTAGGTGTAATCTCTAAGAGTGGAACATTGACTTACGAAGCAGTAGATCAATTGACAAAATTAGGTTTGGGTCAAAGTACCGCCATTGGTATTGGTGGAGATCCAATTATTGGAACAACAACTAAAGAAGCGGTTCAGATGTTTATGGAAGATCCAGAAACAGAAGGAATTGTTATGATTGGTGAGATAGGTGGAAACATGGAAGCTGAAGCAGCTCATTGGATAAAAGAACATGGCACTAAACCAGTTGTAGGTTTTATTGCTGGTCAAACTGCGCCTCCGGGACGTAGAATGGGTCATGCTGGTGCAATCGTTGGAGGCAAAGACGATACGGCAGCCGCTAAAATGGAGATTATGAGAAGTTGTGGCATTCACGTTGTTGAAAGTCCAGCTGAGATTGGTCTTAAAATGAAAGAAGTTTTAGGATAATATAACACTATATGTAAAAAGGGCATTTGTGGTTTCACAAATGCCCTTTTTTTATGGCTTAAGGTTTTGGTATTTTAGATTTAAGGATTTTTTTACTCAAAGCCTCTTAATAGCCGTAAAAGCTCATGGAACTTCTTTGTCCAGTGGATGTAATACCTTCAATGCTAATCCTTCCGCTTAAGGTTTCCATTGCGCTTATTAAGTCTTCCGGACTCCCATAGGCCTTTCCGTTTAACTTGGTCATTATGAAACCTTCTGTAATCCCTAAACGAGCTATGGTAGAATTAGGAATAATCTTCTTAATTTTAATTCCTTCTTTAATTCCATACTTTTCCTTTTCAGAAGCACTGATAGGTTGGAATCCGGCACCAAGAACTTTACTGCTTACTAGTCCTTTATCTACAATACTTGTATAGTCATCCTTGCTCATTAATTTTAGCTCTACATCCTTTACATCAGATTTGCGCTTGATTTTTAGTTTAACTAAATCACCCGGACGGTGGTAAGCCAAAAGCTCGTCAAACATGGCTTTTTTATCCGTCTTTTTACCATCTACCGAAAGAACAATATCCCCATGCTCAATTCCAGCCTTTTCAGAATCACCGCCTTTTAAAACGTCATTTACCATAACGCCTTCATTATTCAGACTTAAGCTTTTCTTTTCAGCAGCGGTAATATCTCTTACATCAAAACCAGTGAATGCTTTTTTAAGTTCGCCGAATTTCATGAAATCTGTAGCAATCTTAGATACTACATTGCTAGGAATAGCAAAACCATAGCCGGTATAGCTTCCCGTTGTACTCTGAATGGCGGTGTTAATCCCAACCAGTTCTCCTTTGGTGTTTACCAATGCCCCACCGGAATTTCCTGGATTAATAGCTGCATCCGTTTGGATAAAGCTCTCGATTGGAAATTGGTTTTTTACAATATTTATGTTACGTCCTTTAGCACTTACGATACCTGCGGTAACTGTACTATTCAAATTAAATGGATTTCCGACAGCTAGTACCCAATTACCTACTGCAACATCATCGCTATTGGCTATTGTAATGGCAGAAAGATTCTTTTCTTCAATCTTAATTACTGCCAAATCTGAGCTTGGGTCTGTTCCAATTACTTTACCTTCATATTCGCCTTCATTGTTGTTTAAAACAACCGTAATTTTATCTGCACCTGCTACAACATGATTATTGGTAACAATGTACCCATCTGCACTTAATATTACTCCACTTCCTGAACTGGTGGCTGTTCCCTTTCTTCCAAAGGGATCAAAATCCCAAAACCATCCCCTATTACTTTGGTATTGTACCGTACTTTCTGTTTTTATAAAAACCACAGAAGCCGTGCTCACTGCAGAAGCTTTTTCAAATCCTTCTGGGGCTGATGTTAAGGATACATTTTGTACCGAAGAATCATTAGCCAAGGTAAGTGAGCTTGCCTGACTGCGAGAGGCAATAAATGCTCCACCGATTAAACCTCCAACAATTGGAATGGCAATGCTCCAAACTATTCTGTTCATCCAAATTTTATTCATCTCTTCTCTTTCCTCTTTCTGTGATGAGCAAATTTAAAAAATAGAGTTTACAAATCCTTATCTTTGTGCGATGCGAAAAATTCTATTTGCTGCGAGTGCTTGCTTGATTGTTATTATGGCAAGTTGCAATAAAAAATGTGCAGGTTTGGAAAGCACTATTGATGGTGCCATTGAAGCTACATACACTTTTGGTGATTGTGACTTTTTTGCTGCTTTAGACAGCAATATTATAATTAGAAACAAAGTAGAATTTGACAGTTTTGTGAATACTAAAATGAAAAATTGCAGTTCATTAAATACTATTCCTTCAGTTGACTTCCAAAAGAATTCCTTAATTGGAAATATGGTTTCCGTGGCTGCCTGTAATGTGGCATTTAAACGCAATCTAACCGTAGATCACAGTTTAAAAACTTATACCTATAGCATTACCACCGATAAATGCACGGGTTGCAATCAATTATTGAGAAGTCCAAACTTTGTACTTACCCCACCTATTCCAGTTGATTACACCGTAAAGTTTGAAGTAATAGACAAGTAAACAGTCTGTAAATCAAGGGAATAAAAGAATTTTACAAAAAATCCTATTTGGGGTCGCAAAATCAAAAAAACATGTTACTTTTGCTCCTCCAAAAATCAGCAATGGTTTAATGGAAGGTGCGGTAGCTCAGTCGGTAGAGCAAAGGATTGAAAATCCTTGTGTCGGGGGTTCGATTCCCTCCCGCACCACTGGAGGGGAAAAGTCGCTATTTTTAGCGACTTTTTTCGTTTATCCCTTCAATACAAATATAAATATATCATGCAGTTACAGCAAATTTTTCTTCGATAAAAAATGTTCGATATGGTGTAAAAATTGACTATTCTAAGAACTTTGTTTTATGAAAACTTTTACAGGCATTAAGGCGAACTTTCACCAAAGTATTGATTTGAATAACAAATAGTTACATCAATCATATAGTCAATATGAGATGTTCGATATGGAATTCTTCCTATATTTTTCATACGTCCAGAACCTCCATACAAAGCTTCAAAAAGTACTTACCTAATTGACTACGCTTTTAGCCAATTCCGGAATGCAATCAATAAATGTAGTTGTATTTTTGTTATCTATATTCGCCTGACTTATTAATTAAATATCATGTTTCAGATAGCAATAAATAGACTTAATGTTATTCTAGCAGGACAAAATAGAACGAATCGTTGACTGCTACAGTATCAAAATGGTGTACAAATGAAATGCAACCTTCGTTAGAATCACTTGTCGAAATCGCTGAAACTTTGAATTTTGATGTGAGGAAACTACTAGTTTCAACTGAGAGCAAAACACAAATAGATTAAGTTTTGATATCAGATATTGGATAATGGAGAAGACTAAAGTGAAATATAAATTACCTCAGGGGTGGCTATGGATAGTCGTACTTATAACAACGATAAGTATAGGTTTGGCTTTAATGGCAAGGAAAAGGAGGATGGTATCGGTGATGGCTATGACTTTGGGGCTAGAATATCAGATAATAGATTGGGAAGATGGTTAAGTATAGACCCTGTAATTAACCCAAGTTGGTCTGGATATACATTGTTAAAGAATTCCCCTATTTGTATGATTGATCCAACTGGTGAGACTGACTTTTACAATATGGATGGAAAGTGGATTGGGACAGATGGAGATAAAAAGAATATGTCTGTTGTTATAATACAGAATAGTAAATTGGAGAGAAAAATAAATAAATTAGCCAAAAAGGGACAAGATTACAAAGCAGAATTACCAAATGGTAGCTACTACACTTTACCTTCAGATGATATAAACAAAGCTACTTTAAAAGTATTTGATATGATGTCAACTGAGGTAGATGGCATAGAGAATTCTGATGGTGCTCATGAGGCTGGCACAGCTTTTAATAAGGAGGGTAAAAATTTAGGGTTTTCTAATTCAAAGAAAATCTTCACTCAAGAAATGGCAAATGATCAAATATTGGAAGACAAAGTTGCTGAATTAGATATTGATCTTAATGTGACAGCAGAAGAAGTCGCAGGTGGTACAACCATTCATGCTCATGTTACTCAAATTTATGAAGTAGCTGTAAATGGTGGATATGAGGCTGTTGAGTTTAGTGTATTTAAACCATCACCCACGGACGAAAAAACAAATCAATCTGCCGCACTTAATATTATAGTGGGAAATAGTCCTTCGACTCTTGAGGACAGAACGACTGAAGTTTCTCCAGGAGTTTTTAAAACGGAGCAAATACGTTTTCCAGGAACAAGCACTGCAGCTTATTATGATGAGAATACTGTACAATTATTCTCAGTTGAATTAAATTCATTAAAAAAGATAGTTGATGGTTCAGGTAAAACAGATAGCAAAACACACAAGAATTATGAAAAGAGAAAACCTAATAGCGGGAACTAAGCTTCTTGTAATATTATTCTTTGTTTTTAAGACGCAATACTTGAGGGCGGGAAATGCATTCAATGATTCATCTTTTTCTATAACATATAAGAGTAAGGATTTAATTAAAGAGGGAAAATTTATCAAATCTAAGAAATTCACAATTTACATTAACGGAGAACTATTAAAAAAGGGGAACACATATCATGTTGATTCTATTTTTAAGATTTGTATTTATAAGAAAAAATACAACCTTTATTGTTTTGATCAATGCAAGTGGAACTCTACCATAGATATAGAGAAAGTAAAACATACTATTAAAGTGAAGAGCATTACGAAAAGAATAATTTATAAATATAGACATTGGAAACACCCTTCATTCCTAATTAGAGTTAATGGTTACCCAACTATATCAGAGGTATTAAAATGAAGGGCGGCCAGTTAAACAAGGGTTGAAGGGCAGAAAGTCAGAGACTAAAAAATGAGAACAAGAAATGAAAGAAACACAAAAAAGTAAGCAAATGAAGTAATGACTGTAGATACAAGACCACGAAATCCTCATTTTAGGTGTTCGCTATATCGAACCGCACATTTCAATGACCTATACAATTACGATTAAATCTATTTTGATGATTATTAAATCAGATATTTTAGATTTATATTTGAATTGAGATTCAGGAAATGAAAGGGATACTTTAGTATCGGTTTTGGATTGGATTTAGATACATTCCAGAACACATCCCTTCGTTCTATTACTCTCCACGCGTTCTTTGATAGCATTTTTAAAGATATTCGGATCTATCTTCGGTTGAGTACCGTGATGAACCTCATTGGGAGTGTATAATCCTAAAGTATAATGGGGTCTATCAAAACAGAAATCGGATATGGAGTTTTCTAGATGTTCATTCAGTTGTTTTCTGTTGTAGATAGATGCTCTGAAAAGATAACCGTATTTGAGAATCTTATTCGCCGCCTCTACCGGCAGAAAGTCAGGGACTTGAAAATGAGAACAAGAAATGAAAAAAACAAAAAAAGTAAGCAAATGAAGTAATAACAGTAGATACAAGACCACGAAATCCTCATTTTAGATGTTCGCTATATCGAACAGCAGTTTTCAATGGTTCGAGCAGACTAACCACCCCTCTTTAAAGATGCTAAAACTCGGCTTTTTCAGTCAATATCATTTCGATATAATCATTTAATCCTTTCTCGTTTTGGATGGATTCTTTTAAAAGGTAGTTTTCGATTTTTCTTCTTTTTCCACCATCAATTTTAAATGCCTCAATGATATGCTCTAAGATATCATTTATAACTTGCTTGGCATTGAAAGGGATATTTGAAACTACATCAATAGCGGTGATTGCTTTCAACGGTACTTCACGTATACGCATAATAGTAAAACCATCTTCTTCTAATTTTTCAGTTTTAAGTTTATCTAATGCTCGTTTATCTTTATGCCAATAACTACCATCAAATTCAATCCCTAAATTGAGTTCTGGTAAATAAATATCAATAGTCCATAGTTTACCTTGAACTCTTGTCTTAAATCCTTTTGGATTAATCTTAAAAAATTGAATTAACTCAAATGTAATGGTTAGTTCTTGTTTGGATTGAGGGGTTAATGTGCAGTAAGGACAACCATTTCCAATTGATCTGTTTGCTACCTGGGATTCCCATACATGGTCAACGCCCTTATCACACTTCCACCATACTTTTGTGCCACTATATTGGCCAACATCATAAGGCGTTAAGGAACCATTTTTAGTCAGATGCCATTCTTTGGATAATTTAGGACTCAGTGTTGCTAAACAATTAGAAAGAACAACTTTTTGTCCAACACAAATTGGGCAGCCATTACCTTCTGTCCTACTACTCAACCGACTTTCCCATTCGTGGTCATCACCCTCATCACATTTCCACCACACTTTTTTACCACTACTGGAAGTGACATCATAAGGTGTTAAGGAACCATTCTTTGTTGGATGCCATTCTTTTGATAGTTTAGGGTTAAGAGTTGCTAAACAATTAGAAAGGACTGCTTTTTTCCCTGAACAAACAGAACAGCCATTACCATCTGACCTGCTATTAGAAGAGGATTCCCATTCGTGGTCATCACCCTCATCACATTTCCACCATACTTTTTTACCATTGCTGGGTGTGATATCAAATGGCGTTAGTTTTCCATTTTTAGTTGGATGCCATTCTTCAGATAGTGCAGGGTTAAGTGTAGCCAAGCAATTGGAAAGAACAACTTTTTTCCCTGAACAAACAGCACAGCCATTGCCCTTAGTTCTGTTGTACACATTACTTTTCCATTCATGGTCAACGCCCTTATCACACTTCCACCATACTTTTTTGTCCGATCCAGGAGATATATCAAATGGCGTTAGTTTTCCATTTTTAGTTGGGTGCCATTCTTTGGATAATTTAGGACTCAGTGTTGCTAAACAATTGGTAAGAACAACTTTCCGTCCTGAACAAATAGGACACCCTCTTCCATTTGATCTGCTATAAACAGCAGACTCCCATTCGTGGTTATCACCCATACCACACTTCCACCATATTCTTTTACCACTGTTGGGAGTTACATCATAAGGCGTTAGTTTTCCATTTTTAGAGGGGTGCCATTCTTTGGATAATTCAGGGTTAATAGTTGCTAAGCAATTAGACAGAACTGCTTTGTGTCCTGAACAAACAGGACAATTTGTTGCTCTTCTATTTGCAACAGATGTTTCCCACTCATGGTCATCACCCTTATTGCACTTCCACCATACTTTTTTATTAGAACCAAGAGTGAGGTCGTAAGCTGTTAGCTTACCATTTTTTGTTGGGTGCCATTCTTTCGCAAGTTCTGGATTGACCTCTGCAAGTGATTTCCCTAAAGGTGGTTTTCGTGGCATAATGTCAATAGTATAAGATTGTTTTTATTCGGTAAGTGATTAGAGTCACAACTATTCGCCCTACTATACGAAGTTAGGATTCGTTGGAGAATCAAACAAGGATTCAAATATTTATAGACGTAACTAAGCAACAGGAAAACAGGGAAACACAATTTTCTAAAACGTTGAATTTATGTAAGTTGCAATTTTACTTTGTAATAGTAATTTTAGAGTGTAAATATTGATTAAATAATGTTCAAATATAGCCTTACAATCCATATTCAGTATATATCTTATTTTGGGTATATAATATTACAGATTAAACATTATGTTTGTGATATGAGATTAATTAGCATATTACTCTTATTCTCCTTAAATTCTTGCACAGTAATCAAATTATCAGATTCAGAGGTCGCAAACCAGGATTTATTGTCTTATAAAAAAACTATTGCAATCGAAAGCCAAACACCAAGTTCATTATTCTTAAAAGTTAACTCATGGTTTGTTAAACAGTTTAATTCTGCAAAATCTGTCATACAGTACTCAGACAAAACCGAAGGAGTAGTTATAGGTAAATTCAGCACAACCTTCAATTATAAAAACGTTATATACGACGCAAATCAAATTATAACAGTAAGGATAAATGATAAAACGATTGTTATGACTATATCAGACCCTTACTATAAATTATCCTCTGATGAATATTACGATAAGTTGATATACAAAGATGGTTTAAAATTAGTTCGCGTAGGCTGGATTAAAATGGGGATTACCTTAGAAGAAGAATTAAGTAATTCAACTTTATAACTTCACCAAAGAGTAGTCTTTAATTTAACCCAACCAAAAAATGAATCAACTAAGGCTGGGGAGTAATTCTTATCTCCAATTCAACCTATTGACATTAAATAGGCATTATTAAACAAATACAACTCGAATTTATAAATGACTACTGTTGCATTTGCAGCACTTGCAAATCTATCATTTTATTGATTTGCTCTAAGTTGTATTCATGTACAACGGTAGAGTCCGCCGAATTTAATTTTGACATAAGTCTTGTATATTTATCCATAAGAGGGTCAACTACGGCACGAACTTCACTGGGAGGGATTTGCTTGGTAATCCCTTTTTTCATCCAAACGTCCATTTCGTCGAGCAGACTTATAGCATCTTCTTTATAAATTTGACTGGAGTCAATTCGAGTATTAGATAAGATGTTGTTATCAATATTTTTATTACCTGAGTTGCTACAAGAAGAAATTATAAATAAGGACAAAATTAAAATTGAGAACCTTTTCATAAGACAAAGATAAAAAAAATAGTGCCCATTGAATGATGGGTTGACCCCATACCCCTGTTTAGTTCTAAAGATGAATTACTAAATTAACCGCCAGTTTAGTAACATGCACACACGGGCATAATCGAAATTTTCTTAGGGAATTGGATAATGTAGTAGTACTTAATTGAAAATATGCCTTTTGAGAAATAGTCCTTTGTAACTGTTTCTAAGTATTAGTATTGAATGGTTTCAAGAATGCCACTTTTAAAATATAAATAACTTGTTGAACTATAGACCCATTGTTCTGAAGTTTCATGACTTGATAGGGTCTTATTAATATCATTCGGCTTACCCCAAGAGAGTTCACATTCTTTTTTATTCATGCCTATACTGACCTCACCTTTTTGAATATTACTCCAAATGTCAGCAGATATTTTTGGGTATTCGTTTTTGGGATTATCTAATTGAAAAAACTTATCAAAACTTTTTCTGTTTGGCCGCGTTCCTGCATTAATACCACTGAAACTTACATTTAAATATGCCAATGAATCAGAACCATTTAATTTGAAAATAATTTTACAAGGAGATACTTGAGTCCCAAGTCCAATCGAGGTAATTTCGACAGGTATGTATTTTGGATTGTCCTTATTGTAGCGTCCTATTCCATCTTTATCCGCAATCAATAATTGATGAGTTTTGGTATAAAATGTTTTGCCTAAAAGATATTTTTTAGCTGTATCAATCTCGTTAAGGTAGACCAAATTTGTCACACCGCTTAATACTTTTGCATTTCTAAATGATGTAGTATCCCCAATATATTCATATTGATATTGCTTTGATTCGCAATCAAATATTAAATATGTCCTCAAACATTTACCTTTTGGACATTTCACAGACCTCACTTCTAAACCCTGGTAAGTAAATTCCTTCCATTCGAAATCATTTTGTTTGATTTTGTGGAGATAGTGTTTCTCTGACTTATACGGAGCTAAATCAAGTTTCATCAAATTACGTAATGACTCATGCCGAATTGGTTCTACCATAAATCGCATACCTTTTTGCCAATCTACGGGATTTATATAAGGCATTTTTTTAGTTATCTCACTTTTATGAAGAGTATCTTTTTTAGTTGCAGTTTTAGTTAAGGCATCTACATTGTATGGATTTGTTTGACAAAAAATTGATGCTGTGCCAAAGAGAAAAGTGGATAGAAATAATAATATCTTCATATAGCAAATATAGAATTTTAATTTGATATTGAAAGTGTCGGGGAATTAGGTAGAAACTGATTTTTAAAGTTTAACCGCTTGTTGAATCAAATTCACACACGCGTAATAAAAAACTAAAATGCCCCCTAAATTGACCCCTTTATAGAAAAATTAAACTTAACTTATTGACTATCAATATAAGGTTGTATTCCCTCCCGCACCACTTTTGAGGATAGAGCAAGAGTTTTGAGTGATGAGCTCTAAACTCTTTTTTTTGACTCACCAACCTAAACCTAATAAACCTAAACCAAGAATTAATTTATGAGTTTTGAGACTAAACCCTCTACACTCTTGCTCTAACTCTTGCTTAAAGCTTCGTTTCTTCTATATTTGCTAGATATATCCTACTTTTTTAATATACTAAACCAAATGCTATATAATGTCTAAAAGTAAATTTACGTCAGCTGGGGATAATCCCCGAACCCCTTTTACTTAGTTCGTAGTTTTAGGATGCTATAATCTTCTGTTTTAGTTCCTCTGACATACTTCTTGAATTCTTCTTTTAGTTTAACGGGACCTTTTCTTAATCCATAATACTCCCAATTTTGACGGATTGTGGTAGTAGAATCATTCAAATCGTTCCAATCTTCCACTATGGATAGAATAGTGCTGCCATTGTAGAAAGGAGTTAGGTTCTGTTGAATATATTTAGAATAGAACTGTCTAACAACACCTCCTTTCCTTTCGTAGTGATAGATGCCAGTATCTTTCTTTTCCATCAAATACGGTTTATAAACAGTTAAAAATTGCCTATTTGGAGCAAGTGTTTGAAGTACTCCATTATCCTTAACAAAATATTCTCTTTGATACACAGAATCTTTATTTGAGACATTATATTTAATCCATCTATACTGACCTTCTCTAATAGTATCATGTAATTTTACCCATAACTCCGTATCAATGGGAGTTAAATTTAAATAGGTAGTAAATTGCATCGTATCTATTTCAAGATCAAAATAGTCCGACTCATAATAAAACTTTAATTCCTGCTTGCTTGGCTTTTGGCAAGCAGTAAACACAATTAATATTAATATGGAAAACCTACTCACCATGTATAACCTGCAGAGAATCTAAGACCTTCAAAATTTGGGTTATTGGTGGCAGTAAAATTCTTCTGACCAGCAAAAATATTTGTACTTATCTCCATTGGAAAATAATTATTCATATAATAATAATCCAAGCCCATATATAATTTGTTTTTCTTGTCAGTATTAAAAAACATTTTTGCAGAGAAATTTAAAGTTCTAAACCATGACAAGCCTTCATTATTCACTTGACTAGAGACTTTAATGTTTTTGTCCAAATCACCATTTTCATCGTAAAACCTTACTTGGTCTGGTTGGTTTTTTTTAAAAACCGTCGTATAGAATGTTTCTATTCCCGTGCCAATAAGCGCATAACTTTTATGAGTAATATTTACTTTGTAGTTAACTGATAGTGGAATTGAAACCCTATCTGCGCGGAAAGATTGTATAACAGAACCCTTGGAAATATTTGGTGTTACTAAATCAGAATACTCCATCCTGAATTTAGAAGTCATATAATTACATCCCGCAGAAAGCACTAGGGCATCTGTTAAGGGATAGTAGTAATCATATCCCAAGCTATATGATAGATTCCCATTATGAATAGTTCTAGTTACATCTGATTGGTTAGCTGGGAATCTGGCTAAAAAATAGTTGGTTTTCGAAGCACCAAACCATGCGACATTCCGCTTAAATAAAGAATCATTTGTCTTGCTCCATAGATCTGAGGAATCTAAAAAAAATAGTGTTAATAAGGCAATAACAATTTTTAAGTTCGGGTTATTCATATTTTAGTACAAAGGTAACATTGCCTGCCTGAATTGTAATTTCGTCAGTTGGTAAACCCGCAGGGTCATTCCAATCCGCAGGTAAAACTTCACGCATAGCAGAATGAGTCGGCCAAATTAACGGGTTGTTAGCGACATTTTCATCATAATCTTTTTTTGAAGGACCACACAATGTAGGCATCCTCCTAGACCTCCAATGCATGTTTGCTACGGTACCACTTCTACCAGTAAAATGTTCATTCTTTTTCACTAAAAATTGATCTCTTTCATAAATACTTACGAAAATCTTTGCCTTATTGGGATTAAAGTGATTTGACAAAACAATACCTGTTCCATTGACCTGTGCTGTATTATCATTCTTTAGATATACACTTTTCATAATAGTGGAACCTCTTGATCTATTTGGACCCACCCGAAGTTTAGTTCTTTTAACCTGTTTTTGTTTCCATTTAGGTCTAACATCTTCATTCCTGAGCTCATCCCATCTGTTATTCGCATGAACAACGGTGGTATTAATTGCCAGTTTATATTTTCCTCCTAACCAATTTACGAAATATTTATCAAGAACACCTGAAACTCCCCCTTTTGAAGTTCTTATATCCTCATTGATTTGCACTTTTGTTAATCTTAAAGTTTTATTGCCATTAAATAAACAATCAATACAATTAGCAGGTTCACCGCAGTCTAAATCACAATAATCATCTCCACAGAACCAACCGCCATCACAACTGGATGATTGCAATCCACTACCATGCTGGCCATTATTATCATCGTCCACACCTATAACAACAATGTATGCTGTTTGGTTGTCAATCATATCTTCCATTATATCATCATCCATATGATGTATTTTGATATTACTAGTACTTACATCCCAAGAGTATCCATCAAAAAACTCGTTACCAAGAACTGTTTGACTGACAAAAATTATTGGTATACTAGGGACAAGTGTAGCTGGATAACTTCCCTGGACATCAAATTCAGGTATTCTTAATAATATGCTAAAAGACTCAGCACCAAAATTAAATGAAGTATAAAAATCACTTAACCAACTACCGGTGATTGCTGGAGAAGCGGAATAAGTTGAATTACAATGCCTTAAAGCATCATACAAATCACTGGTGTTTGAACTTGACCCACCCGTTGTATTGAACTTAAATCCTAAAGTGGGATCTGCATTGGCCATTTCATCATGCACTTGAAATATTTTAATTTCATCATCTCCACTCACTATGTTATCGGTAACTAAATCAATAAATCTTACATTGCCATACTTATTTACTGCTGTATTCTGAGCTAGACCAGCAAAGCTTTCAGCAAAATGACGTAACTGTAGATCCAAATCTATCGCACTTGATATAGTAGGAGTCGTTCCAGGAGGAGCTGATAAAAGCTCTGAGTCCTCTGAAGAAATTGCTTCAGGAATAGTAAGTTGTTTTTTACAGGCATAAAAAATACCCATTGTTAAAAAAATAATTAATGTTGTATAAATTGGTTTTTTCATAAAGCAAATAAATTAAAAAGTATTAGTTAAGCTGATTGTAATTATTACTTGAACCATTAAGAATAATATATTGATAAAACGAACATCTTAATTTCCCAACAATAGATAATTTTTGGTTTGCTTCAGGGGTAGCAGTTCTAACTCCTACATCATCTTGCGTAGTAGTAGCAGCCGATGCACCTCCAGTGTTATCTTCCCAATTTCCTTGGGCAAAACTGGTTGACATAAGACTTGTGGTAATTGCCACAGCGAATAATTTGATAATCTTTTTCATAATTTTTCAATAGGTTTTAATTTTTAGATATTGTTGTTTTTAAAATTGACTCAAACCTAAAGAAGCTTTTTGTATTAATATTTCTTATTGTATAAATGGTGCCTTTGAGTACTTAAGCGACACCAAAATATAATTTAACATTATATATAAATATAAGTACACTTTATAAAATGGAACTTTCTCAGTGGGTTATAGTATTTTCCAATAATATCTGGTCGGCGCTATTCTCCCAATAAGCCATGCCCATATGCTTAACCGTTTTTTATATCTTTGGTTTAATTTTTCTACTAACCATGTGAAAAGAACACTAACCAGTGAAAAAGATTCCTACTTAAAATGAAATAAATCATAGCGCAATCCAACTTGAGCAGAATAAACATTTCCCCTTATGGTATAAAACGGATATCGCCGATTGCCATTGAAAATCTCATTCTCAATTAAATATTCCATGCCAATAGACCCAAAAGCCTTTAAAGTTTTCTTCTTATTCAAAGCTTTACCATAGGAAACTCCAATCAGAGGGCCGGAGCCAGCATAAATTGAAGTAGCAAAACCATTATGAATATTCCCAACAAGACTATCACCAATATAACCAATTTCGCTTCCACCTCCCTGAGTAGAAGGTGAAATGGAAAGGCCTAGAAAAACACAAACATTTTCTGTTTCTGTTTTAATAATTTGCCTTGAATATCTTAGTTTTAATCTAAGCCAATTATACTGGTACTTGCTCGTAAACTTCTTGTCATTCTGGTAGCTCCACTCATTTTGCTTCCAATTAATAACGGATAGTTCCCCTTCGAATTGATTCTTTTCATACTGAATTCCCATTTTGATAAAACCACCATTGCTAAATTCATTTTGACGTGTATCATTCCCTTTTTTGTGTTTGAATTGATATGGGAGTTCATAACCAGCACCCAGATAAATCTGAGCATTTAGACAAACAAAACCAAAAAATGTAGCTAATAAAACTATTGCTTTCATACCATCACTTTAAAATTGAATAACCAAGATCCATTTAAACAAAACTAAGTAATTGACTGATATATTCTAAATTCCACCATTCTAAAATACCTAACCCTTCTACAACCCCTTTTCGAATGAAAAAGCCTTAACAAATGCTAAGGCTTTTTGATATATACTACAAAAAAATAAATGCTAAGGCATAATCCCTGTCTTCCTGAATTATGCCTTTGCATTAATGTATTACCATTCTTATTATATCATTAAGGTTACCTCGGTCTAATTGAATGAGATAGATTCCTGCTTCCAAAGTGCTTAAGTTTAATTATTGGTTTTGATAGGAATGTATGAACTTACTTGTATTTTTCAGTGATAAAAGCCTTCTGAGACCTAGAAACAGGAACTACCGTTTCATCATTTAATCGCAAATACGTTTTACTATCTTTAATAAATATTTCATAAACCTGGCTTTGATTAATTAGATACGAACGATGCGGTTTAATGAATTTTGTACTATTAAGTACTTCTTCAAAGTGCCCTAAATTTCTGGAAGAAAGGCAATTCTTTATTTCATCTTTTCGAGTATAGTAAACGTTCGTGTAATTACCGTCTGACTCACAATATATTATATCGCTTTCTGGAATAAGTAGGATGGCATTTTTATGATGAATAGCAATTTTATTTTCGATTTTGTTTTGAAGCAATAGGGTTTCAATTCTATTCTCCAGAGTGGCATCTTGATTATCCGACTTGTTCTCCAATCTCTCGATTGTTTTTTTCAAATCATCTTGAAGCACCGGTTTAAGCAAATAGTTAATTGCATTATGCTTAAAGGCTTCAATGGCATATTGATTATAGGCCGTCACAAACACCAGATTAAATGAAATATTGGGAAGCCCTGCTAACAACTCAAAACCAGTTAAATAGGGCATTTCAATATCTAGAAATAAAACATCAGTATTATTATTACGCAGATGCTCTTGCGCTTCTACACTATTGGTAAATGTATGTGTTATTTTTAATGAACTGTAGTTTTGAAGCTCCCAGATGAGGAGGTCAATATTTTCTTGTTCGTCGTCTACTATTATTGCATTCATTTGATTATAATTTAGATTTTATTACCAATTCAATTCGTACTTCAGTTCCAGCAGCAGAAGATTCATCATCTCCATTTTCAAGATCTATTATTTCAAGATGTCTTTTAATATTACTTTTATCGTTCCATAATTGCATACGCTGCAAACTCAAACTAACTCCTTTAGAATTATGCTCAGAACTTCTAATCTGTCTGCCTATTCCATTGTCTCTTACTATAAATATGAGGTTATTGCCATTTTGTTCAATGATAAGCTCCAGCAGCCCTTTTCTTCCTGATAATGGGCTCAATCCATGCTTAATAGCATTTTCAATAAAGGGCTGTATGAATAGAGGTGGCACCATGGTATCATGGCTTGCAACGTTAATTCTGGATTGTACACGGTAGTCAAATTTATTCTGAAACCTGAGTTGTTCCATGGCAACATACAAGTCCAACATTTCTAACTCCTCTTTTAAACTGATCCTTTTTTGACTAGAAAGATCTAATATTCTTCTTATCAAACTGGCAAATCTACTCAAGTATTCAGCGGCTAATTTGGGCTCTTCTTTAATGATGTAACTCTTGATAGAGTTTAGCGCATTAAACATGAAATGAGGGTTCATTTGACTGCGTATTGAAGTAAGCTCTGCCTCCACCAATGCAGTTTTTGTTTTCTCTTGTTTTCGTTTGAAAAAGGCAAAAATACCCATGGAAACTCCTAAAAGTAGTAGGGCACTTACTAGTAATAAATAATTAAACTGGCTTTTATCTAATTCAGTCTTTTTGGCCATTAAAACAACCTTGTTTTCCATTTCCTTTGTTTGGTAGGCTACCAAGGTTTGCTGGTATTTGAGCTTAGCCAGGCTAATGGCTTCTTCTTTTTCAATTTTTACATATTTTTCTAAATAAAGTTGAGCAGAATCCTTTGCTCCTAATGCAATGTAGGCTTCGCATTTTATCTTCACGTATTGTCTCAGTTTATTAATGGATGATTTATATTGAGAATTTTTACGTGCTTCTTCAACACTGGCCAAGGCACGTTTTGGTTGACCTTTTACCAAATAACATTTAGCCATAGTAAACAAGTAATGATAGGATGAAATTTTTCCTGAACCTGCAACTTGAATTTTTAGGTACTTTTTAGCTTCTTCCAACGCCAGGGTTATTTTACCTTGCTGATATAAAGCTTCCGGATAAGCATTGGTTACACTTGGGTAACTAAGCACCATCACCGTATCATTATGGGTTTTTTTAATTTTCCTAAATAAGTCAATGGTTTGCTGATAAAGACCTGCACTATTATTAATTATCACAAATGCCCTTCTAAAATGATAGCTTTCAATTGCTGAGGGATAATCACGATTTATCTTGCCTAAAAGGTCTAAACCAACTTCTGTATTTCCGCCCTCATGATACGTTAAGGCCAACAAACTTTTAAATTGAATAACATCCAGCGTATTGTTGGACTTTTGAGCCGCTTTAATACCTAAATCATAGTAGTAAATGGCCGAATCAAATCTCAAACTAGATTTGTAGAAACTACCTAAATGACGGTAAATTCGGATTCTATAGGGTAATGGAAGGTCTAAGCTTAGCGGTGTGATTTGGTGAATTCGCCTTATAAGTTCACTTGGTGATTTGACTAGAAAGTCTGAGGTGATATCTGCATATTTTAGTTGAAAGGTATATTCATTTTCAATATTTATTGAATTTGCATAATTTATTCCTTCATGAATTATTGCTTTAATGGTATCATACTCCAAATGACCTAGCCTCCTTGATGCAAAGGCATAATTGTATAAGACCACACTATCCACTTTGGATGTTCTAGCCACTTGTACCATGCTATCAACTACTCGGATTAAATCATATTTGGGCTGCACTATTCTGAAACTGACCTATACAAAACAGCGCCAGAATTAAATATTTAATCCTGCTAAGTCGCTTAGATGGCAATGGCCCGTGCATGAAATTCACCGAACAGCAAAGAACGGCATTTATAATAAATAATGCAGATGACAGCTCCAATCACTAAAAGGGGTGTTTATGGCATTTAAAACCTAAATGCCCGTAAAACCATGAGTTAAGAAAGGAGTTTTGGATATTTAATGATTTGAAACAAAAGAGTCAAATATCTAAATCTTGGCTCAATTTTTACCGTTCAAATGGAATTGCCGTCGATTCGACAAGGAATTGTAACCTTTTAATAAATAAGCTACTTATTGTCTTTAAAATACTCCGCCAACCAAACCAAAGGATGCTTTTCTGTAGCCAATTTTAGATACGTTCCTTTATTTGGATCGTTAATGTAAACGAGTTCTTTTATCTCTTGGATTGCATTTAGTTTAATCCCTTTAAACTGTTTGTTCCAGGATAATGTTTTGGTAAGCATCTGTTTATTTAACATTAGATGCTCTATGGATAAGTTCTCTATCCCCTCATTCTTCATTCCAAACATGAGCCATTTTTCTCCTTTGAATACTTGCAGAAAGTCATGCTTGAATGCAGAAAGCCTATTTCTCTTTATAAATGCATCCCGTTCATTCTTGTTCTTAAAGGTAAATGTTATAGCAATATTCGGTAGCACCTTTCTGCTCACTTTTGCTACTTTAACCTTATTGAAGTCATCATCAAATTCAAAGGTGTACGACTGGCTAACTTTATGAAAGGTGTCTTGAATTGTAAAGTTTAGAAAGGGTTCTGCCTGTAGATTGATTTTTTCCAATCCTAAAATCTGAAATGCATTCTTAATCTTCTTATTCCCTTTCAATTTAGACCATTTAGCCGGATTTAATCTGTATCCAAGGGAAAACGTCTTGTTCAGGCTGATTGCATTTTGATTGTTAATGGTAATTTCATCCTCGGTAACATTCAGGACTAAGGAAGTATCTTTTAGTTCTAGAAAGCTACCAAAAAACAGTGATTTAGTGAGTTTTATTCTCGCCAACTCATCTCCCATCTGCAAGCTAATTGCCTTGTTCTTCTTTTTGCTGTAAAACGCTATTCCAGTTTTAACTGCTATAGGCAAAGGAGCAAAACTTAATAAGGCTGCTTTGGAGCCATTGGTAAAAAAGGTCATGCCATTATCTTTTACATGAAAAGCCATTATCTTATCTAAAACGAAACTGCTATCGGCTACTTCTTTCATCCATTGGGCGTAGGCCATTACCGAGCTCAACTGAAAAGCAATATTCATATTAGTAGTATCTCCAAAAATCCAAGGGTCTACTAAGTAATCAATTCCGGTCTTAGTGGAATCAGTAAACAAGGCACTCCATTTTGAACTACTGCGAAGTGCAGACGTATCATTTCTTAAAGCATAGGCAAGTTTTAATGCTGCTTTGGTGTTTAAATGGGCAATATACCCAGAAGGTGGAATGTATTGCGCTAGCGCCCGGCTATCTTTTGTTTTAGCATTGAGAAAATACAAAATACCCAGCACAGCTATGCCAAGCAAAATAAGAACCCCAATAAATGCCTTTTTAGTTCCTTTCATTCATTTTTTGGAACATCTCTATAAATTGTAGCAATCCATTTTCTTTGTTATCTTCATTAAAGTTAAAGCTGGCTTTGATAGCATAAGAATCCTTACTGGTTTGTTTGGATACCATTTTTGCATTTTTGAAATAGTCGGAACTAATAGTTGCCATTCTAGTAAACCTTCTTGACCCAAATGTGCCAATAGGAAATGAGCTTACGCCAGCCTCATGATCCCAATAAACAAAGTTTCCTTCTTTCTTTAGCAATGAGCATATTTCTTCACTCATTTCTTTTTTTGCATTATGTGTTATCAAACCTTTATTCATTTGCACCTGCTGACTATTGGTTATGAAGAACACATTCTTTTTAATTCCCAATGTCCACATGGCCTTTTCTGGGCTTTGCTTTCTACTACTACGCCCATAATATAAATCAATAAAGTAATTATCGCCTTTCTTTTTTAGAACCTTTAGTTTAATCATGGCATTTAGGAATTTTTCCAGATTCTCTTTGTTTTTGATGGTAAACATGCTCATCATTTCTGGAATCACATTGGTATCTGGTACCGATTGCCAGGTTCTTTCAAAGGCAGTAGAATCAAATAAGTACCTTCTTTTTGTACTGATAATTTGGGTGCTTCCCGTCAATGCTACTATACCATCTCCCGACAAGGTATTTAATAGCATATCTTTATTAATAAACATATCAAATAAATCTATTCCACCGGAATAGTCCATTCCTCTGTTTTTTTCTAACGAATTCAAGATCTTTCCATATAAATCTCTGTACATATTATAAATGCCATCTTGATTAATATTCATAGCATAAACGCCCGAAGTTGTTTTGGGAAGGTATTTGATAAATTTTTTGTTTAATCGACGAGAAACCATAGACTGGTATTTGCTAAACTCTTTACCCATAAATTGATTGCCAGCAATGTCGATTGATTTATCCTTTACATCCAGGTAAAGCACTCCATGATTTCCACTAAACAATGAACTCATTTTGCCCCAATTTAACATCCCATATCCCCTAGACATCATATCTGTAAATTGAAAAGGGAAAGCCTCAGAAATCCAGATGCCCATGTCATGGGTACTTGAAAAATCGGAGTTGAATTGTTTATTGGCTTTTATGGAATTTTTTTCCTCGCTATCAATAAATTTTATGGCTTGAAGTGTGGACTTCTCATTTTGCTCCACATAAACCATTTTTCTTTTTCGTTCTTTGTATTGTTTCCATGCTTCATCAAAAGCCTGTAAAACAGGATGGTTCCAATTGTATCGATAGCTTGGCTTTTTTACCGCTTCAATTTTAATGGCATCATACCCTTCCGAATCGTAATCTTTGTATGGGCTTTCTTCTATTTCATCTGCGGCTTCTGTTGCTTCCTCCGCAGCCTCATCAACAGCATCACCAGCTGATTCTACTTTTTCATCATAATCATATTCTTCTGAATATATGGGTTCTTCTGTTGCCTCAATAGCTTCTGTTTCAGCATCTTCCATTTGGTACAAATCTTCGTCATAGATAATTTCAGGGGCATCAATATGGTCATGTTTCTGCTTTTCTTCGTCCATTCTTTCTTTATCATAAGCAGCAATAATCTCTTCTATTTTAGCTTTCACTTCTGGACTTACTACTTCATCAGAATCTGTTATCTCTTCACTCCTCATGTATTCCTTCAACTCCTTCAACTCCTCCTTCATTTCATAGGTTCCTCCATAGTAGGAATATGTGTTTATCCGAGGGCCTTTTGTAAGAATGGCGATATTATCTTTTATAACTACACCATAGTTATTGTTAAACAGCACTTCTGCCCCATTCGATTTAACAAAGTCATAGGGCATAGTATCAATTGAAAAACTTTTACTAGCGGATTCCAAAACAATAGACTTAAACAAACTTTCATTATTTAAAGGTAAAACCCAGTAAGAATTACCGGCTTGCATAAAAAAATAGGCTTTCTTATCCATGCTCAATCCAGATTCTGCCGTATTGAACAACTTTGCAAAAGGAATAGAACTGTACTTAAATACCGGCAAAGCCATCTTCTTGTTCAGGGTATTTATCTTATCACCCATGTGCATTTTAATGGCGCTTAGGTCCATCTCTATAACCAGACTTGCATCTGCTGGAACCTGTTTTATTAGATCTTGTGCTTTTGAAGTGTTGCCTAAAAATGCAGTGATTAGTAAAACTATTATTATTTTCTTCATGGTATAAATGTGATTGTATTCTTTAATGATTTTTTCTTAGTGAGTAGTGATTTTATATCTGACTTTAGCATTACAGCTTTGCCACTTTTTGATTTATTTGCATTTGGGTTGCTCATGCTTTTAATCTTATGTGAAAGTCTATAAACACAGGTATAGGTTGCTTTGGACAAGCCTTCTGCATCTTTGGAATTCAATTTTTTAAATAAACTTAAACTGTCTAAACTAGACACTCTTTTTAATACTCCATTAACTGCAAACAGTCTATCTTTTAGTGGATGTTTATCTTTATCCAGCTTACTATAAGTAGATTTTAACGCATTATCCAATGCCGATAAACTATCAAAGCTCACTTTATATTCAAAAATATAATCCTCCCAATTTTTAGTGTAAACCGCGGTCTTAATTCCAGGGTTCTTTCTAATAAGTTGAATGGCTTTTTCCATTTCCTTAGCTATTTCATTTTTTGAAGGAATCTTCTTGCCTCTAAAAGAATCTAGCTTAAACATGGTATTTAATTCCATCCGGCTTTCACTCATGTTTAATGTGTAGGTAAAGCTTCCAGAATTATCCTTATTCAAGTCCAATTCTTCGATAATCTCGAAGCAAGAACTTAAGCCGATTAATAAGGCCGCTAGTATGGTAAAAAACTTCACTTTCAGAGCTGCGAATTTAATGGATTAATTCTGCTTTTGGGCACCCCTATTGTACCCACTATTTGTAACTGTTTATTTAAATAACAATCCCAATAGTGTATGGTTAAAAATAGAGAAGTCATTTAGGGAAAAGATGGGCCATTTTAGGTTATTAATGGTTACATAAGCTTATGCATTAAACAAAAAACGTAAGTAGCATAATCGAAATACCATGACCACAAAGCGCTAGAATCTAGGATTGTGTCGTTTGCTAATACTTGTGGCTTTCTCAAGTACCAAAAATCTAAAATGCCAAAACCAAACCTATTATTAATCATAACCGATGATGTAGGTGTGGATGCATTTAATAGTTGCCAAACCAATCCCTAAATGCACTATGGTTGATGTTCATTTTAAGAATGGATGCATAACTTTGCCTTACATAAAATTATAAGATTAGTATTTAGTATTTTAGATTTAAGGATTTAATGAAGATTGTTGTACAGCGCGTTAGTTCTGCTTCGGTAGATATAGAAGGCAGAAGCCCGGAAGAAATTGAAAGAGGGTTTTTAGTACTTCTTGGGATTCATGAGGATGATACCAATGAAGAATTGGATTGGTTGGTCCAAAAGCTAATCAAATTAAGAGTGTTTTCGGATGAAGAGGGCAAAATAAATTTGTCCATTGCTGATGTTAAAGGTGAAATTCTATTAATAAGTCAGTTTACCTTACATGCGAATACGAAGAAAGGAAATAGGCCAAGTTTTATAGAAGCGGCAAAACCAGGTGTAGCGATTCCTTTGTATGAGGATTTTAAGAAGAAATTAATTCAAGAAGGGATTCCAACAAAGACTGGTGAATTTGGTGCAGACATGAAAGTGAGTTTAGTGAATGATGGACCGGTTACGATTATTATTGATTCTAGGGAGAAGGGGCAATAAATTTTCCCGCAGATTTCGGGGATGGCACAGATTTAGATTTGCAATATATATTCAGTAGCGATTGTTAAATTCTTTAAACTTCACATTCAGCAACTTATAGTCTAATGCACCGCTTTGTTCATTTAAGTGTTCGGCTATAGCCAAAGCTTTATTAATCCGTTTTTCCGATGACTCTATTTTTAGAACCAAGTAAATAAGACTTCTCTGTTTTCCTGGGGTGAGTTTGTGGAAATGGGTTTTAAACTCCATATCCTGATCTAAAACAGCCTCAAATTCTTCTGGTAAATCAAAACCATATTGGGAAGTATCTTTAACTAAGGAAACTTCAAGTTCTTGTCCTTCTTCCAGTTTAAATTTGGTTCTAATGGGTTTGCCAATATTAATGAAATACTTGCCTTTGTTTGGCATTACGGCACATTGAAAGGTATGCGTTCCATTGATGGTACACTTTACTCTTCTATTAGTACCTTTAATCAAAGATTCGGCAATAGCGGCAGGAACATCTATAAAGCAACCCCATAATGCAGAAGGTTCTTTTCTTAAAATGGTCTTGAAAGGCATTGGTTTTGCGAAGATAATGGTTGTACTTTTTTTTATAGTTTCGGCTTATTAAGCCAATGAAAATTGGACTTTACTTATTGCGATACCAGAATCAATGCAGCTTTATACTTACTGCTTTTAGGATTCTTTTGCTTTACCCAACAAAACAAGGTGGTTTTATTAGTAGTGCTAATCCTAGTATCATTGGTATATGTACTTGGATAATCTGGCATAGCGTTAAGCCTTATCGTTGGGTAACGAAAAACATCTTGACCATATGTTGATCCTTCTATATCAACAACATATTGGCTAGACTTTGAAAAAGGGTCAAAAACATAAAATGCAATTTTTCGATCGCTTTGGTTCTTGAATTCCAATGCAGCATGGCTAGAATTGAATATTACTCCTTCTGCCCTTAGACCCAGCTTTTTGTATTTTGCTAGCACTTTTTTGTATTCAGCCTCAAAGTTCTGATATTGAATTTTTTCCTGTTTCTTAGCGCCCATAAGACCTTGGGTAGGATCATTATAAACATCAACTCCGCTTACTAGAATTCCATTTTTAAATTCTCCAATCGAAAGTGTCTTTTTATTCGCGACGGAGTAAAGAACCTGCTTTCCATCAGGCTTGTTTTTCACAAACATTCCTGTAACTACATATTCGGATATTTGATTTTTATAGAATGTTTTCACCTCTCCACTAAACCCTTCATTAACACTAAACCAACCAAGCCTATAGGTGCCATCACTATACTTCCAATATGCTTCCTTAATTGAAGAATATTTTGAGAAATCACAGGAAAGAGTTCCACTAGTTTTATTGTCATACAAGGTTCCATACATTTTTCTTAAATCTTGATCAAAAAATCCTGCAAAAACGACGCCACTGGGATAATACATATAACCCTGAATCTTTCCTCGAAAATCAAGTTTGAGCTTATAAACAGTGCCATCTTTAAGGGTTATCAAAGACTCATTATTATCAATTTTATAGGAGTAGTCAGAATTCAAGGCTCCACTAATAGATTTTCCATCTAAAAACTTGAGCCCTGATGTCCACGTTGCACCTCCCTCTTCAAACCTTATGGTTGCAGAATCTCCAGACTCAAACGCTATTATTGAAGTGCAATGCAAAAAGCCCTTTAGAATCCTTACTTGCTTTAATTTAACTTTTCCTAAATTATGATTTGTAAAAGTCAACTCCCCTTTTGAGGGATTTCCATCTTTAAAATCACCCTTAAACGTAGCGAGTTTACGCCATTGCTTTTCATTTTCCCAAGTCATAGCACCCTTCCCATCCTTGCAATCCCCTTCCAAACAAATGCCATTATTAGCCGTAAAGTAGGGTAAATCTTTAGCCACATTCATTTCGTATTTCCTTACTACTTCTGTATTTGGAAACAGTAAGCCTTTGTTTTCACATTCACCCTTGGATCTTTCCAATCCCAATTGATACGATGCAAAAACCATCAACTTGTATAACCTTTTTTCATCATACTTCACATGAAAAGCATACTGGTCCTTAATCTTCTTTTTCTCAAAATCAGATACCAGCTTTTTCTTCTTTTTTTCTACAGCACTCTCTTTCATCCCAACTTTAAAACCAAAGGGCATTACTTTGGTATAAGATATATATTCCAGAATTTCGTCTGAATTAAAATACATTTCCGCACCATCGTATTCATAAAAATAGCCATTTGGTTCATCTCCATAGTGTTCTACATTTGGTGTTTGCCTATGGTTCCAATAAAGTTCATCATAGACCTCTTTAAATGCGGTGTGATACTTAGAGTAGCCGATGTATTTAACAAATTCAATTCCAGAAGGAAGCGCAGATATCCCCCAACTTAATAATAGTAATGTAGTTGTGAAAATCGTTTTCATCATGCTACAATATACATGAAATTATGAAAACGATGAATTCTAAGGAATCATTTTCAGTTTCTTAGTGTATTAAAATCTGTAAATAATAGAAATTAAATAATATACGTAAAGAGCTATTTACCAATACAGAAAGTAATAATTTTTTCTATCTTATTAATTACCAACACTTAATGATTTATTCAATTTAACTGATATACAACCAATGTACAACTGGTATCAGACATGTGTAATAACCCGTTGTGAGAGTTACTCGTTTCTATTCTTTGATTGCTCCTTATAATTGCTGATTATAGCATTAGGAAGACTGTCATTACTTAATTTGCTTACTCTTTTCACTTTCATCTTCTTCATTTTTTAGTCCCTGTCCAGTTTGCCCCTCAATTTCTTTTCGTAATTCACTAAACCATCCAACTTCTCGAAGTTCATCCTCGGAAAGATTATCAAAAAACCATTCAGAATAAAAAATATCTGGCCAAAGCGTTACTTCAATAGTGGACTTTATTTTAATTTTCCAAATATGAGGTATTTGATTAGAAACTATTTCAAATAATTCTAGCGGCACTTCAAATAAATGATGCCTAGTATATATATGAATATAACTGATTTGTTTGTAGACTTTTAACCCATAAACATGAAATACCTCTCCAACTTGAAGAAACTCTTCCATATTGGAATTAATAATTTGAAGACTTAGGTAATCCAATTTTACCTTTTTGCATTTTACAATCATTATTACTTGAAATTTACTTACCTATCATTTTTGGTTGATATTCTATTCTTTATTCTTTTCGATTAATTTTTCACCTTGCCAATAGATTTATTTCAACTTACCTCGTATTTTGGATGAGGGTGAAATTAACCATCCACTTCAATCAGAAAGCCTATCTCCAAACACCTCATGCGATGTACATCCAATGAACTTTTATAATTTATTTTCACGCAAGACCTCAACTAACCCCAAAATCCTTTCTCTAGAGTATACCATTGCAACTGGAACCTCATCATGGTCAAAAAACAATTTCATAAATTCACTATAGTTCTCCTCTGAAGGGATTTCTCCATATGTTTCAAGGAAGCATTCCTGAAAAGTAGAAGTTAAATACTCCATTTGGGAATCATAAAAGTTACCTAAAGCGACAGAAGTCATTATTTTGACTCTTTTATCATTTGGAATTCTCCTTATTGTCAAATTCTTCTCATTCCAATTGATTTCATTTGAAGAAATCCCATCATTTAAGCCATAAAAAGACGCAAACTTTTCTGTCTTCTTTAATTCTGCTTGACTTTCAAACAATTCAAAAATAAAGTCACAAAGCAAGAAAACATAAGGGTTCGTATTATTTGGAATTAATACCATATTTAAATCATCCTTTTTATTCCCAACTTCCATATAGTTAACAATAACCGGATAGGCTAATATTTCTTCTTCAACTTCACTTGACAAGCCTGCATCGTATTCCTTACATGCTTTAAAAATTAATTTTCTAAGGCCTTCTTCTTCTTCCTTTGGCAAGTGCCAGTCATTATAACCAAATGACGATGCCCGCCAGACTTGGATATAAAAATAAAGTCGCATTATTACATTAAGTGGATATAATATCTCACTTAAGTTCTTTTCTCTTATATCTCCTAATACCTTGGTACTAAATGCCGATTCAATTTTACCAAATAACTTTTCACAATCAATACAATAGATATCATCTACTACGAGCTCATTTTCGTTTAGACTTATCTCTTCATCAGTCAAGTCGCGACCCTTCACTTCTCTAATTTTTTCACTGCTTACATTCCTTCCAACATATAAATCTTGTTCTCCTAATTGAGATAATCCTAGCATCAACTCACTGTCTCTTCCTTTCTTCCCAATTTCATTAGTACACTGTTTTACAAGTGCATGTGTGAACAAATGTGAACCTGGTTGATTTGCCTTTTTATCAACACAGAGTAAACATAGTTTTTCGCTTTTTCCCACCATAATCTTAACTATTTCTTGTTTCCCATTTTTCAATATCTCGTTTTAGCTGTTTTTTAAAGGACAATCCCCATAAAAACTTATCAGCTTCACGATAATTCATTCGATTTGATTTCTTTAATACTTTTGATAGGTATACCTCATACCCAGCCCATAATCTATCAAATTTCCAGTTTTGGATTCTACTAAAATAATTGTCCTTAGATTCTTGATCAAGGATTTCATAAACCCTAAAATCATATATAGAGTACTGCTCTGAATACAGAACAGATAGAATTGCAGAAGCCATAGGTAAATAGAACCTATAGTCCTCAATCAAAATCCTCATCCGTTCCTGTCTGCTTTTAGCCTTATAGAGTAAGCTTGTCAGTCGTTTGATTTCCGAATCAAAAGACATATTAAACTTCTTTGCGATATTACTCTTTGCTCTATTTGCTTTCCAAATTATTATGCAAAAAAAGTCAGAAGGGTTTAGAAAACCCTTTTCATGAAAATTACCTTTTACCTCATTGAAAATATAGCTTTCTAAATCATAGTATTTAGAATAATCCATTAAAGCGAATTTAGAGTTTCAATATCTTCTAATACCCTATCATTAGAAAGTTTTTTAATTTCATCATACAGAACCCTATGACAATTTTTATATTTCAATTCACTTCCACAGGGACAGGACTCATTTCTTCCAGCTCGACATTTCCTAGCATCCGTTATACAATTAACAATTGCATTAGAATCCTCAATTCCAGTTAACTCTTGATAATCCTGTAATACTCCCTCATCAAAGTGTTTATAGTCCCCGTTAACCCACTCCTTTTCCTGTTCAAAATACAGTTGGTTTGCATAGAAAGGGATAACATATTCATTTAGAAACTCCAGAACTCTTATCCCCTTTTGCTGTCGTACATCTTGCTCCCTTTTTGAGCAAACGCAACATATCCCAGACTTCGAAATGTGTCTTTCCTCACTATGTGGTATTCTATTACCTATATCAAAAAGAAACGGCAGTTGAAAAGGGTATTTACCTATAAATACCAACTTAACTTTAAAGCTGTCATACACTTCTCCGTTAACGCCTGTTATATCAATTGTACCATATAGGCAATGTCCAAACTTTTTTTCTTTAATATGCTTAAGTTTAGGATACTTCCTAACAGCAAGATTTATGTCCTTTTCAAGTCTAGACTTTCCCAAGATAAGGTCTGTTTTTACCTGCCAATTCTTTAAGCCTTTCAGCTCTTTCATTTCGATTAGCAATCATAACTTGAGGTACTTCTTTGATTTCTTCTAAATTAGGAGTAAAACCATAACTTTTAAGTGATGTTATAAACCTACTCCAATTAAACTTATACTGGGTATATCTAAATCCCTCATCTGGGTTTTCAAATATGTATCTTTTTTCCTCAACTGCATTATAGAAAGAATCATCATTATTAGCCAAGTCCTTAATGTTTTGTCCAACTATAATTTCGTTGGACTTGGCATATTCCTGCATTTTAGATGCGAGGCTCGTATGTAAGCTGTAAGTAGTAATTTCACTAGTCTCATTTATCCCTGCCATAGCCCACAACACCTTAGAGTCTTCGCCAATGTCAAGGCCAATCTTTGTATTTATAGGTTCTATTCCTTTTGAATCAAAAAGCTCTCTTAACTCATGTTTTACATAATTAGTAAAAATACTTGTGGCAATAACAGCATGTTTTACTGCATCTTCCTCATTAAGCCCCTTTTTTCCAAAATACACAAAAACACCATCTCCTTGAATTCGTTGTATGAATCCTCCAAAATAAGAGCAAACTGCTATTGCTGCAAGCTGAATAGTATTTGTAATCATATAGATAGTTTGGTTATCATAGCGTCTATAGAGACTAGTTGAGTTCTTAATATCTATAAACGCTGAAACTATATAGTGATTTTCTGTTAATCCTGAATTTTTCAAATGTAAAAAATCTGGATGATGCCCAACTCTTTGATTTAAAATCTGTGTAGCTCCAAAACTATTTGCTAATTGTTCTAAATTGTCAGTTTCAAGTACCAGTCCTTTTCTATCCTCCTTAAATTGCTCTCCTTGATATGATTCATTAATGGAGCCAATGCCCTCAAAGTTATCAAACCCCTTTTTTAAGTCCCTTCTTTTCAGAGCCTTCTCAATAACTTGCGTGTAATTCTTAAATATATTCATCTTCTAATTATTATTTACTATTAAATACCCTATAACCCATATGAGAAGCAGTAGAAACTCTACCCCTACTAACCATCCTACATAACATAGCCACTTATACTTCCTATAAACACCATTAGCTAGACTTCGTGTTTGTAAAATTAAATCATGCAAAATATCTGAATTATCAGCTTCAAGAACAGATTTTAAGTATGTCTCTTTCTTTGAATTCCTAATATCCTTAAAAAAGAACATAGACTTATCCTTATTGTCTGAGCCATTTAAATAAGGGTTAATGGAAATTAATGTGAACAGTATACTTATAACTGCTAAAATTGAGATTGTTATTAAAAGCCAATATATCCAATTGCCTTTGTTAGATAAATCAACTGCTGTAATTATTGTTACTACTCCCCCCAATACCAAAGTGTTCAAGGCAAGATAAATGTTCCCTTTATTCTGAGAACTTTCCATGTAAGAATCCATTCTTCCTACAATAAATTTCTGTGTTTCTATTTTCTCTTTCATTACTTATTTCTATTGAATAATAGCTTAGGTAGCCAATATTCTTTCTACTACCTAAACTACTACCGAGGCTCTACTTTTTGCCCTCTAGCAAATTGGAAACTCCAGTACCCACCAAAAAAACAACTACTCCAATTGTTAAAACGGTAGCAAGACTTCCAACTACTTTAATACAAGCATCTTTATAACAAAAAGATGCTTCATTTTTACTGTAATTAATTTTATTCATAATAAAAATATTAAAGTTAAATAAGCTCCCTGCATCACGGCCAGAGAGTTAAACCGACTATTTAAGCATAGCTACTTTTCCTTTGTGACTCCTTTAAAGGGTTTGTCACTTGAAGTCTTAACATCCAAGAATCTGCCAGTATCTTTATCTCTTTTGACCCATTTATTTATTTTTGGGTTCTTGACTTGAGAACGTTTTCTAACTGCTCCTTTTCTGCTATTATCTTTTGGTGGGTTTGTTGCCATGATATTTTCTATTTAATTTGTAACCTGTTACAATTAAATGCTGATGAAAATATATTTTTTGCAGACACCTGCAATTTTTATTTATTAATCAGCATATATATATGACCGGCTTACCAAATAAAGCATTCAGCATAGTTGAAAATCACAACAGCCTCAATTGGGATGAAGTGCTTCCCGACCTCTTACCAGTATTGGTAGCATATGCTCATTCTTTAATTGGAAATAGTACCCTTAGCCTATCAAAAAACAAAGTTGAACTTGCCAAAGACTTTGCAATGGAAACTATAAGAGTACATATAGAAAACCCTAAAAAATTTGACCCTAATAAAAACAAGGATCTTGTCAAGTATCTTAAGTTATATATCCTCAGAAGGCTCATTTCAAATTACAAGAACTTAGGAAGTCAAAAAAACGAGTTGATATTTGAGGAAGGAGGAAGCACTTATTATGAAGTTCAAAATACATTTATCAATGAAAACAAGTTATATGAAAAGATAGACTATGATAATGTAATTAAAAATATAGAACAGGCTCTAACAGAAGAACCTTTACTTTTAGAAGTATTTGTTTCTCGAATAAAGATTGATTCTACACCTGTCGAAATATGTGATGATTTAAATATATCTAAATCAGAATATAACAATCGGTTTAGAAGACTCAAAACGATTATGAAAGCAGTTGTTAAACAAACAAATGAAACTCATGAATAGTAAAAAAGCTTTAAACAAAATTATTTTAGATATTGCCGAGGCAGTAAGTGAAAACCCTAATATCGCCAAAGAATATCTGGATTCGCACGAAATAGAGTTAGATGATTTAATTTCAAAAGGCATGAGCCAGTTTGCTAAGAAAGCGCCCAATGAATCAATAAAGCTTTCTAAAAGTCAAAGCTATTTCAAAAGAGTTGTACTTGCTGCTGAGATAGCAAATCAATGCCATTTAGAGCCCACCTTTGGAAATGTAAAATTCCAGAAACTGGTATATCTGTGCGAACAGGTTTCTAACATGGAATTAACGACTCATTATTCTAAACAAGCAGCTGGACCATTTGACAATCGCTTTATGCATTCGATTGGAAAAGAATTTGAAAAACAAAAATGGTTTGAAGTAAAGAAAATTCAAGAAGGCAAGTATAGTAAGGTTAAATTCACTCCTTTGGAAAACATTAATAACTACAAACCTTACTACCAAAGATACTTTGAAAGTGCCAATGAAGATATGCAATACATAATTGAAACTTTCAAAAAGTCATATACCAAAAATGTTGAATTAGTTGCAACTATTTTTGCTTGTTGGTCGGAGTTGAAATCACTAGATAAACCTATTGATAATGACAGTTTAATTTCAAGCGTCTATAATTGGCATACTGCAAAGAAAAAATTTAAGCCAGAAGAAATAGTGAAAACTATTTCTTGGATGAAGGCCAACAAAATTAGTCCTTTATAATTCTTAATTAATTATTTTAAAATTGCTTTCCTGATTAACAATATTCGGACAATATGTTTTAAAGAATTGATGCCTGTTCAGTTCCAAATTTTGCATTCTTTCATCATTATTGTGCCAAATAGTCCAGTACATTTTCCAATGACTGATACCTTCTCTCCTTTACTCAATTTTGCAGCGGTTTCTTTGTTTAAATAACATTGAATACTAGTTAAAAAGTCGTCTGTATTAAGAGTTATGTAGCTATCATCTAAAATATCATTTCCGATGTCTGCTATAATTCCAGTTACGAGTAATTGCTTGTTTTTGTACTTATTATCCGCAGCTATTTCATTATCATAGTATTCTCTATATAATTGATTAGCGGTTAGCTCAAAATCTACATTGGGAATATTTGGACTTTTTGGATAAACCTGTTTGATGTGTTGCATGTATTCCCTTTTGGTAGATAGGTGATTGAAAGTGTATTCTCCATCTTCTCTCCAACTAGAAAACCCTTGGTTTCTTGATTCAAATATGGCATTTAGCACTTCATGATTATCAGGGTCAAGGATTCCAAAAATAGACGTAAAATCATAGGGATGTTTGATTTCTTCAATCTCGTTTCCATGCCTATTATAAATAATTTTAGGCTCTCCATAGTAATCGTATTTGATTCTATACCTTTCAAATACATTGATGAGTTCCTTAGTTAATCCTCCTCTAATTGGTTGAGATAGACCAACTACTTTTACTACAAACGCCCTTTTTTGCTTTCCATTTCTTGAATTTAAAAGTCCATTTACGGTTGCTTCATCAAAGCTAAAACCTTTGGAATGGATACTTGAAATACCAGAGGATATGGCAGAAATCACAGAAACGTATTCTGGTGTTGTTCTTTGGCTGTCAATCAATAGTTTATATATCTTGTTGCTTTTGAGTTCATCTAATAACGTCTGGTGGTTTTCTATTCTTTCAGGCGATAATGAATCCGAATTGTTCCTATTCAGATAATCTTGATATTTAAAACTATTAGCCTGTTTGGTTATTGTTCCTGAATCAGTTGAGTTTGATGCTGCTACTATAATACCTAAGAAAAAGAGAGTTGTAATTGTTACCCGTCTAAAACTCCTCTTGCTCCATCTTGGCATTTTCTTCAATACCCAGTTAGAAGTTTGTGGGATTAGTAAAACTCCTGCCGTTGTTATTAATATTCCTCCTAAGATTGATAAATTTACTCCTACAATTAGTCCGATAATTATCCAACTAATGCTTAATCCAACTTTGATTCTTTTTAACATACATCATTTTTGTATGCTTTCAGTCCCCAGAAGCATGGGTTTTATTCAATAAAAAGCGTGGAACCGTAGCTTACTGAAACAGAGGTACCACCAAGCACCCACACAACGAATAAACAAACAGCCCACGCAAGGTGGGTGTTAGGTCTATTGTCATCGTTGTGCTTAAAAATTGGTGGTTTTCTGTTACACGATAATAGCTAACGCTTTAATCTTTCTTCACCTACCAGATTTTGCTGGTATGTATGGCCAAATATATAACAAACTTGATTAACGTTGAAGGTTGCTATAATTCTTTTATGCTTTTTCCATAAATTCTGGAGAGCCTTTTATTGGATTTGTTTGATAAGTAACTTTTAATATATCTTACAGACGAAATGAAAACAGACAAAGCAAAAGAAGATTTTGTAGACATAAATTACTTAAGAATAGCAGATAAGGAATCTCTTATTCTTATCAAAAGTGAAGCAGAAAAAACACTCGAGGGACTACTTCAAATAGAAGATTCACTTACAGACAAATCGAACAATCTAATAAAAATTGCAATATCCATTTTTGCCTTCTCCAGCGGTTACTTAATTCAGTCAACTGAAATCCTAAAGGATAATCGACCCCTATTCTTTGTTTTGATTTGCATTTCTCTGCTAATGATAGTGATTATTATACTACTATATGGCGGAATCTATCCCCGCATTAGTTCTATAAATGGGGCAAGACCAAAGGATTTACTCAATGACCATTACATCAAAAATGATAAAAAAGACTTTGTTAGAATAATTGGAAATAGAGTTTATAGCCTACAACATTCCATCCAAATTATGGAAGAAAAGTGTAACGATAAATCCAGAATGTTCGGAACTTCACTTTTGATTCTCTTAGTCGGTTTAATCACTATTTTTATTCTTGGGGCTGGAGTTTCCCTTATCTCTAATAATTATTAACTCCTTGTCCATTGATTGTTTAATCATTACGGTTGTAGTTTCCTGAGTAGGAATGTCATTGTCTTTTGGAATGACAGGTGCTTTGCCACCTACATTGTTATTTTTACTCATACCCCAAAAATACAAAGATTAAATATTTAATAATTAAAATGGGGGCAACATGTTCAAAAAACTATTCTAATAATGAACGCGTACATATCTTTTAATAGCGTAGTTTAATTGCCATTTAATCCTCTTTCCGTACCATCAATGCCACCTAAACCCTGAATCATGATTTTTAGCATCGGTATACAAATCCTTTCAAAGCCAAAGAGTTTGGTAAGATTGAGCCTCTTAAAATTAATGCTTAGAGCTTGCCTTATTTACTTCTAATTTTTAAGATGGCCTCTTTCTATCTTTAGGGTAAAAAATACTCTATTCTCTAAATTTTCATTCTCGTACCGTTTGTTACCCATCTGTGCCCCTTGTTTTGGGTTTTGACTAACTCGTTAAGAATTAATCCTAGAGGATGATTAGATAGAAATGAATTACCCAATAGCAGTTCAAAATGCGTATCTAAGAACTTGCTCATATAACTTTCTGAAGTTCTGTTAATCCATGAAACAAGATTATAAAGAATTAATCCGCTTAAGTTTGTAATATGAGTCAGCTATTTTATTAGGCCTTTCTTCGAGCTCGTACCACTTCTTACGTTGCTAATTTTTGCTGTTATTTTCTATTTTGTTGACTCCTTTTTTTGTTTGCAATTCTATATTTTTTTGCTTTGATAGAAGTAGTTATTTCAAGGTATAATCACTATCCTTTGTTTTCTAGCTGCGCTTAATTTATCGTCTTCCATTCTTTGTGTTTCTGTATCCAAATCATATTTTTTGTCAAATATTTCTGGTTTCCTTAAAATTGATGATTGCAGCAGTCTGCGCATTTGCGTGATGATTAGCTCTAACTTTGTTTGTAACAAATACATTTCCCGAACCTTAGTTCTCATTGTTTCAAGAAGTTCGTTATTCTCTCTTATTTTTCTATTAGCTTTAGAAATCCCTGTTTCTATTTCATTTCGTGTAAATTTTGCAATCTGATGCCGTCTATATGCAGTTTGTTCTTGGTCAGGAATAATTTCTTTTTTTTCAACCTTTTCGGAAAGGTCTGCAAGTTGTTTTTCAAATTGCTCAATTAGTCTATCGAAATAATTGATATTCCGTATAAGGTATTCATTCTCACGATAGAATTGAATAATAAAACCTCCGAAACTGGCTAATTTATTATGAAACTCAATCGGGGGATTATCAAAGTCCAAGTCAGCAACTTTCTCATTGAATAGGTCATACGATTCTTTCAAAAAGTTCGCACTTAACCTTTCGTCATCAGACTTTGAAACAAGTACTGTAATATAGTACAGTAGGGCCAAGTTTACTATCCCTACTACTGGATTAATAATACCTCCAAAGTAATCGCCAAATGTGCTCCAATCATCATTATTGTCAGATAGTTCTGATGATCCAAAATTATAGCAATACATTCCAACTACTATTAAAAGCATTAGCACCAAACCTGAGATTAATATTCTTATGTACTTCTTGTGCGATTGCATGAAAACAAATATACCATGTTGTTTGCTGATGCGAGAAGGGTTCATTTTAAACTAAAGAGAATTTTGTCTTCGGATTACAAATATTCGTGCTTTTGGAATAGACAATTTTGGGACATTTGGGACACCTTGAGACACTTTTCTTTGTCCCTAATATTTTTAAGTAATTAATATTATTCAAGTTATTAATAATATCTCAAATTCTAGGGACATTCTTTAAATGTCCCCACCTGTCTGTATTGTCCCAAATGGTTATCAATCTTATTTTTTATTAGGCTTTAACTCTAATTCACTCAAATCTCTTCTTATGGTCTTTTCTGACACTCCCAATTGGTTTGCCATTTCTCTTGGAGTAAGTCCTTCGTAATGCAAATCACTAATTTTACTTCCTCTTTCGTTCTTATCCATTGGTTCTATTATGTTATCTTTTTCAGTCGTAAAACTATCAAACCTGAACCGAAGCATGTTATCATCTTTAGCTAAAACTACCACCATAACATTATCATCTTCATACATCATTTTACCATCTCTTGATTTAACTTGTTTTAAATACCTGTAATCAGCACCAAATTTGCTTTTCGCAATCACAAATATGCTATCAGAAAAGGTTGATAGATTTGCACTACCACCAAGGTCATAGACTGTCATTACTTTGTAACTTGCATGTTTGGGAGGATGACCTATGACCAAAATCGAAATAGAATATTTCTCCTTTATAGATTTCAAAACCTTCATAATCTCCATTGCAGTTTGAGGGTCTTGGGTAGAATTTTCACTCAAATAAGTGATGTTATCAACTATCAATACATTTGATTTCTGCTGTCTAATAAGCAGCTCAAATTTGTTAAATAACCATCGGTTTAGTAACAAACCCTTATTATTCTCCCTTTCAGTCAAATAATCTTCGTAGTTAATAATTCCAAACCTTAAGCAGTCTGCAAATGAGTATTCACTTGCATTAATCGAATCTGTATATCGATTGAGAAATTGCCTATCTGTCATCTCAAAATCTATGAACAATACATTCTGAGGCTTGCTTTGGTTTTTCAAACCTAATAAATCTTGACCCTTGCTTAATGTATCTGCTATTTGCATAGCCAAAACACTTTTTCCCAGACCTGTTTTTCCAAATAGAATAGACAACTGACCTGAGTACCAGAATTCACCAAACAATTTAAGCAAAGGTCCTTGTAATCTGCCCCTTCTAAATCTTTCTTTTGGCGATAATAAATTTGATACTGTAACAATATTGCTTTTTGGCTGAGCTTGGCTTTTATATTCAATTCCTGCCTCTTTACAATAATGAAAAAAGGAAGCAATTGTAACTCCTTCTCCGCTACTTCTTAAACAATCATCATATTGCTTGTCACAAGCTCTGGTTTTATATCCTGAATAGTATTTACTAACCGCATGGAAATAATCTCTTCCATCTTCTCCTAGTTCTTGTACTAATCCAAATCCTATATTCAACCACCTTTCATAACCGTCCGTAATATCGACTTCCTGTTCAATAATCTTTTCTAAACAATATCCAATTTTAGTTTCATTACTTGCACCCGCAGATGTGAATTGAGTATTGTTTTTAAACACCTTAGAACTTGGATTATAGTAAGTATCTGAATCATGGCAGATAAATGATGCTCTTGATACATTCTTACATGCAGGGTCAGCTGTAATCTGATATTTCTCCTGTAGATATTGACTTATTTGATTGTAGAAATATTTGTGATTTTCAGATTCTATATCAACCCTAAAAACAACTCTTAAACCATTTCCGCTTGGAGTCCTGTAACTAAGAGCTGTAAAATAATCCTTCTCAATACTTTCAGATATTTCTTCTACATTCTTTAAATCATCAATATCCATAGCTACAAGACCTGAATGTTTTAGTAGTCCATCATCGGACCTTTTATCAAATGTTCCAGAGAATAAAACAATAGGAAACACCTGTCCCTTATCTCCCCCTTCAAGTCGGTATCGTTTTGTTATTTCCTCTAGTTTCCCTTCTGTTAAATTTTGGAACACTGTATGTAATGTTTCATCATCATTTTCTATTTCATTACTAGAAATAGGTGGCATGCTGGAGCTGAATAATGGCTCGTCAAATTTTAGTTTATTCATAATTATTTATCTTTTTTTCTATTAATACTTTTGTTTCGTTTACTATTTCCTCTCGGGTTTTTCTTTTACCTTGCATCATGTATTTTTCTAATTCTGACTTTTGGAACATCCATTTGTTCGGTTTCTTTATCGCAGGAATCTCCCTGTTTTGAGCCTTACGCCTCAAAGTATGACAGGATAGTCCTATAAACTCTGATGCCTGAGTAATGTCGAAGAATACGTCTGAATCGTTTTGACCTAAATCATAAATCTTTTTAATTTCCTCACGGATGATAGCTGTCATTTCTGTTCTAATGACTTCCCGTAATTCTTCTGATGTTAGATATATGAATGAATGCCCTTTCATCTCGCTTTGATAATGCGAGATTAGGGCTATTAAAAAAATAGTAAACTACGATTAATAAGATATAAGAAAATCTTATTGTTTTTTTATGTTTTTAGCTGCTGAGTCAATCATTTCTTCCTCTTTTGAGTTCAATCCACTTTTACTCTGAGTCTTGTATCCGTCTAAACTATTTCGATTGATAATTCTTCCGCTTCTACTTTTGATTTGGCAATTACCAAGTAATAAATTTGGAAAATGTCTCTCAATGAATATTCCCTTCTTTTGGAAGGCGTCAATTAGATACCCAAACCCTTTATTAGATATTTTCAAAGTCCATTCTTTATGAGTGTTTTTTATTGGTCTACCCACAAGTTTTTCAAAATCTTCAACTTTAGAGTCTTTAAAGATTTTCCTATTTAAAAACTTGATTAATTCTAGTATGTCAATATGAGTATTCTTTTGTAAAATTGAATTTGGGATGTTTTGTTTTCTAACTTTAAAATCGGATATGGTAGTTCCTCCCAGCCATTCAAAAAGTTCTTCATGTAATTTGTAATGGTTAACAAATACAAATCCTTGGTATTTTACTCGTTGTTCATTTATTCGGCTGATTACTTTCGTATAGTAAATTCTTTTGATGTAATCCAAGAATAAACGTTTCTCATTATCCGTCTTAAAATCTATAATAACAACTGAAAGCTTCTTTTCCCATTCTTCTTTATCTGGTAAAATTGTATTGCTTTTGTATAATTGAATAAAAATTGATTGTGCTAATTCTTCAATGTTCATCTTTCTTAAAACTTATCAAATTAGCCGCTTCAATCATTTTATCTTCCATCAGGTTTACATAGGCCATCGTTGTCTTAATATTCTTATGACCTAATCTTTTCATGACCGTAAATACATCTGCACCAAAGTTAAGCATTAGAGTTGCAGCGGTGTGCCTGAAAGTGTGAAATCCTACCGCCTTTGATATGCCTGCATCTTTTACCCATGCTTCTAGGAGGTGATACCTTCTTTTGAATCCCTTAAATACCAATTCTTTGGCTTCTCCTTTTTTACCCAATAGATCATGAGCTTCATCTGATATATGTAAGGTCTGTTGATTCTTGGTTTTCTTATGCCTGAATCGAATGTAATACCCTGCCTCTTTTGTATGTTCTATTTCCCACCATGTTAGCTTCTCAATATCGGATACCCTCATACCCGTATAGACCATAAACAAGCAGGCCCTTTTTAGCACTTTGTCCCTGCAATCTATTTCAACCAATTTAAGTACTTCCTCATGAGTCAGAAAAATACGTTTTGCATCCTCTGTTTTTATTCTGTCTACCTCATAAGCTACGTTCTCCTTTAACAAGCCATCCTTGTGTGCCTGTTTCAATGCAAATAAGAATTTAGTGTAATAGGATGCCGCTGAGTTAGGTGATATCGTTTTTCCCTTTATTCGTTTGTGCGGTCTCTTTAATAAGTATTCCCTAAATGAGTTTGCCAGACCTCTATCAATGTCCTTGAATCTCATCGTATCTGAAAAGTTCTTTAGGTGCTTGTAAACTAGCATCCACTTAAAATAGTTGCTCTGGCTGGTTTTCTTTTTCTCCGCTATATTCAAATAGTATTCGTAAAAATCATTGCCCTCTTTTTTGGAGTTCAAGAAATCTAAGTCATCATTTTTAAGTTTGATATAGTATTCCATTTTATACTCATCCAATGCAATTATAGTTGCCTCATTCCATTCCTTCTCTGATGGACTCTTAGGCTTAACATAAGTGTACATGTTCAAGGATAGAAAACGAATCATCCTACCTGTTTCTTTATTTCTGATTTTTGGAGAAAAATCTAATTTCCAGTAATATTTCTTACCATCCCTACTGTTGTACTTTCTCAAATATACTTTATGATTCATAATCCAAATATTCTCCTTACTTCTTTCCGGGTTACAAATACCCTCCTGCCGACCTTAATAGTTTTCATTTGTCCAGACCTGCTCATTCTATGAAATGTAGAACCACTAATTCCTATAAACCTACAGGTCTCATCTCTGGATAGTATTTCCTTTTCATTCAATTCTGGATTTTTAATATGTTGAGCAACAATTTTAGTTTCTTCATCAACAACCTGTTCAACCTGTTCTGCCCTTTTTCTTTTCTTGTAAGCTCTTTTGGAACATTTACCTGAACAATACTTGGTAGCAATTGTTTGAGCTATAAAGGGATCTCCACAATCCCTACAAATTCTGCTTATTCTAATATTTGAACCGCCCATTTTTAAAGTGTCTAGAGATGTCTGTAGATGTCCTGAGTTGTCTAGAAGTGTCTGGAGGTGTCTGGAGGTGTCACCATTTCCCTTTTGTATGTAAATATAAACCTTTTTATCTAAATATCTCTCTGATATACAGGTGATATACAAACCATATACAAAAGAATACGAATAATGACTAACTTTAACCAATCTATAACATACTTAAAATCAATGCTTTGATTGGCTATAGTTAAGCTTAGTGCGTTTTTGTTGGTTGCTTTCTATTTACCAATACAAAACTTCGAGAATATTGCACCAAGCACTTCTTCATTGTCAATTTCGCCTAGGATACTTCCCAGCTCGCGCATGGCTTCTCTTAAATGCAAGGAGAGTAGTTCTCCTCCCATTCCTGCATCTAAAACTTTCTTTGCATCGCTTAGGAAGGTTATCGCCTTAAGTAAAGCTTGTTGATGCCTTTGGTTTGAAATGGTAGCATCTGCTATTTGATTCTTTAACTCATCAGCAGCTAATCCAATCTTTGCTAATAGCGAATCAATATCTCCTGATTTTGCACTGATAGAAATATGGTTTGCTTCATGCGCTTGACTTATGTCCGTTTTGTTTGCAATTAGCCAAATGTCTGCGTCCGTATTGGATTGAATTTGAGCAATGGCTTCTGCCAAATTTTCTCTCGTTTGACTTTGGCTATCATAAAGGTATAGCACGATGGTTGCTTTTTTAGCTGCCGCCATGCTTCGTTCAATTCCTATTTTCTCAATGGTATTTTCCGTTTCACGAATTCCGGCTGTATCTATAAACCTAAACCGAACGCCTTTAATACTAAACTGTTCTTCTATGGTATCTCTTGTTGTTCCTTCAATATCGGAAACGATGGCTCGGTCTTCTTGAAGCAATTGATTCAACAGGGTACTCTTTCCTGCATTGGGTTGACCAAGAATAGCAACTGGAACTCCAAGCTTAATTGCATTTCCTTGTTTAAAAGAGGCTGCCATTTCAGATATCTTAGCATTCATTTCATCAATGGAATTAACCAATCTCTCCCTAGAGGCAAATTCTACATCTTCTTCTCCAAAGTCTAATTCTAATTCGATTAAAGCAGCAAAATTCGTGATCTCCTCTCGTAAGTCCTTAAGTCTTGTAGAAACATAGCCTTTTAGTTGATTAATGGCTAGTTTATGCTCTGAGGAGGTTTCTGAGGCAATTACATCAGCAACAGCTTCTGCTTGCGCCAAATCCATCTTTCCATTTAGGTAAGCACGCATGGTAAACTCTCCCGCTTCTGCTAAACGGCAACCCGCTTTTATTAGGGCATCAATTACTGAATCTACAATAAACTGGCTTGCATGCAGGGCAATTTCTACTACATCTTCACCTGTATATGATTTTGGAGCTCTAAAAATACTAATTACAGTTTCATCAATTACTTCTGGTTTACCAATTCTAGAAAAATGCATTTCATAGCCTTTAGAATGAAGAATGTCTTTTGAACTTAAATTATTTACGAATTCAACGGCCTTTGGTCCTGAAACACGCAATACCGCAACTGCACCATCGGTTGAACCTGTAATAATCGAAACTATGGTATCGCCCAATTGCATGAGGCAAAAGTAAAATAAAAAAAGCCGCCAAAATTGCTTTTGGCGGCTTTTATATATGGATTGATGTTTACTTTCTAATCACATTCACACTTCCAGAAATCACATGCGGTTTATCTTCACTTAAGAATTTAACCTCGAGCACATAAAAGTATGTTCCATCTGGAACTTCAGCTCCAGTATTGTTTACTTGACCATTCCAATGAACATCTGGATCGGTAGTTTCAAATACTCTTTCATTCCATCTGTTATAGATACGTAAATCAAACTGATCATGTCCTTTAATAGGAATTCTAAATACATCATTCTTACCATCGTCATTACCAGGTGTAAATACGTTGGCTATAAGTAGTTGTTTAAAGAAATCATTAATTACAATCTTACAAACAGTGTCTTTACATCCATTGCTATTTTCAGCAATTAAACATACCCAGTACTGACCTACAGAATCGTATTTAACACATACTTTCTCCTTATTTATAACTTCATCATTCTGATTGAAAGGATCCTTAGTAACTGTTATATCACTACTGTGGTAATATCCCCATTGATATTTAGTACCATCTGGTTGAGTAGTGTTTAAGAAACAGAACTCTGGCTTATTGGCCGAATCAATATCAAAATCGGCAGTAATGGTATCTACAAAGAATGTTACAGTTACTGGGCCACTGTTACACCAAGGTCTTGGTGAGGCTGGGTCATATTCTGCATCCACGAGGACTGTCCATAATCCACGCGTATCAAATGTGGTGGTATAGAACGAATCGGCGACGACGACCGTAGCACTTGGTGTGGTTTGGCCTGGAGGATAAATCTCAAATTTATAACTCTTAAATGCCGTATCATTCAATGTAATGTAAATGGTGTTACTATCCGTAGGGCAAATGACCTTTTCGAGAACATCTGCATTAAACGAATCTCTTGGCTTAACATTTACATAGAAACCTTTAACATTCGGTGTGTCTGGGAAAACTACCGGACAAACACTAAAGGATACAGGAGGAAGTACAACTGAATCAATTTGTTCTAGAGACACGAAGAATCTACCAGCCTTATTGTATTGATGAACGATATTACTGTCATTCCTAATTGTCTTAAACTCACCATCTCCAAAGAACCAGTTCCATGTACTTTTAGAAGTAAATGAATCAGTGAGGTTATTAAAGTCAACAGACTCTCCAACACAAATGGTTGCTTCATTGCCAGCAAAGGTTAAGAATTCAAACTTAGGTCTAGGGCCAGGAATGAATAAGTTACGGGAAAAGGTATCTGTACACCCTTGATTGGTTGAAACAATATATCTAACGGTGAACCACCCTCTTTGGTTATAAGAATGTGCTAAGTTGAAATCTTCTAATCTCAAACCAGTTCTAGTCGGTCTATCGATGAATATTTCTCTAGAACCATCACCCCAATCAATTTTCCAACTGTTAATGAAATCACAAGAAACACTTCCGCCTCCGGTACAATTCTTCAATGCCCATCCACATGGATCATGAAGGTATGTGCTATCATTAAAGGTAACAATTGATTTACAATTAATAAGATCTAGACTCATACTAAAGTTCAAATCTAAACGTGTCACAAAAATTCTCTTTTCAATTGTATCTAAACAACCCGTACTATCACCAGCAATTACTCTAAAGGTATAAACACCTGAATCATTTTTGTAGTATTTAGTACTTCCTAATTGTTTGAAAGGATTACCAACTCCAGTAGATCCAAATGGGTCTCCCCCAAAAATTGTTTTGGTATCACTAATATCATCATCTTCTTTGCTCCAATCCCACTTGGTAAGAGCTTCTCTATTAGCAACTCCAGTAACAACATCAATCTGACGTTGAGGATCTCTCCAATAATCGACTGGATCCCATGTACCAAAGTTCTGCGGGTCGGCATGGAACATTCTAAAGTCTGGCTTAGCCACTAAGCTATTTGCTTGTTCTTGACAAACAATAGAATCATCAAATTCAAGCATCATTCCAAAGCCAGCTACAAATGCAACTGCTGCAATTGCATCACAGTTTCCGCTATGATCTGTCATGGATAAGGAAAGAACATAATATCCATTCCAAGGTGGTCTAAATGTATAAGCAGGAACCATTTTCATGGAATCTGGATGGTATGCACTATCCAATGGTGATACACTTGAATCTCTGTAGTGAAGTACTGTTTTAGAGGTATCTCCTCTTGGAATAATCTTAAATATGATATCCTTACCAAATCCAGCTGTATCCAAACATCCTCTTGCCCCAGAATTAGGCTGGCCAATTGTACCAACATTATTCCATATCATTCTAGCAATTTGCTGTCCTGTTAAGGCAAATGGATCAAAACCATTTGCTTCTGCTCTGTCTCTAATATTTTGGAATACTTTAGAAACATCAGCAAAGGTATCCCATGCAGATATCACGGCAGTAACTATAGTATCTGGCGTACCAAATGTGTAAGAACTTCCTTCTTCCCATACATTAGAACATGGCACTTGTGTTGGAGTTCTTGAACCTCTTCGCGATATCATATAGTTATAAAGCTTATTGGTATCGTAAGCGACTCCATTAATACTACCTATCTTCTTATTTCTATAATAAGTCTCATCAATTAAGTAACTATAATTTTTAGAAAAGAAAGGACTAGCATTTGGTGTTGCAATTTCCCAACGCATGGTTGCCAAATCATCAACAATAGTTGGATTACTAACCGTAGTTCTAGCTATAATCGGATCGTATTTACAAACCTTCATAAATTGTCCAGTAGGAACAATTGGTTCGAACACTTCGAAAGCTGGGTCTATAATTGGGAAACAAGCAAAATCTTCGTAGTACTGAGTATCAGCACATAAAGGCTTAGTTCCTGATTTTGAAACTCCATTTCCAACAATAACACCAACAGTAATACATTGGTTAGGGCTACAGATATCTGCAGAACTAAATTGCTTAGAATACCTGCTTGGTGGGTTTCCTTGTAATTGGTACCCCATGTATGGTAAACCTGGAGGTCTGTTTCCTGGTATTAAACCAGAAGATAAAGACACCCAATTATTAGGTCCACAAGAAGTATCAAAGTTCAATTGAACATCACTAAATGTACATCCTGGTTTTAAATCATTTAATAAGAAGGTAATACCATATTGAGGGTTAACACCACCTAAACATTCTATAGAATTTTTAAGTAATCCACTTCCAACTCCTCCAGCATTTGCATGCATCATAGTAACCTGCTTAATTTCAGTACTCTTACACATCATTGGATGACATGTATCTTGTTGTACCAACTGAATGTTATTACAACTTGGAATTCTTGAATAGTATAAATCTACCCATCGTTTCCAATTCACATCATAATCAAACCCTCTTATACCTGGTCTATTATTTACAATAGTTCCAATAATTTTTGGGTACTCCCCATTGGCGTTTCTAAGGGCCAACATGGGTAGTGGTAATGTATCTGATTTAACGAAAGAAGTAAACAACCACGTAATGGTATCTGTAGTAGTATTCAACCACAGTGTTTCATCCTCATTTAAAGTAAGTGTTTTAGCTCCACTATGTTTAATTCTATTTTTTCCGTCCTTATCTCCTACCCATACATCAACACCTGCCGGGATATCAATATCGACCTGCTGAACAATAAACCTTGTTCCAGGGCCTTTAAATCCTTTCTCTAGTAAATTATGTTTGGTTAGAATATTTGTATAGGGCGAAGCGTTTGATTTTGCTAAATCTGAAGTACTAAAAGGTACAGTTACAAAAGTATCTTCAATAATATAAGAAGAATCACTTGGCCAAATCAAAATACGCTTACACAAGCGATTGCTGTCTATAAAGATTGCATCTTGCATAGGAGCTAATTTAAAGTCTTGTAGCATTACTTGATCCCAAGATCTGTATTCGTGACTTGGAAGTGAATCTGCGTTGTAATTACAATTTATTCCTGTGTTTTGATTGAATCTAGTATAGGTAGTACACTGTGGTGCATAGGTATCACCAAAATCCCAGTTTCTCCAAATACAATCTGATATTTGACGAATATTAGGTCCTGACCCTTTGTAATCAATAGTGATCTGACCTCCATCAAAACTATGCTTAAGGTCACCATCCTTTACGTATGAACTATCATCATCCAAGAACTGCGAATCATTATGATAGAAGGTAGAGAAGTTCTTTGTTTGAACTCTTTCTAACTTATACGCGGGACATTGGAATGTTTGGTATTCTTCTATTCTATTGAATGGTATTTCTATCGTTGAAACAGGGCCTATAACTTGTATGGTATCATAAACTGTTCTGTTACCACAAATTGGATGCTGATACGTTAAAGAAATTTGGTATGGTCCTAAACCCCAAGCTCTGTGGCTTGCTGTCCATGTTCTATTGTTAAAGTTAGCAGGTCCGCTTGGAGGGTTACCAAAGTTCCACAAGAAACCAGTAGCACCAGATGGAATTTGACTTACCGAAAATTTAATCTCAGGATCTGAAATACAAACACTATCTCTATCTGCTAAAATTCTAACATTACTGGCAAATACAGTAGCTGTGGCATTAAGTGTAAATGAATCAATACAACCGTCAACAGTTTCAATTACTAATTTACCATTATAAGTTCCTTGACCAATATACCAATGCTTCTTAACTGGACCCCATCCAGTTTCTGAACTTCCATCTCCCCAGTACCAAGTAATGGTTTTTACTTTGGACTGATCTATTCGAGATGTATTTGTTACTATAGCCTCTACCGAATCACAAGCAATAGGCTTATTGCTAATAAAAGAAGGACCAATCTTCGCAAAAACATTTATATCATCCTTTAACTCAATACTAGCTTCACAACCATTTGCGTCTTTAAGAAACTGATTAATCGTAAAATCTCCTCCTAAAGGGTTAATTACGCTAAAACACCATGTTCTTGGCAATGTAGGTTTGGTATAAATAAATTGCTGACCATCATTTACTAAGTAAATAATGGAGTCAATTTTTGCACCATTGCTATTAAAGGAAGAATCCCGATAGCAGAACAAATTATTTTCAAAACACTGCGAATCCAAGGTGATAATCTTTAACCTACTAGTTGGAAGTGCCTTCACATCTATAACAATTGTACTGTTACAGGTTGTTCCATTGGCCAGCTTTACCGAATACTTTATGTTTTTTAACCCTGGGGTTGTAAAACTAAAAATCGGCTCGGCATCAAGGGTATTCGTCCCTTCACCATTAAAATCCCAATTGTGGTTAGTTCCTGTACGATTCCCTTTAAAACTAATTGGGGAACCCACACAATACTTACCAGCTACTGTGATTGGGCACTGTGCTTCTACCAGTCCTGAATATAGGAAAGACAAAAAGACAACCATTGCCTTTAAGATATATTTTCTCTTACTAATCATTTTATTATTCAAAAGTCCAAATTTACAATAATTTTTCATTACTTCTCGATTATTTATTTCGTTTTAATTCTATGAGTTGAGTCTTTGATTCTGCTTTAGACTCAGGGTTAAATTGATATACTAATGTTGCTATGTAGAATCCATATGGCATCATTCTTCCGTTGTACTTTCCATCCCATTTCTCTTTTGGGTTGGTACTTACAAAAAAGGTTTGTCCGCTAGAACTACTTATGGTTAATTGGTATAAAACAGGAACATCCATATCAATATAGAAGCTATCATTGGCTCCATCTTGATTTGGGGTAATAACATCTGGGAATAAATGGATGGATTTAGGGCTCTCTTTTTCAAGTGCAACATCCGTTTTCTCATTTGCTTTTATCTGCTCAGGTTCTTCTTTTTTTATTTTAGGTAGATTAGCATTAGGTATTTTAGATTGTGTGATTACCTCACTTGCTTCAATTGGTTTATTAATCAATGCTTTTGATTCATCAGGTTTCAAAAGGTCTTCTTCCGCAGAGATAAACATATCCGCTTCATTTATTTGACTTATTTTAACCTTATTAATCGCTGTTACTTGAATAGGTTTGCTCGAATCTTCAATCTTAAAATCTAAATTGCCATCTAAATCCTTAACTTCTTCTTTTTTGATTGCCGTTAGCACTTCCGCAGTCTCTACCTGAGGGCTTACTTTCTTAGTGTTAGTTAATTTATGAACTACTAAGCCTGAACCAGCTGCAATTGCTATGGTAATAGCAACTTTTAGTATAGTTAAGCCAGTTACTGTTCCGCCAGCAGCGGTTCCCGCCATCTGACTAGAAACAGCCTCCCAGGTTCCAGCAGGTGCTGGAATAGTTGCATTTTGCAAATTTCCCTTAAAGAGTTGATCTATATTTTCTAAATTATTACTCATTAGTTCGTGCGGCCAACATAGCCTGCAATGATTTTCTTGCTTTAAATAATTGTGATTTACTCGTGCTTTCCGAAACGCCTAACTCAGCCGCAATCTCAGCGTGGCTGTAGCCTTCTATAGCAAACAAGTTAAAAACTGTTCGGTATCCGTCGGGTAAATCTTGCATCATTTTAAGCATACTTTGTGCTTCTAATGCTTCCAAGACGCCATGTTTTGTTCCGAGGTTGTACGCTGTTTCAATATTTTCCTGAAAAGGGATTCTATTGTGTTTTTTTAGTTGATCTAGGCAACTATTGACTGTTAACCTTTTTAACCATCCTTCGAAAGATCCTTCAAACCTAAATCTATTTAATGACTTAAAAGCCTTAATAAAAGCTTCTTGTAAAAAATCTTGTGCCATTTCGCGGTTAGGCGCATAACGCATGCAAATACTAAAAAGAAGTCCGGAATAATGATGATAAAGCTTTTCTTGAGCCTGAGTGTCGCCCGAAACACACTGTTTTACTGTTTTATTCTCTTGATCTGGGCTCCAAGTCATGCTACAATTACCATTGCTAAGAAGCCTATTTAGCTGAATTAGTTGCCTGCTCCTTTTTTATTTTAAGAGCAAAACTTGCCATCATACTATGTGTAAGGGTATTGAAATTTAATTTCTGATTTACATTCCGATCTATAGAATATAAGCTATCGGAGATAAGCTTAAGAGCACTTTCAACAACCTCCAAGTCAATACTTTTTGCTAGCTTTTGAATGAAAACTGTTTCTTTTTCTGAAAATCCAGGTTCTACATTGGCTTGTTTCCATAGTAGTGTTGCTCTCATAATTTCCAAAGCATAATGTAAAAATCCTCTTTGATACACTTTTCCTTTCTTTACCAAATCTTCAGTAAATGAAACCATCTCAATTCTTTTAATAGCAATAACCAGACGCAGCCAATTTATAAATGGCTCCAAGTATTCATTGCCTTCATTATCCAATAGTTCTTGAACCAATAGGTAATCGCCACCACTCATTAAACTAATTCGTTTGGCTAAATCCTCATCTACATTGCGATTCACTTTTAAATGATTTAACATGCTGTTGGCGGATATTGGAGGTATTCTAACTATTTGAGTTCTGCTTTTTATTGTGGTTAGAACATTCTCTGAATTCTCGCCAACAAAAATGAACAATGAATTCTCAGGAGGCTCCTCTAATAATTTCAATAGCATATTCGACTCTTTCCCTAAGTATTCAGGCATCCAAATAATTTGGACTTTGTACCCTGAAAGGAAAGGCTGGAGGTTCATATGCTTTGCTATTTGCTTTAATTCAAGAACCGGAATATTTAAATTCTTCTTCCCATCTGAAGATATCCAATTTGACCAATAGGTAAAATCCATGTATGGATTTTTCAAATAGGCCTCGGTAAAGTCTTTATAAAAATCGAATGCAATTTCATTTTTTCCAAAATATGGAAAGGATAAGCGCAAATCCGGATAAATTAATTTAGAAATTTGGTGGCAATTAACACATTTTCCGCAACTATCAGCATCTGACCTTTCTGAACAGTGAATGTACTGAATATAGGCCAAGGCCATGACTAAGTTTCCAGAGCCTCTTGGGCCTTCAAAGAACTGTGCATGTGGAATTCTATTGGCATTAATACCTGCAATAAGCATTGCTTTTTGCTTTTCTAATCCAATTACATCTGCAAACCTCATTTAATAGGAGCCTTTCTATAACGCCAAACAGCAATAACCATACAGGTAATAAAAATTAAAACGGCGATAAATTGGCTATGGGATAATAGGTTATCAGGCAAAATTCCGCCGAAAGTTAAAAATCCTCTAGACTCATCGCCTCTATATTTTTCGGTGATAAACCTTCCTATCGCATATACAAACCCATAAGTTAAAAACAATTGACCATAAAAAAGTCGCTTTGGTTTCATGAGAAGCAACAATACTACGATTCCTAAAATCATAGATGCATCCCAAATTTGGGTTGGATACAAGGCAAGGCCTTTAATATCTGCAACTGCTTTAGGATTGGTAAAGACAATTCCCATATCTGAGCCCATGCAAACCAAACCATGGCAACAGCCTGCTAATAGGCAACCAATCTTGCCAAAGCCATGCACCAGTGCACCGGCTATTCCTACATTATCTAATTGCTCCCATACGTTGAGTTTTTCTTTTTTAAACCACCATATTAAGATAGGAATAGCTCCTAAAAAAGAACCATAGAACACAAAACCTCTTCCAAAATCGGAAAAGAATTCATCCATATGTGATAAATGATAGGTTGGATCTTCTAATATGTAAAAGACCTTACCTCCAACAACAACACCCAAAATTATCCAAAGGAATAATTCCGAAATTTTTTCACTATCAAGGCCGTATTTGACTCCTTGCCTTTTCATATAAATATAGGCAAGAATCAAACCTAGCATAATCATAAATCCATAAGAATAAAGCTTAATGGAACCAAAATCTGCTAGTACAGGATGCATAATTTTACAATTTAGCCTTTATTAAGTTAGCCATTAAGGCTAAATCTTCTTGACTTGGGTTTAACTTTTCTTTGCTGAAATTAATGTCGCCAACGGTTTGCAAGGGTACTAAATGAACATGGGCATGAGGAACTTCCAGTCCTATTACAGCCACACCTACCCTTTTGCATTCAATGGCTTTATCCATGGCATTAGCCACAATTTTGCTAAAAAGAATAAGGCCGGCGAGCATCTCATCCTCTAAATTAAAAATATAATCAACTTCTTTTTTTGGAATGCACAAAACGTGTCCCATTACCAAAGGATTAATATCTAAGAAAGCTAAATAATCTTCTGTTTCTGCCACTTTGTGAGCAGGAATATCTCCTTTGATTACTTTGCTAAATATGCTTGACATTTTAAATAGTTATATCTAAAATTTCCATTTTAATCAAACCAACTGGAACTTCTATTTCTACGATATCGCCTATCCTTTTACCAAGTAATCCAGAGCCAATTGCACTTTTAACTGAAATCTTTCCTTGTTTTAAATCAGCTTCGGCTCCACTTACTAATTGAAGCACACTTTCTTTCCCAACATGATGATTCATCACTTTAACTTTGCTGAGTATAGTGGCTTTGCTTGTATCCACTTTGCTCGTATCAATTAGCCTTGCAGTAGCCAAGATATGTTGCAATTGGTTAATCTTATCTTCAATATGACCTTGCTCTTCTTTAGCTGCGTCATACTCTGCATTTTCACTTAAGTCACCTTTATCCCTAGCATCAGCAATTGCTTGAATAATTCTGGGTCGGTCTTCCAGCTTAAGAACTTCCAATTCAGCTCTTAGTTCTGCTAATCCTTCTCTTGTAAAATATTGAAAATCTGCCATTCTTTGTAAATATTATATTAAAAAAATACATCCGCCTAGGACGAATGCTTAATGCACAAAGTTAGTCGTTTTTCTTTAATTGAATGGCGGATTATTAAGGTATTTTAGATTTTTACTTATTGCTCCAATACTGTAATTTTTAGACCGTTTACTATTTATTCCATAAAAAGGGGACGCAAAGCGTCCCCTTTTTTAAAATCTAAAATGTATTCTTATTCTCCTAATCCAAAACGCAAACCAAATGTATGGGCTCCGCTAAATGGATTTGAGTGACGGTAGCTATAATTAAACGAAATTACTTTACCACCTTCAGTATGAATATCATAACTAAGACCAGCACCTAATCCTGTAAAGGCAGATGTTCTGTCTTCCCATTCTCCAAAACTTCCTTCTTGAATAGCATAGCCAGCTCTAAAAGATATAAAATCTTTATAGGCATATTCCATTCCCAAGTTAATTTGATCGGCTTGGAAAGCAAACGTTGTTACACCAGCGGCTAAAGTCAAACGGTTATTGTAAACTGATTTATCTCCATCCAATTGGATATCGTAAGAAGCACAAATATTTAACAAAGCAGGTAACTTAAACGCTTCTGCTCTACCATTAACGGTTCTTACAAAATCTTCACCATCATTTAATAATGCTTTGTAGGTTAAACCTTGACCCGTATGTCTCATATCTCCACCAATATTCTTTAAAGAAACACCAATCTTGAAATCTTCTGATTTAACACTACCAATTTTTTGTTTAATAGTAGTTGCATATTGTACTCCTGCATCTAAACTAAATCCATTCGCACTAGCATCAGGAATACCTTCTGAAACAAATCTTGCCATAACTCCAGCAGATACTCCAAGTCCAAAAGACTTGCTATAGCCAACTCCAATATTGGTCATGTTTACACGGTAAGTACCAATTCCTCCATGAGGGTTAGTCTCAGTGGTAATAGATATTGGTTTAATTCCAAACTGCATGATAGAAACCCCAATGGTTCCTTTATCAAAGTCTTCCCCCAATTTTTGGGTAAATCCTGCTGTATTAATACCAATTCCTGAACCTACCAACCATTCTGTTCTAGCAAAAGACAAATCAGTTGTTACCGAAGATTTATCCATACCAGCTACATTCATGAACATAGACTCTATCCCTTTTACACTAGAACCATTTGCCCAACCCATAGCACTGCTTCGTGCAAATGAATTGATGGTAAGCTGTGCAGCACCACCAGAACCTTGTCTTTCTGGGTTACCAGCAAATGCGGTTACCGCAATAGCTAGAGTACTTATTATAATTGCTGTTTTTTTCACGTCTTTGTTTCTCCTTTAAATTAATATGTATCTAGGTCAATTTCATGCATGATACCATACCATCGGATGATTTTTTCACCTAAGTCTTTGGTTTTAATATGGATTAGATACAATCCACTTGCAATTGGAACACTCGATTGATTCTTTAAATCCCAGTCGACCCATGTGAGTTCATCTGATTTATTAAATCGCCTTACAAAGTTTCCAGCCATATCATAAATACTAATTGTGGCTTCTGGTGGAAGGTTTGTAATTTTTACTCTAGAATCAATTGGACTTGTTTCGTACTGAGAATAAACTCTATACGGGTTTGGTACAACATTAGCCAAATCCAAACTTTTAATCCCTTCTTCATTGTTCACAGTTGGAGCAATATCTGCTGTATTAAAAGTGTACTTAGGTCTTTCATTATTTGTGGCTGTTTGCCCTTCTGCAAGTCTCGTGGTATAAGCACGTTTCACATTTACAGTAAACTTCACTTCTGTTGGAGGAGTTCCATTATCCATATTAAATCCACCAGCCATATAAGAAGGTATAATCCACGTACAGTTGTCCCAAGCTCTTCTTCTTGTAGTATTAGATGAAGAGTTTAACTCCGCTAACCAATTCGTATATTCATTATCATCTTCTCCTAGGTATCTGAATCCTTGTCGAAGCTTATTCACTCCACCCCAGTTATTACCAAAGATGTATATGTAATGCTTACCACCAAGAGCTGGGTAAGTTCCATTATCATTATAAACAGTGCTGGTCGGATTCCATTTCATATCTCTACCATTCTCTCCTTTTAAGTATGAATCTTCTCCAAATGCCATTGCCATGCGTTCACCTGTTTCCAAATCAATTGCATAACCTGGGAACCAACCTAAGCCACTTCCAGCCATAGCATTTCCTTCTTTATCTACAGAAGCAGAAGCTCTACCCATGTGTTTGAATCTGTTACCTTCAGTTAAATTATTTACTTCTGGTTCACCCATCTCTATCACTGGACAACGTGTCCACAAAGCTTTATCTGGTGTAATAACCAATTGGAAGCTCTGAATTTGAGAAAGATCATGGTCAATATTTGGACTTTGAATTCCGCCAATAAAGGCAGCTGGCCCATAGGTGTTTCTACCTACAGTTCCATTATCCCTAGCAGCTAGTACATAAGGAGCAATTCTACCGTTCCATATTTTCTCAAAACTACCCGTTGGATCAATTGCATCTAAGTTAGGAGATACGGTTGCAAAATGATCATGGTATAGTGGATCGAAGGTACTATTTCTACCAAAACCTCCTGCTCTAATCCAGTTTTGCCAAATTGCACCACTTGTTGCTTGATTTTGTTGATCGTTATCTACAATAGCCGTTAACCATTGTTTTCCATTGTCCTGCCATTCAACTGACCAATCCAAAAATCCATTAATTGGATCACCAGTAGGATCTTCACCCGGATTTGTTACTTGTTCTATTTCAATACTTAATCCCCAATCAGCTAAAGTGAGTTCAGTAGGATTATTAACAGATCTAATGCCTTGTGTAGATTCAAATCGATACTGCAAAGTGGTATCTGAAAAAATTGTATCACCGGAGGTTAAATTAGTAAGTACCCAAGATGTATTTGCAGAAATACTATCCTTGTTTTGAGTTGCCGTCGTATTTCGGTTTTCATTAAATATCAATTCGAAATCTGCAATTGGAACTTTTAATGGGTCAACTACTTTTACTTTTACTGGTCCAGAACCTGCAATATATTTAGGTGTAGGATCAAAGCCATCTTTAAGAATCTTATCTATAGACTCTTTGGTTAACTCAAGAACATTTCCACCATTCCCTCTACCCTCAATTTGAGTAAGTGAAGGACCTGAACCATAAATTGTATTCAATTTAGTTCCAAAACTTTCTGGTTCTGTTTTGTGCGGAACGCCTTTATAAACTTTAATGTTTCTTCGACCTGCCAAGTACTGCTCAGGGTCTACCTGCAATGTGTCATCAGATAAGGCAGCATAACTTAGCACCATGTAGTAGTAATTTTTAAAATCAATTAATGATGTATTCGAAGATTTAGAGAATAAATCATTCTTAATTGAGTATGTATGGCTAATTCCTTCATTCGCACCATCCACTTTTTCAACTGGTATAAGTGTATTTAACTTAGGATCAAATACTCTATTAATAATTTGTCCTCTTTGATTGCGAACATCACATTGGAATAACAAACGTGCTTTATCTACGTTTTCTAAATCTCCTGTGTTAACCGTAGCATCTTTCAATTGGTAAATTACATAACCTTCAAACTTGTATGTTTTCTTCTTATTGGTTGCATCCTTATATGTTTCCGTATAATTCTCAACTGTTTGAGAGTTAGCATTTAAGATTTTAAGAACCAATTCGCTCTCCATTTCTTGAATTTCAATATCCGGAGCATCAGGTCCATCTAAAATTTTAAAGTTGTTATTAAATAGTGTTTGAGCCTTATCAGATGCTAATTTAAGAATACTTAAACTACCTTGAGCAGAGCTGTTACATGGACTACCAGCACCACCACTTGTGGTTCTTGCCCAAACAACTCCAGTTGTAATACGTTGATTTTCACCAGTTTTTAATACAAATGGTCCAGTAGATTGTAAGAAACGTCTATCTGCTGGTCTATTCCCTGCAGACTTCTCATCCCAACATTGACCTGGAAAATCTGGATCCGTTCCACCAGAGAACATATATTTAGTTGGTTGTGAACCACCCAATCCATTTCCACCAAAGGTTACGGTTTGACCACCTAGCCATTTACCTTGTAAAAGATTATAGAACTCAATTGCTACATCTGGATTCCCTCTAATTGGGTCACTATCATTATTGTAATACATGAAGTGACTTAGACCTAGTTCTGTTCCGTTATCTTTAGGACCTTCAAAATAATCTACTCCTACGGTTGGAGGATTTAATCCATACCCTAGAACACCTTCATCATCGTCATCACCATTATAGCAATACCCTAAACTTCTACCAACATCACAACCTACATAATCATCCGAGAAGTTACCTAAATCAGCATCTACCCACTGCCCCATATAGCAATCTACAATATCTGTAAAACTTCTATTTGTCAATTGCGACGTATAAAAAGTCATGTTATTGATTTCGTCATTGGTTGCATAAGCAAAGGCCGTTGTTTGAATCTCAAGACCCATTGGAGAGCCTTGCGTTTCAGAGTGAATATTTCCTCTATCATTATACACAAACCAAATAAACATATCTGGCTGAGCAGAAACGCCATTTTCGTTAGCAAGTCTTCTGTTATCCAATACCGGATGATCTCCATTTAAATAATTATAACCTGGAGTACCATCTACATCTAAGTATGGAGCTAAATATCTAGTCTCATTTCCTGTTCTTGTAACTCTATTCAAACTGGCAGGCCAAGATTGAATATCTTCAGTAGCAGTAGATGGATCATCTTTTGCTGCTTCTAAATCTGCACGTGTAATTTTCCATAATCTATCGTAGTTTTCACAACGGATAGGATCTGTAGAAGAAGTCGTGGTATCCAAAGGTCCCGGCCAAAAATCAGAACCTCTTTGACGATAGGTCATTGCTGCAAGTTTTAAGTTACCTCCATTATCCTTACCACCAATCCATAATGCTCCTGAAAACAAACTGTGTTTTCTAACTGCATTTGGATCATTTACCTTAGGAACTTCATATTTAGGGTTATTTAAATCCCACCACATATCACCTCCATTAAGAATCTTAGTCCTAACATTGTTGATATCTAAATCGGTACTTTGAGATGCAGGAGAACATGTATTTCCCCAAGCTGAAGTACGATCTATTTGTTGTTGTTTTTTTGTGCGAGGCGTTACTCCTCTATTTGGTCTTGCTGAAAGGTTAAACCCAACAGTCAATAAAACCAATATGATTACTAATCTTTTCATCTTTTCTTTTCTCCTTTATTAATTAAAATTAAATCTTACCCCTACTCTTGCGCTTCTTGGTCTTGCAAAGTTCCCTGTGAAGGAATTTAACAAGGTTTTGTATAAGTCCACATAACTTTGAGCAGATACTTGGCTTTCAACAACCAACTGACCAGCAGGCGAATTTAAGAACCCATCATCCAATGCAGCTCCTGTGTAAGGGAATACACCAACTGTATTCTTTGTGTTTAATACATTCTGAACCCAAATAAACACACTCATAACTAAAGGATTATCCTTTGTCTTTCTGTTAATTAGGAACCCTTTGGTTATGTTAATATCAAACGTATTTTGCCAAGGCATTCTAGCTCCAAATGGAGAACCTTTAATTTGAGCTCTTTGTACTGCACCAATTTGAACTGGATTAATAGTTGGCGTATATGGCAAACCACTATATGCATTACTAATAATGTTTATACTGCTATACTGCAGGTATTTCTCCAAGTTAGCTGGACCTTCGTATCTTTTTCTTCTTGTATTTGGATCAATTCCTCCTGACCAAGCAAAAGTTGCAGAAGTCTTTAATGAATGCCTAACATCTAAACTACCTAATGGAATAACATTTCTTAAGTTAGGCTGATTACTCTGAATCAATGCTTGCTGTGAGTTAATGTTAGAACCTGTTCCATCTGCAAATTGCAATTGGTAACTAACTGAAAGAGAAAGTGGTCCTATATCGTTAGCATACATCGCAGCTCTAAAGCCTGTGATAGTTGAGAAGTCAATGTTTCTGTATGTTGTATACGTTACTGGATACCCATTACTAATTTGGTACAAACCAAAATCTTGTCTAACCTCAGAATAAGAAGCGGCTAATTCTAGCGCCATGTTCTTTTCAACATTCTTACCTCTTCCTCTTCCAAACAACTGCTTATATCCTATCTCGTAATCTGTCTTTAAACGAGGTTGTAAATTACCATTTGAAATTGTTCTTCCTTGACGATTCTTTAAAAAGAATATTTCATCAATTGTTAAAAACGAAGCCCCTTGGTTTGGTCTTTGTGCCAATACATCATACGACACATAGAAGGACTTTTCATTTGGAACTAATGGGAAAGAGAACCATAAACGAGGCAATACATTAATTACAGGAGTAAAATCTGCAAAAGTCTCTTTGGTAATATCTTCTTGGTTTGGATCGATTAAGTATGGAGCAATTCTACCGTTGTTGGTTTGATTGGCAAGAAACTCAGGATTTTTTTGCTCAGAACCATCAGCATTAAACCATCTATCTCCATTTCTATACCCAATAATCTTAGTTGGGTTTTTAATGTTATTTACATAAACCTTAAAATCGTTTCCAATGTTAGAAGGATGATCTAAGCTTAAACCATTAATATCCTTTACTTCACCTGCCGTTTTCACAGGGTAAAGACTATATGGATCTTTTACTACTAGTTGATTCGCATCGTAACGTTCCATACGAACACCACCACGGAAAACTAAATTTCTGAATTTAACCTGGTCTTGAATCCATGCTGCAATATAAACAGGCTGAAAAGCACCAATGGTTCTTTTGGCTGGATCTTTAAGGAAAGCATCAATATCCGGCTTGCCATTAACTTTGTTTCCTAAGTGATCATACCCATAATAAGAAACTCTACTGTTACCGTTATTTAATAACTCATCCGCAGAGAAATAATCTAATTTAAATGTTGAAGGATCCAAAGAGTTTACATCGATAAACGTACTTTGCGTATAGGCTTGTCCATAAACATCTTTTGCACCTTGTTCTATTAATGCTGTTCGTAAATTTCTATCAAACGTACTTTGCTCTGAATAGTTAATTAAGCGATTATATCTTACTGTATCACCAAAGACACCATTCGCATCATAATTTAAGTAGGCTACAGACCGGTCTAATTCACCAATATGATTGTTTGCCAATTGACCCATTAATGGCCATAAACCATTTGCGCCTAAACCATAAGCTCGAGAGATTCTTTGTTCATAGAAAAATCCAACTTGTATATCATGTGGCGTTCTTTCTTTACCACCTATAGATTTTGGTTGGTATTTTAATTGACCCAAAGCAAATAAGCTATATCGTTCTTGCTGACTCTTGCTAAAGTTGGAAGCAATTCCTCCTGGGGTTCCCCAAAGAGAATATACATTGTTCGGATTAAATCCATTTAACAAGCCTTGATTTACTTGAACCTGAGTAGGGTTTGTAATTCTGCCTCCTCTTTCATCAAAGAAATCATAAACATTCTGAGTATACTTTGCTCTTACTGCATTTAAATCACTGCCTTGGAAAGTCATTAATGTATCAACATACCCTTCATGGTACCATGCATTAGTTAACTCAACTACATCACCATTTTGATCCACAACTCTTGTTGGTGTCCTATTTGGATTTTGATTATTATCGTAGTTATCATAAGCATAACGTTCCGTTTGATACCGTGTAAACTTACCTACATAGCCATAATCGAATATGTTATCCAAGTGGTTTGCATCTCTACTTTTAGCTGTTATATTTTGATATTCCGCACGTACAGTGTAAAAAGCATCTTTCAAAGTACTCTCTTCATCTGTTTGGAATTTCTGAGTAAACATCAAGTAAGAACGAATGGTATTGTTGTCAAACCTTCCATTATTTTTAAAATTCATTAAATCATTTGAAGCTGATCTGCCAGTATTGTAGAAATAACTTCCATAACCTGTAAGTTTGATATTATTGTTTGGACTAAACTCTAGCTTTCCGATAAAGTTACCCTCACCTAAAGCAGAATTTGGTCTTGCTTTAACATTTTCTATATCAGCATCCGTTAGAAAAGAAGCATTATGAACAAATCCTTGAGGGGTAATTGTTAAAGGGTTTTGCTCTAAAGATTGTAATTTAGCACCTTTAACTACAAATACTCCAGTTCTTGTTGGGTTAGGATCTTTATAATATCCAATATTACCATTTAACGTAAAACCAAGTTTTACATATTCATCCGTTTTTCCTCTTGAATTCGTGTATTTCTTTTTCCATAATGGACCAGAAATGAACCCTTCAATTATATTATGACCATAAGGATCTAAACCTGTACTTGTAATTGCTTCTGCAGCGCCAACTAATTTTCGAGTGGCATTCTTTGTAGTATAAGTAAAAGCTCCACCTGTTAAATCTCCATATTGAGCTGGGATTCCACCCACTTGAACTGAAACGGATTGAATTCCTAATGAAGGAACAGATCCTCCACCACCTATTCTCATTCCGTCAATAAAGGTACCAGAAGCATCTGTTCTAGACCCTCTTACACTGGTTGCCCCATTTGCAGTATTAATGGCTGCATTTGTTCTGGTTAGGCCACTTAATCCTCTACCTCCACCAGTCAACAAGCTAGAACCACTTATTTCCTTTTTTGTACTCAAAAGATCGGTAGCCTTTTTGCTTTTTACTGTAATTATTACAGGACCAAGGTCTCCTACTTTTCTAAGACTGGCAATTATATCTTCATTCAAACCTATACCTAGCTCAACTTTCTCGGCATATTTCCCTTCTTTTGCATCAACTACAACTTCATAAACTCCAGGAATCAAAGTGGTAAAGTAAACGTTACCATCTGAGTTAGATGTTCCAGCATCTCTTTCTATATCGCCTTGTTTGGCAGAAACAGTAGCTCCTTTAACAACTTTCCCTTTGTCGTCCGTTACTTTTACTTTCAATTCAGCGAATTGCTGAGCAGATAGACTTCCGAATCCTACAAACAAAAGCAGGCCGAAAAATCTCAATACAGTAGTTTTACTTATCATAATCTTCTTCAGTTTGTCCGTGAAAAATAGTTTTTCATCGAACCAAGGAGCAATTTTACCTCTTTTCGGGCTCAAATGCAATTTAAAATTCAGAAGAAATGACAGGTTTCCAATCTTTTTTTTAAACCAAGGCCAATCGGGCCATGGTTTGAATTTATAATCATCCATCATCTTTTAATTTTTTTAACTTTTGGTTAAACACATTTTATTATTTTCCTTAGCAATACTTCTGAGATTTTTTTGTAACTTTCTACCGTCCACCCTGCGATGTGAGGCGTTAGAATTACATTATTTTTAGAAGTAGCCAATTCAAATGTAGACACTTGTTCAGGGGTGAATGTCTGAAAATTTTCATTTTCCCAAACATCAGCTCCAAACCCTCCTATTTTACATTTGTGTAACCCATCCATGACAGAACTTAAACAAACTATTCCACCTCTGCTCATGTTTAAAAGAATAAATGCGTCTTTACACTCGTTGATGAATTTCGAATCTACCCATTTATTTGTTTCAGAAGTGAGTGGAATATGCAAACTAATCACATCGGCAGCGGCAACTAATTCCTTTAAACTGGTTTCTAAAATCCCTTTAGATCCAAATCCAGATTTGTATTTGTCATAGGCTAAAACTTTTGACCCTAAGCCGGAGATTGTTCTTGCAAAGGCAGAACCAGTGTTTCCAAATCCAATTACTCCAATTATTAAGTTGGATAATTCCACACCTCTATTCTCTTCTCTTAACCAAATGCTATTCTTAAGTTCTTGGTAAGAAGAGCTAATATTTCTTATAAGTGATAGCAACATACCTAAAGTGTGTTCCGCTACCGCCTGAGAATTTGCCTCTCCTGCATTAAAGCACTCAATTCCCTTTAATTTACAGGCCTTTAAATCTAAATTATCTAATCCTGCCCCTCCTCTACCTATGTATTTAAGCGAAGTGGTTTGCTCTAAGAATTGAGTATCTACTTCAATTTTACTCCTTATTATGAGTACATTAAATTCACCTTGAAAGGCTTCAGTAATTTTTTGTTTAGAAGCAGTCGGTTGATAGGAAAATGCTATTTTTTTTGCTTCCAACCCATTCATCAAAGAATGGTGGAAGTCGTCGGCGATAAATACTTTTAAAATCGCCATACCTATTTTAGTTATGTGTGCGGCGGTTTAACCAAGCAGATTTTTTATTGCTTGTTTCGTTCGAAACTTCCTTAGATGAATTTAGGTTGGCTGCCACTAAGGCAATCGCTTCCAATTCTTCTTGAGAGAATGATTCCTCCTCTTTATCACCCGAAAAGTAGTTAGCAATAAAATTTGTATCAAAATCACCTGCTAAAAATTTTGGATGGTTAAATACAAAATTTCCAAATGAGAGAGTGGTCTGAATCCCTGTGATTTTATATTCACTAATTGCTCTTAGCATGCGTTTACCTGCTTGCTCTCGCGTTGGCCCATGAACAACCAATTTAGCAATCATGTTGTCGTAATAAATGGGTATCTCCATATTTGCTTCCATGCAATCATCAACCCTGACGCCTGGGCCTTGAGGTTTGTTATAAATACCAATCTTACCAATGTTTGGCAAGAAATTATTGAAAGGATCCTCGGCACAAACTCTTAATTCAAAGGCATGACCATTGATAGTTACATCTTCTTGCTTAATTCTAAGTTTTTCTCCATTGGCAACTCGAATTTGCTCTTCTACTAAATCCAAATTTGTAATCAATTCAGTAACCGGATGCTCCACTTGAAGACGCGTATTCATTTCTAGAAAATAGAATTCTCCCGTATGACTTACCAAGAATTCAACTGTACCAGCTCCTGAGTAGTTACATGCTTTTGCAACATTAACAGCTGATTCACCCATTTTGGCCCGTAATTCTGGAGTCATTATTGGGCAAGGGGCTTCTTCCACCAACTTTTGGTGTCGGCGCTGAATACTACACTCACGTTCCATTAAGTGAATCACATTTCCATGATTATCTGCTAAGATTTGAAACTCAATGTGACGTGGTTTTTCTACAAATTTTTCTATAAATATGGCGTCATCTCCAAAGCTATTTCTAGCTTCATTTTGGGCTGTTTCTAAGGCTTCAAAAAAGTCTTCTGCTTTATGTACAACACGCATTCCTTTTCCGCCACCACCGGCGCTAGCTTTTACCAATACAGGAAAACCAACATCTTTAGCAATAGCCAATGCATTTTCTTTATCCGTTATAGCTTCATTGATTCCCGGAACCAATGGAACCCCATATTTTGCAACAGCTTGCTTACTTTCTATTTTGTTACCCATCACCTCCATACTTTCTGGAGAAGGGCCAATTAGGATAATATTATTTTTTGAAAGATTTCTGGCAAAATCTGCATTTTCACTTAAAAATCCATACCCAGGATGTATGGCATCTGCACCAACCTTCTTTGCAATTTCAATTATTTTGTTCGCTTGTAAATAACTTTCTGCACTGGTATTTCCACCTATGCAAATGGACTCATCCGCATACCTGGAGTGAATGGCATTCTTATCGGCATCACTATAAACAGCAACAGTAGATATTCCCATTTCCTTACAGGTTCTCATTACCCTTAGGGCAATCTCACCTCTATTGGCAATTAAAACTTTAGTGATACCAGTCATTAAACTTATTCAGGCTTTTGAGGTTCGTTCAACATATCTAAAGTAAGGAATGCCTCTTCCGATTGTTTTACACTTCCCATTCCCCAGAACCCACCATCTACATTAGCAATGTAATGAGCAAACTCTTTTAAACTTCTATACAGACTATGCGAATACGAGTAAGCCACTTTTTCTAAGATAGGATTTAAAGCAGAAATTTTTTTCACTAAATATTCATTTCTCTCTTCTTGAGCCTCTGGAAGAGACGCAATAATGATTCTTAAATCCTCTTCAACATTGGCATCTAGATTGGTATACAAGTCTTTTAATCCAAATTTTTCGCTATAGGTTTTAATATGAACAAGTTCTAAAACTCTCTTCTTTTCATCTGAACTAAAATCACCATCTGCTCCTGCAATTAATGCTGAAACATATAAGGGAGAAAGTCTAATTAATTCTTTTTCTGATTCGCTTAAATGAGCTATGTGTTTTGACATGTATTTTATATAGTACTTTTGCGTTTTGTATGGCAAAAATAGTCATAAATGCCGTTTAATTTGAAAAAGTATAAGCATCTTATATCATGGATTTCATTTGAGATTAAATATGATCTTAAAAATCCAGGCATGCTCCTTAGTGGAGTGCTGCAATTGGTTATTCTTGGTTATATTGCTTTTATAGCCCACCCAAGCATGGGAGGAAAGTCTTGGATTGTATTGCTTTTATTTTGCTCAGTAATAGGCACCCAACTAGCGGTCAGTAAGGCTTTCTTAAATCAAGAAAAAGGCCGTTGGCTTTATACTTATCAATTAGCCTCAGCTGGTACCATAATTTGGGGAAAGCTTATCTATTCTTGGCTAATCTCTATTCTTATGTGCCTTTGGGCTTTAGGCGTTTTTATATTTCTTAATAAATGGCCATTGGAACACACCGGAGTATTTATCTCCTTGATGTTGCTTATCTCTATTGGTTTGGGAAGTATTTTCACCTTCACCAGTGCGCTTTCTAGCAAGTCTTCTTGGGGTATGGTAATCTTTCCTGTTCTCAGCTTACCAGCAACCATTCCGTTAATACTAATTGGCGCTAGAGGAACAATTAAATGTTTAAATCCGGTTCTTGTTCCGTCTGTCTATCAAGATTTGGGGTTTTTGGCAGGAGTTGATGTGCTCATCATTGCACTAATTCTTGCTTTGTTTTCCAGCCTTTGGAGAGATTAAGGATTTGGTATTTTAGTATTGATCAGTTTAGAATTAAGGCAGGTTTGAAATAATCCTTAAATCTAAATTGCCTTATACTTGTTCAGAAAGGTCTTCTTCATCAAAACGTTGCTTATGCATAATTGGGTAAACCACAAAGAGCATGAGCATTCTACTATACCTAAAAATCCATGGCATAAGAATAATAATTTCCAATGGAATGGCCCAATATAAAGCCTCACCTAAACCCATCATAGTACCAATAATTCCAGAAATTACCGCTAATGCAACCAGCATGGCATAACTCCAATACATTGCACCAAAAAAGAAACCTGTTTCAGGCTCAAAGTTTAACTTACAGTGAGAGCAGTGTGAATGCGTATCTGTAAATTTAGTAAGATTTAATACTGAGTATAAGAAAACGCGACCCTTTCCACATCTAGGGCACTTTTCGATTAAAAAGCTCATCCACTTTGGGCGTGGATGTTTAAATTTCATTACTTTTTGTTTTTACGTTTGTAATAGTAAGCTGCACCTGCTCCACCTAGCAGAACATAAGGCATACTCATTAAAAACAGAATGGCTTTATTTATGCCATTTCCAACGGTAGGTTTTTCTGAATCCGTACCATCTCTATTACTTTCCATTGCGGTTTTACACATTGGACATTGCGCTTGAACAGTTGTAGTAGCGCTTAGTGCGAAGAATGCAATTATTACTGCCTTTTTCATGGTTCAAAGATACAATTTAAAATGGATAATAAGGAGAAATTAAGATATAAACCAATGGGCCGGTGATGGCAACGTACATCCAAATTGGAAAGGTTATTCTTGCTATTTTCTTGTGTTTTACGAAATTTCCTTTTGAAGCAAAATACAAGGTGTAGAGCACCAAAGGTAAAATTATAGCTGCAAGAAGTATATGTGTCAATAAAATAAAGAAATAGATATATTTTAACACACCCTCACCTCCATATTTGGTTTCAGGTAAAACTATTCCTTTTAGTACATAGCTAAGCAGGAATACGGCAGATAAAACAAAGGCTGCAAGCATCCACTTTTGATGAGCTGCCTTGTTCTTGCCAAATCGAATGGCACGATATCCCATGAAGATAAATACTCCTACCGTAGTGTTTATGAACGCATTGGCTAGTGGAAGGTGCTTTGCAAAGGCAAAATTAGGTCTTAATCCATCTGGAATAAACTTTAAGAGAACTACCAAGCTCAAGACAGCCAAGGTTATACCCATGGTTAGCCAAAAAAAGTTCTTATCGCTTATCCAACTCTTTCTTTCGGTACTCATAAATTAAATTATCTACGTCGTCTTGAATTCTTTTAATTAGTTCTAATCGATCTGTTTTTGTTTTAGCACGTGTTTCTAATATCCCTCTAATATGTCCTTCCATATCAATGATAACGACTTTATCATCATGTATAAAATCATCTGATGGAGAGGATTCTGCAGCAAGCATTAGATCATTAATAGCCCAATCATAGATTTCTTTTTTACTGCCAGTACAGAATTGTCTTTTATAAACATCTGCATTAAAGTAATCGGCTTGCTTTTTTAATTCTGGAATACTATCTCTTTCTGGGTCAATAGTAATGGTTAAAAACCTCACATCTGGGTTCTCTACAAATAACTCAGCTACAGATTGTATTTGTTTATTCATCTCCGGGCATACTTCAGGACAAGTGGCAAAAAATATATTTACCAAAACAATGGAAGACTTAAAGCTATCCATACTCACCTGTTCTCCATGATGATCAGTAAGGACAATATTGCTTACTGTATGTGTTTGCGTTTTATCTTCACCAGAGTACTCCTGAGAATAGTACAACAAAGGCTCATGAATCCATTGGGCTTGTGCAATAAAATAAACACCAAGAGCTGGTAAAAGAATTAAGGCCGCGAAAGCCGCCCATTTTTTCAATTTGTTTGTATTAGAAACCTCTTTTACCATTTGGTCCAAGTAATGGCATTACCCTCGTAAAGAAGACCTGCTATTAGCCCAAAAACAAAGACAAAAGGGACAAGTATAACTAATACTAATGTTAACTTCTCGTATTTCATATGCATAAAGGCACCTACAATAAAGTAAGCTTTAACTAATCCAAAAAGTATGAAAATTAAATTTCTCCATCCTCTTAAATCCGGGTCTGCCATTGCAAAATAGATGATAAAATCAAGAATGGTAATTCCTAAAAGAATCCAAAAGGTCTTCCACAACTCTTTAGTTCCGTGACTATCGCCCTTTGGGATATAATTTATGGCGTCGTAATCGCCTGGTTTATTATAAAATTCCATGTTGTTATCTCCTCTAATTTAAATCAAGTAAAAGAATGTAAATACAAATACCCATACAAGATCAACAAAGTGCCAGTATAAACCAGCCTTTTCAATCATTTCGTAATGTCCTCGTTTTTCAAAGACGCCTCTTGCAGCCATTATAGTAACGACTATATTAATTACAACTCCACTAAAAACGTGGAATCCGTGAAAACCAGTAACTATAAAGAAAAGAGCCGCAAAAGGAACAGGTCCATTGGTTCTATCTCCTTTCATCCACTCAAAGTGATCCCCAAAGCTTAATTTTCCAAGATGTTCTTTACCCTGAGCCGTAATTCCAAATGTATTGCTATCTAATCTTGCTCCTTCATGAATAAACGTATACCACTCCCAAGCTTGACAACCCAAGAAGGCTGCTCCACCAATGACAGTGTAAATCATATATTTAACTACTTCTTTTTTGCTTTTTCTATGTCCGGCTTCAACGGCTAAAACCATTGTAACAGAACTCGCAATAAGAATGAAAGTCATAACACTAACAAACAACAAAGGCAGGTGTAAGCCATGCATCAATGGAAAGTGATTAAAAATACTTGCTGGGTCTGGCCACTCTGTAGTTATTGGTGAAACCACATTACTAAAGCGTTGAGCTCCATATTGAACAAGTAAAGTAGAAAACGTAAATGCATCCGATAACAAGAAGATCCACATCATCAACTTTCCGTAACTCGTATTAAACGGGGATCGACCACCAGCCCACATGGTTTGGTTTTCGAAAGCGTTTTCAGTTTGAGATTGATTTGCCATTAAGTAATTTCTATTGTGCGAAATAAATAAATAAATACAACATAAACCACAAAATACCGACAAAATGCCAATAAGTGTGTGATACTTGCATCAAAGTTATCTGTTTTTTGTGAACTTTAAACTGAAATGCTCTTACTAAAGTAGTGGCTAGCAACACGATACCTCCAAGAACATGAATAACATGCAATCCGGTGATTACATAAATATAACTTGCACTAATATCTGCAGGTCTAGGATTCACAAAAGTTAAATCCATTGCGGTTAAAGCTTTCCAACCCATAAATTGAGAAAAACAGAAGGCTAATCCTAGGAATAAGCTCAATCCAAGATAGATTTTATTCTTATTCAGCTCATCTTTTCTCGCAAAATGATAAGCCAAATAGATGGTAAAACTGCTCAAAACAGCAATTATGGTTGAAATCATAAAAGCAAAAGGAAGTTCAAAAACAGTCCATGTGTCTTTTGCCAAACCATCAGGTTGATGAACTAGATATGCACTTATTAGCGCCGCAAATAACATGCAACTTGAAATAATGAAAACTGCTATGTTAAAACTCATAGGAGCTACTGGATATTCCTCTTTCTTTAGTTTGAATTTGTGTTCTTTTACGTCGTTCATTTTAAAAAATTATATAGGTAAGGTAGATTAAAGGATTATGGATTAAGCTGGCAAACATCAAACGTTTTGCACTCTTAATATCTAAATTTTGATATAGTTTAAAAGCAAAGAACAAAAGCATAATACCCAAGGCAAGTACAAGGGTTAATTGCACTACCGCATTACCTACATCGATATTCTTATATACAAAATAGATAGGCATCATGGTGGTTACAATTAGCAAAACCGTATAAATTAATATTTGGGCGGCACTTTGTTTAGACCGACCAGATTTTGTTGGCAACATCCAATAACCCACTTTCTGATAATCATCATGCAGAATCCATGCAATGGCCCAGAAATGAGCAAATTGCCAAAAGAATTGAACCAAGAAAAGCAAGGTACCTGGGTAATCTAGAGTACCCGTAAACGCCAAATAACCAATTAAGGGAGGCAAGGCTCCAGGAATTGCCCCAACCATTACAGATAAAGGTGTAGATTGCTTTAAGGGAGTATATAAGAAAACATAGATAAAGAAGGATATAATACCAGCATATGTGGCCGCAAAAGTTGTAAATATAAGCAGGACAAATATCCCTAAAAGTGCCATTATCCAGCTTACAATTAATGCCAATTTTGGACTTAAGTTGCCAGAAGGTAACGGCCTGTTTGCAGTCCTATCCATAATAGCATCATTGTCCTTTTCTATAACTTGATTTAAACCATTAGATCCAAACGTTAATAGTAATCCACCAATTAGAACGCCCCACATCACTGCCCAGTCGAAATTATTAGAAATGATTCCAAACCCATTCCATTTACATGAAATAATATAGCCAAAGACCGCGCTACCTGCTACTGAAGCAGACAATCGGAATTTTACAAGTTTTGCTATAGATTTAATTTGCGATTGCGCCATTGTGTAAAGGTGAGTACAAAGATAAACAGGATAACTGGTAGTGTACTACCAAAAAAGATATGTAAAGTTTGAGACCAAGGGGGTAAGACCCATTTGATATTAATTACCCCTAGAATAATTTGAAATGCGATAAATACGATTGATAATACTAATAATTTTGACTTTTGTCCGGATGCACGAATACTTCTGTACAGATAAATCGCAATACCCAAAAGTACAAGTGGCATATATCTATGTACAATAAACCCTAAGCCCATGCCAGAATAATTCAATTCACCTTCAAAAACCAGTTGATTCTTGCTATTCAAAATATCGGCAATTTCACGTGAATAAGTACCTAAAAGGACGGTTCCAAAAATAAGTGCGAAAAAACCATAAATTAATCCTGATGGGATGCTCTGAAAATCTAAAATGTCGTTAAAGTCTCTGTCAACATGTATGGCTTTGATGAAGGCAAAAATGCATAAGAATGCAGCTAAATAATGAATGCTTACAATTCCAGGAAGCAAATTCGTAGCAACTACAATTGAACCTAACCAAGCGTTTACAAGCAATAAAAGAAAGCCAACGCTGGTCCAAACAAATACTTTCCTATTAGACTTTAAAAATTTAAAAGAAAGAAAAAACATGGCTAATCCAAAGAAGCCGCTTAGGACTCCAAATATTCGGTTAACATACTCAATCCAAGCCTTTGCTGCATTAAAGGCTTCAGGCTCCAGTATTTGCTTATTCTCAGCAATTGCCTGTGCCTTTTCAGTCATGCCAAATGCTTGGAGTGTTTTAACCATGCGATCAACTTTAGTTAATCGTTTTTTTAAGAAAACTTCTTTATACCCTGGTTCTAGTTGGCACTCACAAGTAGGTGGAATTAATTTACCAAAACACTTCGGCCAATCAGGACATCCCATTCCACTCCCTGTTGCTCTTACTAAACCTCCCAAAAGGAATAATAGATAAACACAGATGATGGTTAATCTTCCTACCTTTTGAAACTTAGAATATGCTTTAAACACAGGCTATAGGGATAAAGAAAGGGCTTCAAAGAAGCCCTTTCTATTTAATCTTATCTATCTAAAACCAAAGGCTTTCTTAATAGCATTGAAGAATACCGCTGAAGGTTCTTCTTCTTTTTTCTTTGGTATTGGGTTAATCTTATTAGGTTCATAAACTTCCGGAGCAGTTTCGTCAGGAAGATATTGAGGGAAAAAGTCTTCCTCCCTATCTGGGCGCGCATACTCATATGGTCCTCTAAATACTTCTGGAATAGCTTCTGGCCAATTTCCATGAATTCTCTCAACAGGTGAGCTCCATTCTAGTGTATTACTTTGCCATGGGTTCTGGATTGATTTAGGTCCTTTAAAAATGCTATAGAAAAAATTGTAAATGAATAATAATTGAGCTGCTCCAGCTATTAAGGCCGCAACAGTAATTAATATGTTTACATCCATCCAAACATCAAACTCAGGCAATAATGTAAATTGATAGTATCTACGAGGTACTCCTGCTAATCCCATAAAATGCATTGGGAAAAACACTAAATAAGCACAAATAAAAGTAATCCAGAAATGGAAATAACCCAAAGTCTTATTCATCATTCTACCATACATTCGAGGGAACCAGTGATAGATACCAGCAAACATTCCAAATATGGCAGCACTTCCCATAACAAGGTGGAAATGAGCTACAATAAAGTAACTATCATGCATTGGAATATCTAAGGCAGCATTACCCATATATATCCCTGTTAAACCTCCTGAGATAAAGAATGATACCAAACCAATAGAAAATAACATAGCTGGGGTAAACCTTAAGTTACCTCTCCAAAGAGTTGTTAAATAATTAAACACCTTTACTGCGGACGGAACCGCGATGACCAGTGTGAGAATCATGAATACACCTCCAAGGAAGGGGTTCATACCTGTTATAAACATATGGTGACCCCAAACAATAAAGCTTAAGAATGCAATCCCCAACAATGAGATTACCATTGCCGTATAACCAAATATTGGTTTTCTTGCATTGGTTGAAATTACTTCAGATGTAATACCCAATGCTGGCATTAAAATAATGTAAACCTCAGGGTGACCTAAGAACCAGAATAAATGCTGGTATAGAACTGGACTACCACCAACGTTTTCCATTGCTCCTACACCTTCAATAAATATATCACTTAAGTAGAAACTAGTTCCAAAACTTCTATCAAATATTAGGAACAATCCTGCTCCAAGTAAAACTGGAAAAGATAAAACGCCCAAAACAGCAGTTAAAAAAAATGCCCATATTGTTAAAGGCATTCTATTCATGCTCATACCTTTAGTACGCATGTTTAATACGGTACTGATATAATTAATACCTCCTAAAAGAGCTGATATAATAAATAAGACAATTGCAGCTAACCATAGAGTCATACCTAAGCCAGAACCAGGCATAGCCTTTTCCAATGCCGATAGTGGTGGATAAACTGTCCAACCGCCGGAAGCAGGACCCGTCTCTACAAATACAGATGCCATTAACACAACACTTGACAAGAAGAAGAACCAATAACTTAACATATTCATAAAAGGAGAAGCCATATCTCTGGCTCCCACTTGTAAAGGAATTAAAAGGTTACTAAAGGTTCCACTTAAGCCTGCAGTAAGTACATAAAATACCATAATGGTACCATGTATGGTTACCAGACCCATATAAAAGTTAGGATCCAATTTGCCATCTACGGCCCACTTACCTAAAAGCATTTCAAGAATACCGAACTGCTCATCTGGCCAAGCTAATTGGAGACGAAACAATAAAGACATTCCCATTCCAATAATCCCCATGATGATTCCTGTGATTAGGAATTGCTTGGAGATCATTTTATGATCCATCGAAAATACGTATTTGCTTATAAAGCTTTCCTTATGATGATGGTGTTCTGTGTGTTCAACGTGTGCTGTTGCAGTACTCATAAATATTATATTACTTAATTTAATGTAACAGATGCCTCGTCAACTACAACCTCTGGTGTAACTTCAACTGGTGAATCTGCTTTTTGTTCAACATATAATGGTGCTTGTTCTGACAAGAAAGCCATTTGCTCTTCTTTAGAATCAACAACAGTCATTTTTATTTTCATATTGTAGTGGGCTGCACCACAAATTTTATTACAAAACAAGAAGTAGTCATACGTTTCATCTTCTTTTTGCACTCTAGCCTCTTTTGTAGTTTTAATAGGTGTAAAACCAAATTGGGTTCCCATTCCAGGTACACAATTCATTTGTGCTCTAAATTCTGGCATGTAAGCAGAATGAATTACATCTCTTGATCTAAACTTAAATACGTAGGGTTGGTTCTTAACTAAAACAATTTCAGTAGTTACTAAATCATCCAATCCATCAGAATTAAAGAAGGATTTTTTAGCCATGTATTTTTTTATTCTGCCAATAGCTGTAGTTTTTCTCTTAATTTCCTTTTCTAGTTCTCTTTGGTATGCGCCGCTTGTACCATCTTCATATTTGGTCTTAGCCGTTTTTAATTTATCTGGATAAGGGTTTCTTCCTTGGTTTAACTGGTCATATTCTTTAGCCCAAATCCCAACTTGCTCATCTATGTTTTCCAATTTAGCTTCTGCAATTGCAATATCCTCAGCTAACGTTGCTAATAATTCATTGGCATGAGATTCTGAAGCAACACCTAGTGGATTAGATGCTGAAATTAAGTTAAAATTACTGTTGCCTAATTTATTATCTGCTCCTGGGTATCTTGCCTTCCAACCAAATTGGTAAGCAAATACTTCAATCTTTTCAGATTTAGAGTCATCAATATCTGTAATCTTACTCCATGTGTTAAACCCTCTTAAAACAAGGAAGGTTAAAACAATAGTAGGTATAACTGTCCAAACTAGTTCTAATTTATTGTTATGAAAATAGTACTCTGCTTTTTTACCCTCCTTGTAGCTGTACTTCCACATAAAGAAGAACAACAAAAATTCAGTGATACAGAAAACAATAAATGTAAATCCGAATGTCCAACGGAACATAGAATCTATCGTTTCACCGTGTTCGGAAGCCGCATTACCTAACTTGATGTATTTTGCATGGTAGGCAAACTCATACCAAACACCTGCAGCTAACAGTATGAAAACAACCATAGCGATTAGGCCATTGGTTTTGTTCCAATCTATTACTTTTTTGCCTGTTGCAGTCTCAGTAACCTTTGCTATATCGAATGCTCTTGCGCAAACGAAAATAATAATAAGGGCCAATGCACAATATAAAATACTGGTCCAATCCCAGTTACTAGGCCCGAATGGCTTTGGTGGCTCAACGATGTCAGCAGCCATTATTGCATTGGGAATCAATGCCATAAATCCTGCTAAAACTCCGAAGATACCCTTCATCAAATTCTTTCTCATTAAGATGTAAACAGACTGTTTTTCGAATGGCAAAATTAGTGCTTCCATTCGCACATGCAAGTTTTTTTATGACTAAAAATCAACCGTTTAAAAATTTATCAATTAAGCTTATCCATATCTTCCTGTGATATAGCCCCAGCAAAGCCAGGCCAATGTGAATGCTATAATCTTACGAATTCACTCTTTTCGCCTTGTTGGCCAAAGAGATAGCTCTTATAACAATTCCAATAATTAATAAAACAACAGTTCCCAAAAGGATGGTTTCCCATTCCCATGCGGTAGGATCTATTGGAGCTGGCGTTTCAATTAATTCACTCTTTGGAGACTGTGCATTTAAACTTAGTAAAAAAACAAAAACAAGAACTAAGGCTGCACCGATTTTTTGGATATTTTTCACATCGCAAATGTATTGCATTTTCAGTATTATAATAGGTGTAGGTTTTATTTATTTTGCATTTCAGATTTTAGATTGGTTCGTGGAGAAATCCCAATCTAAAATTCCAAAACCCTTTTAAAATTATCCTAACTTTGCCAGCAATGTCGAATAAATACAATTTGCGCGGTGTTAGCAGTCAAAAGGAAGATGTGCATGCTGCCATAAAGAATATTGATAAGGGTCTTTACCCAAAAGCATTTTGTAAGATTATTCCAGATATATTGGGTGGCGATTCAGACTATTGCAATATTGTGCATGCAGATGGTGCTGGAACTAAAAGCAGTTTGGCCTATGCCTATTGGAAAGAAACTGGCGACCTTTCTGTATGGAAAGGAATAAGTCAAGATGCCATTGTAATGAATACGGATGATTTGCTTTGTGTGGGACATACAGGTCCTTATTTATTAAGCAGTACCATAGGTAGAAATAAAATCTTAATTCCGGGTGAGGTTATAGCTGAGCTTATTAATGGAACTGAGGAATTTTGCGAAAACATGCGTGAGCATGGCATTGAATTATACAGCACTGGAGGGGAAACAGCAGATGTAGGTGACCTTGTAAAAACCATTATTGTTGATAGCACTTTAGCAGCTCGGATGCCAAGAAAAGATGTTATAGACAATGCACACATTGGCCCAAATCAAGTCATCGTAGGTTTTGCCAGTTATGGACAAGCTAGTTACGAAACCACCTATAATGGCGGAATGGGTAGCAATGGATTAACGAGTGCAAGACATGATGTTTTTAGTGGAGAGTATAGAGAAAAGTATAAAGAGACCTACGACAATGCTTTGCCAAAAGAAGTAACGTATTGTGGTAGTAAAAAACTGACAGATACAGTTGAAGGCTCACCCATTGATGCAGGAAAACTAGTTCTATCCCCTACTCGAACGTATGCCCCATTGATAAAAGCCATACTTGCAGAACATAGAGATGCAGTAAAAGGCATGGTGCATTGCAGTGGTGGAGCTCAAACCAAAATTCTTCATTTTGCCAAAGACTTACATATTATAAAAGATAACCTTTTGCCAATTCCGCCATTATTCAAACTTATAAAAGATGAAAGCGGAACGGATTGGCATGAAATGTTCCAAGTATTTAATATGGGCCATCGCATGGAAATTTACACGGATGAAAAAAGTGCTGAACGCATGATTTCCATTGCTAAGAGTTTTAATATTGACGCACAAATCGTTGGAAGAACCATGGCTCATGAAGGCAACAAATTAGAGATTATTGGGGATTGGGGTACGGAGACTTATTAATTGACAATGGATAATTGACAGTTGATAATTTGCGTTTTTTTGAATTTTAACTTTTTACAAAACAAATCTCTAAATTTTCATTTGGTAGATACTTAAACAGCCTTGAGAATAATAATCGAAGATTTGATCTTTTAACTTCAAGCCTGCAAGAGTTGTTAAAAACAACCTTATATATTCCTGTTTCATAAATCTTGAAGACAAATATTTTCTTTGCCCTTCTTCTTTTAATTATTCTTTGAATAGGCCAATTGGCCAACTTAATTTTAATCTGATCCTTAGATTTAACATGTTCTAAACTAATAGAGAATTCATTTAATTCAACACCCCACCCATCTAAAACAAAAACTGAAAATTGACCTGGAACTAAATCCAGCATAGATTCAGTATTATGAATGTTAATAGGCTTCTTCATTGTCAATTGTCCACTCTTAATTGTCAATTGTCTAAAACAATCCAACTTGGCGCATGATCACTATGTACCGCATCTGAATCTATACCCGAAGCAACAACCTTATCTTCCATTTCTTCAGTTACGGAGATGTAATCAATTCTCCATCCCTTGTTGTTTGCTCTTGCATTTGCGCGATAACTCCACCAGGTATACAAATCTGGACCTTCGTTGAATCTACGTAAAGTATCAACCATACCATTCTCAAACCACTTATCCATCCAAGCTCTTTCTTCAGGTAAGAACCCACTGCTGTTTTTATTGCTTACAGGATTGTGAATATCAATGGCATTATGACAAATATTATAATCCCCACAGATAATTAAGTTGGGTATTGAACTCCTCAAATCTTCTATGTAGTCAAAAAAATAGTCTAAAAATTCATACTTAATATCTTGGCGAACATCACCCGTGGTTCCACTTGGGAAATATGCACTGATCACACTAAAGTCTTCAAAATCGGCACGAATGACTCTTCCTTCAAAATCGAACAATTCATGTCCGCAGCCATATTCTACATGTTTTGGTTCTTGCTTGCTCCAAATACCTACCCCAGAGTAGCCTTTCTTTTGTGCGCTAAACCAATAGTGCTTAAACCCTAAAGCCTCAACTTCTTCCATGTCAACTTGCTCTTCCATTGCTTTTAATTCTTGAAAGCAAATCACATCAACTTCTGCCATCTTAAAATAAGAAAGTAAATCTTTCTTTAAGGCAGCGCGAATACCATTTACATTGTAGGAAAGGATTTTCATGGCTCAAAAATACATAAACAATGCATAGACTTGCTTATAAAATCCCAGTTTATAATTACCTTCGGAGAAGCGATGTTTAAGCTTTTTATCTTATCCTGTTTAATTGCTTCACAGCTTACCTGTCCAAAAGGAGGTAAGATTGAACCTAAAGAAAAACAAATTCGCCGGGCAGCGTATTACTGGAAAAGAGAATTCAAACTCAACCCTGAAGAACAAGCTAGACTTAAGGACAATCAAATTAACACACTTTATGTAAAATTATTTGAGGTTGGTGGCAACTACAATGGCAATTGGCCACATGCAGACATTCAAATGAGTGCTAAATTGGAAAACCTAGAAATAGTTCCTGTGGTATTTATTTCTCCTAGTGTACTCGAAGATTATAATACAGAAACCATTAAGGGACTCGCTAAGAAAATTATGTCAAAGGCAGGTTGCACTCCTGAATTAAATGTGGCTGGTTTAGGACCAAACAGACCCTTTAAAGAACTACAAATAGATTGCGATTGGCATAAGAATGACAAAGAAACCTACTTTGCGTTTCTGCGTCAATTGAAACAGATTAATCCAAAGCTAATAATTTCGACAACTCTTAGACTTTACCCTTTTAAATATCCAGAAACAATGGGTGTTCCTCCAGTTGACCGATGCATGCTGATGCCGTACAACTTAACTGCGCCAGATAAAGTTGAAGGTGAAACTTCCATTTATAAGAAAAGTTTGGCCGGTGAATATTTTACAAAAAAAGAATACCCTATTTCACTAGATATTGCCATTCCAACTTTCGGTTGGCTAAAGAAATTTAGGGAAGGAAAATTCTCACGTTTATATACGCTAAAAAACAATAAATTTCCGAAAGAGCTGCTCACCTACACGGAAAAAACGGAGAAAGGATGGAGAATGACAAAAGAGTATCAAGGCCAAATTGACGGAAATTGGATGTACTTTGATAAAGGAGACATGCTTTACATGGATTATCCAAAGAAAGAAGATTTATTGCATTTGGCTAAAGAAAGTAGAAGTTTATTAGCACCTAATACATCAGTATCACTTTTTAGTGTTGATGATTTTATGTTTAACGCATACAGCACGGAGGAAATCAATGAGGTTTTTGAAAACTATAAGTAGTCTTCTATTGATTACAGCTGTGCGGACCAGCTTTTCTTGTGCCCCGTCTCCCGATGAATTTTACCCCTACTATCATCCTAGTTTAGCCACCGATGCTAGCTTAGTTAACTACTGGTTTGACCCAGGAAATTATATAAATGGAAGACTAGAAGCCTTAAACTTTAATGAGAACAGCCAAGACTCCTTTACCCATTTGGTACTAAAAGATTGGAGTGAATTCTCAAATCTAAAATACCAAAAAAATGAAATCCATAAAGCCTTGTTCAAAGGACCTAAAAGCAGCAATGAGTCAGCATTTGTAAAATGGTTGTTTACTAAAAAGGGAGGCAAAAAATACTATGAACTCATGCATAGTGCAAGTCAGTTTACTGGATACCAAGATGCCTGGCAACAGATTACATGGACTTACCCAGACAAAGCCACGCGTTTTAATTCGGCCAATGCTTTTGTGGTAAGCAAAACTTTAAAAGACGTTGAAGATTTGAGGTCTTCCACTATAGAACACTTTCTGTTAAAGCGTTTAAATTATTTAGAGATTCGACTGCAATACTATCTAAACAATAATGAAAAGGTGGTTCGGATATTTGATGAGCACTTTGCTAGCGGCACAAAGAATTGGCTCCATTATTCGGCTAAGTATTATTACATCCTATGCAATAAAACCCTAAATGGGAGCAGTGAGTTCTTAAAACTCTGGCGCCAATCACGGGATAAAAAACAACGAATTGTTAGCCTTCTACGAAACAACCTTAGCAAATTAGAATCAGACCAAGCCAAGGGCTTATACTTAACAGAGCAGCAATTAAATGACATAGAAGCGCTAAAGATCATGCGTGACCCAAGCATGAATTCTTCTACTAAACTGAAGGAACTCATTGCCAAGGAACCAAGCAATCCATTTATTCCAATGCTTTTAACGAGGGAAATTAATAAGGTAGAAGATTTGTATCACAATAAATTTACCAATAGTTGGTATATAGGCAGTTGGTTTTATGATTATGATGATGAAAGGTCTCCTTATCTCTATCAATACCCAGCATATCGGAGGAACAATTACTACAGCAATCAAAAAGAATTAATTGCCGAAAAGATTAGGAGTAGTTATGAAACCATAAAATTTGCATACGAAACTTACCCAAGTGAAAACTTTGGTCTTATGCTAGCCTATTGTGAAATATTTGTAGACCAAGCAGAGTCCGCAAAACTAAGAATTGCTAAAATCACTGAGGGGACAAGCTCAAAAGAACTTAAAAGCCAAGCAAAACATATAAAATGGATGGCATTAGCCTATCAAAACCAATGGATTGACAAAGAATTACAAGAAGGTATTTTAGATTTAATTTCAACTCAGCCAAAGAATAAATGGGATGGTGATTATCAATCTTCATTAAACCGCCAAACTTTAAGTCACTTGTGTTTTCTTAGTGCTTTGGATAAAAAGTATACCTTATCCTATTTTTTGGGGAATTACCCGGGAGAATCAGATATTCTTGATTATGCTCCTGATGCCAAAGTATTTGACCGAATATTAAATGTCTTAAAGAATCCTAGAGATCCATTTGAAGAACAATTAGTTAAGGCAAAAAAGTCTCAAGGGGACCCGATTTACACGGTTAAAAGAGCCCAATCCCAATGGTTTATGCGAAATGGACAATACCAAGAAGCGATTACACTGTTAAAGTCCGTAACAAATGCTACAGATTCAACACATCAACTATTTTTGGTCAACTTCGAAGGAAGGAATACCTATAAAGATAAATACTACCACAAAAAGTATGGATTACATCCAGCATTAGAACGTCTTTCTACTCTAATTGAATTGAGTAAGAAGCCGGGCCCAAAACAAGGCATGTATCAATTTTTAGTAGGTAACGCCATTTTAAGCATGAGCAATGGTGGGGATAATTCTGTATTGGCCAGCAGCATGAGATACAACGATGCCCCACATTATTTAACCGAAGCCTCTATCATGCGATTTTATGATCATTCCATTGCTGAGCCTTGGTTTGCAAAAGCCTTTGCCAATTGTTCAGACCCAGAACTGGCTGCTTTAATAACCATGCAATGGGGAGCATGTAAAATCAAATACAACAACACACGAAAAAAAGGATCTACCTTTTTGGAGGATTGCAAAACAGAGGATAATCCCCAATACAAATCCTATATGAACAAATTTGGCAAGTCGTATTACTTTGAGAAATTCGGAGGCAACTGCGACAATATTCGCCTGTACTTCTCGGATATCGAAGAAAATTATCTGAATTAGCCTATTTTTGCCTCATGCCGATACGAATGGTTGATGACCCGAATCAGGGGAATACATGAGGAAACACCGGGGGTGGTGGAAAAGGTCCAAGATTTGGAAGCCTATTAAAGTTTCTACCTTTAATTTTAGGATTTTTAATAAAAAGACCAAAGCTTCTCATTCCTTTACTAATTATAGGATTCTTATTCTATTACTTCGATGGATGTAATATGATAGGAGGAGGTGACAAAGAGTATGACAACAGCGCATTTAACACTGGAGGAGAACTAGATCCTCAAGAATATGCCAAAGCAGATATTTTTAATTTTTTGGATGGTACCAATTCTTTGCCACAACGTGCAAGTTTAGAAAAATTCGCCCCAAAAAGATTAAACCAAGGTGCTCAAGGTTCCTGTGTTGCATGGAGCAATGCCTACTCTGCAAGAACTATTTTAGAAAGCAGAAGAACAGGTAAAGAGCCAAACTCAGTGGCTTTTAGCCCTGCTTTTATGTACAACCAGATTAAATTAGGGAATGATTGTCAAGGTAGTTATATCGTTCGTGCAGTAGAAAATATGAATACGTACGGAGCAGCTCCGTACAATTTAATGCCTTACAATGCGGGCAATTGTTCTGCTAGACCTTCTGACCAAGCCTTTTCAACGGCTCAGAATTTTAAAATTAAAGGGGCTACTCGAATTGCCGAAAACCCTAGAGGAGCTATGACTCCTGCTGATGTTGTACAAATAAAACACACCGTTGCTGCCGGAGCTCCAGTGGCCATCGGAATGATGGTTGGTGGAAGCTTTATGCAAGGCATGATGGGAAAACAAGTTTGGGAGCCTTCACGAAGTGATTACAGCCAATATGGTTTTGGTGGACATGCCATGACCATCATTGGATATGATGATAACCTAGCTGGCGGTTCATTGCAAATTATGAATTCCTGGGGACCTGAATGGGGCCGGAATGGAATTGGTTGGGTGAAATACAAAGACTTTATCAAATTTAATAAGGAGGCTTATGCTTACGCACCAATGGGAGCAGTCAATCAACCAAAACCCAATAAATTTGATGTTGAATTTGGTCTGGTTCAAAGTACTAATGGAAAAGCAATTCCAATTAGAGCTGTAAGTCTAGGAGTTTTTAGAACCACAGGAAAAGTTACTCCTGGAACTCGATTTAAGATTAGAATTAAGAATAATATTGAATGCTATGGATACATTTTTGGTAAAGAAGTAGACAATACTTCATATGTACTTTATCCAAAAACACCAAAACACAGTGCTTATTGCGGTGTAACTGGAAGCAGATTATTTCCGCATAGCCAAAGTTTAACTCCAGATGACAAAGGAACTAGAGATGCATTTGCTGTATTAATTACGCGTCAGGCGATAGATTACAACAAAGCAAATAATGCTATTTCTAGCATGAGAAATGCGAATTATTATGCTGCTTTTTCAAGTGCTTTAGGTTCTCAAATTTTGCGAAATATCAATTTCAGAACGAGTACTGGGGTTTCGTTTACTGCACCTAGCAATGATGATAAAATGGCTTTGTTTGTGATTGAAGTGGAGAAATAATTGACAGTGGACAATGGAGAATTGACAATTTTTGATTGTTGAATCTTACTACATTTTGCAAATCCCTGCGGGATGAAACTATTCTTGCAAATGAAATGAGCAAGAAGCAACCCCCGTAGGGGTGACACAGTAAGTAAATGATAATTAATTTATATTTTAGATTTAACCCATTTGCTGGAATTGCTACAGTGCTCCAAAGGGAACTAATACTCTTCTTTCGGAATCTGAATAGGTAACCAATCTCTTAATTCAGGTTCAAAGGTGCTTATGTATTTAGGTTTCATGGTCCGCAACTCAACAGAACTTGGAACTGCTAATTGATTATTAGGCGACAACATGGAATTAATAATTCTAAAATACCTACTAATCTGGCTTTTCATTTCCTCTTCACAATCCATTCTCAATATTTGCTGAGTTGAATCATTCCAATCTTCTGGAATATTTACAGTAGATGTGAAATTCATGTCATAAAAATCGTGTGGCATGTATGATTTAAACCCTTTCAACGAATCTGAACTAAGACTACTCTTTATTGAATTATACTGTTCTGGCTTAATTTTAATGCACCATGAAATATAATTTGGATTTGGGTTATCATGAGTTGAGGTAAGATATATTTGCTCTGGACTAATATTTAAATGGTAATATCCATCATTGCAAGGTGATATCCAGTACATCGAATAGAAACTCGTATCCATTGACTTTGGGTTCACATTCTTATAAAGTATGGCATCTACTGAATCGCTTAGAACAGAGTCTGGAAACAAGTAATATCCTTTAGGATTGTAAACATTAGCAATCGATAAAACACTTCTTGGAAAACTTGGAGGGTGGAATCCTTTCAATTCTATCGTGTCTGTTTTTTGCGCAAAAATATCACTCAAAAGAAATGTGGCCAGTATGAGTAGAAGGTTCTTCATTCTCTAAATCTCTAAATGCAGCCTTAAATTTAACCTGCGAGATGTTAGGTATTCTGGAACTCCAAAGACATTATTATTTAAATCTTTTACCCATTGGTAACTAATGGTATTCTGAAAGTTTGCCAGATTGAATACTTCCAAAGAAATCCAAGCTTTATCAATTCCTTTTAAGAATCCTTTAGGTTTATACTTAGCTTCTGGACCAATAAGAACTTTGCTAAATCCAATATCCAATCGTCGGTAAGGAGAAAGTGTAAAGGGTGTTGTGGTATACCTAAATTCTCTGTTTAAAAAATAGGGAACAGCAGATCCTACCGTAAAACTCAAGTTTACTCTGCTTGTTGGATCATTGGGTAATTCATCCTGAAAGACCATAGCAAAATTCACGCGTCTATCTGAAGGTCTTCTTAAGAAATCACTGGTAACAGATTCACCTAAACTATTGGTATAATCAATTTGCTCTTTGGTTTGCAATATGCTAAGCGTAAACCAACTTTCTACACCTTCAATAAACTCTCCATTAACTCTATTATCCACTCCCCAAGCAAAACCTCTTGCGCTGTTTTGGGCATAATACCTTATTCGAATATTGTCGTATAAATATGGAACCAAACGGTCTAATTTTTTGTAATAAGCTTCACTGGTCCATTTAAACCTTCTTCCCCACATTCGGAATAAGTGATCCGAACCTAAGAGCAAATGATAGCTTCTCTGTGCTTTTAAATTTAGATTTAATTGACCTTGAAAATCTCTTAACTCTCTATAAACCGCAGGTTGAAAATAGGCTCCGGCAGCAAATTTAAAAACCCAATGTTTTGGTTTAGTGGTATCGGTTCTTGAGAATTGTTTTTTATAGGGTTCCCAGGTTAAATTAAATCGGGGTGTTACAAATAATTCATTGTTTAAGTCCCAGTAATTAGCTCTTAAGCCAATAGAACTTATCAAGTTTCTATTGCGTCCATACACTTGTTTCTGCTGTAGGTAAGCCTCAAACTTATTACTTGTAATCCGATTCCTTGAATCAACAAAATCATCATAGAAAATAGAGTCTGTGGCATAACTTGTTGGTGGAATATTATAGTCTGCAGAATCATTATACAACCATTCACTATACTTATCATTGTATTGCTGATTGTAATAGCGGAATCCATATTTCCACTGACTTTTTTTATTATTGGAGTTCAATTCTCCCAAATGCGCCAACTGTAAAATTTGAGCCTGAAAACGGTTTCGGCCATGATCTATGAAGTACCCAAATCCTAAGGTTCTTAATGGCTTTCCTGCACTGCCACCAGAATTTGTTTCGAGCAATTGCAATTCATAGGCCCCTTGAATATCAAAATTTTCGGTTTCATTGGTTCCCGTAATTCCTGCAATAAACTTAAATGATTTGTTCTTATCGTATTGGTATTTATACGTCAAAGCAGCCATTCCATAATCATAATTCATCATTTCAGCTCCTTCAAATCCTACTTGCAATCGAATGGCTGTTTGAATGGTTCCAAAATCTGTACTCCTGCTCACAGGTGATAATTTGTACCTATTCAAAGCCGTGTTCCCTAAAAAAGAGAACTCGTGACTTGCACTTGGTTTAAACGTTATTAAAGCTTGTGCATCAGCAAAGTTCATGGTGTAAATTCCCTGCTCATCCAAACTTCTTCCTACAAGAGAATTGCTATACTGACGAACTCCACCCAAAAATTTCCATCTCTTTTTTGTTCCATATAAAGAAACACTATTCACCAATAAACCCATATTTATTATAGCACCTTGCGAATCAGGTTGCTGGTAATGAACATCCAAAACAGAACTCATTTTATCTCCATAACTAGCATTAAAACCACCTGCACTAAAACTGAGGTTATCTACTAAGTCTGGATTGATAACACTTAAGCCTTCCTGTTGTCCACTCGAAATTAATTGGGGTCTGTATATTTCAATATCGTTAATGTAAGTAAGGTTTTCATCAAAATTTCCTCCCCTAACACTAAACTGATTGCTTAATTCATTATTTGAGCTGACACCACCCAGTGTTTTAATTAAACCTTCTACTCCACCACCTATAGTTGGATTAGCCGCCAAATCTCTAGGCTTCAGTATTGTTGAAAATGGATTATCTACTTGGTTTACGGTTATGCTAACCGATGGAATTAGTTCCGTACCATCACCCTGACGAAGAACAATAGTTCTATTCTTATACAAGGTTTCATTGGGCTTTATTTCATAGCCAAACACGCGTTCCTCTCCCGTATAACCAAAGATATGCATGGTTTGGGTATAGTCAGTTTCAAAAGAAAATATCCCCAAAGAATCTGTAGCAGCTATTCGCTTCTTCCCATCTTCAAAAATCTGAATATTGCTTAAAGATCTACCTTCCGCATCAACAACTTTTCCTATAAAAACAGATTGTGCTCTGAGTGAAACAAGACCCAAAATTAGCCAAGCAAATAAGCTCGCTTTCTTATGGTGGATGGGGCTTTTAAATCTCAAGGGAATAGAACGGTAAACTTATACCATTATTGCGCTATCAGCGCAATTTGAATGTAATTTTTCTATAGTTTCGGTAGGGTTATCCGAATTGAATACAGTGCTACCTGCCACAAGTACATCTGCACCTGCTTTGTGCAAATCAGAGCAATTGTCTAAGGTAACTCCACCATCAATTTCTATTAATAGTTCTGGATTAATATTAGCTGCCATTTTGCGCAATTTCCTAACCTTATCATAGGTTTGACTGATAAATTTTTGACCTCCAAAACCTGGATTTACTGACATGATACAAACGAGATCGATATCTTGAATCACATCTTCTAAAACAGCAACAGGAGTGTGAGGGTTTAAAGCTACACCCGCTTTCATTCCTTCTGCCTTAATGGCTTGTAAAGTTCTATGCAGATGCGTGCATGCTTCATAATGAACGGTAAGTACATCAGCACCAGCTTCTGCAAAATCTTTTATAAATCGGTCTGGTTGAACAATCATAAGATGCACATCCAAAAGTTTAGTGGCATGCTTCTTTAAGGCTTTCATTACTGGAAACCCAAAAGATATATTTGGCACAAATTCGCCATCCATAACATCAACATGAAACCAATCGGCTTTGCTGTTATTAATCATTTCAAAATCTCTTTGAAGATTTCCAAAATCGGCACTTAAGATTGAAGGAGCAATTTTTACAGGCATCTAATGCAAAAATACGGATTAGAATGGAAAATTGAATGGAAAGCCGATTAAAACGGCTACCAGATTAGATGAAAGCCAATGGAATGGAGGCGCTTAATTATTAATAAGCTTTTCCTTAATGAGTTCTATTCCTTTGTAAATAGCCTCATACTTTTGACCCCGACGCATTCGTGGAATTACAGAATACGTTAAAATATCTTTTAAATACTGTTTACCCAAAATATGCCTAACTCCATCTGAAGCCTCAATTCTAAGTCCATTTTCACCATAAACGTAAACAAACATTACGGTTCTTTTTTGACCTGCTTGATTAAGTTTCCATTGCCTAAAATATTTCTTAGTAAAGCGTGCAATATTTGTTGGAATCGTATCCATCAAGATTAGGAAAACACCCGTACTATCCTCCGTATATAAGTCTTTTATAAGTTTAGTGGTTGCCTCATTTTGTTCCGGTGTAAAAAATGAATCTAAGTCTGTAATCCATTGTTGAGGTGGAAATGTATCATTGAATTGAGCCTGAACAGAACCCGACAAAAATATCAATAGTATTAAGCAAATATTTCTCATTTAAACAGTATTAGCACAGCCCCTTTTTCCACTGCATCTCCAGCAGAAACATTAATTTTATCTACCACCACATCAGCTGGTGCTTTGAGCACATTTTCCATTTTCATTGCTTCCAAAACAATAAGTGGATCACCCTTTTTAACTTCATCTCCTTCTGAAACCATAGATTTAATTACCAATCCTGGCATCGGAGATGGAAGGTTTGATATTTTTACCTCCAAAGCGTTATCTAAACCCATACTCTTTAAAAGTTCATCTAAAGGAGTGGTGACTTTTACCTTTACAATTTTTTGGTCAAGTAACAGCTCTATTTCCCCATCATCTGTTTTTGGGTTTAATATAGTAATGTCGTAAATTTTGTCTTTAGAGAAAACCCTTTTTTGGGTATCAGAAACATGAACAAGCTCCAATTCCGTATTGCCTTCAGGCATCCATAAGGCATTTTCTTTTAATAAAGGAATTATTTCTTTACCTATTTGAGCTTTCATTATTTATTTCGTTCTATTACAAATTTAATCAATTCGAGCAGCTTTGCTCGGTATTCTGTATCAGGAGCTACATCCAAAAGTATGCCAGTTGCTTTTTGAAAATAGTCATTCATCACTTCTTTGGCCTTTTTGATGCCGTCTTTGGCCTCCAAAAACTCCATTATCTCTTTCATGAGGTTCTGGTGCTTTTTCCCTTTGCTAATAGCCTTCTTAATCCGTTTTATCTCAGATTTTGTACTGCTTTCAAATGCAATAAGCAGAGGCAAGGTAATTTTTTTTTCTTTTAAGTCATTCCCAGTAGGTTTTCCGCTTTTACTCTCCCCAAAATCGAAGAGGTCATCCCTAATCTGAAATGCCAAACCTATATACTCACCAAACTGACGCATTTTTTGTTGAACTTCAACATCAGCGTTTGTTGTTGCTGAGCCAATCTCACAACAGGATGCAATTAGAGTGGCTGTCTTCTTACGTATAATTTCGAAATAAATATCCTTTGTTACAGACATATTTCGGGCTTTTTCCAGTTGCAATAATTCACCTTCACTCATTTCCCTAACCGAAGTGGAAAGAATTTTAAGTAAATCAAAGTCTTCATTTTCCACACTTAACAAGAGTCCTTTGGAAAGCAAATAATCTCCAACCAATACGGCAATTTTATTTTTCCATAAGGCGTTAATGCTAAAAAATCCACGGCGCATATGACTATCATCCACCACATCATCGTGCACTAAAGTTGCTGTATGTAATAATTCAACTAAAGAAGCACCTCTAAAACTGCGTTCATTAATCTTACCGAATAATGCTGCTGAATACAAAACGAACATAGGGCGAATCTGCTTCCCCTTACGCTTAACAATGTAATTCATTATGGTGTCTAACAAGGCAACCTTGCTTGACATACTTTGGCGGAAAGTGGTTTCGAAAAGGGCTAATTCCTCGGCAATTGGTTTCTTTAAATGTTCAATCGACTGCCCCATTACTTTGCAAATGCATGGCGAAGTTAAGCCTAATTTTGGGCTATTGAAAATACTGATGTAATTTTACCAGCATGAAATACGTTCCCCTTTTGAGCCTTTTTATTTTGGCTGCCTGCGCACCAAAATCTTATAAAAATTATCATAAATCAACCAATCAATTTCATCCGCCTTTGGTGCATAAAATGGAACAAACATTAGCGAGCCATTCATCGGACTCTGATTCCGTACATTCCCAATGGGCAAGTGATTTTTGGACTGGTTTTGAGGGCGAATTTGAGTCTTACAAACCAAAGAAATCTGTGATCTATGAATTGTTCGCAATCATCCAAAAGCAACATATTAAAGTAAATGTAATAGGAGGGAATTGGTGTAGCGATACTAAAACACAAGTTCCTCGTTTATGCAAAGTTTTGCATTTGGCCGGTTTAAGTGAAGCAGACTTTAGTTATGTTCAAGTGGATAGAAGTAAAAACCAAATTCTAGCTCCTGGTGAATTAGAGAGAACCGATGATAAACCTTCCAAAGTACCTACAGTTTACATTAGTAAAGATGGAAAAATAATTGGAACCATAATAGAAACCCCAACAAAATCTTGGGAGGCTGATATTTTAAAGGTTCTTCAATAATTATTGAACTATTATTTCTTTTCGGCTAACTGCAGACATATTAAACCAGCCGGTTGTAGGCATTTTAGCACCAGCATTTAGTGGGAAAATATTAGTTGGTATTGCAGAAGGAGGAGTGGCGAACAAGCCACCATTCTGGTTTTCCACTTGAAGAATCTGAAAATAAGCAAAGGTTTCATTGGTTATAGAATGGACTTCCACTTTAACCTTGTCACCAGCATTAAGGGGTTTATTAAAATCATTTATATTTCCATAACGAATTGGAAAAATAAAATTACCGCCATTGGTTTGATCATTTGGCGAAAACCCTTCATCCCAAGCTATATTTAAATCACCTAATCTAGATAAAAAAGTATCTCTCTGAAATGATTTAATCCAATAGGTGTTTCCTAAGTCATCCAAATCATCAGCGATTAGCTCAGCAAATTTTCCAGGTTGAGGACCTCTTGTTCCACCAGGCTCATCAATAATATTGATATCGATTATTGGTGCTGTTGGATTTAGTGTAGAAGCACTTAAAAAGGTGTCGTTATCCTTTATTACGGCTAGTACATATTGTGTCCCTATAGTTAAGGTATCACCTGCACTTGCATTTGGAGTCCAATTGTATTCACCATTTGAAGAATGGGCAAAGTTGAACAACTTTAAATTGATTGTGTCCAGAATATAAACTTTGGCATCTTCAATAGCATCTTGCACTCCAATTGGAGCAAAATAATTAGCCGATTTCTTGATGTAAATAGATTGTTTTTCTGGCAGATTGTTTACAAAAGCATCTACTACCATCTTTACTTGTTTTTGCTCTAAATCAATTTTTACAATATCTTCACAGGATGTAAAAATCAATAGGGTTGATAGGGTATAAATAAGATTCTTCATCGGTTTATTTCCACTTAAAATTATATGAAACTGCAGGAACTATGCTTCCTATTACGCTATATCGAATGGCTTGATTTTGACCTGAATCTTCATAATTAGTATCAAAATATACGGAGAATGGGTTTCTCCTGTTCAAGGTGTTATAAACACTAAACACCCAGCTGCTCTCATACTTTTTAGTTTTCTTTCTATACCAAGTAGCACTTAAGTCTACCCTAAAATAATTAGGATTCCTTACATTATTCCTAGCTCTTCCAGGGTCTGGAACAGTATAGCCTTGAATTTGATACTGACTGCTATAGAAGGTAGTTGGGGTACCTGTTGCAAAAATTACATTTGCTCCAAACTCCCATTTTTTCTTGGTATCGTACTGCGCAGTGATACTTACATTATGCGTTTTATCAAACCTTGCCGGATACCAATCGTATAAGTTTATTCCTTTGGTTCTTCTTTCGGAACGAGACAAGGTATAACTAACCCACCCTGTCAAATTTCCGGTAGCTTTTTTTAAGTATAATTCTAATCCATAAGTTCTGCCGGCTCCAGTAAGTAAATCCCCTTCTAAGTTCTCATTTAACAGCAAACTTGCGCCATCAATATACTCTACTTGGTTCTGTAGGTCTTTGTAGTAAGTCTCAACGGAAGACTCAAAACCCCAAGTCCCTATTTTAAAGTTCTTAAAATACCCTCCACTGATTTGATCGGCTATTTCAGGTTTAATGTTATTGGTCGTTGGTTGGTAAACATCAAAAGGAACACTCGCTGAAGTATTTGAGATTAAGTGTACATTTTGAACCATTCTGTTATACCCCAATTTAACACTAGAGTTTTTATCAATTTGATATCGTGCACTAGCTCTAGGTTCTAAATTAATATAGTTTGCAATTACTTCATTCTGTTTTGCATCTCGAGTACTAATTGGCTGTCGTGTTTTACGCGGTTCATCATCTGCTAGTGTGGTTAGATTGTCTGCATATTCGTAAACCGTCCCTTTACCTAAGTAGGCATATTGAGAAACTCTTAATCCATACCTAAAAGCTAATTTTCCTGCAGCATTATAATCATCCGAAATATAGATTGCATTTTCAATTCCGTACTTTTCAGGTAGACTTAAAGATGTAACATCCCCTTTAGTAATCGCCTCTGCATTCCCTGGTTTAAATGTGTAATAGATACTTTGAGAACCAAAACTCACTTGGTGCTTTTTATTGGCAAACCAAGTAAAGTCCATTTTTGCACTGTTATTTACAATAAAACTCTTCCATGAAAACTCTGATTCAGAAGCAGCATTCTTAAAATTAATATCGTAACGGTACCTGCTATAGTAATACGTAAAGTTAGAAAATAATTTTTTGCTAAACACATGATTCCATCTAGCTGTAATGGTGTTATTCCCATATTTCACTCCAAAGAATCGCGGGTCGGCAAAAACATCATCCCCAAAATAAGAAGAGATGTAAAACCTGTTTCGCGCATTATACTTCCAATTCACTTTTGCCGTAAGGTCATAAAAATTGAATCTCGTATTTTTAAGATCACTATTTAGAAATGGTTTAGCCAGCACATCTATGTAACTTCTTCTTGCAGCCACCACAAATGAAGCTTCATTTTTCTTTATTGGACCTTCTATTAGAAGTCTGCTAAAAATAGTTCCTACGCCTCCTTCAACTCCAAATTTCTTATTATTTCCATCTTTGGTTCTTACATCTAAAGTTGAACTTAAACGTCCCCCATAATTTGCTGGAATTCCTCCTTTAGTTAATTCAACTTCTTTAACTGCATCCGGATTAAAAACCGAAAAGAACCCAAATAAATGTGCCGAATTATAAACTGGTGCTTCATCTAATAATACAAGATTCTGATCTATAGCTCCACCTCTTACATTAAAACCACTTGCACCCTCACCCACAGTTGTAACACCAGGCAATAGCTGAATGGCTTTAATAACATCCGCTTCTCCAAGGAATGCAGGAATCTTCTTAATAGTAGCACCACTCACTTGTTGGTTACCTACCCCTAAACTTCGTACATTATCTTTTCGTTTAACGGTAATCTGAACTTTACCCATGGTTTGAGACTTAGGAGCCATCTGAATATCCATGGTTGTGTCTTTGCTTGCATATACTAAAACCGTCATGGTTTCAAAACCTTTAGCAATAATTAAGATTTCATTTTCCCCTGAATCAACTTGTAAACTATAGAATCCATAAATAGAAGAAGTAACCACCTCTCCCTTCACTGAAACAGAAGCCTTGGCAATGTTCTCACCAGAGGTATAGTCTAAAACGAAACCAGAAATTTGTACATTTTGGGCTTGTAAGAATCCACCAATAAAAAGGATTCCAAGGAACAATACCTCCCTAAGTTTATGCATGTTTTTAATAAGCGACAAAGGTAACATCTACCTTTATTTAAAAGTTTTTGAAATGTGATTTAAAAGTCAAGTTTCTACAAACCTGCCCTACAATCTGATTAAATTACCCTCTGTCTTTCATAAACACGAATGGTCGTGCTTTTTCACCAGTGTAAACTTGGCGTGGACGAGAAATAGGTTGCTTTTCCCCTCTTAACTCTTGCCACTGTGCAATCCATCCTGGTAAACGCCCTAAAGCAAATAGAACCGTAAAGAATTCCGTTGGGAAACCCATAGCTCTATATATAATTCCAGAATAAAAATCTACATTCGGATATAATTTTCGTTCAACAAAATAAGGATCCGTTAATGCCGCCTCTTCTAATTTCTTGGCAATATCCAAAACAGGGTCATTTACTCCTAATTTATTCAATACATCATCGCAAGTCTTCTTAATAATTCTTGCTCTAGGATCAAAATTCTTATAAACCCTATGACCAAAACCCATTAATCTAAAATCGTCGTCTTTATCTTTTGCCTTATCTACGTATTTCTGAACATCACCTCCGTCTTGCATAATCATTTCAAGCATTTCTAATACTTTTTGATTAGCGCCACCATGCAATGGTCCCCAAAGTGCAGCAACGCCACTTGCAATACTGCTATATAAGTTACTTTGACTACTCCCTACTACACGTACAGTACTTGCAGAACAATTTTGCTCATGATCTGCATGTAAGATTAGCAATTTATTCATTGCACTCACAATAACTGGATCTGGCTCGTAATCATTCACAGAAACTTGACCAAAAGTCATGTTTAAATAATTGCTTACATAGTCTAAATCATTTCTTGGAAATACAATTGGATGTCCATGTCCTTTTTTAGAAATCATGGCACAGATAGTTGGCATTTTGGCAATTAAACGAATAACGGTTCTGTTAACCGCATCATCATCCCTATTTGGATCTAAACTCTTAGGGTAAAATAAGCCAAGTGCACTCAGCATACTCATTAGCTGACCCATTGGGTGTGAACCCGTAGGAAATGCCTTAAACATATTCTCTAAGCCCTCATTTACTAAGGTGTGATTGCGCAGCTGTGAGTCAAACTCATTAAACTGTTCTTGGTTTGGCAATTCACCATAAAGAACCAAATACACAACTTCAATAAAACTCGCTTTATCAGCTAAGTCTTCTATAGAATAGCCGCGGTGGCGCAATAATCCTTGTTCCCCGTCTAAATACGTAATAGCACTTGTGGTAGAGGCCGTATTCTTAAATCCTACGTCAATCGTAATATAGCCCGTTTCACCTCTAAGCTTAGAAATGTCAATTGCTTTTTCGTTTTCCGTACCTTCAATTACTGGGTATTCGTATTCTTTGCCGTCTAGTATGAATTTTGCTTGCTCTGCCATGCCTTTAAATATAGCGCGAATTTAACATTTAGCAATCCAATTATCAAGTTATAGTAAAACATCTGTTCAATTAAATGCATTGTTCCTTAAACAAACCTTTTTAATTGCCTTTTTTGGCAATTTAGATGGAGGGATTTTTAGATTTTAGAATAGCAGGCAATGGCTATTTTATCCTTTGTTTGATTTCAGTAAGTTTAGATCCGAATTAGGTGTTTAATAGGCATATTTAATGACTCACATTCACAAAAAACATTTAATTTTCTTGTTCAAAAAGAACACTTCTTTCTGTATTTTTCTTATACCTGTTCTTAGCAATAATCTCACTGTTTGTAGTTGCACAGTGGTTTTCATTATTTGGGCTTTGCATATATTCGAGTTGATACTCAATCATTTTTTCAAAAGGAATAAGGAAATCCTTCGTCTCGCATTGCTCAAAGCCACCTTGCTTAAGTAAGTTTAAGACCGTATAGACCGACTCAATAGTACTCAGAAAAAGAGGTTCAGGCTGCTGCTTGATACTAAATTTTGATTTTATTTTACTATCAAAACTCACTCTGTTTAGCTTTTGCAAGTTCTTACTTAGTTTAAGCATTTTACGGGCACAAGGCCATGTTCCATCAAGAAGGAAGATATGCGGACCATTACCCATAAATGAATTTATTTATGAACTATTTCTTAATGATAAGTTGAAGTTGTTCTTTCCTGGATAAAGTAAAAAAGCACTGCTTTTTTCTTTATCCAGTATCTCATTTACACGATTATTATTGGTAAAATCTACGCCAACTATAATTTCTGAATTTTCAAGTTGAAGCTTAGTCATTTGTCCCGTTCCGTTTTTTTCTTTTTTGTACTCTTTCGGATGCATAAGAATAATAAAACGAGTCTTAGTCTTCAAAGGGCGAATGTGTTCACAAATACAAGTACTTGCTGGATTCATGCATTTGTAACATTTTACTCTTAGATTTTTCATTTCAACTAGCAATTGAATATCTCATTATTTTTCTGATTAGCTTTAAATTTTAAAATATGAATAGCAGCATCGCGCAGGGTGCTATGATTTCATATACAGTGTTAGAAACTGGCTTTATCGTTTTACTATTATTCCGTTTTCATCGGGGTACATATTTCAATTAAAAAGCCATTATTATCACGGACGTATCCAACTTTTTGTCCCCAAGGTTTTTCAGTCAAAGGTTCAAATTCAGTTGCTCCTGAATTGATTGCATTTTGAAAATCCGTTTCTGTATTTTCAGTCGTAAAAGCCAATTCTATTCCAAAGGGTTTGTTTGATGTAGAACTTTTTTGAAATCCACTTTTAAAATTTGAGTTCCCTAATTCAATTGAAGCAAATGCAATAGTTGTTTCTCCAGAAATCAATTCTCCATAATCACTTTCAGCCGTTATGAATTTCCGAATAAATCCGAATGCTTTTTCATAAAACGCTATTGTTTCAGTTACATCTTCTACGTAAAGTATTGTGTATGCGAATTCCATTTTTTCTACTTTTTATTGCTTGTTGCTAACGTTGTTGTGTATGATTAGTTGCGTGGTTAAGCGAGTAAGTTAGCAAATAAAAACCGAATAGAAAATCCGCGAGGATTTTCGTAAGTAAGCTAAAACCAAGCAATTAATTATTCACGGTGTTCTACGCAGTTTTTATTCAGCTATTCTTTTTTTTAAATCCATTCTTTCGTGTAATATTCGCGTAATCTCAACATAATTTTCGTTTAAAGTTCTATAGAATATTATATGTCGATTTGATTTTATTCCTAAAAGTTGCTTTGAAATTCCTTCATAATTCTTTCCTAAATCTAGATTTTCAGCAATTTCCTCACAATTTGAGATTAGACCATCGTAATATTTATCGGCTTGTTTTTCCGACCAAACCTCAAATGTATATTCCCAAATTTTTGATAAATCCGCAACAGCTTTGTTCGTCAGTTTATATTCAGCCATTCGAGTGCTTTTTCGCTTTTAGAGAATCAAGATGTTTTTTCGGGTCAAAATCGTGCGCTATTCCGCTGTCTATTCCTTCTTGAATTGCTTTTTTCAATGCAATTACTTTACTTTCTTCTTCTTCTAAAAGTCTTAATCCTGCTCGTATAACTTCGCTAACGTTTTTAAATCTTCCTTCACTAATACTACTTTGCACAAATTGGTCAAAATAATTTCCGAGTGATATTGATGTGTTTTTGTTCATTTTGATACTATTTACATCAAATATACCAAAAATTGGTATATTTGCAAAATTTTTCTCAAATTGCGTAGAATGACCCCACGACTAAGCGAAGTCCAACAAATATAAGCAAGTATTAATTTTTGGATTTTGTTTAGGCGCCTGTTCTGGGGCGTGCTTTGCGCAGCACAGCATGCAACAGGACAGGTGGCGCAGTCGCGGGGTCATTCGAGTTCATGCGTAGCTTCGCGGAGTATGGACTCGAACGGTTAGTATAAGAATAGTAGCGAATTTAAAGGCACGAACCTTTCATATTATCACTAAACTTTGTACAAAGATACTACCGTTGAATTAAGCACTAAAACCGCTATTATTTTTATACAGTGTTACCCACTGGCTATTCTATTTTCGGTCATATTTTCAACAACAATTCGTGTCTCCACAACTTTTATTTTCTTGAATTGGCGGACAAGGAACAGTTCCAAAAGAACAATAAACACAACAATCTCCTTTATTTGGTTTTAAAACGATTTTACAATTTTCACATTCGTAGAAAAATTGACAAGCGTCTGTTGGCATTTCTTCTTCTTTTTTATGTCCACATTCTGGGCAAGTAATTGTTGACTTTAATTCTATGTTCATATTATTTTTCATTAATGTTAATTACTGAATATCCTGTTGAATTAACGGCTTTTTCTATTTCTTCAATTGTTGTTTTTGAGTTGTCAAATTCTATTTCTGTATTTTCATTTTCGTAGGAAGATTTGACTTTTATTATTCCGTTCAATTGATTAACAGAATGATTAATATGTTCTTCACAAGATGTACAAGTCATTCCTTTAATTCCAAGGTTTATAGTTTGGATATTTGCTTTATCAACTACTATTATTTCCTTTTCTGATTTTGGATAAAATACGGAAGAATAATAAGGAAATGCAGTCATTACAATTGCGAATATTGTTACAATTCCAAGAAAGAGTTTTGATTGAATAAATGATGGTTTTTCATCAGTTTCACAGTCGCAATCAATTTCTTTTTTAGGTTTCAGTTTTTGATACCAAGCAAAACCTAACACTAAAATTGTAAATCCAATTAAATAAGTTCTAAAAGGTTCTAACCAAGAGAAAGTTGAAGCAATTCCTGAAGTTCCTGAAAGTAATGCCAAAACTGGTGTAATACAGCAAAGAGATGATGCAATTGCAGTCAATAAACCTGCTCCAATTAATTTTTTGTCCTTTTTCATACTGTTTCCATTATTTTGTTTCCGTCAATAAGTTCAAAAAATGGTGAAAATATTGTTTCATATTCCGCTGTTAACGAATAGAATATTGTTTGTGCTTTTCTGTTTGGTTTAATTATGTTTCTGTCTTTTAGTTTTCTTAAATGTTGAGAAATTGCAGAAATTTTCATTGAGAGAATATCGCTTAAATCACAAACGCAAAGTTCTTGTTCTTGAGATAGCAAATACAAAATTTTTAGTCGAACATTATTTCCTGCCAAACTCAATGCGTTTGAAAGTAAGTCAAATGAGTTTTCTAATTCGGTTATTGTTTGTTTGCAATTTGATATTTGTTCAATATCTGCTTCAATTCTTATACAACTATTGTTTTCCATACAACAAATTTAGCATAATTATCTTATTTAAGCAAATGCTAAAGTATAAGTTTCTAATTTATCGGAATTTTGATTTTCAGTACGTCTGTTTTGCTTGTGGGTAACGGTTATCAGCTACAAGAAGTTGGCGATTTTCACCACAAATTTTCATACGAAGAACGAATGTTTGCTGAACCACAAAACTGTCATACGAAGCACTGAACCGCCAATTTTTTGTAGGCGCTGTTAGTTGCTGGCGTTCTTGTCCACCGAGCTTGTAAACCATTGTCGTTATTGAGTTGTCATGTCATTGAGTGTCGGTTGTGTGTTGCGTATTTTTTATTTTTTTTAAAGCGTTGGATTTTTTTAATTCAATTTTTCGATTAGGTCGGCTGACTCGTCCTAAAAAAAGTTTACAGTTTTAATAATTAATCCTGTAATAAGTTTACAGTTAGATTTACGTCCTGTTCTTGCTTTACAATAGTACTATTTTTCTTATAATAATTCTTCCATAATTTGTTTAATTTAAGCTTTTCTGTTGATTCGTGAACCTGATTAGGTGTTAAGTTACTAATACTCATATGAGGTCTTTCATTATTATATAAATCTACCACAGCTTTTAATAATTTTTTAGCCTCTTTTAAGTTGATTACTTGGTAGTTATATAGATATTCTTCTTTTATAATTCCATTTATTCTTTCGGCAATTGCATTTTCAAGAGGATCTCCATTTTCTGTCATACTTAATTTTATATCGTAATCCTGCAATAACTTTACATAAGAATTACTGCAATATTGCATTCCTCTGTCAGAGTGATGGATTAGATGAGTAGGTTCTGTTTTAAGGCTATTTAAAGCCATTTTCAAGGCTTGGATAGATACAATTGTTTCTAAAGTTTGGGCTACATAATAACCAACTATTTTATGAGAATAAGCATCTGTTATAAAACTAATATAGACGTGTTTTTCTCCAATTTTCCAGTAAGTTATATCGCTTACCCATAATTGATTAATTGCTGTAGGAATAAACTCTCTAATGAAGTTTGGATATTTTCTAAATCTATGATATGAGTTGGTTGTGCTTATTTTTCTTTTACGTTTTCTTACTAACAAGTGATTGATGTATAAAACATTGAACAAGGCATCTCTACCCATTTTAATTTGATGTTCCTTGAAAAAGGATTGTAACATATCAAAGAGTTTTCTTGTTCCTAACCTTGGATGATTTTCTCTAATTTCTTTAACTCTATCAACAATTATATACTGCTGATTAACTACTTCAAATGCTTTCCAAGAATGATTATAATAAGCCTGTCTGGTAATACCAACCCAACCACATAGTTTGGCTAATCCTATATGTGAAAAAGTGTTTTTCATTTCTTCTATGGTTTGGTATTGTGCTTTTTTCTAATCGGAATATTAAACTCTTTCTCAGCTATATCAACCATTGTAGAATAAGCAATAGCTTTCATATCTACATCTTTAAGTTTCTTTTCGAGTTCTGCTATTCTTTTTTTCAATTGAAGAGTTTCAAAGTCATCACCCTGTAAATATGGGACTGTTTTAACTTCTTTTTTTGATTTACTTTTCGTCATTACCCAAGGTTTTATTATTAATTTTGCCGCCATGGCAATTCAGCTCTACGACCCTTTCCAAAAATTTGATTTTAGTCCGCAAACATGTTTTTTAACTGGTAAAAACGTTCATTCCACCGAAGAACAAATCTCTGTTTTCCCTGAATGGATTATGGATCGGTATTCATTAAGAGATAAAACATTTAAGGTGTTAGATGAGAGCAGCGTCCGTTATCAGGATATGAAAATTCCATGTTTCTCTGACGTTATTCAAAATGCTGTAAACCCTTTGGAAAAAGAAATAGAAAATGCTTTTACAGCTGGATATGAAGCCGTTAAAAAAGTACCAGAAGAACGCTTGTTTCAATGGATGGCCAAATTAATATACGGCATCTTATATAACGATATCTGTATTGAAGGAAGAAAATCTACTGTAAAAGGAAAGTATGATGTAAAAGCAAAAGAAGCGTTCAAATTGTCGGGATTCTTGCAGGAAAGATTCAAAAAACTTCATTTGGTATTGCAATCTTTGGTTGTTCCAATGGATTTTAAAGGGTCCAAAACTTGGAGCATTCGGGTGTTTAAAATCAAGTATTCTAAAGATGTGTTTAATTACAGAGACGAGCCCACCAATCTGAATTTTTCTTTGGGAATGAATGATTTTGGCATCATAGCCTGTTTGCAGGACAACGGTGCAGTTGGTATTAACCAGCAGGAAATGACAGATAAATTTTTAAATAAAACATTACATCCTATTCAATTTGAAGAACTTTGTGCAAGATTTGTTTATGCCAATTATTTATTAAATCATTTTGCTGAATATAATATACAGTCAACAGAAGAAAAAGTCATTGTAGAATCTACTCCTTTGACTGGTGCTGCAAATAAATCTTTGTTTGACCCGTGGAATGACGATTTGTTCGCACAAGTGTTAACAGACTATTGGAAGCCATGGGGAATAACAAAAGATAAAATCATTACGTTTGGAAATTCTCCGATAAGTTTTTTAGAAAATAACGATACCTATGCCATGATAGAACCAAGTTCTATAACACTGCCTTATTAAAATGCATTGTAGAGATATATCGGAATTTCTTGATTTTAGATTGTTTCAGAAAAAGTCCTCATAATTTATCAATCAATAGAAGCTTTTATTTATACCTGTATTTTGCATAAATCATCTCTATTTTTCCCGCTACCTTAAAATATTTTTACCCTATAACCCCGCGACTGGGAGCCCAAATTGGCTGCTCTCCAACAACGCCCTCTCCCTCTATCTCACTTTTTATTCCATTGGAATCAAAAATACACCAATGTCGTTTTTTAAGTTGAACTGTGTAATTACTTATGTTCTTAATGGTGATGCGGCATACAAAAAAATAGTGCGAAGCGAAAGGAGGTGATTGTTTATAGTTGTACTGCGTCTCAACACTAATTTTTATGCCGGCTGTTGTTATTGTTTCCATTGTAATTGGTATATGATAATTTATGTTTTATTGAAATACTGGTTCAATAATTATCTCGGTTAAAACCGAGTTTGCAATAAAACATTCCTTGTGTGCACGGTGGTGCATTTCATGTATTATAATTTCATCAGGAATGTTATCTCCTGTAAAGATTATTTTTGGCCTCAGAAAAAGTTTTGTTACAGCCATCCTTGATTTTTCACTTTTTTCTAATATTGCTACTGCGCTATCTTCATAAATTTCTATGGTGTATTTTTTCATGGACGCAATAGCAAGAAAGGTGAGCATATGACAACTTGCCAAAGAAGCGGCAAAAGCCTCTTCAGGGTTTACAAATTCTTTTTTGCCAAGATATTCGGGAGCAGCAGATGCCTTAACAACAATACCGCCTTCGAATTTCCAGCTATGTTGTAAGCTCCCCCAAAACTAGTACTGTTTAAAAGTAGAAAAAAGCATTAACTTTAAACAGTAAAATTATGAGAAAGAGTAAATTTAGTCCAACCCAAATCGCAAAGATTTTAAAAGAATTTGAA